>SWBZ01001216.1_pt1 | contig 151536 bp, 145 predicted proteins | sample 4693031 | NCBI WGS metagenome assembly SWBZ01 (sample SAMN10267274, study PRJNA491770) | bioreactor metagenome | isolation source: DHS bioreactor inoculated with | place: Japan: off Shimokita Peninsula
GGGGGAGCCCGGCGACGACGAAGGATCGGAAGGTGACGATCAGCACGACCAGGGCCAGGATCACGCCGAACAGCTCGACGATCGAGAGTGTCGGCAGCGACTGAGAGAAGAGGTCGCCGCCGAGCGCCACGGTGCTGCCTGCCGGAAGTTCAGCCTGCAGGGCGTCGGTGATCTCGAAGAGCTGATCCTTCGTCTCTGCTGAGACCGACGAGGCTTGTCCCTCGAACTGGAAGCGCACCAGCGCTGCCGATCCGTCATCCGAGATGAGGCCCGAGATCGACTCGTCATACGGATCGCTGACGGCGAGAACTCCGTCGATGTTCTCGATGTCATCGATCGTCTGCGCAATGTCATCGGGGAAGGGGGCGTCCTCGACGGTCATGCCTTCCGGGGCGACGACGATGAACTGCGCGCTGGTTCCCGAGACCTCCGGGAAGGTTCGCTGGAGCTCCTCGAGTCCCTCCTGCGACTCCGTTCCAGGGATCGAGAAGGTGTTGTCGGTTCCCTGTTGGAAGAGCACAGCTCCCCCGCCCGCGAGAATCAGCACCAGGAGCCAAGACGCCAACACCCGCCACGGGTGACGATACGCCCACCGTCCGAGGGCATAGAGAGCGGTGGACACGGGTCTGCCTCCGGGATTCGTCAAGGGGAGTCTCGATACACGGGTGTATCCGATACGCAAGTGTATCGTAGACGATTGACGAGACCCGCAAGCTGAAGGCTCGATGTGAACGCCGGCGAGAGGAGAGTGGGATGTCCGCAGACGGCACCGCCGCCGCTCAGCATGTTCTGCAGGCGATCGATGGGATCGCGCCCGACGGCGTGCGCGGCCGTGAGCGCACCAAAGCGCGCCTCATGCGCGCCGCCTACGAAGTGTTCGCCGAAGTCGGCCTGGACGGAGCCTCGGTCGAGGCGATCTGCGAACGCGCCGGATTCACGCGCGGTGCGTTCTACTCCAACTTCTCCACGAAGGAGGAGTTGTTCTTTGAGCTGGTGCGTGCGGTGACCGATCGCAAGCTCGAAGCGGTCTCCCAGCGGGTGGATGGCTTGCGCGCCCAGGATGCCGCGCTGACCCCGAATGAGCTCGTTCAGAGCGTGCTCGATGGCACCGTAGAAGGTCTCTTGGACGTTGTGCTGATGAGCGAGATCCGATTGCGTGCGATGCGTGATGACGAGACTGCGCGGGCGTATCTCGCGTGGGCCTCGAGCCTCATCGACCGCGTCGAGGGGATGATCGAATCACTCGCTACGTCCTACGATCTGCGGCTTCGTCTGCCAGCCCGTGACATCGCTCGCCTCGTCCTGACGGTCTGGGAGGATGCGCTCATCACTGCAGCGATCGAGCGGATCGACGACGAGGGGCTCCGCCGCCGGGCGGAGTTGCGGACGCAACAGCTGGCACTCGCGCTCGTCGACACCGCACCGTGACTGGCCGCTGAAGACAGAGCGATCTGCTCAGGCCCCGGATGCCGCCAGCTGCGCGTGGCATCGGGTGAGCCGATCCTCCCACCACTGTCGGCGGTCGGCGGGCGCGGCGTGTTCTGTCACCGCTGACTCGTCGAGCTCGGGCCGGCGGACGGGAATGGTCCCCTGTTCCGGGCGTAGCGGCTGCGTCGTGACGTCGGCTGCCAGGAGTGACGCGGTGCCCAGGCCGCAGTCGTAGTCGAGGTCGGGAAGGGCAGCGGCCAGCGCTGCCCCCATCGCCAGCCCCACCGAGGTGTCAAGCGCGCTCGAGACGACGACCGGGAGCCCCGCCTCGGCGACGATCGCGAGTGCGCGGTGCACCCCGCCCAGCGGTTGCGCCTTGATCACCAGCAGGTCAGCGGCGCCCGCCCGCGCTACAGCGAGCGGGTCATCCGCCTTGCGCACACTCTCGTCGGCGGCGACGGGCACTCCCATGTACCGGATGCGGCGCCGCAGCTCCCGCAGCTCATCGATGGTTGCGCAGGGCTGCTCGACATACTCGAGGTCGAACTCGGCGAGCGCGTGGACGGCGTGTTCTGCCTCGTCCAGATTCCACGCACCGTTCGCGTCGACGCGGATGCGGCCAAGCGCCCCCATCGTCTCGCGCGCCGCTCTCACGCGGGCCACATCATCGGCGAGCGTTCCGCCGGGCTCGGCCACCTTGACCTTCACGGTGCGGCATCCGTCGAACCGCGCCAGAATCGCGGGTACGGCATCCGGCGCAACGGCGGGAACCGTCGCGTTCACGCGGATCTCGCTTCGTCGCGGTACCGGGGTGCTGTGCCAGCCGAAGTCGATGGCTGCGGCAAGCCAGGCGCTGGCCTCGGCATCCTCGTACTCAACGAACGGTGAGAACTCGGTCCAGCCGGCGGGACCGCGCAGCAGCATCGCTTCGCGGTGCTCGATGCCGCGGAATCGTGTCGTCAGCGGGAGGGAGACCACGTGTGCGCTCTCGAGCAGTTCATCCAGCGGCGGAATCGATGGCAGGTGCGAAGCGGCGACCATGATCTCATCCTGCCCGCCGCACGGCCTCATGGCATCCCGCCGCGCGGACCCCGAGCGCCTACGTCTCCGTAGGCTGAAGGCATGGTTCTTCTTGACACTCCGGTCCGGCTCGGCGTTCAGGTGCGCCCCCAGCACGTGACCTATCCCCAGATCCGCGACGCAGTCCTCTGGCTCGAGGACTTCGGCGTCGACATTGCCTTCAACTGGGATCACTTCTACCCGCTCAGCGGTGACCCGGATGGGGCGCACTTCGAGTCGTGGACGATGCTCGGCGCATGGGCTGAGCAGACCGAGCGCATCGAGTTCGGAGCGCTTGTCAACTGCAACAGCTACCGCAACGCCGATCTGCAGGCCGATATGGCGCGGACGGTCGATCACATCAGCGCCAAGGGCGGCGCTACCGGTCGGTTCATCTTCGGCACCGGCTCGGGGTGGTTCGAGAAGGATTACCTGGAGTACGGCTACGAGTTTGGGACCGCGGGTTCACGCCTCGACGATCTCGCCGAGGGGCTCCGCCGGGTCGAGGCGCGGTGGCAGGTGCTCAACCCGGCGCCGACCCGCAAGATCCCGGTCATGATCGGCGGTGCCGGCGAACAGAAGACCCTTCGTCTGGTTGCCCGCCACGCCGACATCTGGCACAGCTTCGTGAAGCCGGATGCCGTCACCAGCAAGCTCGAGATTCTCGAGCAGTGGGCAGAGAAGGAAGAGCGCGACCTGTCGAACCTCACGGTCTCGAACGAGATCGGCGCGCGCGGCGTCGCCGAGGTCGACGCGCTCTATGACGCCGGGGTGCGGCTCTTCACGCTGGGACTCGACGGCCCCGACTGGAACTTCGACGCCGTCAAGCAGTGGGTCGCGTGGCGGGACGCCAAGAACGCGGCGTGATCGGCGGATCCGTCAGCTGACCGGCTCTCCGCAGACGCCGCAGATGCCGCTCGGTGGCACCTCAACGAAACAGTTCGTGCACACGGCTGCAACCCTCTCGGGCACCGACGGTGTCGCTCGGGTGGAGCGGGGTGCTCGCGGCGTCGTGCTCTTTCGGGCGCGTGCGGCCGGCGGAGCCGAGACGGCCGGCGGTGGCGCGACGGCGGGGCGATGCTGGAGGCAGTAGAGCCGCACGAACCCGGCGTGGTTGTTGGGATGCCTGTGTTTGACCGCCCACAGCTCGGTGCGCTCCTTCGGCGGTTCGTCAGCGGGGCATCGCGCGCAGCGGCTCGCCTCGCCGGGCATCGCCTCGGAGGCCAGGACCGGGGTCTCGAACGGGAGGGCATCCCGCCAGTCGGACGATGTCCTGATCTGCATCCGTATCTCTCCTCGCGGTCGCCCTTCCAGGCTACCCGGGGAATCGGCGGGTCGACGGGACGGGGAGTGACCGGCGAGCAAACGGCGGCTGACGGCATCCGTGGCCGCCCGCGTAGGCTGGTCGCGTGAGCGTTTCCGAGCTGTTCGACCCGGATGCCTGGGTTCTCGCCCCCGGTGCCGAGGGGTATACCGACATCACCTCCCACGTCTCACCGGATGGCAGGATCGCCCGAATCGCGTTCGCCCGGCCCGAGGTGCGCAATGCGTTTCGCCCCCACACGGTCGACGAGCTCTACCGTGCGCTCGATATCGCTCGGCAGGATTCGCGGATCGGCGTCGTGCTGCTGACGGGCAACGGTCCGAGCCCGAAGGACGGCGGCTGGGCCTTCTGCTCCGGTGGCGACCAGCGCATTCGTGGTCGCGACGGCTACACCTACGCCGCCGACGACGCCACCGCGCCCGACCCGGGCCGCGCGGGGCGGCTGCACATCCTTGAGGTGCAGCGGCTCATCCGGTTCATGCCGAAAGTCGTGATCGCGGTGATCCCGGGCTGGGCTGCCGGCGGCGGGCACTCGTTGCACGTCGTGTGCGACCTGTCGATCGCCAGTCGCGAGCATGGCAGATTCAAGCAGACGGATGCGGACGTCGGCTCGTTCGACGCGGGCTACGGCTCGGCGTATTTCGCGCGGCAGATCGGCCAGAAGCTCGCGCGCGAGGTCTTCTTCCTCGCCGAGGAGTATTCGGCGCAGCGCGCGTATGAGATGGGTGCGGTCAACCGTGTCGTTGACCATGCCGACCTCGAGCGGGAGGCGATCGCGATGGCCCGCACGATCCTCACGAAGTCGCCGACCGCGATCCGGATGCTGAAATTCGCCTTCAACGCGGTCGATGACGGCCTCGTGGGCCAGCAGGTGTTCGCGGGGGAGGCCACGCGGCTCGCGTACGGCACTGACGAGGCCGTCGAGGGCAAGGATGCGTTCCTGCAGAAGCGCGACCCCGACTGGTCACCGTATCCCTGGCACTACTGAACCCGCGCGCGGACGCCGATCGTGACGAACCGAGTGCAGGATGACCCGCCGCAGCCAAGGTCGTGGCGGCCCATTCGGCTGAGTTCCTCCTGCAATCGGGACGCAGCCGAGCTGGTGGCCACGCTGCGAGACGCGCTCGCCGAGGCGCCGGGGACAGGTTCCGAGCCCGCAGTGATCGTCGAGACGTCGGGCTCGTCCGGCTACCCGAAGTCGGTCGTGCTTCCGATCAGCGCGCTGCGCGCCAGCGCCGAGGCGACCGCGGAACGGATCGGCTCCGGGTCGTGGGTGCTCGCGCTCGAGCCGACGTACGTTGCGGGGCTCCAGGTGCTCGTCCGCAGCATCCTGGCCGGGGCGACGCCCACCGTCATTCCCGCTTCGTTCACCCCCGACCAATTCGTCGACGCTGCCGGCACGACGGATGCTCCCCGGTACACCTCTCTCGTGCCGGCTCAGCTCACCCGGCTTCTGGATGCCGCAGTCGGCGACCCTGATGTCGCCGACTGCCTGCGGGGGTTCGCGGCGATCCTCGTCGGCGGGCAAGCGTTGCCCGGGGCCGAGGCCGATCGTGCAGCGGCTCTCGGCGTCCGGATCGTGCGCACCTACGGGTCGAGCGAGACCAGCGGCGGATGCGTGTACGACGGCGTGCCGCTGGCCGGAGTGAGTGTCCGTGTCGAGGAGGGCGAGGTGCAGATCTCGGGCCCGGTTCTCGCGTCCGGGTACCTCGACGATGACCAGCGCACAGCGCAGGCATTCGTCACGGATGCCGACGGTAACCGCTGGTATCGCACCGGCGACGTCGGTGAGTTCGACGGCGCGCTTCGGGTGACGGGGCGCCGCGACAACGTCATCGTCAGCGGTGGCGTCAACGTGTCGCTCGATCGCGTCGAGCGGGTCGTCCGCACAGTCCCGGGACTCGAGGCCGCGGTGGTGGTGCCCGTGGCGGATGCCCATTGGGGTGAGGCATCAGTGATCGTCGTCGAAGGGAACCTCGCGGCCGCAACGACGGATGACGCGCTCGTCGAGGCCCGTCGACGCGTCGAGCGCGAGATCGGTGCCCCAGCGCGCCCGCGCGAGATCCTCACTCTCGCGCGGATGCCGCTCCTGCCGTCGGGTAAGCCTGACCGCGTGAGGCTCCGCGCGCAGATCCCGACGCTCTAGGATTGCTCCCCGTGGCAGCACCCTCCAAGAAGAAGCGTTCGCGGTCTCGCACGAAGCCGCACCCCGGCTCCGCGAACCACGCGCGCCGCGACCACCGTTCGCCGGTGACGGCCCCCCGTCCCGCGACCCTGCGTGACTGGATCGGCGCCGCGCGGCTGCGCACCCTCCCGCTGGCTGTCACACCGATCCTCATCGGCACAGGAGCAGCGGTTCTGATCGAGCGCCCGTTGCACTGGGTCATCGCGCTGGCGTGCCTCGTGGTCTCGGTGAGCCTGCAGATCGGCGTCAACTACGCGAACGACTACAGCGACGGCGTCCGTGGTACCGACGCCTACCGGGTGGGGCCGGCTCGACTGACCGGAGCAGGCAAAGCGAAGCCGCGGACGGTGCTGATCGTCGCACTCGTCTTCTTTGCGATCGCCGGTCTCGCGGGCCTGGCGATCACGATTCGCACCGAACAGTGGTGGTTCCTCGCCGTCGGTGCTGCCTGCATCCTTGCCGCGTGGTTCTACACCGGCGGCAAGCGTCCGTACGGTTATGCGGGTCTCGGCGAATTGTTCGTGTTCGTCTTCTTCGGCCTGGTCGCAACGCTCGGGACGACCTGGGTGCAGGTGTTCGCGCTGCCGCAGGAGGCCTGGTTCGGGGCGGTCGGGGCGGGGCTGCTGGCGTGCGCGGTGCTCCTGGCGAACAACCTGCGCGACATCGATCAGGACCGCGTCGCCGGCAAGCGCACGCTGACGGTGCTGATCGGACGCCGCGCGACGCAGGTGCTGTTCACGGTTTTCGTGCTGGTCCCGTTCGGCATCGCCGGGTACCTCGCGGTCTTCTACCCGATCGCGTGGTTGACCGCCATGGCCTTGTTGCTGGCGCTGCCGGCGATCCTCATCGTGTGGACCTATCGTCAGCCGCGCGAGCTCGTCATCGCTCTCGCGCTGACGTCAGGGACGTCGCTCGCCTTCGGCGCTTTCCTCTTCTGGGCTTTCGCCGGCTGACGGCGCGGGTGCCTCATCGGCACCCGGCGCGTCTGCGAGCGCGGCATCTTCGATCTGCTCGTCGGTGGGGTCGGTGCGGCGCGCCCGGCGCTCGGCGAGCGATGCCGACACTTCATCGAGAGGGCGGCGCAGGAAGATCACCGAGAGACTCAGCCCGATGAGCGCCGCGAAGATCGCTGACAGCCAGTAGAACTCGCGGCCGATCGGCAGCAGCATGAGGATGCCGAACGGGACGAGGAAGAACAGGATGCGCAGCACGGTGTAGACCCAGAAGGAGCGCGCGTTCACCCCTCCATCGTAGGCGTCGGGCGCCGTGTCGCCGCGCGGGACCGGTCAGCGTCTGCCCAGCCCTGGCGTGTCGAACCGACCTAGGATGGGGATGTGCCCCGCGTGCTGTTGATTCTGGCGTTGGTGGCGACCGCGTTCTGGGTCTACACCATCGTCGATTGCGCTGTGCAGCCGCCGACGCGGCACCGTGGCGTGAGCAAGCCGCTGTGGATCGTCATCGTCCTCGTGCTTCCCGTCATCGGTGGGCTGCTGTGGTTGGTGATCGGTCGCGCGCGGCGCTCGGCAGTCCACGCGACGCGCGCACCGGATGACGACCCGGAGTTCCTGGGGCGGATCGGCACCATTTCGGACCAGGATGAGCGCATCCGTCGACTCGAGGAAGAGCTGGCCATGTTGGACGCCGAGGACGCGTTCGAGGGCCCCTCGGCTGCTGACACTGCTGCCGACCCCGAGGCCGCATCCACTCCGCGAGATGACGACGACGAGCCCCGCGGATCCCGCGGCGCCGCGTGACGGGCATCCGGTGAGCGACCGTGCCGGTAGCGGCTCCCGTTCGCCCGCGACCGATGCTGCTGCGGCGCTTCTCGATCAACTGATCTCGCTCGGTGTCCGCGATGTGGTGCTCAGCCCCGGATCGCGCTCGCAGGCCCTCGCGCTCGCCGCAGCCGATGCAGAAGAGCGCGGCCGGGTGCGCCTGCACGTGCGCATCGACGAGCGGGTCGCGGGCTTCACGGCGCTCGGCATCGGACGTGAGACCCGGATGCCGGCAGTCGTCGTCTGTACGTCCGGCACCGCTGTCGCGAACCTTGCGCCCGCGGTCCTCGAGGCACATCACTCAGCTGTTCCGCTGCTGCTGCTGACAGCCGATCGGCCCCCCGAGCTACGCGGAGTGGGAGCGAACCAGACGACCCGGCAGCCGGGCATCTTCGCGCCCAATACGCGCTTCGATCTTGACGTGCCGGTGCCTGCCGAGATCGATGACAGTGGCACGGGCGATCAATCCGTGATGCTGCGCGATATCGCCGACCAGGCTGTCGCAGCAGCCGTGGGCGACCAGGCACGCCCGGCGGGGCCCGTGCACCTCAACCTGCCGTTTCGGGAGCCGCTTGCGGGGTCGCTTCCGCCGTGGTGGACAGCGGATGACGGCATCGGTGCGGAGCTGCCGGACGCGCCGATCGACGACGACCAATCGGGAGCCCTCTATCAGGGCGGAGGTGGCGTCGGCGACGCGGCGGACGCGGTACCGGTCGACGAATCGGCGCATGTCCTGGTGCGCGGCGTTCGCACGCTCGTGGTAGCCGGAGAGGGTGCCGGCGCTCGTGCTGAGGCCCTCGCATGGGACGGCGGATGGCCGCTGGTGGCCGAGATCGTCAGCGGCGCGCGATTCGGACGTCATCTCGTGCACGCCTACCGTGACCTGCTGCGCCAGCCTGAGCTGAGCGCCTCGATCGAGCGGGTCATTGTGCTCGGGCATCCCACCCTGGCGCGGGAGACAACCGCGCTGCTCTCCCGCGACGACGTCGAAGTGATCGCGGTGCGGGGCCCCGGCGAGACCGTCAATCTCAATGGCGCGACCGTCGCCGTCTCGGAACTTGCCGTAGCACCGGCCGCGGAGTCGGCGACAGAGGCGCTCGAGGCCGATCGTGCCTGGCTCGGAGCCTGGATGCGGGCATCGCGGGCGGCCTCCGTCGACCTGTCAGTACCGGCGCCCGACGGTGCAGCGCTCGCCTCGTCCGACCCACAGACGCGTCTCGGGGCGATTTCGGCCGAGCTGGCGGTGCTGCGAGAACGCCTCGACCGGGTGTCGCTCGTCGATGCGGTGTGGCGGGCGACGTGGCCGCACGACCGACTCGTGTTCGGCTCCTCGCGCCTCGTCCGGGTGGCCGATACCGTGCTGCCGGGCAAGAAGGTGACAGTGCACGCCAACCGGGGCCTTGCCGGGATCGACGGGACGGTCGCGACCGGCATCGGCGTCGCGATCGCCAGTCAGGCCGACGGAGCGGCGGGCGTGACCCGGGTCCTGCTCGGCGACCTGGCGCTGCTGCACGACGTCGGATCTCTGCTGCTTGCGCCCGGCGAGACCGCGCCGCGCATCCAGGTCATCGTCGGCAACGATGCCGGTGGCACGATCTTCGACAGCCTCGAAGTGGCGGCCCTCGGCTCTGCGAGTCAGCGCGATCGTGTGCTCTACACGCCCCAGGATGCCGACCTCGAGGCGCTCGCGACTGCCTACGGCTGGACCTACGCGCGCATCGAGACCCGAGCTGCGCTGGATCAGGCGCTGACAGCGCCGGTTACGGGTCCACAACTGATCGAAGTGCCGCTCCCGCGCTGAGGCCCGCTCCGGGTCCATGATGGTCGGGTGACCGCGAGAAGTCAGACCTACTGGACCGGCGACGTTGCCGAACTCCTGCGAGTGAGTGAGGGCTTCGTCCTCTCGGGCGTGGACCCCGACTCGACCCCCGGCTACGGAAGCAACAAGCAGCAGGCAGCAGCGGACCTTGCGGCGGGGGTCGCGGAGCTCGACCTCCTGCAAGAGAAACTGTTCGCCCAGAGCCGGGTCGGTGCCACGGATGCGTCGGTGCTGCTCGTTCTGCAGGGGATGGACTCCTCGGGCAAGGGTGGGATCGTGCGCCACGTCGTCGGCTCGGTCGACCCGCAGGGCGTATCGCTTGCATCCTTCGGCGCGCCGACCGAGGAGGAACGGGTCCACGACTTCCTGTGGCGCATCCAGCGCAAGCTCCCGCCCGCCGGCCGGATCGGTGTGTTCGACCGTTCGCACTACGAGGACGTCCTTATCGGGCGAGTCCGGGAGCTCGCTGACCCCGATGAGATCGAGCGCCGGTATGAGGCGATCAACGAGTTCGAGCGGCAGGTCGCGGCATCCGGAACGCGGATCATCAAAATCATGCTGCACATCTCATACGCCGAGCAGAAGGCGCGTCTGATGGAGCGACTGGACCGCCCCGAGAAGCACTGGAAGTTCACCCCGAGTGACGTCGACGAGCGCACCCGCTGGCCGCACTACATGGCCGCGTATCAGACGGTGTTCGAGCGGACCTCCACCGAGCACGCGCCGTGGTACGTGGTGCCCGCGAATCGCAAGTGGTACGCCCGACTGGCCATCCAGCATCTGCTGCTAGAGGCGCTCGAGAACATCGATCCTCAGTGGCCGAGTGCCGGCTACGACGTCGCGCTCGAACGCGAGCGCCTTGCCGCCACCTGAGCGTTCACCAACCCGCCCCGACCGTCTGTAAGGATGCGCTCCATGGAAGACGAGTTCGAGGGATTCCTCGAGACGGTGACGCCGCTCCTGCGGGACCGCCGGCTCGATGAGCTGCGCGTACTGCTGGCCGAGCACGACCCAGCCGGAGTCGCGCAGCTCCTGGAGCGCGAGGACGCTCGGGACCGTGCCGTGCTGTATCGGCTGCTGCGGCGTGACCAGGCGCTGGAGACGTTCGAACTTCTCGACTCCGGCATGCGCGCTGAACTTATCGGCGGTCTTCGGGAAGACGATGTCGCGAAGGTCTTCGAAGAACTCGACCCCGATGACCGCGCGCAGCTGATCGATGAGTTGCCCGCGGGTGTCGCTCGCCAGCTCATGCGAGGCCTGTCACCAGCCGAGCGCGAACTCACCGCGCCGATGCTCGGCTATCCGAAGAACAGCGTCGGCCGGTTCATGAGCACCGAGTACGTGCGCCTTGCCCCGCAGTTGACGGTCGGCGATGCGCTGAGCCACGTGCGTCATCGCGGCACGGATGCCGAGACCGTCTACATGCTCCCGGTGACGTCGCCGCACCGCCGGGTCCTCGGCGTCGTGGGCTTGCGGGAACTCGTCATGGGACGATCTGACCTGCTCGTTGAGGAGCTCATGACCGAGGCGCGGACTGCTCGGGCAACGGATGCCGCGGAGGCTGCCGCGCGTTCCCTCGTCGACTCCGGCCTTCTCGCGATGCCGATCGTCGACAGCGAAGACCGACTGCTCGGCATCCTGACCGTCGATGACGCAGCCCGCATCCTCGAGGAGGCCGAAGACACGGATGCCGCGCGCCAAGGAGCGTCCGAGCCGCTGGGACGCCCCTACCTCACGACCCCGGTGCTGCGAATCGTCCGTGCGCGCGTGGTGTGGCTCCTGGTGCTCGCGGTCTCGGCGCTGCTGACGGTGCAGGTGCTCGGAATCTTCGAGGCGACGCTCGAGCAGGTCGTCACCCTCGCCCTGTTCATTCCGCTACTGACGGGCACTGCCGGGAACACCGGGTCGCAGGCTGCCACGACGGTCACCCGCGCTCTCGCGATGGGTGAGGTGCGAAAACGCGATGCGCTCACCGTGATGTGGCGCGAGGTGCGCGTCGGAGCATTCCTCGGGGGTCTTCTCGGCATCCTCGGCTTCGCGCTTGCAAGTCTCGTGTTCGACCCGGCGCTGGGCGCGGTGATCGGGCTCACGCTGCTGTTCATCTGCACGCTGGCAGCGACAGTAGGCGGGCTCATGCCGATCCTCGCGATGGCGGTGCGCGCCGACCCGGCGGTGTTCAGCACGCCGTTCATCTCGACGTTCTGCGACGCGACGAGCCTCATCATCTACTTCCTCGTCGCCACCTGGATCCTGCAGCTGGGCTGACCGCAGCGCGGACGAATCAGGCGAGGGCGTCGACGATGGGTCGGAACTTCACGCGGGTTTCGAGGAGTTCCGTCTCGGGGTCGCTCGCTGCCACGATGCCCGCGCCGGCGTGAGCCACAACCGGGATCGTGTCGCTGGAGGCAGCGGCGTCGTGCTGCGTCTCGCCGCCGATCTGTGCGCACCGCAGGGCGATCGCCCACTCGCCGTCGCCGCGGGCGTCGATCCACCCCACCGGGCCGGCGTAGCGCCCGCGGTCGAACGGTTCGAGGCGACGGATGACGTCGACGGCGGCATCCGTCGGCGTGCCCGCGACGGCAGCGGTCGGATGCAGCACCTTGACGAGGTCGAGCGCTGACGTGCCGTTCGACAGTCGCCCCGAGATATCGGTGGCGAGGTGCCACAGATTGGGAAGCTCGAGTAGGTGCGGCTGTTCGGGAGCGACGAGATCGCGGGTGAGGGGGGTGAGTGCATCGACAACGCTCGTGACCGCGAACCGGTGCTCGTCGAGGTCTTTTCGGCTCGCTTCGAGCGCCTGCGCGGCAGCGACGTCCTCGTCGGCATCCGCGCCGCGTGCCGTGGTGCCAGCGAGCACGCGCGCCGTCACGGCGCCCCGGTCGACGGTGATGAGAGTCTCGGGGCTCGCGCCGATGAGGCCGTCGACCGCGAAGGTCCAGGTGTCGGGATAGCTCGTGGCCAGTGCGCGGACGAGCCGGCGCAGATCAGCGTCGGCCGGGATCGTGCCGACGAGGTCGCGAGCCAAGACGACCTTCTCGACCTCGCCCGCCGTGATCGCCTCAATCCCCGAGCGCACCGCCCGCTGGTAGCCGTCAGGCTCGAGAAGACCGGGGCCGAGGGTCGCTGACCAGTGGGGGCCGTAGGGCACGGATGCCGGCTGCTCGCGCTCGGGCTCGGGGTCGCTCTCCTGACGGATCGTCGTCACCCACGCCCGACCGCCGTGCACGCCGGTGATCGCCTGCGGAACGACAAGAAACGGGGGTTCGGCCGACTCGGGGTCGAATCCCAGCGCGCCGAAACCGACCAGACCGGTGCCGGGCAACTGCAGGGGATCGCTGATGCGGGCGTGGCCGACCAGCTCGCGCCAGATCTCGGCGATCGGGCGAGACAGCGGCGGCGAACCCGGCGCGCCGATCGTGACGACCGCCGCGCCGGAGCCGACGATGCCTTCGCCCCGACGCAGCCACGCCAGCGGATTGTGCGGGTCGGTCAGTGACAGCAGGTCGTCGACCGGTTCGATGTCCCGGGTCTCGACCACCAGCGGTGGGAGACGGGGAGTACGGGTCACCTCACCAGCCTAGACTTCCGGCGTGGATGCGGATCGACTCGGGCGCCCGGTGCCCGGCACGGTGACCCAGTTCCGGTGGCGCAAGTGGGACGACGGCGTCCATTGGGTGCACGACTGCGTCTATCTCGGCCACGACAGCTGGGGCGAGTGGTTCGGGCAGCCGGCGGGATGGCGCAGCATCCGTCCCGGCCGGAACGTCGTGACCGCCGGCCCCAACGTCACCCTCATGCCCCCGAGCGGCGAGTACGCGATGACGGTGAACGCAGCACCGTCGCGGACCCGCATCTATATCGACCTCGGCTGGGACATCGGCTGGTCGCAGAGCGCTCCCGGCGTCGCGGAGGGCATCGACATGGATCTAGATGTCGTGCGAGCCCTCGACGAGCGCGGGATCTGGATCGACGACCGCGACGAGTGGGACGAGCACCGCGTCCACTACGGCTACCCGCGCGAGGTGGTCGAGCGGCTCGAAACGTTGGCTGTCGACCTGGAACGGCGGGTGCGCGCCGCGGAGGCTCCCTTCAACGACGCCACGGCGGATGCCTGGCTTGAGCGCCTCGCCGCCCGTGGACTGGCCCCCCAGGGTCTTGATCGTTGAGCGAGCGCAGCGAGTCGAAACGCCCCGGACTCGCCCCTCACGTGGCGTCCTAGACTCGACGCGTGACCCAGTCCCATCGCGCAGATCTCCAGAAGGACCCGGCCCGCGTCAGCGGAATGTTCGACGAGGTCGCGGCAGGCTACGACCGGACGAACACCATCCTGAGCGTCGGTAACGACCGTCTGTGGCGACGTGCGACGACCCGTGCGCTGTCACCGCGCCCGGGGCAGCGCATCCTCGATCTCGCGGCAGGGACCGGCACCTCGAGCGTCGCGATCGCGCGCACGGGCGCCGACGTCGTCGCCGCTGACTTCTCCCCGGGCATGATCGCCGAGGGGCGCCGTCGCCACGCCGGCGTCTCTGGCGTGAGCTTCGTGGAAGCAGACGCAACGGCACTGCCGTTCGAGGACGAAGAGTTCGACGCCGTCACGATCTCGTTCGGACTTCGGAACGTCCAGGATGCCGACGCCGGCCTGCGCGAAATGCTGCGGGTGACCAAACCGGGTGGGCGACTGGTGATCTGCGAGTTCTCGCACCCGACCTCTCCGGCTATCTCCGCTCTGTATCGGTTCTACAACGACCGCATCCTCCCCCCGGTCGCGCGGCTGGTCAGTTCGAACGGCGACGCGTACGACTACCTCAACGAATCAATCCGCGCGTGGTCGGATCAACCGGCCCTTGCGGGGCGCATTCGGGCTGCGGGATGGACGGATGTGGCGTGGCGAAATCTGACGCTCGGCGTCGTGGCGCTGCACCGTGCGCGCAAGCCCGTCGGGGATGGTGGCTCCCAGCCCCGGTAGGCTTGTGGTGTGACCCCCTCCGCGTCAAGTTCCCGAATCGCGAGCCAGCTGGGTCTCGCGGAACGGATCTTCGCGGGCCCTCGTGCGCGCCGTCTCATCGACGGTGTCGAAGCCGGGCTGGATCGGGTCGATGCAAATCTCGAGCGGGAGCTTCACGTCTCGGACGCGCTGGCTGATGCGACAAGCCGGTACCTGTTCGATGCCGGCGGCAAGCGCGTGCGTCCGATGCTTGCTCTGCTGACCGCACACCTCGGTGACGGCGTCACCGAGGATGTGGTCGAAGCTGCCACGGCGCTCGAGCTCACCCACCTCGGTTCGCTTTACCACGACGACGTGATGGATGATGCCGACAAGCGTCGCGGGGTGCCGAGCGCTCACTCGGTGTGGGGCAACAACATCGCCATCCTGACCGGCGACCTCCTCTTCGCTCGTGCGAGCCAGATCATGGCGCGGCTGGGAGAGGGAGCCATCCGACTGCAGGCGAACACCTTCGAGCGGCTCGTCCTCGGTCAGATGCACGAGACTGTCGGGCCGACGGATGCCGATGACCGCGTCGCGTTCTACCTGCAGGTTCTCGCAGACAAGACCGGATCGCTGATTGCCGCGGCAGCGCAGTCGGGCATCATCTTCAGCAACGCTCCCACCGAGTACGAAGAGCCGGTACGCACCTTCGGTGAGGCAGCCGGCGTTGCTTTCCAGCTGCTGGATGACGTCATCGATCTCTCGGCAGATCCCGATGAGACCGGCAAGGTGCCGGGGACGGACCTCCGCGCTGGCGTCCCGACGATGCCCTATCTGCTTCTCGCGCGCCGTGACGACCCCGAGGCTCGCGCTCTTCGCGACCGGATCGACGAGGGCGTCGCCCGGATCGCTGACGGCGAGGACCCCGCGCTGCTGGACGAGCCCCTCGCGATGCTGCGCACCGACAGATCAACGCGCGAGACGGTGGAACTGGCCAATGCTTGGTCGCGCGATGCGATCGCGGCACTCGATCCCATCCCTGACGGCCCGGTCCGCGAAGCCCTCACGAGGTTTGCGCAGGCCGTCGCCGACCGCTCGAGCTGAGGCCGTCCCGGCGCTCTCGCGCCGATTCACCGTGCTCTCGCGTCCCGAAAGGAACACATGACCACTCTGAGGTTGGCCATCGTCGGCGCAGGCCCGGCGGGCATCTACGCTGCTGACATCCTGCTGAAGGCGGAGCGCGCGTTCGACGTGTCGATCGACCTGTTCGAGCAGCTGCCTGCCCCGTACGGCCTCGTTCGGTATGGCGTGGCTCCCGATCACCCGCGCATCAAGGGCGTCATCACGGCCCTGCGCGAAGTGCTCGACAGGGGCGACATCCGCATCTTCGGCAACGTCGAGTTCGGTCGCGACATCACGCTCGACGATCTGAAGCGCCACTACAACGCCGTCATCTTCGCTACCGGTGCCGTTCGGGATGCGACCCTCGACATCCCGGGGATCGACGCCGAAGGGTCGTATGGCGCTGCCGACTTCGTGAGCTGGTTCGACGGGCATCCCGACGTGCCTCGCACCTGGCCGCTCACCGCGCAGTCGGTCGCTGTCGTCGGCAACGGCAACGTCGCCCTCGACATCACCCGGATCCTCGCCAAGCACGCCGATGATCTGCTTCCCACCGAGATTCCGGCCAACGTCTACGAGGGTCTCAAGGCCTCGCCGGTGACCGACGTCCACGTCTTCGGCCGTCGCGGCCCCGCGCAGGTCAAGTTCACCCCTCTCGAGTTGCGCGAGCTCGGCGAGCTGCGGGATGTCGACATGGTCGTCTACGACGAGGACTTCGACTACGACGAGGCATCCCGTACCGCGATCGAGAGCAACAAGCAGGTCAAGGTCATCGACCGCGTTCTGCAGGAGTGGCGGACTCGCCCGGGCGTGAACAACGCCGGGGGGACGGCGTCCCGTCGCCTTCACCTGCACTTCTGGGCGCGACCCGTCGAGGTGAAGGTGGACGAGACGGGTCATGTGTCGGGCTTCGTCTACGAGCGCACGCGTCCCGACGGGCAGGGCGGTGTCGCCGGAACCGGTGAGTTCCGCGAGGTTCCCATCCAAGCGATCTACCGCGCCGTCGGCTACTTCGGGTCACCTCTTCCCGAGGTGCCCTTCGATGAGCGGCACGGTGTCATTCCCAACCACGAGGGGCAGGTTCTTCGCGCCGACTCCAATGAGCGGGCGCCGGGACTGTACGCGACCGGATGGATCAAGCGCGGCCCGGTCGGCCTGATCGGTCACACCAAGTCGGACGCGATGGAGACCGTCCGTCACCTCATCAACGATCAGGGTTCGTGGTGGCAGCCCGAAGACCCGTCGGAAGCCGCTATCCCCGCGCTCCTTGCCGAGCGAGGCGTGCGGTGGACGGACCTTGAAGGTTGGCATCGCCTCGATCAGCACGAGATCGGCCTCGGCGAACCCCAGGGGCGTGCCCGCATCAAGGTGGTGCCTCGCGACGAGATGGTCACCATCTCTCGAGGCGAGTGAGTCCCCCGCGGAGGCTGTCGCCGGGGCTGATCGCAGCTCTCGGCTTCGTCTCCGCTGTCGGTCCGTTCGCGACCGACATGTATCTCGCGTCCTTCACCGACATCGCGGGCGACCTCGGCGTTGATGCCGCCGCCGTGCAGCTCACGCTGACCTCCTTCCTCGTGGGCGTTGCGGTCGGGCAGCTCGTGCTCGGACCCTGGTCCGATCGCGTTGGGCGTCGGCCGGTCCTCATCGTGGGCGGGGTTGTCTTCGCTCTGTCGAGCATCGCGCTGGTGTTCGCCCCGACGATCGCGGTGTTCGTCATCCTGCGTTTCGTGCAGGGATTCGCGGGGTCGGCAGGCATGGTCCTCGGGCGCGCCGTGGCTGTCGATCTCAGCCCCAAGGACACGGCGGTGCGCGCACTGAGCCTCATCGTGGTGGTCGTCGGGGTTGCGCCGCTGGTCGCACCGCCGATCGGCGGTCTGCTCAGCGAGTTCGTTGGCTGGCGCGGAGTGATGGCTGCGCTTGCGATCGTTGCGGTGGTAATGCTGGTCGTGTCGCTGGCTCTTGTTCCGGAATCCCTTCCCGTCGAGCATCGCCACACCGCCGGGATGTCGCAGACGCTCGGTGCTTTTCGCGCGCTGCTCGCCGACCGGGCCTTTCCCCTCTACGCGGGTGCCTACGCGCTCACGTTCGGGGCGATCATGGCGTACGTGTCGGCATCGCCGTTCGTCGGTCAGGTGGTGCTCGGGATGTCGCCGACGGTGTACTCGGTCTCGTTCGCTGTTGCGGCCAGCGGCGTCATCCTCTCGAACATCGTGAACGCCCGGGTCGCCGTGCGGTTCGGACCGAGACGGATGCTGGGTGTCGGCCTCGGCGCCACGGCCTGCGCCGCAGCGCTTCTGCTCGTGCTGACGCTGACCGGCACGCTCACGATCCCGGGCTTCATAGCCGGCGCGTTTCTGCTCACCCTCGGGCTCGGGTTCACGATGTCCAATGCCAGTGCGCTGGGCCTTGCCCGCGCCGATCGAGCCCGCGGTGCAGGCTCAGCAATCCTGGGGACATCGCAGTTCGTGGTCGGCGCTGTCGCATCACCGCTCGTGGGGTTGGCGGGAGAGGACACGGCGGTGCCGATGGCCGTGGTCATTGCGGCGATGATGGCGCTCTCGCTGCTGCTCGGCATCCTGGCCCTGCGAACAACCCGTCGCGGTCGCCGCTGAGCAGACGGGCGCGCGCTCTCCTCGTGTTTTACATTGGGGAAGTCCAGAGTGTGTGCAGGTGAGGTGGTCGCCCGCGCACTGTACGAAGGAGTACCTATGTTCCGGTTCCGTTTTCTTCCTGCCGTTGCCGTCGTCGGCATTCTGGTGCTCGTGGGCTGTGCGCCGACGCCCGAGCCCTCGACCACGCCGAGCTCTGAGGTAACGCAGAACGACACGCCCAGCTCTGAACCGACGCAAGAACCACAGTCGTTCGTCGGCAACGTCCCCGCGGACTGTGCCGCCGTCGGTACGGCTGAGAGCCGCGCCGACTCGGTCGACCAGCTGAATCTGCAGGGCGACGGCGTCGGCTTCGTCCGTCCGGCTCCCGAGGGCGCCACGCTGCTGCTCGGGTGCGACTGGTTCGCCGGCGACACGTCGGGCGTCCTCCTGCTGATCAGCGAGGTCGACCCCGCGGCTGCTGAGGCCTACGTCGCGACTCTTCCCGATCAGGGCTACACCTGCGTCACGGGGGATGCCGGAAACCCGGTGTGCCAGATGGTCACGCCGAACTCCCAGTACCCCGTCGACACTGTCGAGACGATCACGAGCCGCGAGGACATCTGGATCTACTCGTCAGTGACGAACGTGGATGCCGACATGCTGCTGAGCGATCTGAACCTGCAGATCTGGGGCAACTGAGCGAGAGCAGGTGCCGATAGTCTCGGCACATGGAAGAGGTGTGGCTTCCTGACCTGCTCGGCGGTCGCTTTCGGCAGCGCACGCTGAGTCTGGGCAGCGACGCCGAGGGCGAGATCGTCGCCACGCTCGTGCGGCTGCTGCCGTCGTGGCCTGCCTCCTGGACGGGACGTCTTCGCGACGTCGACGTTCTCTACGTCCATGGGTGGTCGGACTACTTCTTCCAGACGAGACTCGCGCAGTGGTGGACAGACCGGGGCGCCCGATTCTATGCGCTCGACCTGCGCAAGTACGGTCGGAGCCTGCGGGCTGGCCAGACGCCGGGTTACGTCTCATCGCTGGCCGAGTACGACGCAGACATCGCGGCGGCACTCTCGGCGATGGGGCGGGAGGATAAGCCGGGGCGGCGCCTCGTGCTGTTGGGCCACTCCACGGGCGGGCTCACGCTCTCGCTGTGGGCGGCGCGGCATCCGGGGGTTGCGTCAGCGCTTGTGCTCAACAGTCCGTGGCTGGAGTTCCAGACGGGGGCCTGGGGCCGAGAAGCGCTCACGCCCCTCGTCGCGGCCCGAGCTCGGTGGGACCCGTTGGGGATGCATCCGGTCGTCGATCTCGGCTTTTACACCCGAGCGCAGCAGGAGGTCGGGACTCTGCCGGAGGCGCCGGAAGGATGGCGGCCTGAGCGTGGGTTTCCGACCACTCCGGGCTGGCTCAAGGCGGTGCTCGACGGCCACGACACCGTTGCGCGAGGGATCGACGTGGCATGCCCCGCGCTCGTGCTGCTGTCGCAGCGGTCGAGCTCGCCGCTGGTGTGGCGCCCCGACATGCTCGAGACCGATTCCGTTCTCGTCGTCGATGACATAGCGAAGGCGGCGACCCGCCTGGGCCGGCTCGTCACGATCGCACGAATAGACGGCGCGCTCCACGACGTGTTCCTCTCCCGCGCAGCCGTGCGGGAGAAGGCCTACCGCGTGCTGGGGGAGTGGATGCAGTCGCAGACGCTTCGCTAGCCTGCGGAGGGTGCTCGACCGTCTCCGACGGCCCGCCCCTCTCGCAGGTCGTCTGCGCGAGGCGGAGCATATCTTCGGACCCGGCATACTGCGACAGTGCACCGGCGACGCGCGCGAGCGAGACCACGCCTCCGAGCTCCTGGTACTTCTGATTGCCGCTCGCGCCCAGCACCTGGTTGAAATCCTCCTGGTGGATGCGCGCGCCACCGGCTCGATCAAAACGTTCGATCACGAGCGTCGGCAGTCCGTCGAACTCCTCGACCCGGGTATCGAAAGCCGCGAGTCCGAGGCGACGTGCGAGGCGCGCGCCGTACTCCTCATCGAACATGACAGTTGGTCGTGTGGGCAGTTGAGGCTTCAGGATGTGCGTCGACGGGAAGCCGCCGAGTGCTTGGTTCCACCTGGCTCCGGTTCGCGCCAAGACGATCTTCGGCTGGACGCCGCCGAGTGAGGTCCGCCCAGAGTCCGTCGCGTTCCCGAGCGGAGCGCCGATCGGATCCTCCAGGAGGCGTCGGATCCCCTCAGCGTCGATCGGGATCACCTCGGGAGTTCGTGGTTCCGACGGGTCGTCGACATCCCAGATCTGCAACGCACCCGCGACGTCACGGCCGTACCGCGCCAGAAACGCGGGTATGTCGCCGCGCCGCACACCACCCTGCGTGAGCATGTAGTCGAGTTGGTCGCCTTCGGGCAGGAGCTCCGCGAACCAATTTCGGCGACGCCCTGCATGTTGCCTTGGCATCGAAGCCAGCAACGGAATCGCAACCGACATCACCCGGCTGTTTACCCCGAATGTCTCCCGTGCCTCATCGGTGATCTCGACGTCGAACGAGCGTGCATCAGGGCCGTGGATGTGTCCGATGATCGTGCCATAGAGCTCGACGGCGAGCCTCATGACCGGGCTTCAGCATCCCACATCGCCGATAGCTCGACCCCGGTCGCCCGCATGAGGTCGAACATTCGACGAGCCCAGATCGTGGGCTTTCCGGATTCGAGCTCGCTGATGGACCGCTGCGAGATGCCGAGCTGGTCGGCTAGCTCCATCTGTGTCAGGCCTCTTGCGAGCCTCGCTTGCTGGAGCGCAAGCCCGATGTCAGCTGGGGAGCGCAGCTTTGCTTCGTACGATGCCATGGTCGTCCCTACTACGAAATCCGGATAGGCCGAGTCTATTACGAAATCCGTATGAGGATAGTTCATTACGAAATCCGGATACGGCGAGTTGTGCGGGATCCCACGAGTGCTCGACGAAGCCGTCTGTTGTCGTCGGGTCTGCTGGCTGCGCTCCATTAGCGTGGAGTGGTTGCACGGATCGAGGGGACACAGCGTGGTCACGGGTGAGCTGAAGCGCCAGGTCGACAAGGTCTGGGATGCCTTCTGGTCGGGCGGCATCGCCAATCCCGTCGAGGTGATCGAGCAGATCACGTATCTGCTGTTCATCCGGCGTCTCGACGACCTGCAGCTGCTCGCCGAGAAGAAGGCAGCCCGCTTCGGCGAGGAGGTCGAGAACCCGGTCTTTCCCGACGGGTACGACAGTGATCTCCCGAGCCGCCGACCGTACCGCGATCTGCGATGGAGCGTGTTCACGAACTACGCGCCCGCCGAGATGTTCGAGGTCGTCTCCGAGCATGTGTTCCCGTGGCTGCGCCGACTGGGTGCCGAGGGGTCGAGCTACGCGCGGAACATGCGCGATGCCCGGTTCACGATCCCGACCCCGGCGTTGCTGACGAAGGTCGTCGACCTGCTGCACGAGATTCCGATGGAAGATCGCGACACCAAGGGCGACATCTACGAGTACATGCTCTCGAAGCTCGCGACCAGCGGCACGAACGGGCAGTTCCGCACGGCCCGGCACATCATCAAGCTCATGGTCGACCTGTCGGCTCCGCGCCCCGACGACCTCATCATCGATCCGGCCGTCGGCACCGCGGGGTTCCTGGTTGCCGCCGAGGAGTACCTGCGCGAGCACCACCCCGAGCTGTGGGCGGATGCCGCCAGTCGCGCCCACTTCCACGGCCCGATGTTCACGGGGTACGACTCCGATGCCGCCATGGCCCGCATCGCCAGCATGAACATGCTGCTGCACGGCGTCGAGAACCCGACGATCGAGCGCGCGGATTCGCTGTCGGAGGGGCATCCGGGCGATGACCGCTACACGCTCGTGCTCGCCAATCCGCCGTTTGCCGGGTCGCTCGATCAAGAGACCGTCTCGAAGGATCTGCAGAAGCTGGTCAAGACCCGCAAGACCGAGCTGCTCTTCCTCGTGCTCATGATCCGGATGCTGCGCAACGGCGGCCGTGCCGCGGTCATCGTGCCCGAGGGGGTGCTGTTCGGGTCGAGCAACGCCCATAAGGCGGTGCGCAAACTGCTGATCGATGACCACAAGCTGGATGCCGTCATCAAGCTCCCCTCGGGAGCCTTCAAGCCCTATACCGGGGTCTCGACCGCCATCCTGCTGTTCACGAAGACCTCGTCGGGTGGCACCGACCGGGTGTGGTTCTACGACGTGCGCGCCGACGGCATGACGCTCGATGACAAGCGCACCCCCATCGAGGCGAACGACCTTCCCGACGTGCTCGCGCGGTGGCAGAACCTGGATGCCGAGGCTGCACGGTTGCGCACCGACCAGAGCTTCTTCGTGCCGAAGCAAGAGATCGTCGACAACGGCTACGACCTGAGCCTCAACCGCTACAAGGAGATCGAGATCGAGGAGGTCGAGCACCGGTCCCCGGCGGAGATTCTCGATGAACTTGATGCCCTCGAAGTCGAGATTCAAGACGGCCTCAAGCGCCTGCGGGAGATGCTCGCGTGAGGTGGCAGACCGTGCAATTGGGGGAGGTTGTCTCACCTGTGTCCAGCCGAGCCGGGGCGCGGGAGCTACCCGTCTACTCAGTGACAAAGCACAGCGGGTTCGTACCGTCAACTGACTACTTCAAGAAGCAGGTGTTTTCGCAGGACCTATCGACCTACAAAGTCGTAGAGAAGGGACAGTTCGCGTACGCCACGATTCACCTCGACGAGGGGTCGATTGGCGTTGCGCCGGAAGCTTGCATCATCAGCCCGATGTACACCGTCTTCTCTGTGGATCAGAGCCGAGTGGATGCCGGCTATCTCATTCGACTGATGAAGTCCCCCAAAGCGGTGGCTCAGTATTCGCGACTCGGGCGCGGTACGGCCGAGCGACGTAAGTCGATTTCGCTCGAAGCGTTGGGGCGGCTTGAGGTGCACCTGCCGCCTCTCCCCGAGCAGCGCCGCATCGCCGCAATCCTCGACGAGGCCGATTCGCTTCGCACGTCGAGTTCCCATGCCCTCGCTGTAGCTCGAGACGCTCAGGAGTCGCTCGCGCGATCGGCTGTTGCGGACATGAGGCGCAGTGACGGTGAGCTAGTTCGCCTCGGTGATCTACTCAAGCTTTCGAGTGGCAAGTTCCTGCCGAAGACAGCTCAGCACGAGGGCAACGTAGCGGTGTTCGGCGGGAACGGCCAGAATGGATGGCACAGTGAGTCGATGTTCGTCGAGCCCCAGCTCATCATTGGTCGTGTCGGAGCCCTCTGCGGTGCGGTACACCTGACATCCGGTCCAGTGTGGGTCACTGATAACGCTTTCATCGCATCTTGGGATCGGTCGCGGATCTCGGCGAATCATCTTGCCTGGCAACTGCGACTCGCAAACTTAAACCAGTTCTCAGCCGTTTCGGGCCAACCTTCCATCTCAGCCGCGCGCATCGCCGATGTCATGATCGCGATCCCCGATGCGGGGCAGCAGGCAGAATTCGCGGCTCGACTGGACGCGCTGGAGTACCACGCGGCGGGTCTCGTCAAGCGCACCGAGACGCTCAACGAACTGTTCGCATCCCTCCAGCACCGCGCGTTTCGCGGCGAGCTCTGATCTGCTCCCCGGGACTGTGAAGGTCGTCGCCTGACCCTTGATTCCGGTACCCGAATCGTAAAGAATAGCTCTGTTCGAGAGAAATAGAGCTGAAATGTCAGATTCAGACCTGAACGAACCGCAGGTTCCCATCAGCGTGTTCAAGGCGAACCCGATCGCGTACGCGACGACGGGTGCTGTGGTGATGGTGCATAACAAGCCGCGGCTGCGTGTCGTGCCTATCGCTGCCGATCCTGACGCGACCCTCGCCGAGGTCAAGGCGCGGCTGCGCGTGCTCAATGCCCTCATCGATCGGGCGGATGCCGATGATGAGCGTCGCGCGCTCGCGGCTGAGCGCGACGCTGACATTCTTGAGGATGCGCAGTGACGGGGCTTCTCGACACGAGCGTGCTGATCGGTCCGATACCCGCCCCCGTCCTCGAGAGCATCGAACGGTACGCAGCACCGTACCTCGTGCGCGCCGAGCTTCTTCGCGGTCAACGCCGATTCGAGCTGTCGCCGAACATGCGCCAGCGCGCGGCGGCGCGAGCTCAGCTGATCGCGGCGCTGGATGATCTACACGGGTTCTGGCGGCCCTTCGGGGCCGCGGAGTCCGACGCATTTGCTGAGCTGCGCGCCTCCGGCGAGCAAGCGGCGCGGTCCAAAGATGCCATCATCGCAGCGCACGCGATCGCTGCGGGCCAGACGCTCATCACCGCAGACCACGGGTTCACGAGATTCCAGGGCCTCGAGGTCGACCTCATCTGACGGTGGCTCGAACGCCCAGCCGCATTCAGTGGGACGGGTGTGGATGCCGGCGCGCGACATCCACACCCGCAGATCACTCGACGATCTCGAAGATGATGTCGAGCCCGTCGTCGGGGTGATAGGTCCAGCTGGCCGAGATGTCGTCCCACTCTCCCGATTGACGTCCATCGAGTGATCGCGTGGAATACATGAGCTCCTTCACCGATGCCGGCGCTCCGACAGCTTCGATGATGCAGTCCAGGTCGCTGAACGAGACGTCACCGCTGCCGAAATCCTCACCTTCGCCGTCGACGATCATCGTCCTACCCTCATCGGCGATCTCGACAACGCCGTCCAGGTTGCACTGGCTGGCGGCATCCGAGAAAAACGTGCTCTTCGCTTGCTCGGCGGCTTCGGCCATTGCAGCTGCATCGGCGCGCTGCGCAGCACCGATGACGACCGCGGTCACAGCGGAACCGGCGGCGGCACCGACCAGCAGCGAGGCGGCACCGACCACGAGCGGCACCACCCACCTGCTGCGCGCAGGTGCGGGTCTTGCCGCGGTTGGCGGCGGTGTCTCGGGCTGGGCCAAGGGTTGTTCGTTGATGTTCGACATGCGTTCTCCCTAGCCCTCAGTAGCCGACGGCCGTCAGGGCGTACTCGGCCTGCTCGGGCGTGAACTGTTCGCCGTATTCGCTCGTGAGCTGCTCGTACAGGCCCTGTCGCGAGAACGACGTGAAGTCCAGGTATGACTGCGCGGACTCGGCGGCCTCGGCGTTCCAGTCCACCAGACCGTTCTGCTCGAGATGGGCGATGGCAAACTCGGCATCCGCGGCCTCGAACCCCTCGCCGTACTCGCTCGTGAGCTGCTCGAACAGGCCCGCGCGTGAGAAAGCTGTGAAGTCCAGGTACGACTGCGCAGACCTGATCGCGTTCTGCTGACCGAGCGTCAGCTGCGGCTTCTCCTCCAGGGTCAGGACGACCGTCGCACCTTCCTCGATCTCGGTGCCCTCGGCGACATCCTGCGCGATCACCGGCATCGACTCGTCGCCGTCGGTCGCGACACGGATGCCGAGGGTCTCGAGAACAGTGCGGGCTGTCGCGCCATCCATGCCGACGACGTTCGGCACGATGATCAGCACCTGTTCGGCCTCGGTGGTGGCGGCCGCCTGCTCGGTCGTGCGCACCGATGCGGCGGGTGCAGCATCCGAGGTTGATCGCCCGCCTCCCAGCGCGCTGCCGATCCCACCGATGACGATCAGACCGACGACGACTGCGGCCGGGATGATGACCGCCTTGCGCGTGTACCACGGCCGCTTCGAGGCGGCGGGGACAGCGGCCTCGGCGGGGACGGCGGCATCTGTTGCGCCGGGCTGGCGCACCATGTCGGTGCGCCAGGTGGAACCATCCCAGTACATTTCGGCGCCGGGCGCGGCCTCGGCGCCCGGATGCGGGTACCAGCCTGCCGGAGTGGACGATGATGTGGTGTTGCTGTTCTCATCCATGAGAACACCCTTCGGGTCGGATTAGGCGCGCACCCCCGGCGCGCGCCACCGGCCGGTGGCCAGTGGAACAGGACATACCACCCCTCCGACATTGCGCGCGGCGACACCGGCCGGATCAATGTCGGAACCCCCTCGTAGTGTCGGGGTATGGATGAGGTTGGCATGGGTGAGTCGGGGCAGTGGCCCGAGGCTCAGGATGCTGACGCCTTCCTGTATGAGGGCGATGTGCGTGAGTGGGATGCGGAGGTAGCCGGGTGGGTGCCGCCGCGTCCGGACGCTGTCGCCCTGGTGCTGGAGGCCGCTGACCTTGAAGCGGTGTTCGCGGCGCAACGGTTTGCTCGGGTCGATGACCTCCGGCTGGAGGCCCTGGATGATGTCACCCGGTATGGGGGTGGCTCCCGGGAGCTGGTGATGCGGTCCCTTCGCCTGGAGCTGGCAGCGGCGTTGCGGGTCACGGAGAACGCTGCGGGGATGATGCTCGCCCGCGCCGAATCCCTCGTCCACTCCTACCCGGCCGTGTTGGAGTCGCTCTCGCGTGCGGGGGTGACGGTTCGTCACGCGGAGATCCTCGTCGATGACCTCGATGTCCTGGACCCGCAGGTCGCGGGACGGTTGGTGGGGCGGGCGTTGGGGCTTGCGGAATCGTTGCCGGTGGGATCGTTCCGGCGGGCGCTACGCCGCCTGATCGACCGGGAAACCGCCCCCACGCTCACGGAACGTCACCAGGTGGCGGTGCGGGGTCGCCGGATCGTGGTGGAGCCGGCGGGGGATTCGATGTCGTGGGTGCACGCGCTGGTTCCGTCGGTGGAGGCCCACGCGATCTTCGGGCGGGTCACCCAGAAAGCGGTGGTGATCCGTGACCACGACCGCGGCACCACCCGCGGCGGGCAGTCGGGGGATGGGTCGGAACGGTCGTTGGATGAGATCCGCGCTGACGTGTTCTGCGACCTCCTCATCGACGGAACCGTTCCCCAACACCCGGAGCAGGCGCGGGGCATCCGCGCGACCGTGGTGGTGACCGTCCCCGCCCTGGCCCTCCTCGGTACGGAGGGGGTTACTGATCCTGCGGAAGTCGAAGGCGTCGGTCCGATCCCCATCGAACGGGCCCGGGAACTCGCCGGTAACGCGTCGGGGTGGATGCGGGTGCTCACCCACCCCGAAACCGGGGCCGTCATCAGCGTCGGGCGCACACGGTATCGGCCACCCCCGGAGCTGGCGAAACTGGTGAAGTGGCGGGCTGACCGGTGCATGAGCCCAGGATGCGGGAAACCGGCGTCGCAGTGTCAGATCGACCATAACGTTGCGTGGGCTGACGGCGGGGAGACATCCGTGACCAACACGGCACCGTTATGCCAAGGCCACCACACCGTGAGACATCACGGCGGGTGGCAGATCACCCACCTCGACGACGGGTCGCTCGAATGGGTATCCCCGCACGGGCGCCGGTATGTCGTGAAACCGGAACGACACCTCCCCACCTTCTACCCCAACGCGGCTTGACGGTCCCAGTAGCATCGGCTCAAGGGGTCGGCCGGCGACTCCTGACAGAGGAGCCGTTCGGTGGGGAACTTCGACTTCGTCGCGCAGGAGTGGCCGCAGGTCGGTGACGCCGCTGCGCGCGCCGAAGCCTATCTGCGCGCCGACCCGCGAGCATCCGCCACCTACGCTCGGCGCGCTGCCGAACTCTTCACCGCCTGGATCTACTCCGCCGAGAACCTCGAGCGCCCCTACGACGACACCTTCGCCAACCTGACCGCGCAGAGGTCGTTCCGCGACACCGTCGGCGACTCGATCTGCGGCAGCCTCAGGATCATCCGTCTCGTCGGCAATGACGCCGTCCACAAGGATGACGACATGACGCTTGCGCGGGCGCGCGGCTCCCTCGAGCAGCTTCACCGCGTGTGCCTCTGGCTTCACCACTGCTATGGCGACCCGGCAGCACCGCAGCCGGAGCCGTTCGCGTTTGATCGAGTGCCACCGGCACCCGAGTCGGTCGTACGACAAGCACGTAGCGAACTCCTCACAATCCAAACCGAGTTCGACAACGCCCGCGCGCAATTGAGCGAAGCGGCGGCGCTCGGCGCCAAAGCGCAGGCCGAAATTGAGGAGTTACGCGCAGACATCGCGCGGCTCAAGGCCGAGAACATCCAGCGCAACACCGCGCACAAGGTCGCGGATCCGACCGACGCGACCGAGGCCCAGACTCGCGAACAGCTCATCGACCTGCTGCTCCACGAAGCGGGCTGGCCGCTCGATGATGCTCGCGACCGCGAGTGGCCGGTCACCGGCATCCCGAGCCCGTCGGGAGCCGGCAAGGTCGACTACGTGCTGTGGGGCGACGACGGAAAGCCGCTCGCCGTCGTCGAAGCCAAGCGCACCTCGAAGAGCGCGAAAGAGGGACGCGAGCAGGCCGCGATCTACGCGGATGCCCTCGAACGCGACACCGGCCAGCGCCCCCTCATCTTCTACACGAACGGGTACGACACCTGGTACTGGGATGACCGGCGCTACCCGCCGCGCAAGGTCGCAGGATTCCTCACGAAAGACGAACTGTTGCTGGCCGTGCAGCGGCGCACGACGCTCAGACCACTCGAGACCGTCGCGGTCGATCGGGAAATTGTCGAGCGGTCGTACCAGCTGCGTGCCATTCGGGCAGTGAGCGATGCATTCGAGCACAAGCGGCGTCGAGCGCTGCTGGTCATGGCCACCGGTACCGGCAAGACCCGCACCGTGATCGCGCTCGTCGACGTGTTACAGCGCGCGAACTGGGTCAAGCGCGTACTGTTCCTCGCCGACCGCACCGCGCTCGTGAACCAGGCGGTTGGCGCCTTCAAGACGCACCTGCCCGACAGTGCACCGGTGAATCTGCTTACCGACCGCGATAGCGAGGGTCGTGTCTTCGTCTCCACCTACGCGACGGTGATGAACCTCATCGACGCCGCAGGCGACAACCTACGCCGCTTCGGCCCCGGCTACTTCGATCTCATCGTGGTCGACGAGGCGCACCGATCGATCTACAACCGGTACGGCGAGATCTTCGACTACTTCGACGCGCTCGTCGTCGGTCTTACCGCTACGCCCCGAGCCGACATCGACCACAACACGTATCGACTCTTCGAGCTCGACGACGGAGTCCCCACTGACGCTTTCGAACTCGACGACGCGATTGCGGGGGGTTTCCTCGTGCCGCCGAGAGCTCGCGTCATCGACCTCGGGTTCATGAGTCGCGGCATCCGCTACGCCGACCTCAGCGACGAGGAACGCGAGCAGTGGGACGCCCTCGAATGGCAGGACGGCGACATCCCCGACGAGGTGGATGCCGCAGTTCTGAACCGATGGCTGTTCAACGAAGACACCGTCGACAAGGTCCTCGAGATCCTCGTCGATGAGGGACACTACGTCCAGGGCGGCGACGTGCTCGGCAAGACGATCATCTTCGCGAAGAACCAGAAGCACGCCGAGTTCATCCAGGAACGCTTCGACGCGAACTTCCCCGAGCAACGCGGCCAGACGGCGGCAATCATCACGCACGCCTCGGGGCCCTACGTTCAGGACCTCATCGACAGGTTCTCGACCCCGGGCGCGAAGCCCCACATCGCCATCTCCGTCGACATGCTCGACACCGGCATCGACATCCCGGATGTCGTCAACCTCGTGTTCTTCAAGCCGGTGCATTCGCAGACGAAGTACTGGCAGATGGTCGGACGCGGCACCCGCCTGCGTCCCGACCTGTACGGCCCCGGCAAGCCGAAGACCGACTTCATCATCTTCGATGTATGCGGCAACATCGAGTACTTCAACGCCGACATTCCCGAGGCATCCGGTCATCGAATGGCATCCGTCTCGGAGCGCGCCTTCCTCGCGCGCCTGCGACTGCTCGGACTGCTCGCGGGTCGCGACGACACGGATGCTGCGCCGCTGCGTGACCAGCTCGCGACGCGCCTTCACGCCGCGGTGGGCGGCATGAACCGCCAGAACTTCCTCGTTCGCAAGCATCTGCGCGCCGTGGACCGATTCACCCCCGCTCAGGCGTGGCAGCACTTCACTCCCGCCGACGTGGATGACGCCGCCGCCCTCGCGGGACTACCGACGGCATCCGAAACCGACGCCGACGAAGCGGCGAAGAGGTTCGACCTGCTGCTGCTCGAGGCGCAGGTAGCCGTTGCCGGCGGCGACCCGGTGCCGCAGCTGATCGTTGCACGGGTCATCGATGTCGCCTCCGCACTGGGTCAGCGCCGCGGCATCCCGGCCGTCGATCAGCAGGCTGCGCTGCTTGGCGCCATCAGCGATCCGGAGTGGTGGGATGCTGCGAGCCTCACCCATCTGGAGTCTGTTCGCGTCGGCCTGCGCGGGCTCGTGCGACTCATCGATTCGCGCGGTCAGCATCCGATCTACACGGACTTCGTCGACACGATCGCCGAGCGCCGCGACATCGACATCGTGCGGGTCATGCCGGGACTGGACCGTCGCGCTTTTCGCGAGAAGGTCCTCGGATTCCTCGAGGACCATCGCGACAACCTCGCGCTGCGCAAGCTGCGTACCGGCCGCGAACTCACCTCCGTCGATCTCGCCGAACTCGAGGCGATCCTCGTCAGCGTCGGGGGAGTGGATGCCGGCCAGCTGCGCGCTCAGGCCGACGAAGCACGCGGCCTCGGGCGACTCATCCGTTCGATCGTGGGGCTCGATCGTTCAGCAGCCGAAGCCGCGCTCGGTGACTTCGTCGCGGCATCCGGTTTCACACACCGCCAGCACGTGTTCGTCGATCTCATCGTCGAGCAGCTCACGATCGCGGGCTACCTCGACCCGCGGCGGCTCTATGAGGACCCGTTCACGGGAGTCGCTTCCGAGGGGCCGGACGCACTGTTCACCGAGGCGCAGGTCACCGATCTCATCGAACGCCTGCACCAGCTCGACGAGTCGGCCGAGCCCCACGACTCGGCATCCGCCTAGCCGTCACCGCAGCGGTGTTTGGAGCGCTCTACCGGTAGTTGACGAACCTGCTGACACCAGTACAAACATCAATGAGTCATTGATGTTTGTAAAACATCATGATGCTAGGTGATAATACTCACCATGAGCGCAGAGAAAGAAATTACAAACATGTTGTTCGTTGCTCCGACGCTTGACGAGCGCGAGCTTGAGGTGCTCTCTCAGATTGAGTCCCTGAAGAAGAGCCTACGTTTCCAGCTCACCGAGCCGCGCAGGTGGAGCGGCGCGCTCCGGCGGATGGCGTTCGCGCGAAATGTTCAGGGGTCGAACAGCATCGAGGGCTACGAGGCCGCTTTGGATGACGCGGCAGCGGTCGCTCTTGGAGAGGAACCACTCGACGCGAGTACGGAGACTCGGCTCGCGCTCGAGGGGTATATCAGCGCGATGACATACGTGCTTCAGATTGTGCAGGAGCCGGAGATCTCTGTCTCTGAGCACCTCATCAAGAGTCTTCATTTCATGATGACCAGCTACGACCTCAAGAACCGGCCTGGTCGTTGGAGGGCGGGCGCAATCTACGTTCAGGATGAGAGGACTGGTGACATCGTCCACGAGGGTGTCGACCTCGAACGTGTCCCAGATCTCATGTCGGCCCTGATTGCGAGCATGAATGAGCCTGCAGAGACCACATTGGTGGCTGCAGCGATGGCACATCTGAATCTCGTCATGATCCACCCCTTCCGAGATGGAAACGGCAGAATGGCGCGCTGCCTGCAGAGCTTTGTGCTGGCAGCAGACGGTATTCTCGCGCCGGTGTTCATGAGCGTGGAGGAGTACCTCGGACGAAACACGCAGGCATATTACGACGTCTTGGCGAAGGTTGGCGGTGGGACATGGAGCCCAAATAACGACGCGAGGCCCTGGGTTCGATTCATGCTCACCGCCCACCTACGTCAGGCATCCACGCTGCAGCGCCGGGTCAGGGCCAGTGAGCAGCTCTGGGTGGAGCTCGAGAAACTTCAGGAAAGCCACCGCCTCCCTGAGCGTGCCATTGGCGCTCTCTTCGACGCGGCGTACGGCCTGCGTGTGCGGAGATCGACCTACATGGCGACCCTCGCTGAGATCGATGAGGAGATTTCGGAGCAGACCGCCACGAGAGATCTCCAGGCACTCACCGACAGCGGGCTCCTCGTGCCTTTTGGAGAGCGCCGGGGTCGCTACTACGTAGGAGCCGAGCCGTTGCGCGCGCTGAGGGAGATGGCTTCGCCTCGCCGAATACGAGATGATTCAGACCCCTTCGCGGGCAGCTGATCAATCAAGAGCAGCGCAGTCACGCTCGATTCCGCGGACCCCTGTGGGCCGAAACCGGAACACCCGGGCAGAGGGACCTACCGGTAGTTGACGAACTGCAGGTCGACGTCGAGGTCGGCGGCCTTCAGAATCCGGATGACTTCTTGCAGGTCATCCCGGCTCTTGGACTGCACCCGCAGCTCATCGCCCTGGATCTGCGACTTCACCGACTTGGGGCCCTCGTCGCGGATGATCTTGCCGATCTTCTTCGCGTTCTCCTGCGAGATCCCGTCCTTGAGGCTCGAGACGATGCGGTACTCCTTGCCGCTGGCTGTCGGCTCGCCCGAGTCAAGGCTCTTAAGCGAGATCCCGCGCTTAATGAGCTTCGACTGGAACACATCGAGCACTGCTTTCGCGCGCTCTTCGGAGTTGGCCTTGATGAGGATCTGCTCACCGCTCCACTCGATCGAGGCGTCAGTGCCCTTGAAGTCGTAGCGCTGCTCGACCTCTTTGCGCGCCTGGTTGAGGGCGTTGTCGGCCTCCTGGTGGTCGACCTTGCTCACGATGTCGAACGATGAATCAGCCATGGGGGAATTCTAACGACGCCTCCTCGATGGAAGCGCTTCCATACGGATGACGGTCACAAACTGGTCTCGATACTGGGGACAAGTCTCGCGTCATCCGCTCCGGGATGTTACAAATGTAAGCGCTTGCAGAACCCGCGAGCACACTGGTTCGACGCGGAACACTCGCGACGGCCGATCACATCAGCACTCAAGAGAGGCACACACCAATGAAGGTGAACATGAGGAGCATCGTCGCCCTGGGCGCGATCGCTGCGATTTCATCTCTGACCCTCGCCGGTTGCGCGGGCAGCTCAGACAGTGGCGAGACCACGGCACCGGACATGTCCGGCTCCATCACCGTGTGGGTCGACGCCGACCGTGCAGGCGTGCTCGAAGCGGCGGCTGCCGACTTCACCGAGCAGACCGGCGTCGAGGTCACGCTCGTCCAGAAGGAGTTCGGCGAGATCCGCGACCAGTTCGTCCAGCAGGTTCCGACCGGCGAAGGCCCCGACATCGCTGTGGGAGCGCATGACTGGCTGGGCACCCTCGTGACCAACGGTGTCGTTGCACCGGTCGAGCTCGGCGACAAGGCGGGCGACTTCGAGGATGTCGCCATCAACGCCTGGGCCTACGACGGCCAGACCTACGCCGTTCCCTACGCGATCGAGAACATCGCGCTCATCCGCAACACGGACCTCGTGTCCGAGGCTGCAACTGACTACAACGACATGATCGCCAAGGGTCAGGCCGCCGGCACCGAGTACCCCTTCCTCGTGGGCCTTGACCCCGAGGCTGCCGACCCGTACCACCTCTACCCGTTCCAGACGTCGTTCGGCGCGCCGGTGTTCGGCCAGAACGCCGACGGCAGCTACAACGCCGACGACCTGCAGATCGGCAACGAGGGCGGCGTCGAGTTCGCGAACTGGCTGGGCGAGCAGGGTGCTGCCGGCATCCTGAACACCAACATCACCGGTGACCTCGCGCTTGAGAACTTCACCTCGGGCAAGTCGCCGTTCTTCCTGACGGGCCCGTGGAACGTGCCGGCGATCGAAGAAGCTGGCATCAACTTCTCGGTCGACATGATCCCCTCGGCCGGTGGCCAGGACGCACAGCCGTTCGCCGGTGTGCAGGGCTTCTTCCTGAGCTCGGAGAGCGAGAACACCCTCGCTGCGAACGAGTTCCTCGTCAACTACATCGGTAGCGAAGAGGTTCAGCTGGCCCTCTACGAGGTCGGTGGCCGTGCACCCGCGCTGAGCGCCGCCTTCGACCAGGTCGAAGCGAGCGACCCCGTGGTTGCCGGATTCGGTCAGGTCGGCGCCAACGCCCTTCCGATGCCGAGCATCCCCGAGATGGGCTCGGTCTGGCAGTACTGGGGCGTGACCGAAGCTGCGATCATCAACGGCGGCGACGCGCCGGCGCTGTGGACGCAGATGGCGGCCGACGTTCAGGCAGCGATCGAGTAATCCGATCCGCGCAGGTGGGGTGGTGCCCAGGCGCCACCCCACCTCGCACCCTGCCCAGGAAGAGGGATGAGGATGTCTGCTCCGACAACTGAGAATCGCGACCCCGCGATCGACCCGCGCCGTCGCGAGAACTCGGCACGCGCGCGCCGCATAGCGGACTCCGCCGGCGTCGGCTGGAAAGTGCTGCTGTTGAAGATCGTCGCGATGGCGATCATCGACGCGCTCGCGCTGTACTCCGTGCTCGTGCTCATGCAGAGCGAGCAGTGGATTCCGATCGTCGTCATCCTGCTCATCACGGGCTTCGCGAACTACATCTACTTCAGCCGCGGAAACCTCCCAGCGAAGTACCTCATCCCCGGGCTCATCTTCCTCTTCGTCTTCCAGATCTTCGCGGCCGGCTACACCGCCTACGTCGCCTTCACGAACTACGGCACCGGACACAACAGCGACAAGGATGCTGCAGTCAACGCGCTCCTCCTCCAAGCGCAGGAGCGGGTGCCCGATTCCCCCGCGTACAAGCTCACGATCGTCGAGCGGCTGGGGGAACTCTCGTTCCTGGTCACCGACCCCGACGGGATCGTCGAGATCGGCAACGACGACAACCCGCTCGAGCCGGTCGAGAACGCCGAGATGGACGGCAGCAAGGCCGTCGGTCTCGACGGATACAACAGCCTGAACTTCTCGCAGATCGTCGCGAACCAGCAAGAGATCGCCGCCATGGCGGTGCCGCTCAGCGACGACCCTAACGACGGATCCCTGCGCACCCCCGACGGATCCAGCGCCTACGTCTACCTGTCGAAGCTCGTCTATGACGAGCAGGCCGACACGATGACCGATACCCGCACGGGAACCGTCTACTACGACATCGGAACCGGCGCCTTCACAGCCGAGGACGGCACGGAGCTGCTGCCCGGATGGCAGATCTTCGTCGGCTTCGACAACTTCACTCGCGCTTTCACCGAAGAGTCCATCCGCGGCCCGTTCTTCTCGGTGCTCGCGTGGACGTTCGTCTTCGCGTTCCTGTCGGTGGCGACCACCTTCGTGCTGGGGCTGTTCCTCGCGATCGTCTTCAACGACCCGCGGATGAAGTCCAAGAAGTACTACCGGGTGCTCATGATCTTGCCCTACGCCTTCCCCGGATTCCTCTCGGCGCTCGTCTGGGCCGGCATGATGAATCAGGAGTTCGGCTTCATCAACGTCGTGCTCTTCGGCGGTGCCGACATCCCGTGGCTCACCAACGAGTGGCTGGCCAAGTTCAGCATCATCCTGGTGAACCTCTGGCTCGGGTTCCCCTACATGTTCCTCATCTGCACCGGCGCGCTGCAGTCGATCCCCGACGATCTGCAGGAAGCTGCCCGGGTCGATGGAGCCAACGCGTGGCAGGTCTTCCGCAGTATCAAGTTCCCGCTTCTGCTCGTTGCCGTGGCCCCGCTGCTGATTGCATCCTTCGCCTACAACTTCAACAACTTCAGCCTCATCTACATGCTCACCGGCGGTGGGCCCCGGGATGCGACGGCCGGCGTCAACGTCGGTGCCACCGACATCCTGATCACGATGGTCTACAAGGTCGCCTTCGTCGGCTCGACAGCCGACTACGGGTTGGCGAGCGCGTTCTCGATCATCATCTTCCTCATCGTCGGCACGATCTCGATCATCGCGTTCCGACAGACCAAGGCACTCGAGGAGTTGAACTGACATGAGCGACTTCCGTCCCGGCGCTCCGGCCGCCAAGGGCCTTCTCGAGAAGGTCGCCGACGAAGACACCGAGATCACCTCCAGTCGCGGCGGCGGGGGAGCAGGCATCCCGGGCGGCGCCCCCGCGCCCCACCGACCGTTCCGCCGCTACTTCCGCGAGACCGGATGGCGCCACCTCATCGGCATCGTGGTCGGGATCTTCGCGATCTTCCCGCTGCTGTACGTCATCTCGGCATCCTTCAATCCCAATGGCACGCTGCTGACTGCCAACGGCCTCTTCCAACGGCTGAGTCTCGACAGCTACGTGTCGCTGTTCACCAGTGCGCAGCATCCGTACGGCGCCTGGTTCGTGAACACGCTTGTCATCGGGTTGATCACTGCCGCAGGAACGGTGTTCCTCGGCGCGCTTGCGGCCTACTCCTTCTCGCGCATGCGGTTCACGGGTCGTCGCGTCGGTCTCACCACGCTTCTGGTCGTGCAGATGTTCCCGCAGCTGCTCGCGGTGGTCGCGATCTTCCTGCTGATGGTCGCGATCGGCGACATCTTCCCCGCGATCGGACTGAACTCTCAGATCGGGCTGATCATGGTGTACCTCGGCGGCGCACTCGGGGTGAACACCTACCTCATGTACGGGTTCTTCAACACGGTCCCGTCGTCGATCGATGAGGCGGCAAAGATCGATGGTGCGGGACACGCCCGCATCTTCTTCACGATCATCCTGCGCCTCGTAGCTCCGATTCTCGCGGTCGTCGGGCTGCTGTCATTCATCGGAACCTCGAGCGAATTCGTGCTCGCGAGCGTCATCTTGATCGACCCCGACAAGCAGACCCTCGCCGTGGGCCTGTACAAGTTCATCTCCGATGAGTTCTCGAAGAACTGGTCGGTGTTCGCCGCCGGCGCGGTGCTCGCCGCCATCTTGCCCGTCGCCCTGTTCCTCGCGCTGCAGCGTTACATCGTTGGGGGCCTGACCGCCGGAAGTGTGAAGTAACGGATGCCGGGCCTTCGCGCCCGCGCCGGGGCGGTGGTGGCCGCGGTCTCGGCCGCGGTGCTTCTGCTCGCCGGCTGCACGCAGGCCTCGATCGAGGTGCCCGAGGCTGCCGCACCGGATGTCGGCATCCAGCTCTTCCAGCTGCCCTGGACCTCCGTGGCGCAGGAGTGCGAGACGACCCTCGCGCCCGCCGGAATCGCGTGGGTGCTGCTCTCTCCAGCGCAGGAGCACATCGCGGCAGACGAATGGTGGGCCTCGTACCAGCCGGTGAGCTACCAGCTCGAGTCGCGCCTGGGTACCCGGGACGAGTTCGCCGACATGGTGCAGCGCTGCAACGCCGCCGGGGTCGAGGTGATCGCCGATGCCGTCATCAACCACATGACCGGCCAGGACGCCCCGGGCGTTGGATACGCCGGCACGGCATACGCGCACTACGACTACCCGGGGCTGTACACGCAGTCCGACTTCCACCACTGCGGACTGACGGCGAACGACGACATCCAGCTCTACAAGAACCGCGAGCAGGTGCAGAACTGCGAACTGGTGAACCTCGCCGATCTCGACACCGCGAGCGCAACGGTACGGGCGACGATCGTCACCTACCTCGAGGATCTGCTCTCGCTTGGGGTGTCGGGATTCCGGATCGACGCCGCCAAACACATGCCCGCGACGGATGTCGATGCCATCGTCTCGCAGCTGCCGCAGGGTACCCGCACCATGAGCGAGGTCATCCGTGGAGCCGGTGAACCGATCGCGCCCGAAGAGTACGAAGGATTCGGGGAGGTGTTCGAGTTCACCTATGCCCGCGAACTCACCCCGCCCCTCGAGAATGGCGTCTTCTCCGATCCGGTGCTCTCCGATGACCGCCCGCAACAAGTTCCCTCGGAGGCGGCGATCGTGTTCGTCGACAATCACGACACCGAACGAGGTGAAGCGAACATCACAGCGCGCGATCCGCAGCTCTATGTCATCGCGAACGCACTCATGCTCGCCGACGACTACGGCACCCCCGTGCTCTATTCGGGGTACGCCTTCAGTGACCGGGATGCCGGAGCACTCACGGATGCCGACGGCCGCGTCCGCGATGCGAGCTGTGCGGACACGACGGGCCCCGTATCCGATCTCGCCGACGGCGAGCGCACGTGCGTGCAGAGCTGGCCGGCAATCCGCGGCATGCTCGAGTTCCGCGCGATGGCGGGGGACGCGCCCCGGATGCCGGGAGTTGACTCCGGCGACGCCTACGGTTTCGAGCGCGCAGGTCGCGGCGTCGTCGCCGTGAACGTCGGTGACGACATCCAGAGCATCGAGGTCCCCACGACGATGCCCGACGGTGCCTACTGTGATGTGATCACCGGGGGACCGGATGCCGCCGGCGACGGCGGGTGCGCCGGAAGTGAGTATTCCGTCTCCGGTGGCATCGCTGTGTTCGACCTGGACCCGGGCGCCGCTGCCGCCATCCATCTCGGCTCGAGGCGCTGACCCGCAAGAACCCGACTCCATAACTGAAGAACAATCTGAGGGCTCTGTCATGGCTGCGGCCGTGCAACCACGATTCCCCGACCGACGGTGCACCGCGCCGACCTCTCGAAACGGACCGATCATGACCCTGCCTGCTCTGCTGCCACACCACGACGGATCGCCCCTCCACGTCTCCACCCAGACGCCAACGCTCGGTGAGCTCGTTCGTGTGCGCCTGCGTGTTCCCGCCGACTATCCCGCACTGCGAGCGGTCCGCACCCTCTCGAACCCCGACCACGAACCTGCGTGGACTGAGGCGACCGAACTCGGGACCGCCGACGGCTGGAGCTGGTGGGAGGCCCCGATCGTTGTGCGCAACCGGCGACACGGCTATCGCTGGCTGCTCGTGCACGAATCCGGCCGTGTCGAGTGGCTCAACCAGGCCGGTCTGTCGGACCTCGAAACCCGTGACGCCGATGACTTCGCCCTGGTCGCTCACCCCGCCCCGCCAGAGTGGATGTACGACGCCGTCATGTATCAGGTCTTCCCCGACCGCTTCGCCCGCTCGGCGGCGGCGGATCGGCATCCGACGCCCGACTGGGCGATCCCCGCGAGATGGGACGAGCCGGTCGATCCTGTCATGCCCGGGCGCTCGCAGCAGTTCTACGGCGGCGACCTCGACGGCATCCGTGAGCACCTCGACCACCTGGTCGGCCTCGGCGTGAACCTGCTCTACCTCACCCCCTTCTTCCCTGCGGCCTCGAATCACCGGTATGACGCGTCGAGCTTCACGAGCGTTGACCCGCTGCTCGGTAGAGACGAGGCGCTGATCCGTCTCGTTGCGGCTGCGCATGAGCGCGGCATCCGTGTCATCGGCGACCTCACCACGAACCACTCCGGCGACCGGCACGAGTGGTTCCAGGCGGCGCTCGGGAATCCCGAAGCGCCCGAGGGTGAGTTCTACTACTTCACGGATGCCGAGCGCACCCGCTACGAGTCGTGGCTGGGCACCCCCACCCTGCCGAAGTTCAACTGGGCCTCGTCGGAGCTGCGTCGCCGATTCGTCGAAGGGCCGGATTCGGTCGTTGCGCAGTGGCTCAACCCCCCGTTCTCGCTCGATGGCTGGCGGATCGACGTCGCCAACATGACGGGGCGGCTCGGAGATGTCGACCTGAACGCCGAGGTCCGGCAGCTCACCCGGCAGACGATGATCGAGACGAATCCCGACACGATCCTCATCGCCGAGATCACCAACGACGCCTCGGGTGATCTCACCGGCGACGGCTGGCACGGTGCGATGACCTATCCCTCCTTCGCGAGGCCGCTGTGGGCGTGGCTGTGCGAACCGACCGGCGAGCCCTACCTCACCGGCGACGGGCAGGAGCGCACCGAGCCGTGGTTCTTCGGGCAACCGGTCGGCGGCATCCCCCGCTATGACGCGAGACAGTTCGTCGGCGCCGTCACCCGGTTCACGGCGGGCATCCCGTGGCGCGTGCGGCTGGGAAACATGCAGACCCTCGACAGTCACGACACCGCCCGCTTCGCAACCAACGCACCGGCGGAGGCCATTCCGCTGGCCGTCGGCCTGTCGATGACACTGCCGGGGATGCCAGTGCTGTTTGCCGGCGACGAGTTCGGCCTCGTCGGCGCCGACGGTGAAGCGAGCCGCACCCCGATGCCGTGGGGCACGGAATCAAAGCCCGAGGTTGCCGCGCGGCTCGACCTGTACCAGCAGTTGATTGCGCTTCGGCGCCGGCATCCCGCGCTTGCGACCGGCGGGCTGCGTTGGGTCCACGTCGACGAAACCGCGGTCGTATTCGTGCGAGAGAGCACTGCGGAATCGATCCTCGTGCTGGCAGCCACGACGGATGCTGAGATCACGCTTCCTTCAGCAGCGCTGCTCGGCGCCGAACGTGCGGAGGCACTCTTCGGTGATGCGGGGCTGGCAGCCGCAGCGGACGGCAGTGTCGGCATCCGGGTCACAGGCGCCACGTTTACGGCCTGGGCTCTCCCGGGCATCGATGCGCCGGAGTCTCGGGAAGGATCCGGCGATGGCGACGCCTGAGCGTTTTGACGAGCTCAGCCGGGGGCTGGTGGGCGGCGTTGCGCGGCATCCTGACCTCGTCGGTCTCGCGCTGCTTGGATCGGCATCCGAGCAAGCCCGTGAGCGCCGCGACGAGTGGTCGGATCACGACTTCTTGGCCATCGTCGCGCCGGGTCGGGGCCAGGCCCTGCGCCCTGACCTCGGCTGGCTCCCCGACCCGGATTCGCTCGCGCTGACGGCCCGTGAGGGTGAGATCGGCTTCGTCGCCGTCTACGACGACGGCCACGTGATGGAGTTTGCGGTGGCCGAAGCATCCGAGCTCTCCGGCGCCGTCGCCGGGGATGCGACGGTAGCCCTGGACGACGAATCCGACACGGTGACCGACCTCATCGACGCTGCGCGCGAGCGGGCGGCACTCGCTGACCGCTTCGATCCCGCCGAGGACGCTCGACTCGTGCTCGTGAAGATCCTCATCGGTGTCGGCCGCGCTCGCCGCGGAGAGGTGCTTGTGGCTGGGCAGTTCGTCAGGACTTGGGCGGTGCAGCTGCTTGTGCGGACGATCCGTGGGCGCTTTCCCGACCGGTGCGGACCGACGCGGGATCGGATCGATCCGCTCCGCCGATTCGAAACCGACTTCCCGGAGCTGGCCGAGCAGATCGCGCACGCCGTCGCGCAGGAGGTCGAGCCGGCGGCGCGGGCGCTGTTCGGCATCCTCTGCGGTCTCGAACGCGGCTGGGCCGACTTCCCGCGACGTGCGGCCGACGCGGTAGCTGCCCGACTCGAATGGGCCGGAGACTGATCGGCCCCTGCTCCGTAAGCTGTCAGCTTCGTAGGATGTCGGGGGAGGAGGTGGCATGCGTCCGCTTACCGAAGAGGAACTTCGCGCGTCATTCGTCAACGCTGCACCCGATGAGCTTCGCGTGATCGAGGTTCCGCTGAGTGCCCGCACGACCGACTGGTATCACTTCGACTTTCTCGCCTGGCGCGACCCCGAGTTCCGGGGCCGCGGATACCTCGTTGCCGAGGTTGATGGCCAGCCGCGGGGAGTCGTGCTTCGGGCATCCGAGAGCTCGGCACGGTCGCGCGCGGCGATGTGCAACCTCTGCCACACGATGCAGCCCGGCAACCAGGTCTCGCTGTTCACGGCGCGCCGCGCCGGGGATGCCGGTGCTCACGGTGACAGCGTCGGCACCTACATCTGCACCGACCTCTCGTGCCACGACAACGTGCGCCTGGCCGCACCGCTCGCGCCCAGTGAGATGCGCGGTAGCGTCGATCTGAAAATTGATGGCACACGGCGCCGCACCGAAGCGTTCGTCGCGCGTGTGCTCGAGAACGGAGAGGCCCCGGCATGAGTTCGGTCGTGGTGATCGGCGACGCGCTGATCGACGAGTTGCGTGATGACACTGGCGTCAAGGAGTTCGTCGGTGGCGCAGCCCTGAACGTGGCGGTGGGACTATCGCGACTGGGTGTTCCGACCACGCTGATCGCCATGGTCGGAGACGACGAGGCCGGTGCGAAGATCCGCGCCTATCTCACCGACTACGGCGTCAGTCTGCTCGCGTCCCCCTCGGCGCTCGGAAGCTCGCGAGCTGTGAGCGTGCGTGTCAATGGTGAACCGACCTACGCCTTCAACGATGCGGCCAAGGCCCGTCATCTCACGTTCGATGAGGCCCAGCGAGCGGCTATCGCGGATGCCGATCGCGTCGTTGTCAGCTGCTACCCGTTCGACGACGCCGAACAGACGGCGTCACTCATCGACGCGGTGGGCGCGGCATCCGATCGCCTCGTCATCGACCCGAACCCTCGCACCGGCATGATGAAGGACCTTGACGAGTTCCGTCGCGGGTTCGAAGCGCTCGCCGACGGGGCCGGTGTCGTGAAGATCGGTGACGATGACGCGACGCTTCTCTACGAGACGGACCTGGATGCCGCGGTCGCCCGGATGCGTGAGCTCGGCGTGCCGACCGTTCTTGCCACTCGCGGCGCTGCCGGGGCGACCCTGGTCACCGACGAGGCAACGGTGAGCAAGCCCGTCTCGACGCTTCCGGGCGCGGTCGTCGACACGATGGGCGCGGGGGATGCATCGCTGGCAGCCCTGGTCGCCGGGATCGTGCAGCAAGACCCCACAAGCGCGGATGAGTGGACCGACGTGCTCGCGGACGCGATGGACATCGCCGCGGCGACCTGCCGCTTCCCCGGCGCGCTCCTGCGCACCCCGGATGCGCTCACGGGCGACGACATGGACCGCATCGGCACCTGAGACCGGCAATGCTCGATCAACGAACAACGGGTCCCGCTTGCGCGAGACCCGTTGTTCGTTGAGTGGCAGGTGAGGGATTCGTCCCCACCGCCCCTCCACGCGCCGCTTTGCAGCGCGCGGAGCCTCTGGCAGCGTGGGCCCACCCGAGGGTTCGAACCCGCAATGCCCAGAATTGTTCAAGGGCCCCCGCTTCGCGAGAGCCCTTGAACAATGAGTGGCAGGTGAGGGATTCGTCCCCACCGCCTCTCCACGCGCCGCTTTGCAGCGCGCGGAGCCTCTGGCGGCGTGGGCCCACCCGAGGGTTCGAACCCGCAATGCTCGATCAACGAACAACGGGTCCCGCTTGCGCGAGACCCGTTGTTCGTTGAGTGGCAGGTGAGGGATTCGAACCCCCGAAGGCTATGCCGGCTGATTTACAGTCAGATCCCTTTGGCCGCTTGGGTAACCTGCCAAGTGCGCACCCGCCCAGCTTGTACAGTCGACCGGAGGCGCGACTAGCAATATTACAGCGAGTGACGGGCTCTCAGAAATCGTGCCCCTCCCAACCCTCGCCCTCAGCCAGCGCGTCCACAACTGAGGCGAATTGGGGGTTTCGATCTGAGGTTCGCGTGCGAGGATGACAGCGACATCGATCCTCGGGAGGATTCATGACCACGCCGTCGCCTGACGCCCCAGCGCCGCACGTTCCGTCGCCGCCGCCAGCTGCCGAAACCCCCGACCAATCCTTCGCTGCGCGGTCGCCCTATGCCCGGGCGGCGATCTGGGTCGCAGTCGGCGCGCTCGTCGCAGCGGCCCTCATCTGCGTCGTCTGGGTGCTTGTCGGCCCGCAGGCCGGTTCCATCTTCCGCGCATTCGTAACCGTGCTGCTGTTCGCCGGTTTCGCCGGTATCGCGATCATGGAAGCTCGGCTCGCGCCGCGCCGTCCGGCGTGGTTCGCCATCGCCAGCATCGCGACCTGGGTCGTCGCACTGCTTGCGGGAATCATCCTGATCTGGATGCCCGAGCCGTGGTCGTTCTACGAATGGGGTTTCGTCGGCCCCGAACGGTTCCTCCGCTTCCTCCTCGTGGTCCTCGTGCTTCAGCTCGCTCTGCTCCACGCGCGGTTCTTCCTGCGGGCTGCGTTGCGTCAGATCACGCCAATGAACCGCATCCTTGCTCCCGTCACGGTCGGGCTGGTCGCGGTGCTTGCACTGCTGCTGCTGACGCCCCTGGTCTTCAGCGACTGGATCTACTTCACGGAGTTCTACTGGCGCGTGGTCGTGGCGGTCGTGATTCTCGCCGCGGTCGGCACGGCACTGGTGCCCCTGCTCAATCTGCTCTTCGCTCCCCGGCCGATGGGCGGGGTGCCGGCTGCTTCGGTGGCGCCCGCGCCCGCTGCGCCAGCGCGCACTCAACAAGAGTTGCTTCCGTGGCCGATGTACATCGACGGCGTCACGCCCCTGCCGATGCTGCCCGATGGTTCGCCCGACTGGAACGCCTACTACACGGGGCGCCCTACGCCCGGCGCTCAGATCTTCGCGCCGGTCTCACCGACCCCCGCGCCGAGCGCTGCTGCGCCGACTCCCGAAGCCGAACCATCCGCGTCGACGGCCGCTGACGCTGCCCCCGAATCTTCGGTGTCGGTCGATTCGGACACGAGTTCCGACGCTGTGGCGGAGTCGGCCGCGGATGGACCCGCCGACGACTCTGCGGACCCGCCGCGGCAATCGTGATCGGGCGCTAGCGTGAAGAGGTGAACCACCCCGACCCGCGAGAACTTGAAAGTATCGCTGTAGGCCTCGCTCGCGAAGCGGGAGATCTGGCGCGACAGCGACGTAGCGAGGGCGTCTCGATCGCGGCCACCAAGTCCGCCCTCGCCGACATCGTCACGGAAGCCGACCGCGAGGTCGAAGCGCTGATCCGCTCGCGGCTGCGAGCGCTTCGACCGGCTGACGGTTTTCTCGGTGAGGAGTCTGAAGCCGACCCGGGATCCAGCGGCGTCACGTGGGTCGTCGACCCGATCGACGGCACCGTCAATTACGCGTACGGCATCCCGTTCTACGCCGTGAGCATCGCAGCAGTGCAAGGCAGCGCTGCCCCGGAGTCGTGGACGGCTCTCGCCGCGGCCGTGTACGTGCCGTCGCTGGATGAGATGTTCCACGCGACCCGGGGCGCGGGGGCGTGGTTGGATGAGCGGCGGCTCCATGTCGAGGCTGATGCTTCCGACGCCGGCGCGTTGCTGGCGACGGGTTTCGGGTACGACCCCGCCACCCACGCGGGCGATCTGGGCCGCGTTGCCCGCGTGATGCCGATCGCTCGCGATATTCGCCGCATGGGTGCGGCATCCATCGATCTCTGCTCGGTAGCAGCCGGCCGGGTCGAAGGGTACTTCGAGCGGGGGCTCAAGCCTTGGGACCACGCCGCGGCGGCCCTGATCGTGACCGAAGCTGGGGGACGCTTCGAGCTTTTTCCGGCGGACGACACCGGTCGCGTTCTGGTGATCGCCGCGATTCCCGGGATCTTCGAGCGCCTGTCTACACTCGCGCAACCCTGACAACGGATCTGCGGATACCACTGTGGAATCCGCAGAATGGGCGCCGCCCATGGCTTTCTCAGGTGGGAGCGGGTAGCGTTTACCGTATCGTTACCTTCTTTGCGCACCGGTGAAATCCGCGCGGAGCAGGGTGAGAACCATTCGAAACACCCGCGTCGTACCCGAACGACCGAGAGCGAGATCCGTGACCCCCGATATTCCTGCGCCTGACGCAGCGCCAACGCGCCGCTCCAGTCGCACAACCCCCACGCCTGTGCAGGCGTCGGAGGCATCGGGCTCTTCTCGCGCAGACCTGCGCCGCGGACGCCGAGTCGATCCACAAGCCACAGCCGCGGGCCCCGACACGTCGACCGGTTCGCTCGCTCCGAGGCCGGCAGGACTGCGGTCGAGGCCGCACAACGTTCCGCTGACGGATGCCGAAGCTGACGCCCTTTCGGGTGCCGGACTCGATTCTCCCCGCCCGACTGAGCAGGCGACCGCCGCTGCGGAGGTCACTGTGCCGGCCGCGCCGCTGACACGTCGCGCGCGCCGTGCTAGCGCCGTCCCCAGCTCTCCGGTTTCCGAGCCGGTCGAATCTGGCGCGGTGATCGGATTCGTCTCGGTCGGCGACGTTCCCGAGGAAGCTGCAGCAGCGCCCGCTTCTGTCGATGCTGACACCGACATTTCTGGCAACGATGGCGCGACGGTAGCGGAAGTGTCCGACCAGGCCGCTGCGGAGCAGCCCTCGTTCGCCGATGAGCCGGCTGCGCCGGCGGCCGGCGGCAACGGTGACCTCTTCGACGAAGTCGTGCGCACGTTCGGCGCTACGGGGGAGACACCTACGCTTGCGCGGGAGACGTCAGCGGCAGCGGATTCGTCGCCCGCAGATGAGTCCGAGGCCGTTGAGCCCGATCATGTGGCTCGCCGTCGTCCCCGCCTCGGATCCGTGCGCAAGCTCGCAACCACATCGTTCTCGGTCGGCGTCATGGGCATCGTCGGACTGCTCGCCGTCGGCATGACCACGCCCGTTGAGGCGGTCGCGGCTGCCAGCGGAGGCGAAGGTCCGGCTGCCTCCATCGTGGCGCTCAGCGATGGTGAACCGACGGCAGCGCCCGAGGAAGACATTCAGGCGTACGTTGCGCCGGCCGAGGCATCCACCACCGCGCTCAGCCGCGAGGAAGGCTATTCGGCAGTGTCGATGGCCGAGCTGGCCGTCGAAGCGGGTGTGCGCGAGGTGGCGTCGACCTACGTCAACAACGCATCGGCTGCCGTCCAGTACCCTTTCGCGGTCGGTGTGCCGATCAGCTCTCCGTACGGCATGCGGTGGGGCCGGATGCACGAGGGAGTCGACTTCGCGCCCGGTGGGCAGGGCGCTGAGATCCACGCTGTCGCCGACGGTATCGTCCGTATCGCTACCGAGGCCGGAGGTGCCTACGGCGCCCGCGTCGTCATCGACAGCATCGTGGACGGCGAGCTTATTTCCACGAACTATGCGCACATGCAGTACGGCTCGCTCCGCGTTCAGCCGGGTCAGGTCATCAGGCTCGGCGACGTCGTCGGAACCGTGGGTACCACGGGTCGCTCGACGGGTCCGCACCTGCACTTCGAAGTTCTACTGAACGGCAAGACCCCGACAGAGCCGATGGCCTGGCTGGCGGCCCACAACGTGGCGTCGACCGTCGTGACCGTGCCCGACGCTCCCGCAACCGTCGACCACTAACGACTCCTGCTGTCGATTCCTGCGGATCACGGCGCTCTGATATTCTCTTCTAGTTGCCCGCGCGTCGGGCTTCGCCCCGATAGCTCAGTGGCAGAGCACTTCCATGGTAAGGAAGGGGTCGTCAGTTCAATCCTGACTCGGGGCTCGCAGCATCCATCTCGTGACCGACGGATGCCGTGCGGCAGGGTAGCTCAGTTGGTGAGAGCGCACGACTCATAATCGTGAGGTCGCGGGTTCAAGCCCCGCTCCTGCTACGACGAGAGAGGCCCTTCATGGGCCTCTTTCGTCGTTTCGGGGGTGGGTGGTTGCAGATGTCACGCGCGGGTGGGCCCACGCTGCCGGAGGCTCCGCGCGCTGCGTAGCGGGGCGTGGCGTGGCGGTGGGGACAAGCCCCGCTCCTGCTACGACGAAAGAGGCCCCTGGTGGGCCTCTTTCGTCGTTTCGGGGGTGGGTGGGTGAAGCCGTCACCCGCGGGTGGGCCCACGCCGCCCGAGGCTCCGCGCGCTGCGCAGCGGCGCGTGGAGTGGCGGTGGGGACAAGCCCCGCTCCTGCTACGACGAAAGAGGCCCCTCGTGGGCCTCTTTCGTCGTTCGGGTAGCTGGTGCTCAGCGGCCCTGGGGGGTGCGGCGCTCGGCGCTGACCATCCAAGCGAACTGCTCCATCTGACCGAGAACCTCGTGCAGGATGTCGGCACTCGTGGGGTCTTCGTCATCGACCTCGTCGTGCACCTCACGGCAGGTTGCAACCACCGCTTCGAGACGCTCGGTGATCAGGTCGACGACCTCGTCGGTGTCGATCTCGCCGTGAGGAAACTCGGGGAGCGACGTCGTTTCGGCGATCGTGTCGCTGCGGCCGTCCGGAAGAGCGTGAAGCGCACGCATCCGTTCGGCGACGACATCCGAGAGGCTACGAGCGGCGTCGATGATCTCGTCGAGCTGCAGGTGGGTGTCGCGGAAATTGCGGCCGACGACGTTCCAGTGAGCTTGCTTGCCCTGGAGCGAAAGCTCGAGAAGGTCTACGAGCACGCGCTGCAGGTTTACGCTCAGCTGCTTCGACGCTTGGAAGCCGCTCTCGGCGTTCTGCTCGTCGGTGAGTTTCGCTCCAGCGCCGCCCTTCGCTGCCTTGCGGGCGTTACGGGGCGCTCCGGATGCCGAGGTCTTCGTCTTGGTAGCGGTGTCGGACTGCGTTGCCATCTGTGTTCCTTTCGACGTTCCGTCGAACGGGACTGTATCTCCTCTGCGCTGAAAACACCCGCCCCTTGTCAGCCGCCGCACCGGGTGCTAGCGGCGGGCCGTGCTTACTCGGTCGGTGGCGGGATCGCCCGGAGCGCGGGTGAGGAACGAACGACCGCGCCCTAGACTGCGCTCGTGACAGCATCCGTTTCGCCGGCATCGCCGCCCGTACCCACTGCCCGCCGCATCCCCATCCTCGGGATCATCGCGTTTGTCGCCGCCTTCATCGCCCTTGCGCCTTCGCTTGCGATCTTGCTCATCGGGTTCCTCCCCGAGATGGCAACGATCTGGTGGCTGCTGATCGTGACAATGCCTTTCTCGATCATCGTGGGGGCCATCGCCCTCGTCCTTGCCGTCATCGCGCTGATTCTGGACATCCGCGCACGTCGTGTGCTCGCGTGGTCGATCGTGTCGCTGGTTCTCTCCCTGATCACGGTTCTGGTGCCGCTGTGGCTGATCACCGGTGGCTTCAGCACTGGAGACTATGTCGCGAACTTCTGAGCCCGAGCTCTTCGCGCATAGAGTGAAGGCGACCACTGAGCGACGAGGAACGAGAGCGGATGTCGGCGATTGCCCCCGGCTGGTATGACGACGGTCACGGTGCCCTGCGATGGTGGGACGGCCAGCAGTGGACCGAGCATGTGCAGCCGCACCCGCAGGGGATGCCCGACCCGTGGCAGCGCCCGCGCACAGTGCCCGCGCCGGAGTTCGCCCCGCAACCGCCGAAGGCGCCAGGCGACGCGGCTCCATCCGACGGCGGTCCGGCAGACCAGGGCTCCCCGTCGGGGATTTTCGTGGCTGCTACCGCTCCCCAGCGCAGCCGCACCTGGATCATCTGGGTGATCGTCGGTGTGGCGATGCTCGTTGCGGTGGTTCTCGCGGCAGTGCTCATCCCGCTTGCGATCCTCGGTTTTGGGCGGGTGAGCGCGCCGGCCACGGTCGAACCGACGAACGATGATGAACGCGGCGCCGTCGAGGCTGTGTACGAGTTCGACGAGGCCTGGCAGACCGCCGACTGCGACCTCTTCCTCGGGGTCACGACGGAGCGCCTGCGCGAGATCGTGCAGATCAAGGATTGCGCGACCTTCACGGGGCAGTCCGACGCGTTCACCGAGTGGTACTCGGACTATGAGATCGTCGTGACCGACATCCGTGGCCCGGAATACGAGTACACCGTCGCAACCCAAGAGAGCTACATCGCGCACTTCGACGAGGATGGCAACCCCATCGAACCGGGTGTGCGGGAGGTCGTCGAGTACGAATACACGGTGGTTCCGGATGACGATGGCTGGGCAATCTACGACCTCGTGAGCGTGGAGTAGCCCCGAACCCGTCGCGTCGGGGCGGCTGCCCCAGACCAGTAGCTAGCACAGACGAGTAGGCTGGCACGGCCGGCGTTCCGGCGCCGACGAGAGCGAGCACATGACCACCACACCCCAGCCGCGCACCGCGCGCTTCTACATCGTCGCGATTCTGGTGGGTTTGGCTGCGGGCCTGTTGTCGGGTCTGTTCGGCGTCGGTGGCGGCACGGTCATCGTGCCCGCACTGGTCTTCTTTCTGGGGTTCAATCAGCGACTCGCTGCCGGCACTTCGCTCGCGGCCATCGTTCCGACGGCGACGGTGGGCGTCATCTCCTATGCGATGACCGGCTCGGTGGCGTGGATCGCCGCGATCATCCTCGCCGCTGGCGCGATCATCGGTGCTCAGATTGGCACGTGGCTGCTGCACCGACTTCCTCTTCCGGTGCTGCGCTGGGGCTTTGTCGGGTTCCTCGTGCTGGTGATCATCAGCCTCTACCTCGTGATCCCCTCGCGGGATGCTGAGATCGAATACACGATCCTCTCGGTCATCGGCCTCATCGTGCTGGGCCTCATCACCGGCATCCTGGCGGGCCTTCTCGGCGTCGGCGGCGGCATCGTGGTCGTTCCCGTGCTCATGATCCTGTTCGGGGCGAGCGACCTCGAAGCCAAGGGCACCTCGCTGCTGATGATGATCCCCACGGCGATTTCGGGGACCGTCGGTAACATCCGGCGCAAGAACGTCGACCTGCCCGCGGCCATTGCCATCGGTGTCGCAGCGTGCACGACAACGGCGCTCGGCGCCTGGATCGCGACGCTCGTCGATCCGTTCGTGGGCAATGTGCTGTTCTCGATCTTCATTGCCTTCATCGCGGTGCAGATGGCCCTGCGGGCGATTCGCGCCCAGCGCTCTGGATCCTGAGCGACCGGATGCCGCGCGTCACCAGCCCGTGCTGAGAACCCGGTCGAGCGAATCGACGAAGTAGTCAACCGACTCGAGTGACACGCACAGTGGCGGCTTGATCTTCAGCACGTTCAGGTAGTCACCGGTGGGTTGCATGATCACCCCGAGCGTGAGCAGTCTGTCGCAGATTGCCGCGGTCTCTTCGCTCGCCGGCTCCAGGGTGACGCGGTCACGCACGAACTCGACGCCGAGATACAGGCCCGCGCCGTGCACCGCTCCCACGATCGGGTGGGATCCAGCCAAGCGTTCCAAACTCCGCTTCAGATGCGCTCCGACGACCCGCGCGTTCTCTTGCAGACCCTCCTGCTCGATGACATCGAGAACCGCCAGACCGATCGCCGCAGATACCGGAGAGCCACCCGTCGATGAGAAGAAGTACCCCTGGGTGCGATACCGATCGGCGATCTCCCGGCGGGTGATGACGGCGCCGATGGGGTGGCCGGCGCCGATCGACTTCGCGACCGCAACGATATCGGGCACGACCCCCTGCTGCTCGAACCCCCAGAACCACTCGCCGAGCCGGCCGAAGCCCACCTGCACCTCGTCGGCGATGGCGAGGCCACCGTGGCGGCGAATAGCTTCGTAGACCTGCGCGAGATACCCCGGCGGTAGCGCGACGCCCCCGGCGTTTCCGAAGAAGGTCTCGCAGATGAATCCGGCCGGAGCACGCCCGGATGCGGCAAGTCGCTCGATCACCGCGACGGCTTCAGGTCCGTACCGCTCGGCATCGTCGCCGCGATACGTGCCGCGGTAGGGATTGGCGGCGGCCACGGTGTGCACCCACTCCGGGCGCGTGGACAGCGCGTTCGGGTTGTCGGCGATCGATGTCGACACGGCATCGCTCGCGAAGGTCCACCCGTGGTAGGCCTCGCGCATCGCGACGATGTCGGTGCGGCCCGTGGATGCCATCGCCAGTCGAAGAGCGAGATCCGCTGCCTCCGAGCCCGAGTTGACGAAGAAGACTGTGTCGAGCTCCGCGGGCAGCGTCTGAGCGATGCGCTCGGCGTACTCGGTGATCACGCGGTAGTGGAAGCGAGAGTTGGTGTTGAGCAGGTTGAGCTGTCGGGTTGCGGCATCCGCGACGCGGGGATGCGCATGGCCCACCGAGGCGACGTTGTTGACCATGTCGAGGTACACCCGACCGTCGGTATCGATGAGGAACTCCCGCCACCCGCGCTCGATCCTCGGTGGCGTGTCGTAGTAGTGCTCCTGAACCTCTGCCAGGACTTTGTGACGACGAGCGAGACTGTCGTCCTCGCGCGGCAGCGGCGGTGCCATACCGAGAGCTTCGGAGACGTCGCCGACCACCTCGCGCCAGGCCTCGGCGAGGGCCGCGGCGACCCGGGGGGGTGGGCGTTCATCGCCCGTCGCATGGCGCTGCACGAACAGGCGCGTGCGTGCCGGCAGCACAGCATCCGAGTTGTCGGGAACCCCGGTGATCGTGACGAGCTCGTCGCCGCAACGCCAGGTGAGCGCCCCGGCGCTGCCCGTCCACTCGCCATCGTCTCGACCGAGCGCGAGCGGCTCAGCTAGCCACAGCGTGGTGCCGGTGGGGATCGTGGCGGGCGCCGTCGGGGTTCGAGGCGGCGCCCCGCTCAGCATCGAATGCCACGCAGGAACGACGACCGCGCCGGCGCCGGCATCCAGCATGCTGAGCGCCGCCCGGTCGAGTTCCTCCGGGTCGAGCCAGGCGCCCCGATCGTTCACGGGTGAGACGGTGCCGGTATCGAGAACGACGACCTCGGCCGGGAGCGTGACCACGGGAGCGCCCTCCCATGCCCGGGTCGGCCCGGAGCTGTCGGGGTCCAGCGCCCGGCGTATCGCCGCAATCATGACGGATGCCGGCACCGACGTTGCCACATCGAAGATCCGGCGCTCGCGATCAAGCGCGTCGGCGGCATAGTCGTTCGCGTCATCGAGGCGCACCTGCGCGCGCCCGCTCAGCACGAGAGTCGCTCCGCGCAACACGATGAGTGGCCAGAGGGCCGTGATCTCCTCGTCGGTCAGAGGGCACCGCGCGTGGAAGGCACGAATCGCCGGCATGACCGATGTCGGATCGGCGCCGTCGTGGTGAAGAACGCAGGATGCCGTCACCGCGATTTCCGCGACCCGCCACGAGCGCATCACGTCCCCGAAGTCGATCACGGCGTCGGGGAGGAGGTCGCCCTCGCCGCGCAGGACATTGTCGTCAGTGATGTCGAAGTGCCCTACCTGCAGCGGGAGACGGGGTGCGACCGGATCGAGCGCCGCGCTCGCGTTGCTCACCGCCTGTTCTATCGCGGCGCGAACCTCGGCATCCGGTTCATCCGGCAGCAGGGCGTCGATGACTCTGCGTGCATGACGAAGATCCCACTGCAGGATGCGGCTGCTGGCGGGGTGCTCGAAGCTCTCGAGTGCCGCACTCACTCGGCCTGCAAGATCTCCGAGGCGTTCGATGACAGTGGGGGGAAGATAGCGGGACCCGGTCAGGGTGCGACCGGAGATGTTCTCTAGCACGCGAGCGTGAATGCGCCCCTGCGAGCTGTCCCACCAGGCCCACAGAGCGCCCCGAGGTCCCGAGAGGACGCGGGGAACCCGCAGGGAAGGCTCGGCTACCGCGACCGCATTCGTCGCGGCATCCTGCATGCGGATCTCGGTCTCGCTGAACACCGGATTACTGAGCTTGAGGACACCGAGCGGCACGTCGGAGCCTCGCGGGAGCAGACGGAAGTTCTGGTCCTGTTGGCTACCGAGAGGAATCGCGACGACGTCGATGCCAAAGGCCAGCTGGCAGAGCTTTTCGACCTCGTCGACGCCGAGGGTCGGAGTCGGCAGTTCGACATGGTCGAAGTAGTTGAACAGTTCGGGCATGGCGTCTCCTTGCAGCGTCCGGAATGAGATCCGAACCTTGGTGTGCCAGTGTCCATGATGACGGGTTCAGGCCCTCGGTAGGATGGCCTGGTGCCTGTGAACCCTGAACTGGTCGGGCGGGACTTCCCGCCGACCGCCCCGTATCTGGTGGGACGAGAGAAGGTCCGGGAGTTCGCGCGAGCGGTGTTCGCCGACGATCCGCAGCACACCGACCCCGGCGCCGCTCAGGCTCTCGGATACGCCGATGTCGTTGCCCCGCCGACCTTCGCGATGGTCATTCAAGACCTCACGCTGCAGCAGCTGCTCGCCGAGCCTGATTCGGGAATCGAGTTGCACCGCCTCATCCACGCCGAGCAGCGTTTCGCCTACACGCGTCCGATCGTCGCGGGCGACGAGCTCGTTGCGACCCTCGCGATCACGCAGGTGCGTCCCTTCGGCAAGGGTGCGATGGTCACCAGCGAGGCCACTATCACGGATGCCGATGACGCACACGTCGTCACGGCGACCTCCGTGCTGCTGGTGGGAGGGGACGACGAATGAGCGCGCACACGATCGACTCTTCCGACCTCGCTGTCGGTGACATTGTGGCCGAGCGCACGGTGCACCTCACCCGCGAGTCCCTCGTGCGCTATGCGGGAGCATCCGGCGACTTCAATCCGATTCACTACCGCGATGACGTCGCGGCATCCGTCGGCCTTCCCGGTGTGCTCGCCCACGGGATGCTGACGATGGGCCTGGCAGCCGAGACCGTTGTCCCCTGGCTCGGCGATGCCGGCCGCATCCTCGACTACGGCGTGCGGTTCACGCGGCCCGTGGTCGTCGACCCGGATGCCGGCGCCGACGTCACCCTGCAGGGGAAGGTCCTCGCGCTCGACGAGGAGTTCGTGACCATCGATCTGAGCGTGACCGCCGCCGACACTGCCGTGCTGGGCAAGGCGCGCCTGCGCGCACGCCGAGGCTGATGCCTGAGACCGCACCCAGGCCGCTGTCGAGCCTGACCACACTGCGCACCGGCGGCGAACCCGCCCGGATGTGGGACGCCCACGACCGGGACGAACTCGTCGCGGCGCTACGAGACACGTGGGCGACGGGGGAGCCCTGGTTCGTCCTCGGCGGCGGGTCGAACCTGTTTGTGGGTGACGAACCTTTCGATGGCACCGTCATCCGCATCCTGACCCGTGGCATCGAGCGTTTGCCCGCGCCCGCGCCGCAGGTGGCGCGGCTTCGCATCCAAGCTGGTCACGACTGGGATGACCTCGTCGCCTACACGGTGGCCGAGGGGCTGTCCGGGATCGCCGCGATGTCAGGCATCCCGGGCACGGTCGGCGCAGCTCCCGTGCAGAACGTCGGCGCATACGGTCAGGAGATCGTTCAGACGCTCGTCGAGGTTGAACTGATCGACGAGAGCACTGGCGAGGTGTCGACGGTTCCCGCCACCGAACTGGGACTCGGCTTCCGCACGTCGGTCCTCAAACATCACCACGGCTCCGAGCCCCTTCGACGTGCGGTCATCCTGTCCGTCACTCTCGACCTGCTCGAGGTGGGTCCTGCTCCCCGGCGGCTGCGGGGCGCCCAGCTTCGGCAGGCGCTGGGTCTCGCGGAAGATGACGCGGTCACGCTGCAGTGGGTGCGCGATCACGTCCTGGCCACCCGCGCCCGCAAGGGAATGGTGCTTGATGACGCCGATCCCGACACCTACAGCGCCGGTTCGTTCTTCCAGAACGCCGTGGTCTCGGCATCCTTCGCTCGAAGCCTGCCCGCAGAGTGCCCACGGTGGCCGGTTCGCCCCGACGGCGCCGACGCGACCTCAGAGCCGGTTCGGATCATTCCGCTCGACACGTTCGACGGGTACATCCCCCCCACCGAGGTCGAGGAGCCGGATGTCAAGGTCAGCGCCGCGTGGCTCATCGAACACTCCGGCATCCGCAAGGGCTTCCATCTGCCGCGTTCGCGGGCGGCGCTCTCGAGCAAGCACGCGCTCGCGCTGACCAATCACGCCGGCGCGACAGCGGAGGAGATCGCCGAGCTCGCTCGCTTCATCCAGGGGCGAGTTCAGGCCGAGTTCGGACTCCTCCTGCAGCCCGAGCCGGTCCTCGTCGGCGTCGACCTGTAGGGCCCGCGGTTCCGCCCGTCGGCTCGGCTCGTCGCGTCGGCTCGGTCCCGTCGCAAAGGCGCATGGATACGCCGACACCCCGGCCCGTAGTGCTTGCGCCCGGGGTGTCGGGAAAAGGATGCGCCGTTGCGACCACGTCGCGGGTGCGGGGATGACCCGCAGGGCTGGCGGACTTGCTAGGAGAACAGCCCCTGCATCCGTCGCACACCCTCGAGCAGGGCGTCATCGCCGAGCGCGTACGACATCCGCAGATACCCGCTGGGGCCGAAGGCCTCACCCGGGACGACTGCCACCTCGATCTCATCGAGGATGAGGTCGGCAAGCTCCAGCGAGGTCTCGATGCGCTTTCCGCGCCACTCGCGCCCGAGCAGACCCTGGACGTCTGGGTAGGCGTAGAACGCACCGAGGGGAGTCGGAACCGTGACCCCGGGGATCTTCGCCAGCTCCTCGACGATGACACGGCGTCGCCGGTCGAAGGCCTGTCGCATCTGCTCGGCTTGGTCTTGGGGACCGGTGAGCGCGGCGATCGCCGCGCGCTGGGCGATGTTGTTGACGTTGCTCGTCAGGTGCGACTGCAGGTTCGCCGCGAGCTTCATCGCGTCGGCGGGGCCCACCATCCAGCCCACACGCCATCCCGTCATCGCATACGTCTTCGCGACACCGTTGACCAGGATCGTCTGCCCCGCAAGCTCCGGAACGGCCTGCACGATCGAGACCGCGGTAGCACCGTCGTAGACGAGGTGCTGATAGATCTCGTCGGTGATGACCCAGATGCCGTGCGCCAGGGCCCACTCGCCGATCGCGCGGGTCTCCTCCTCGGTATAGACCGAGCCGGTGGGGTTCGACGGTGAGACGAAGACGAGGGTCGTGGTGCGCTCCGTGCGCGCAGCCTCCAGCTGCTCGACAGTCACCTTGTAGTCCTGGTCGGCGCCGGCGAAAACCTCGACCGGGATGCCGTCAGCAAGCTGGATAGCCTCGGGATATGTCGTCCAGTAAGGCGCCGGCAGCAGTACCTCATCACCCGGGTTCACAACGGCCTGGAAGGCCTGGTAGACGGCCTGCTTGCCGCCGTTGGTCACGATCACCTGGGATGCCGCGACCTCGAATCCCGAGTCGCTGCGGGTCTTTTCGGCGATCGCCTGACGCAGGTCTGGAAGGCCGACAGCCGGCGTGTAGCGGAAGTTCTTGGCATCCTTCAGGGCCTCGGCGGCGGCATCCACGATGAACTGCGGCGTCGCGAAATCCGGCTCGCCCGCCGCGTAGCTAATGACCGGCCGGCCCGCAGCCTGGAGCGCCTTTGCCTTCGCGTCGACCTTCAGGGTCGCGGACTCGGCGATAGCGGACAGTTTGCGAGACAGGGGTGCACGTTCGGTCACAGAAACACATCGTAGTCGGGGCACATGAGCGACACCCGGATGCATCGCCAGCCGGGCGGCGGGGTGCGGCATCCACCGAATGGGGGATGCCGCACCCGACCAACGGCCGCTGTCGCTGCCGCTCTCGCCGCGGCACGCTGGAGGCATGGAAAACGCTGCGGTGCGGGTTCGGAACCTGCGCAAGACCTACGGATCGCGGGCCGCCGTCGACGACGTGTCGTTCGACATCATCCGCGGTGAGACTTTCGCCCTGCTCGGACCCAACGGCGCCGGCAAGTCCACGACCGTCGAGATCCTCGAGGGATACCGCCGTCGCACGAGCGGCGAGGTGACGGTGCTCGGGGACGACCCCGGACACGGCGGTCTGGCATGGAAGGCGCGGCTGGGCATTGTGCTGCAGACGACCGGCCAGGCAGGAGCCTTCACGGTGCGCGAGCAGTTGCGGCAGTTCGCGGGCTACTACCCCCGACCCCGCGACGTGGAGGAAGTGATCGCCGCTGTCGGGCTCGAAGAGAAGGCGAACACGCGCATCTCCAAGCTCTCCGGCGGGCAGCAACGGCGTGTGGATGTCGCGCTCGGCATCATCGGAAACCCCGAACTCCTCTTTCTCGACGAGCCCACCACGGGGTTCGACCCGCAGGCTCGCCGGGAGTTCTGGAGCCTCATCCGTAGACTCCAGGATGAGGGCACCACGATCCTGCTCACCACGCACTACCTCGATGAGGCGGCGCAGTTGGCCGATCGGGTCGCGGTGATCGATCGGGGAACCCTCCAAGCGATCGGGCCGATCGCGACGTTCGGCGGCGAGGGCGCCCGGATGCCGCGCGTCACGTGGCGCGAAGGCGGGACGCTGCACACCGAGAGCACACCCACGCCCTGGGCCTTTGCCCGGTCGCTTGCCGAACGTCTCGGCGGTGAGCCCGACGAGCTCGAGATCCGCCGTCCCACCCTGGAAGACATCTACCTCGGCATGGTCGACCCGGACGCCGCGGCCACCGCGGACGATGCAGTCGCCCCGGCATCCTCCTCACCCACCTCTTCGATTCCGGAGGCACTGTCATGACCGCTCTCACCCTCGCCCCGGCCCGGCTCAGCCCGATGCACGCGGTACGCCACGGCATCCGTCGTATCGGGTTCGAGATCCGCGGCTACACCCGCTCACCCGAGACGATCTTCTTCACGTTCCTCTTCCCGATCCTGATGCTCGCCCTCTTCAGCACCGTCTTCGGCGGCGACGGCGATCAGAGCTATGGGCAGGGACTGCCGGCCCTCTCGGCAGCACAGATGTACCTTCCCGGCATGCTCGCGGCCGGTGTGCTGCTGTCGGGCCTGCAGAACCTCGCGATCGATATCGCCCTCGAACGGCACGATGGCACCCTGAAGCGACTGGGCGGCACACCGCTGTCACCGGTGAGCTACTTCATCGGCAAGATCGGGCAGGTGCTGGTCACCGGTACCGTGCAGGCAGCTGTGCTGCTCGTGTTTGCGGGGCTCGTGCTGGGCGTGCCGCTGCCGTCCGACGTGGAGTCGTGGCTGACCTTCGCGTGGGTGTTCGTTCTGGGACTTGCGACCTCAGCGTTCCTCGGAATCGCCATCTCGGCAATCCCCCGCAGCGCCCGGAGCGCCTCGGCCGTCGTCATCCCCGTCGCCCTCGTGCTGCAGTTCATCTCGGGCGTCTACATGTTCTTCTGGCTGCTGCCCGCGTGGCTGCAAAACGTTGCGAACCTCTTCCCCCTGGCGTGGATGGCCAAGGGCATGCGGGCGGTCTTCCTGCCACCGGAGTACGCGACCCTCGAGCAGAGCGGAGCGTGGGACCTCGGCGGTGTCGCGATCGCGCTGCTGATCTGGCTCGTCGTGGGCCTCATCATCAGCCGGCTCACCTTCCGGTGGATCCGACGCGACGCGTAGCCTGGGGCGGTTACGCGTGAGCCGGGCGAAGGGGTGATGATGAGCGAATCGCGATGGTGGGATCTCGTCGTCCCGATCGTGGCGGCAGCCATCGTCGCCCCCATCCTGATCCTGTCGGAACTCGACGGCCTCGATCGGATGCTGGTCGCTGCCTCCGCGGCGCTTCTGGTCATCGCCTACTTCGGCTTCGGTCGGCGGCTACGGCAGCGCAGCAGCACGCCGCTGGCCGTCGTGTTCGTCATCCTCTTGACCATTTCCATCGGAGTCGGCGTTACCGCCGCCCCGTTCATGGCGATGCTGCAGACCCTCGCCTATCCGCTCGTGTGGGTGTCGGTCAAGACCCGGCGAGGAGGTGTGCTCGGATCCGTCGCGATCGGATTCGGGGTCTTCGTCGGCTTCGTGGCTCACGGCGGTTTCACGATCGAGTCGCTCTGGGAGGGCATCCTCTCCGGGGGACTGGCCGTCGTCTTCGCGACCGCTCTCGGTCTGTGGATTTCGAGCATCGCCGAGTACGGGCAGGAACGGGCGCGCCTGGTGACGGAGTTGACCGCGGCGCAGTCCCAGGTTGAGGCGCTCAGTCGTGATCGGGGTGCGGCGGAGGAGCGGGAACGGATCGCTCGCGACATCCACGACACTCTTGCCCAGACCCTCGCCGGTCTCGTCCTGTTGAGCGAGCGTGCAGGCAGGCAGGCGCGGGACGGGCGAACGGATGCCGCGACCGAAACGATCGCGACGATCGAGCAGACCGCACGCGAGGCGCTCGCCGAGTCCCGCGCGCTCGTGGCGCGGATGGCAGCTGTTCCCGCCGATGACGCTCTGGCGGCAGCGATTGAGCGTTTGGCCGCGCGCTTCCGGGCAGAGGTCGGCCTCGCGATCGACGTCGAGGTCGCGGCCGGCGTGGTTCTCGATCGCGAGCAGCAGGTCGTGCTGCTGCGCTGTCTGCAAGAAGCTCTCGCGAATGTTCGCAAGCACGCGCGGGCGACCGTGGTATCGGTGACTGTCGCCCCCGACGGTGACGGGATGCGCATGACTGTCCGCGACGATGGAGTCGGCTTCGACCCGTCAGCCGCTCGCACCGGATTCGGTCTGGATGGCATCAGCGACCGCGCGACACTCGCGGGAGGGGACGTCGAGGTGGAATCCGCACCCGGACGCGGCGCGACGCTGACGATCCTGCTCCCACCGGCCGGAGTCGCGGCATGATCCGACTCCTGATCGCCGATGATCATCCCGTCGTGCGCGCGGGCCTTGCCGGCCTCTTTGCCGATGAGGAGGGATTCGAGGTCGTCGGTCAGGCGGCCGACGGGGCCCAGGCGGTCGAGCTGGCAGCACGCGAGAAGCCGGATGTCGTGCTCATGGACCTGCGGATGCCGGTGCTCGACGGTGTTGCGGCCACGGCGAGCATCGTCGCTTCTGGACCCGACGCGCCCCGCGTGCTGATCCTCACGACGTATGAGAGTGACGATCAGATCCTGGCCGCGATCGAGGCAGGCGCCGCCGGATACCTCCTCAAAGCCGCTCCGCAAGACGAGATCGTCGCGGGCATCCGCCTGGTCGCGACGGGGCAGACCGCGTTGTCCCCGGCCGTGGCGGCGCGCCTGGTGTCACGGATGCGTGAGCCCGCGGCATCCGTCACCCTCACGCGGCGCGAGGTCGATGTCTTGCGGCTCGTCGCTCGCGGTCGCAGTAACAAGCTCATCGGCACAGACCTCGGCATTGGTGAGTCGACTGTTAAGACCCATCTGCTGAAGATCTTCGACAAGCTCGAGGTTGCCGACCGAACCCACGCCGTGACGGTAGCCATGGAGCGCGGCATCCTCTAGCAAGGCGGGACGGATGCCGCACGCGCGATGAGACGCAGTGTCATCTATGATGAGTCGCAGTCCCACGTTTGAAAGCGAGCTCGTCATGGCTGACACCTCCGCATACGTTCCTCCCGTCGATGACTACGCGTTCCTGTTCGCTGAGGCATTCGGCACCGATCTCGTGGCGCGCGCCACGGAGGGTGCCCTCTCGGCAGAGGATGCCGTTGACGCGCTCTCCGCGGCGGGGGAGCTCGCATCCGAGGTGCTGGCGCCGCTGAACGCATCCGGCGACCGCGAGGGAGTCACGGTCATCGACGGTCAGGCGAAGACGCCAGCCGGGTTCCGCGAGGCCTATCGTGCGATGGTCGAGGCGGGCTGGATCACCGCCGAAGCGCCCGAGTCTGCCGGCGGCGATGGGCTGCCTGCGCTCGTACAGGCGGGACTAGGCGAGATGTGGAACGCGGCTAACACTGCGTTCGCGCTGTGCAGCGCTCTCAACACCGGCGCGATCCACGCCCTGGACGCCTATGCCTCCGACGACCTGCGTGAGCAATACCTCACGCGGCTCGTCAGCGGTGAGTGGACCGGCACGATGAACCTCACGGAGCCGCAGGCCGGCACCGACCTCGGCGCGATCCGCACCATGGCGACGCCGAACGACGACGGCACGTGGTCGATCAAGGGCCAGAAGATCTTCATCACATGGGGCGACCACGACGTCGCCGAGAACATCGTCCACCTCGTGCTCGCTCGTACGCCGGATGCCCCCGCGGGCTCGAAGGGGATTTCGCTGTTCGTCGCCCCGAAGTTCCTGCCCGACGCCTCAGGCAACCCCGGGGAACGAAACGCGATCACGACCGTCTCGGTCGAGCACAAGCTCGGCATCCACGGCAGTCCGACCTGCGTCCTCGAGTACGAGGGAGCGACCGGATTCCTCGTCGGCGAACTGCACGGGGGGCTCGCCGGCATGTTCGTCATGATGAACTCCGCACGTGTCGGTATGGGGCTCCAGGCGACGGGAATCAGCGACCGCGCCTACCAGCGTGCGCGGGCATATGCCGAAGAGCGTATGCAAGGCGCCGTACTCGATCGCCCTGCAGGGACCCCGATCGCGGAGCACCCTGACGTCCGTCGTCTCCTGCTGTCGATGGCGAGCGAGATCAGTGCGATGCGCGCCCTCGGCGTGTACGTCGGCGAGCTGTTCGACCGAGCGACGGATGCCGACAGCCTGCGCCGGGCCGAACTGTTCGTCCCGATCTTCAAGGGGTGGACCACCGAAGAGGCCCTGCGAATCACGTCTGACGCGATCCAGGTGCACGGCGGCATGGGCTTCATCGAGGAGTCCGGCGCGCCCCAGCACTACCGCGATGCCCGGATCATGCCGATCTACGAGGGCACCACAGCCATCCAGTCCAACGACCTGATCGGCCGCAAGGTCATCCGAGACGGTGGCACGACCGTGGCTCGGGTTCTGGACGAGGTCTCGGAGGCGATCGCCGCCCTCCAGGCGTTCGATCACCCGGTGGCGGCGCGCGTCGCGGGGCGACTCGAGCGGGCCCGCGCATCCGCCGAGGAGGCGACGGCGCAGCTGATCGCGTTCGGGATGACGCGCGACGCATATGCCGTCAGCGTCCCGTACCTCATGCTCCTGGGTTTCGTTACCGGTGGACTGATGCACGCGCGGATGCTCGCGGCAACCCTCGCGCACGACGCGCAGACGGATGCCGATGCGCGCCGCATCCGTGAAGCCGACGCCTACGGGGTTTACCACCTATCGCGCGTCGCGGGCCTTGCCGAGGTCGTCGCCGCCGGCGAGATCGCCTGAGGCCTCCCGCGCCGGGTTCAGCCTCGGGCGGGAGCGGTGGCCGACGTGGTGATCTCCGAGATCCAGGAGAACCAGTCGGCGAGGCCGTCGCCTGCCTTCGCGCTCGTGAGGATGATCCGGGCTGTCGGGTTCACGGCACGGACGTTTGCGAGGAACAGGTCGAGGTCGAAGTCGAGGTAGGGCAGGAGGTCGGTCTTGTTCACGACGACCACGTCCACCGACCGGAACATCACCGGATACTTCAGGGGCTTGTCTTCGCCCTCGGTGACGGAGGCGACCATGGCGCGATGGTGAGCCCCGGTGTCGAACTCGGCGGGGCAGACGAGGTTGCCGACGTTCTCGATCACGACGAGGTCAAGGTTCTCGAGCTCGAGACCGCGCAGAGCCCGGTCGACCATCGGTGCGTCAAGGTGGCACTCGCCGCCGAACCCGTTTCCGGTATTCAAGAGGGAGATCTGCGCTCCGTAGCCGTCGAGTCGATCGGCGTCGAGGGCGGTTTCGATGTCGCCCTCCACGATCCCGACGCGCACGCGTCCCTCCAACTCAGCGAGCGTCCGCTCCAGGAGCGTGGTCTTGCCGGCGCCGGGAGAGGACATCAGGTTGATCGAGACGACGGATGCGGCATCCAGAGCGCTGCGGTTGCGATCAGCCGCAGCATCGTTCTCGCTGAAGATCCGCTCCAACACGTCGATGCGTTCGGCGCCCGTCTCGTAGCCGGAGTGATCACCGATGTGGTCGTCGTGCTCGTGCTCGTGATCGTGCGGGTGGTCGTGGTCGTCGTGCTCGTGCGAATGCCCATCATGGTGGTGATCGTGAGCGTGCACGGTGCCGTCATCGTGGCGGTGAAAGCGACCCATCGGTCTTCCCTTCCTTTTCGCCGACCTCCATTGACCGGACGAGGAATTCCTCTCCAGATCGTACGACCACCGATCCACTTCCGCATGACGCGCACACGAGGATCGGCACGCCCTCGATCGCGGATTCCGCAGAGCACTCGTCGCAGGTGACAACGGCCGGGATCGAGGTCACCTCGAGTCTCGATCCGGACAGCGACGGCGAGGTCTCGCACACGATGCCCCAGCAGTACACGAGTGTCTCGGGCACCACTTGGCGCAGCTGACCGACATCGAGCTGGATCGAGAGCACGGGGCGGCCCGCGCTCGACCGCTCAGCGATCGCCGCGATCGATCGGCACAACGACAGCTCGTGCATCCGGCCCTCCGACCCCACCGGTGGGGATGCCCTCACCCTAGATCCAATCGGCGTTTCCGCGGAACGCACCTGCGTGCTCAGGCGCCGCGAAGCGTGCGCGAGGGCGATTCTCCGAAGCGGTCGCGGTACTCGTTCGCGAACCGGCCGGCGTGGGTAAACCCCCACCGTTGGGCGATTCCCGCCACTGTCGCGCCACGCCTCGGGTCGGCATCCGTCAGATCGATGCGCACCCGCTGCAGTCGCTGGTCGCGAACGTAGCCTGACGGCGTTGTGCCCAGGCGGTCACGGAAGGTCTGCTGCAGATGGCGCGGGGAGACATGCACCGCGTGGGCAAGAGCTGCCAGCGAGAACGGCTCGGCCAGGTGCTGTTCGATGTAAGCCATCGCATCGACCATGAGTCCCGGGGTTGCCTGCCGCCTCAGCGAGGTGGAGTAGTTCGAGGGCTGCAGGAGGAGCAGGGACGCGACCAGGAGGTCGGCGATGCTCTGTCGACCGAGCGGCAGGGACAGCAGCGACGAATCGGTCATGGACTCGGTGCTCAGCAGCTGCACCGCGATGCTCCATCTGATGCTTTCGGGAGAGCTCAGATCGAACAACGGCTCGAATCGCAGTGGTTCGCTGACACGTCGGCCGAGGGTGCGAGCCACGGCGGCTTCCACGGCGTGCCGCTCGAGGCGGACGAGGAGCTGCGGGGAATCGGGCGTCATCTCCAGCCGCACCGCGGCGCGCGGTGAGAGCACGATCGCCTGAACCGTCGTCGTGTGCACCGTGACCCCGTCCACGCGCGCCGTGAGCGCTCCGCCCTGGTTCATGCAGACCGTGACGGCGTCGGTGGCGACGGGGATGTCGATGGTGGTCGGAGTGCCGATATCCAGGTACCCCAGCGAGATCGTGTCGAAGCTTCGCGTGAACAGTGCACCGTCCAGGCTCGCGCGGTTGTCGTGGACGGCGACGGTGCCCTCGCCCAGGAGTTCCCCGAGTTCTGCGGCCAGACGCCGCGGATCGTCAGTACGCACCGACGGGGCACTTGCCAGCGCTGGCGGCGTGCGGAGGGGACGAACCATGTGGCCTCCAGAGGATCGCTCTGAGGATAAGCCCTGCGCTTTCCGGATGCTACGCAACACGGGCCGGGGATACATTCGTGCCAGGACACCTCGTCGCGGAGTGTCCCGATCGGAGGACGCCGTATGAGCACTGTGCTCTCGCCGGACGACGCGAAGATGATCACCGGCGCCGACATCGAGGCCGAGCGCCTTCGCCAGCGGCTCGGTGATCCAGAGACCGTCGCTGCCCTCAACCACCTGCTCGACAACGCGGAGCTCGTGGCGGGGCTCCTGGACGTCGTGGGCGGCTTCTTCGCACACTCCGACAACATCGTCGAGAATGTCGCGACCAGCTACCACGAAGCCGTGGCGATGGTCACCGAGAGTCCAGTCGGAAAGCGGGCAGTTGCGGCAGGTCCTGCGCTCCTGAAGGTCGCCGACCAGGCGATTCCGGTTCTGGAGCACGTGGCAGATGCCGACCTCGTCGAGAAGATCGGATCCTCGGGACTGCTCGACCCGGCGCTTCTTGATCTGCTGACACGGGTGGCCGGGGGCGTCAGCCGTGCCACCGAGCAGGCGCAGGCCGAGGCTGAGCAGAAACCGCCGAGCATCATCGCGATCAGCGGGATGACCCGCGACCCCGACGTCAGGCGAGGGCTTGCCTTCGCGCTGCGGATCGTCAAGGAACTCGGTCGCTCCCTCCGTGAAGAGGGAGAGGCCACCGCAACGGAAGGAGAGCAGGCATGACCAGCGTGCTGTGGTTGCAGGGCGGGGCGTGTTCGGGGAACACGATGTCGTTCCTCAACGCCGATGAGCCGAGTGTCGTTGATCTCATCGTCGACTTCGGGCTTGAGGTGCTCTGGCACCCGACCTTGGGGCTCGAGATGGGCAAGAACGCCCAGAAGATCTTTAGGGACTGCGCGGAAGGCAAGCGGCCGCTCGACATCTTCGTGTTCGAAGGGACCGTCATCGAAGGCCCCGACGGCACCGGTCGCTTCGACATGTTCGCCGATCGACCCATGAAGGATTGGGTGACCGAGCTCGCCGAGGCGGCATCCATCGTCGTGGCCATCGGAGACTGCGCGTGCTTCGGCGGGCTGCCGGCCGTCGCGCCCAACCCGAGTGACTCGACCGGTCTGCAGTTCCACCGCAAGGCCAAGGGCGGGTTCCTCGGTGCCGACTGGCGCAGCAAGTCGGGGCTTCCCGTCATCAACATCCCCGGCTGCCCCGCTCACCCCGACTGGATCACGCAGATCATCGTTGCGCTGGCCACGGGACGCGTCGGTGACATCGCGCTCGATGATCTCAACCGGCCCCAGACCTTCTTCACCCAGTTCGTGCACAACGGCTGTACCCGCAACACGTTCTTCGAGTTCAAGCAGTCCACGATGAGCTTCGGTGAGGGCACGCGCACCGGGTGTCTGTTCTACGAGTTCGGATGCCGCGGGCCGATGACCCACGCGCCGTGCAACCGCATCCTGTGGAACCGCCAGTCCTCCAAGACCCGCGCGGGTATGCCGTGCCTCGGCTGCACAGAGCCCGAGTTCCCGTTCGCCGACCTCATGCCGGGCTCCGTCTTCAAGACGCAGCTGATCGCCGGCGCCATCCCGAAGGACCTCCCGCCCGGAGAGGACCACGTCACCTACATGGCCATGGCTGCCGCGGCGCGGATCTCCGCACCCAAGTGGTCCAAAGAAGACATGTTCGTCGTCTAGCCCGAAAGGCCCAGCACATGAGTTCTACCGTCGATCTGCACGTCAGTCCCCTCGGCCGCGTCGAGGGCGACCTGGATGTGCGCGTCACCATCGAAGACGGTGTCGTGACGGATGCCTGGACGCAGGCCATGATGTTCCGCGGGTTCGAAACGATCCTGCGGGGCAAGGACATGCGCGCGGGCCTGATCATGACGCCTCGCATCTGCGGGATCTGTGGCGGCAGCCACCTCTACAAGGCGTGCTACGCGCTGGACACCGCGTTCCAGACGTTCGTGCCCCACAACGCGACGCTCGTTCGCAACATCGGTCAGGCAGTCGAGACCCTGCAGTCGATTCCGCGCTACTTCTATGCGATCTTCGCGATCGACCTCACACACGAGAAGTACAAGGACTCGCCCCTCTATGAGGAGGCGTGCCGGAGGTTCTCGGCCTACGTCGGCACCAGCTACCAGCCGGGCGTCGTGCTCAGCCAGAAGCCCGTCGAGATCTACGCGATCTTCGGCGGTCAGTGGCCGCACTCCTCGTTCATGGTGCCCGGTGGCATCATGGGCGCTCCGACCCTCAGTGACGTGACCCGCTCGCACGCGATCCTCGACAACTGGAAGAACGCGTGGCTCGAGAAGCAGTGGCTCGGCTGCACCGTCGACCGGTGGCTCGAGAACAAGACGTGGGAAGACATCCTGGCCTGGGTCGACGAGAGCGACGCCCACCGTGACTCCGACTGCGGCTTCTTCATCCGCTACGCCCTGGACATCGGGCTCGACCTGTACGGACAAGGGTGGGGCAACTACATCGCCGCCGGTACCTACTTCGACCCGGCATCCTACGATCACCCCACCATCGAGGGACGTAACGATGCACTTGTCGTGCGCTCGGGTGTCTACGCGAACGGCGCGCACCACGAGTACGACCAGGCGCGGGTGAGCGAGGATGTCGCGCACTCCTTCTATCGCGGGGATGACGTCGTGCACCCCTTCGATGGGGAGCAGAATGCGATCGACCCCGAGCTCGGTGCCAAGCAAGACAAGTACTCCTTCGCCAAAGCTCCGCGCTATGACGTGCCCGGGGTCGGCCGGCTGCCACTGGAAGCCGGGCCGCTCGCGCGGCAGGTCGTGGCAGGCAAGCCGCAGACGAAGGACTTCCAGGACTACGACCCGCTGTTCACCGACGTCATGGCCAAGAAGGGGCCCTCGGTTCTGGTGCGTCAGCTCGCGCGGATGCACGAGGCCGCGAAGTACTACAAGCTCGTGAAGAACTGGCTGAACCAGATCGACCTGCACGGCTCGTTCTTCGCCGAGCCCACCGACCCGGTGTCGGCGCGCGGCTATGGTGGCACGGAAGCCGCTCGCGGCGCTCTGCAGGACTGGATCGTCATCGAGGACGGGAAGATCGCCAACTACAACGTCATCACCCCGAGCGCGTGGAACATCGGACCGCGCGATAAGGATGCTGTCGTCGGACCGATCGAGAAGGCGCTGATCGGGGCTCCCGTCTACGACCTGGAAGACCCCGTCGAACTCGGCCACGTCACCCGCAGCTTCGACGCGTGCCTCGTGTGCACAGTGCACGCCTACGACGGCAAGACGGGGCGAGAGATGTCGTCGTTCGTCATCAACAACATGTGTTGAGCGAGGGAGAAGAGGTGAAGGCGGGCGCGGCCCTTCATAACGACGAGGCGGTCGAGCCGTGGCGGTTGATCGACGACGGTGACGAGAGTTCGCGCGTCGAGCTGTTGATCATCGGATGTGGGAACATCCTGCGCGGGGACGACGCGGCAGGTCCGGTCTTGATCAGGCGGCTGTGGGAGTCCGGCCCGGTACCTGACCGCATCCGGATCGCCGACGGTGGGACGAGCGGGATGGGCGTCGCGTTCGAGATGCGCCACGCCAACCGGGTCCTCATCATCGATGCGTCCAGTACCGGCGCCGAGCCCGGGACCCTGTTCGCCGTTCCCGGAGATGTCGTCGCGGAACTCCCTCCCGCCGGTGCGATGGGAAGCCATGACTTCCGGTGGGATCACGCGATCGCGTTCGGTCGGTGGCTCTTGGGGCCGCTCATGCCGGACGACATCGATGTTCTACTCATCGAGGGCGGTTCCTTCGCCTTCGGTGCGCCCCTGAGCCCCGCCGTGGACGCGGCAATCGAACGGGCGCTCGGGATCGTGCGTGAGCGCATCGCCGCGCTCGAGGAGCAGATCGATGACTGAGGACGTCGAGCAGGTCACCGTCGAGTTCACTCCCGAGGGGCACCTGCGCCTTCCCGCGGAGTTCGCCCGCGCCAACTTTCCGGATGACCGGATCGCCGCCCTTCGTGCACCCACCGGCGAGATCGTGGTGATGCCGGTCGGTGTGGCCGCATCCGGTGGACTGATGCTCAAGCAGCGCAACGTCGCGGGCGATCGCAGTGTCCTCCTGCGCGAAGCGCTCGCCGATGACTACCCGGTGGGTTTCGTGGGAGCACAATGGTCGCGAAAGCGCCGCCGCCTGACCATCACCGAAGAGGGTTCCCGATGACCGAGATCGACCGCCCACAGCCTCTCGGAGCGTTCGCCCTGCCGGCCGGTCTGCTGCTGATAGCCGGCGCCGACACGGATGCCGCGCGGCAGTCTCTGCTTTCCGGTCACCTGCCCGAGAGTTGGCCGTCAGCGCTTGAGGGCGTGCGTCTGGCTTACGAGGGGCGGGTCGAGGATGCTGCTGCGGTCTTCGCGGCATCCGACCGACCCGTCGACCGCTACAACCTCTTCGTCGTCGACCCTGACAGCATTGCGCGAACCGATGTCACTGCCGCGCTCGGGGACCAGTGGCGGCCGCTCGTCGACCATGTCGCCTTCACGCTCGGGCAGACCAGCATTCCGCCCGAGGTCGGTAGCTCCACCGGCGAGGTTGCCGCACTGATCCTCACCGCGCAGGCAGCCCACGCGCTCGATGACGGCGACGAGAACGAGGCTGTCGAGTGTCTGCGCGCCGCCGCCGACCACGTCCGGGGCGTCGCTCCCGCGTTCGCTGGCGTCATCCTCAGCGAGCTCGCCGGTCGTGGACACAATCTTGCCGATGCCGACGAGGCAGTCGCGCTGCTGAAGGGCACCGACCTCCGCGCCGCGTACGCCGAGGCCCTCTACCACCGCGCGGGCCTTGTCCACGGAATGGCGATCGAGGGGCGGCGCTCTCTCACCGAAGCGATCCAGGGCTACACCGAGGCGCTCCGGCACCTTGATGAGGGCGAGAACCGGCCCCTGTTCGCCCGCGTACACCTCAACCTCGGCACTGCCTACCTGGCGGCGCCCGTCATGTCGGATGCCGACATGCTGCGGGTGGGCATAGCGATCCAGTCGCTTCGCACCGCCGCACGGTTGCTCGATGAAAAGGACGACGCCGAGGAATGGGCCAGTGCGCGTCTGAACCTCGCCAATGCGCTGGTGTACGCGCCGTCCGCGCGTCAGCGTGACAACCTCATGGAAGCTGTCGACCTCTACGAAGTGGTGCTGCGCACCCGATCGCCGAAGAAGGACGCTCTCGGGCGCGCCCGGGTGCTCTCGAACCAGGGGAACGCCCTTGCCCATCTCGGACTCCTCGACGATGCACGGGGGCGGTTCGACGAGGCGGAGTTCCTGTTCGCTTCGAAGGGCGATGAGAACTCGGCCGCGATCGTGCGGGACCTGCGCGATCAGCTGGTGGCGGCGGGGAGCCCGGCATGACGCCCGCAGACCGGAACGAACGGGGAGGTATCCGATGACGATGCTCGACACTCACACGCGAGACACTGACACTCCAGAGGCTGCAAACCTCGAAACGACTGCCTCGAGACTGGATGCGGCTGTCGCTGCCATCAGCCGGCTCGATCCCGACAGTCGTGCCGTGGCAGAAGAGTTCGCGCTGGCCCTTGACGCCCTCTCGAAGGAGGCGCTCACCACGATCGTGCGGGCTCTGCGGGAAGACCCACGCGGCAAGGAGCTCCTCTTTGACCTCGTCGACGATCCGGCAGTGCGGATGCTGCTGGGCATGCACGGAATCATCCGGATGCCGGACCCCGCCGCCACCGCCGAGGCAACGGCGCCGGCGCCGACGGCGAGCGCTCGTCCCGTCGCGTTCGTGAGTCTCGAATCGCTGCTGCGCGGGCCGAGCGCCACCCCGACGGGTGCCTGCCGGACCGGGGCCAGCGCATGCGGCCCCGAGGGCTGTGGCTGCGGCGGGCACTGACACGGCGCGCCTTCGCGCCGTCGTCGTGCCCAGCGCCCGCGTAGCCGCGACGGTGCGCGGTGTCGTGCAGGGTGTCGGGTTTCGCCCGCACGTTGCGCGAATTGCTGCCGCGCACGGCGTGACCGGATGGTGCGGCAACGACGACGAAAGCGTCTTCATCGAGGCGCAGGGGACTGCCGTCGCCGTCGCGAACTTTCTGCGCGAGGTGCGTGAGCATGCGCCAGTCCTCGCTGTCATCGACGAGATGACCACCTCGGATCGCGACACCATCCCGGGGGAGAGCGACTTCCGGATCGTCGAGAGTCGCCACGCGGACGGCGTGCGCACCCTCATCCCGCCCGACGTCGGATGCTGTGACGACTGCCGCCGCGAGCTTCGAGACCCGGATGACAGGCGCTTCGGCTACCCCTTCATCACGTGCACGAACTGCGGGCCACGGTTGAGCATCATCCGTGACCTTCCCTACGACAGGCCGCTGACGACCATGTCGGTCTTTCCGATGTGCGCAGCGTGCCGCGCAGAATACGAGGATCCCCTCGATCGGCGCTACCACGCCCAACCGATCAGCTGCTTCGACTGCGGACCTACTCTCGCGCTGAAGGATGCCGCCGGGCGTCCCCTGAGTACCGGAACGGAGGCGCTCGCCGCCGCGCGACGTGCTCTCGGGGACGGGCGCATCGTGGCGGTCAAAGGCCTTGGTGGTTACACCTTGATGTGCGATGCGCGCAGCGACGCTGCTGTCCGCCGGTTGCGGGAGCGTAAGCGCCGTCCCGACAAGCCCTTCGCGGTGATGGCCGGCTCGATCGAGGAGGCATCGCGCATCGCGCACCTCGACGCAGCCGCGGTCCGTGAGATGACGGGGCCCGCTCGCCCCATCGTCATCGCCGACACGACGACGGATGCCGATCTCGCGCCGTCCGTGGCTCCCGGGCTGTCGCGGGTGGGCATCATGCTTCCCTCCGCCGCGGTGCACGAGATGCTGCTGAATCCGACAGACGTGGTGGTGGCAACCAGCGGCAACGTGTCAGGTGACCCGCTGTGCTTCCGCGAGGACGACGCTTTCGAGCTGCTCGGCGGGATCGCCGACCTTTTCGTGACCAACGACCGCGGCATCCACGTTCCCGTTGAAGACTCCGTCCTGCTCGCCGGTGGCGTAGGCGGCGACCTGATTCCGCTCCGGCGCAGTCGCGGGTATGCCCCGCTACCGATTCGTCTCTCACCCTCGTCCGACAGTGGCGTGGTCCTCGCTGTGGGAGGCGAACTCAAGAACACGTTCGCGATCGTGCGCGATGACCGGGCGTTCCTGTCGCCCCACGTCGGAGACATGGGTTCGCTCGCGTGCCAGGATGCTTTCGAGCGGGGCGTCGCGCAGTTCGAGGCGCTGCACCGCAGCTCGCCGGCTCTTCTGGTCGCGGATCTGCACCCCGATTACGCGACAACGCGGTGGGCGCAGCGGCATGCGGATCGGACGGGGATCCCCCTCGTTCAGGTCCAGCACCACCACGCGCACGCCCTGAGTCTTCTCGCCGAACAGGGCGCGGTCGGCACGCGGGTCGCGGTGGCCGCTGTCGACGGCACCGGGTGGGGTGAGGACTTCACCATTTGGGGTGGCGAGATCCTGCTCGTTGGGGCCGACCCACTCGAGTATGAGCGCGTTGCGCACGTCCCGCGCTTCCGGTTGGTCGGCGGGGACACCGCTGCCCGCAGCCCCTGGCGCGTAGCTGTCGGGCTGCTGCGCGACTGGGGGATCGACGACACCGGCATCCCCGTCGCCGCCGATGCTCCACCCGCGGAACTGACTCTCGTACGTGCACAGCTGGATTCAGCGGAGCCCATCGGAGTGATCGCCACCTCGAGTCTCGGGCGGGTCTTCGACGCCGTCGCGGCGATTCTCGGCATCCGTCAGCGCATCACCTACGAAGCCCAGGCGGCGATGGAGCTCGAGGCAGCTGCGGGCGGCTGCGAGCACGGCGGGCACCCGGATGCGGCAGCCGATCTGCCCGCGCTGGTCGCCGACATCGTTGAGCGGATGCGTGCGGGACAACCGGTCGCGTGCCTGGCGCGGTGGTTCCACGACGGCGTTGCTGCCTGGATCGCCACCGCGCTCACCGACCTCGTCAGCTCTGGCCGCGCCGACGTTGCGGGCATTACCGGCGGCGTCGCACAAAACCGCGTGCTGCTGAACGAGGTCGGATCTAGACTGTCCCGCGACGGGATCCCGATGATGCTCCACCGTCGGGTTCCCGCCGGGGACGGCGGCCTGAGCCTCGGACAGGCCCTCGCCGGACACCTGATGCTTGCCGGCTCGTCCGGCAGAGGGGAGTGAGCCCGATGTGCCTTGCGATTCCGGGCAGGATCACCGACCGCTGGGTCGAGCCCGACGGCGCGATCGTCGCCGAGATCGACTTCGCCGGCGAGACCCGTACCGCCAAGCTCAACTTCCTCCCCGACCTCCAGGTCGGCGACTACGTCATCGTGCACGCCGGCTTTGCGCTCACCCGCGTTCCGGCCGATCAGGTCACCCAGGTGATGAGCGCGATGCAGGATGCCGGCGTCGTCGATGCCGACGGTGCGATCGCCCACGACGCGAGGATCGGCCTGTGAGCGCCGCACCTGCGAGCGACCTGCGGATCGCTGCCGTCCACGTGGCCCGCGCCCAGGTGCTCGGTGGCGCCGTGCACGTCATCGGCGTGGACTCCTCGGCGCTCTCCGGTGCCCGGGAGGTGGGGCAGGCCGACGCGGTCGAGATTCTGCGAGACGCCGCGCGATCGGGTGATGCCGCGATCATCGTGGGCGCCTTCGCCGACCGGGATCAGCTCTTGGCCCGACTTCCAGCATGGGGAGTCGCGGGGATCTGGGTAGGGGATGCGCAGCGCCCTGCTGATGGCGTGGCCACCGTGTGCGTCGCCGGTGATCCCGAGGTCGTCGTTCCCGGCATCCTCACCCTCGCCGACGACCTGCGAGCAGACCCTGCCGCGCTGCAGCCGGCCATCGTGGAGTGCACCGACGAGGTCTGCATTACCTGCAGCGACGAAGGTCGACTCGGAGAGGTCCTCGCGGCTCCACCCGTCCTGTTCGCTCCGGCGCGCGTGCGTACTGCTGACGGCGAGGAGGATGCCGATGTCACGATCCTTGGACACGTCAGGCCCGGCGACCTCGTGCTCATCCACGCGGGGATGGCGATCGCGACGGTGCCGCTGCCGCCCGAGGTGCCCGTCCCGATCGCCGCGGAGGTGATGTCATGACGACCGACGCCACGGCAGCTGACACGGTTCGGCGCGGAAAGAACCGGCTCAATGAGTCAGAGGACGAGGTCCTCGCCCGCATCGAAGCATTCCGCCGGCGCCGCCCGCGGCTGATCGACGAGGTGATCACCCTGGCGCACGGAGCAGGGGGCAAGGCCTCTGCGGCGCTCGTGGACGCCGTCTTCTTCGAAGCATTCGGCTCTCCCACGCCGGGCGACCCGGGCGACGCCGCGGTCCTGGACCGGCCGGCCGGACGCATCGCGATGACCACCGACTCCTACGTCGTGAACCCGATCCGCTTCCCCGGAGGGAGCATCGGCGACCTTGCCGTCAACGGCACCGTCAACGACCTCGCCGTCAGCGGTGCGGTGCCCACTGCACTCACCGCGGCTTTCGTCATCGAGGAGGGTCTTCCGGTCCAGACACTCCGCGAGATCGCCGCCGACATGCGGGCTGCAGCCGATGCGGCGGGCGTGGCGATCGTCGCCGGCGACACCAAGGTCGTGCCCCGAGGCGCGGCCGACGAGCTCTTCATCACGACGGCCGGGGTCGGGGTGCTCCCGGAAGGTCGCAGACTCGGAGCCGACCTCGTCGAGCCGGGTGATCGCATCCTCGTGTCCGGCGCCATTGGCGCCCACGGGATGGCAGTCATGCTTGCGCGCGGTAACCTCGCGATCGACGCCGAAATCTCATCTGACTCCCGTGCCGTGAATGGGCTCGTCGAGGCTCTCCTGGATGCCGCGCCGCGGACCCGCTGGATGAGGGACGCCACGCGCGGGGGCCTCGGCACCGTCCTCAACGAGCTCGTACATGCATCCGGGCACGGCGTGATCGTCGACGACGAAGCAGTGCCGGTGGCCCCGGTCGTTCGCGGCGCGTGCGACATGCTCGGGATCGATCCCCTCTACGTCGCCAACGAGGGGATGTTCGCCGCGGTCGTTCCCGCCGAGGTCGCGGATGCCGGGCTCGCCGCGGTGCGGACCCTGCCCGGGGGCGAGAGTGCCGCAATCATCGGCGAAGTCGTCGCAAGTCCCTCCGACATCGTGGCGGTGCGCAATGCCTTCGGTGGCACCCGCATCGTCGACATGCTCGTGGGCGACCCCCTTCCCCGGATCTGCTGAAAGAGAGGTCAGTCATGTGTCTCGGAATCCCCGGTGAGATCGTCGAGGTCGTCGATGCCGACGAACACCTCGCGTCGGTCGAGGTCAGTGGTGTTCGCCGCGTCATCTCCACGCGCCTGCTCGCCGATGAGCATGTCGGAGTCGGGGACTGGGTACTGGTGCACGTCGGCTTCGCGATGAGCAAGATCGACGAGCACGAGGCCGATGTCACCCTCGATCAGATCCGAAAACTCGGGCGAACCTACGACGAAGAGCTCGAGGCGTTCATGGAAACGGAGATCGTCTGATGCGTTTCGTCGATGAGTTCCGCGACCCCGCCGCAGCCCGGTCGTTGCTCGGTGTCATCGAGGCGCAGACGCAGCGCCTCGGTCGCACGCTGTCGTTCATGGAGGTGTGCGGCGGCCACACCCACACGATCTATCGGCACGGGCTCGAGCACCTTCTGCCCGAGGCCGTGCAACTCGTGCACGGTCCCGGATGCCCCGTCTGCGTCATCCCGATGGGACGCGTCGACGACGCGGTGTGGCTCGCGCATCGGCCCGGAGTGATCTTCACGACCTTCGGCGACATGATGCGCGTTCCCGGCACCGAGGGCAGCCTCCTGCAGGCGCAGGCAGCGGGCGCCGACGTCCGCTTCGTGTACTCGCCGCTCGATGCCCTGAAGATCGCGATCGACAACCCCGACAAAGAGGTCGTGTTCTTCGCTGTCGGTTTCGAGACGACTGCCCCATCGACCGCCGTGACGATCGCCCGTGCTGCAGCGCTGAATGTCACGAACTTCTCGATCTTCTGCAACCACGTGCTGATCGAGCCGCCGCTGCGCGCGATCCTGGATGCCGACGACCTCGACCTCGACGGTTTCATCGGTCCCGGACACGTCTCGACGGTTGTCGGGACGACGGTCTACGACTTCATCCCCGCCGAGTATGGGCTTCCCATCGTGGTCACCGGCTTCGAACCGCTCGACATCCTGCAGTCGGTCGAGATGCTGCTGAAGCAGTTCGAGGACGGACGCTGCGAGGTGGAGAACCAGTACGCGCGAGTGGTGCGGCGCGAAGGGAACCCTGCCGCACTGGCGCTCATGCAGCAGGTCTTCGCGGTGCGCGACACCTTCGAGTGGCGAGGCCTCGGCTACATCCCTCGGTCCGGGTACGGCATCCACCCCGACTACGAACGATTCGACGCCGAGAAGAAGTTCGCCCTCCCAGGTGTTCGAGTCGAGGACCCGCCGGCGTGCGAGTGCGGCAGCGTGCTGCGCGGGGTGATCAAGCCGTGGGAATGCAAGGTGTTCGGCACCGCGTGCACCCCCGAGACCCCGATCGGCACGTGCATGGTCTCGCCCGAAGGCGCATGCGCCGCGTACTACAACTTCGGGCGGCTGCACCGGGAGGCGGCCCAGGCCGTGGCCCGCGTGTGAGCGCCGACTCGAGACCGCACGGGGAGCGACTGTTCGCGCGGTACGCGTACCACCCGAACGAGAAGGGCTACTGCGGCCCCGATGGTGCACCCCTGCTCGCGGAGGTGGCGCGCGGTGAGGGCGCTGGGGTGGACGTCCGGGGGGCGGCTACCCGCTTCTCGGGTGCGTGGCCGTATCTGACGGTCATCGGGCGCCTCCTCGCGTGCGATCCGCTCGATGAGCGGGCGGTGCGGGCGTACTGGACAGGGTCTGTCGAGGGCGACGCCATCGATCCCGCCGTCTTCTGGCGTGAGTTGCTGGCGATCATCGGTCCGCGCGCCGGGTCGTACTGGGCATACCTTGACGAGTCTCTGGCCGCCGAAGCGGCTCCCCATCACGCCTTTCACGTCTTCGGGGTGTACCCCTGGACGCGGTTGCTCAGCACCGGTCGGCCCGAGCCCGTCGAGGTGTTGGAGTCGTGCGCGATCCTGCCTGCCACGGTCATGCACGCGGATGCCACACGCTGGCGCGTGCGCGGACCGCGACTGGTCTATCGCGAGGGCGTTCTCGCGCTCGATGACTCCGACGATGCGAACGCCGAGCGGGACGTCACAGTCCCCTTCGGCGACACCGCGACGGCCGGCGAGAAGGTTGCCATCCATTGGGGTGCGGTGGCCGAGGTCATCGACGGCGACACCGCCGGGGGACTCCAGGCTCGCGTGAGTGCCCAGCTCGCGCGGGTCAACGCTCGGCTCGCGGCATCCTGACCTGATCTGGCGCCGAGCCGTGGCCGGTCGCGCCGGTACGGGGTGGACGGGGCGCTCGCGGATCGAACCCCCACGGGAGCTCGAGGCCGTGCGCGCTCAGCAGGTCGGCGTCGGAGAGGATGTCGGTTGTCGTGCCGTCGGCGACGATCCGACCTTCGTCGAGGATCACCGACCGAGGGCAGAGTTCGAGGGCGTAGGGCAGGTCGTGGGTCACCACGATGATCGTGGCGTCGAGTGCACCGAGGGTCGCGGACAAATCTCGACGGGCGGCAGGGTCGAGGTTGGAGGTCGGCTCGTCGAGCACGATGACCTCCACATCCATCGACAGGATCGTCGCAATAGCCGCGCGGCGTCGCTGCCCGAGCGAGAGTCGACCGGGCGCCGTGTCCCGATGCTGCCCGAGTCCAACCCGGGTCAGAGCCTTGGCTACTCGCGACTCCAGCTCCGGCCCGCGCACGCCGTAGTTTCCGGGACCGAATGCGACATCCTCCCCGATTGTCGGGAGGAAGAGCTGGTCGTCGGGGTCTTGGAAGACGACGCCCACTCGGCGGCGGATCTCGGGCAGCGACCCTCGGCCCACCGGTGTGCCGCCGATCTCCACGACTCCGCGATCGGGAAGGTGGATGCCGTTCAGGTGCAGCATGAGCGTCGTCTTGCCCGCCCCGTTCGGTCCGAGCACCGCCACCCGCTCGCCCGCGGCGATCTCGAGGTCGATGCTGTGCAGCACGGCAGTGCCGGACGGGTAGGAGAAACCGACCCCGCGGACCGATACGGATGCCGAACTCATCCGGCTCCACCCCGCGAGAGCATCGCGAGGTGGACGCGCTCGCCGCGGGCGTGGGAGCGCACGATGACCGATCCCGCGGCCTGCGCGATGATCCGCCACGACGCGAGGCCCCGAGCGCGGAACCCCCGCGATTCGCGAGCGATGCGCATCCGCCGGGTCTCCTCGACGATGAGATCCAGGTAGCGGATCATGAAGCCGATGATCGAGGTGAGGACCGCGGGGAGGCGGAGCTGACCCAGCGCCTGCACCATCCGCCGTGGCTCGGTGGTCGAGATGAGGACGGTCGCGGCGCCCACGGCGAGGGTCGCCTTGGCCAGGAGCGCCCATGCGCCCCAGAGCCCCTCAACAGCCAGCGTGAAGGGACCAACCTCGATCGTCGGCCCTGTGGCGATGAAGGGAAGCAGCAGCGCGAACACGACGAAGGGCAGCTCGATGGTCATCCGTCGTGCCACGACCCGGGGTGGCACGCGCGCGATCACCAGCGCTGAGAACACCACCAGCGCGTACACCGCGAAGGCGAGGAACCAGTCACGGGGAGTGGCGACCACGACAGCGGCGAAGGCCACCGTCCCGACTAACTTCGTCCGTGCGGGGGCGCGGTGCAGGAGGGAGGTTCCCTCGCGATGCCCCCAGTCCAGCGTGCTCACCGCATCGCCCTTATCCGGCGCACTGTGTCAGCCGCGCCGTGCCAGACGCCCGAGAAGCCACGCCAGAGCGAAGGTGATGCCGCATCCGACGACACCGACGATGAGAATCGACAGCCAATTCCCGTCGAGTCCTGCCACCGTGTAGTCGGCCAAGGGTGAGCCTGCCGTTGCGCTGTCTTGTGCGGCGCTGCCGAAGCCGACGGCCTCCGCGACGAACTCTAGCCCGTCGGGGTTCGAAGAGGCCCAGATGCTGACGACAGTCGCGATCACCAGTGCGATGCCCAGGGCCCAGAAAGTGAAGGCGCGCGTGGAGATCCGGCGCGCCGCGGGGGTGGGCGTGGCACTCATGCCAATGCCGCCTCTCGGGTCTCGATGGCTCCGGATCGCTGGAAGCGCGCTCCGTAGACAAGGTCCGGACGGGCGGTGAGTACGGCGGCGACGATGAGTCCGGTGATGATCGCCTCGCCGATTCCGATGAGAGTATGCCAGCCGACCATCGCAACAAAGACTGCGTCGATCGGAACTGCCACCTGGCCACCGATGGCGAACAACCCGACGAACGCGATCGCAGCTGCGGGCACCGAAAGCAGGCCACCGATGCCCGCGGCTACCGCGATGGCCCATCGGCGTGCGGGAAGCACGCGGACGAGGCCCCGGAACACCCACCAACCGACGCCGATCGTCACGAGACCCATGAGCGTGATGTTGGTGCCGAGGGCCGTCAGCCCGCCGTCGGCGAACAGCAGGGCCTGGACGATGAAAACGGCACTCAACGCGAGCACCGCTGTCCACGGACCCAGCAGCACAGCCGCGAGTGCACCGCCCAGCAGGTGGCCGCTGGTTCCCGCGCCGACGGGGAAATTGATCATCTGCGTGGCGAAGATCACCGTGGCGACGATTCCCACCATCGGGGCCTTGCGGTCATCTGCCATCTCGGCACGCGAGTTCTTGATCGCGAGGCCGATCGCTCCGGCCGCCACGACCCCCGTCGCAATCGAGACCGGCACGCTGAGGAATCCGTCTGGTACGTGCATCGGCCCTCCTCGGGTGACCATGGGGTCTGGGATTGCGCTCACACTATTGCGACTCAGTCGCATCACACAAGAGTTGAAAACGCCGCTGTGCCGCCTTTCGGAGGGGCGTGTGCCACGATTGCCGCATGGGTGCGCCACACGACCACGAGCACCTCCACGCGGAGGCTCCCGTGAGCCTTGCCGACTCTGCACTGGCGCAGCTTTCCGAGCGTGGCGAGCGCATCACGGCAGCCCGCCGCGCCGTCATCGGGGTGCTCGCGGCAGAGCATGAGCACCGCACGGCGGAGCAGATCGCGGGTGCTGTCGCTGACCTCGGCATCCATCGGGCTACCGTCTACCGCACGCTCGAGATGCTCGACAGCCTGGGCGTGGTCACGACGCGTCCCGTCGGGCAGGGGTCGACCGGCTATCACCTCGCCACGGGGGAAGACCGGCACGCGCACCTTCACGGGGTCTGCCGGTCGTGCGGGGTCGTCGTCGCGCTGCCTGCCGATCTGCTTGCCTCGGCGGCTCGGGTGGCTCGAAACGCGAACGGCTTCGCGCTCGAGCCCGCGCAGAGCTCGCTCGTGGGCACCTGCGCTGACTGCGCTCGCGGCGCCTCCTGACCGGGACCGCGCCCCGCGAACGACGGGTGCCTCGGACGGTGTCGTCCGAGGCACCCGTGTCTTCTCGATGATCAGCTGAACTGGTTCATCGTGTTGTGCTGCCCACCCGCTTTGAGGGCAGCGTCGCCGGCGAAGTACTCCTTGTGGTTGTCGCCGATGTCGCTTCCCGCCATGTTCTGGTGCTTGACGGTCGCGATGCCCTCGCGGATCTCGCGGCGCTGGACGCCTCGTACGTAGGCGAGCATCCCGTCGTCGCCGAAGTAGCCCTTCGAGAGGTCATCGGTCGACAGGGCCGCCGTGTGGTAGGTCGGCAGGGTGATGAGGTGATGGAAGATTCCGGCCCGGGCCGACCCATCCCGCTGGAACGTACGGATCTTCTCGTCGGCCAGCCGGCCGAGCTCGGTGTCGTCGTACTCGACGCTCATGAGCTCCGCCCGATCGTATGCCGAGACATCCTTCCCTTCCGCTGCGAGGGTGTCGTAGGCCTGCTGACGGAAGTTCAGCGTCCAGTTGAACGAGGGGCTGTTGTTGTAGACCAGCTTCGCGTTCGGGATCTCCTCGCGGATGGCATCCACCATCCCCGCGATCTGCTCGACGTGCGGCTTCTCGGTTTCGATCCACAGCAGGTCGGCGCCGTTTCGGAGCGACGTGATGCAGTCCAGCACGCAGCGGGCCTCGCCTGTTCCGGGGCGGAACTGGTAGAGGTTGCTCGCCAGGCGCTTGGGACGCAGGAGCTTGCCGTCCCGCTTGATGACGACATCCCCGTTGCCGAGCTCGGCATCCGAGATCTCCTCGACGTCGAGGAATGCGTTGTACTGGTCGCCGAGGTCGCCGGGCTCGTGTGTGACCGCGAGCTTCTGGGTGAGTCCCGCGCCGAGCGAGTCGGTGCGCGCCACGATGATGCCGTTGTCGATTCCGAGCTCGAGGAAGGCATAGCGCACCGCGGTGAGCTTGGCGATGAAGTCCTCGTGGGGCACCGTCACCTTGCCGTCCTGGTGACCGCACTGCTTCTCATCCGAGACCTGGTTCTCGATCTGGATGGCGCAAGCGCCAGCCTCGATCATCTTCTTGGCCAGCAGGTACGTGGCCTCGGGGTTTCCGAAGCCGGCGTCGATGTCAGCGATGATCGGCACCACGTGGGTCTCGTAGTTATCGATCTGGCTCTGGATGAACTCCGCTGCCGTCTCGTCGCCGGCGGCGCGTGCGGCATCCAGCTTCGTGAACAGCAGATCCAGCTCGCGAGCGTCGGCCTGACGGAGGAACGTGTAGAGCTCCTCGATGAGCGCAGGGACCGCGGTCTTCTCGTGCATCGACTGGTCAGGCAGCGGCCCGAACTCGGAGCGCAGCGCCGCGACCATCCACCCCGACAGGTAGAGGTAGCGCTTATTCGTGCTCTTGAGGTGCTTCTTGATCGAGATCAGTTTCTGCTGGCCGATGAAGCCGTGCCAGACGCCGAGCGACTGCGTGTACAGCGACGAGTCGGCGTCGTACTCGGCCATGTCCCGACGCATGATGTCGGCGGTGTACTGGGCGATCTCCAGTCCGGTGCGGAACCGATTCTGTGCCCGCATCCGTGCCACGGATTCGGGGTTGATTGCGTCCCAGCTGGATCCGTGCTGGTGCTTGAGGGCCCGGATGGCGGCGATGTCGTCCTGGTAGGTGGTCATGTCATGTCCTTCGTCGTGGGTCTCGGGCGCGATCAGTCGGTCTCGACCAGGTAGCGCGAATAGGCGGGGAGGGTGAGGAAGGCGGGGAAGTCGCTCCCGAGTGCCACCTCACGGAAGATCGCTGCCGCGTCGTCGAATCGGTCGCCCTCGAAGCGCGACACCTCGCCCAGCACCTGTGCGATGAGGCCTTCGACGTACTCGCGCGTGATGGGCGTGCCGTCGTCGGTGGTGCGGTCCTGGTGGATCCACTGCCAGATCTGCGAGCGGCTGATCTCCGCTGTTGCGGCATCTTCCATGAGGTTGTCGATCGCGACTGCGCCGAGGCCCCGCAACCACGCCTCGATGTAGCGGATCGCCACCGACACGTTGCCGTAGACGCCGGATGCCGTGATCGGGCGACCGATGTGCACGTCGATGAGGTCAGCGGCGCGTACCGACACCTCGGGGCGCTGCCGGTCGAGCTGGTTCGGTCGGTCGCCGAGCACGGCGTCGAACTCGGCCCGAGCGACGGGGATGAGGTCGGGGTGGGCAACCCACGTGCCGTCGAACCCGTCGCCGGCCTCGCGCTTCTTATCGGCGGCCACCTTCTCGAAGGCACGCTCGGTGACCTCCGGGTCGCGGCGGTTGGGGATGAACGCGCTCATGCCTCCGATCGCGAACGCTCCCCGCTTGTGGCAGGTCTTCACGAGCAGCTCGGTGTAGGCGCGCATGAAGGGCACCGTCATGGTCACCTCGCTGCGGTCCGGGAGGACGAACCGCGCGCCGCGACCGCGGTAGTTCTTGATGATCGAGAAGATGTAGTCCCAGCGGCCGGCGTTCAGGCCGGCGACGTGGTCGCGCATCTCGAAGAGGATCTCCTCCATCTCGAAGGCGGCGGGCAGAGTCTCGATCAGCACGGTGGCTCGGATCGTGCCGTGCTCGATGCCGAGGTAGCGCTCACTGAAGGTGAACACGTCGTCCCAGAGCTTGGCTTCTTCTGCTGACTCGAGCTTGGCGATGTAGAAGTACGGTCCGACGCCGTTCTCGATCAGCTGCTTCGCGTTGTGGAAGAAGTACAGGCCGAAGTCCACGAGCGAACCCGAGGCATCCATTGCGCGTCCGGTTCGGTCGGTGTACCGCAGGTGCTTCTCGACCAGGTGCCAGCCGCGCGGGCGCATCACGATCGTGGGGGTCTGCTCGGCGGTGACCTCGTAGCTCTTGCCTTCGGGGCTCGTGAACGACAGCTGGCCGCGGATCGCGTCGTACAGGCTCAGCTGTCCCTCGATCACGTTCTTCCAGGTGGGGCTGGTGGCATCCTCCTGGTCGGCGAGCCACACCTTCGCTCCCGAGTTCAAAGCATTGATCGTCATCTTCGGGTCGGTGGGGCCGGTGATCTCCACGCGGCGGTCTTCGAGGCCGGGGCCGGCGCCGGCAACCCGCCACTCGTCGTCGTGACGGATGTGCGCGGTGTCGTCGCGGAACTGCGGGTCGTGGCCGTTGCCGATCTCGAACCGGCGCCGCATCCGGTCGGCGAGCCGGTCGTGCCGGCGAGCCGAGAAGCGGGAGTGCAGCTCGGTCAGAAAAGCGAGCGCGTCGGGCGTCAGGATCTCGTCGTAGCGGTCGCGGATCGGCCCGACGACCTCGAGCACCGCCGCGGCGCTCGAGGTCGGCACGGGAGCCGTCCGGGCGGGCATCGGGGTCGTGGTTGCAGTCATGGCGCATCCGTCCTGTCTGGTCTGTCATCCGCCGTCTTCGTCATCCGGTGGATCGACGCCTGGTTGGTCGTCGTGCACCTACTCTCCGTGAAGTTATGCTGCCAACCTGGCCAGATCGGTTGTGAAGATCGCCAGAAATTCCGCTTCTGTGACAGAATCGGCGGCATGACGAGCCTCACAGCGCCGGAAGAGTCCCTCCCGACGATCACAACGGATGACGACGACGTCATCGACACACTCACCATCGGCAGGCGCATCCGCCAGTTGCGCACCGAGCGGGGGATGACCCTCGATGACCTCGCGGCTGCGGTCGACCGTGCCCCGAGCCAGCTGTCGATGATCGAGAACGGAAAGCGGGAACCCAAGCTCACACTGCTGCGCACCATCGCGCGTGCTCTCGGGACGAATCTGGACGCGCTGCTGGAATCGGAGCCGCTGGATGAGCGCGCCACGATGGAGGTTTCCCTCGAGCGGGCGATGCGGGGGCCAACCTTCCAGGCGCTCGGAATCTCCCCGTTTCGCATCGGTCGCTCAATCCCCGATGAGGTGCTCGCGGCGATGCTTGCGTTGCAGGGCGAGATCGAGCGGCTGCGAGACGAACGGGCAGCCACACCGGAAGTGGCGCGCCGCGCGAACCTGTCCCTGCGCCGGCTCATGACCAGTCAGCAGAACTACTTCGCCGACCTCGAGGCTCACGCGCGCGACCTGTTGACCGCCGTCGGGCACAGCGGAGGCCCGCTCACGCAGCGCACGGCATCCGACATTGCCGCCCACCTCGGGTTCACGATTCACTACGTCTCCGATGTGCCCCTCACTACCCGCAGCGTTCTGGATCTCAAGCACGGGCGGCTCTACCTCTCGAGCACGATCGCGAGCAAGCGGGATGCCCGCACCGCCGTGCTGCAGTCGCTGGCGAGCCGCATCCTGGGGCACGACGAGCCCGCGAGCTACGGTGACTTCCTTCGCCAGCGCGTGGAGATCAACTATCTGACGGGGGCGCTCCTGATGCCGGAGGCCGACGTCGTGCCTTTCCTGCAGGAGGCAAAGTCTCACCGCGCCCTCTCTATCGAAGACCTGCGGGACGCGTATTCGGTCTCGTACGAGACTGCCGCTCACCGCTTCACCAATCTCGCGACGGTCCACCTTGACCTACCCGTTCACTTTCTGAAGGTCCATGAGTCGGGCACGATCACCAAGGCCTACGAAAACGATGACGTGAACTTCCCGACCGACCGGTTCGGTTCCATCGAGGGGCAGATGTGCTGCCGCAAGTGGACGAGCCGCGTCGTGTTCGACATCCCCGACCGCTTCAACCCGTACTTCCAGTACACCGATACCGGGAACGGCACCTACTGGTGCACGGCCCGCGTCGAGCCCTCCTCCGAGGGCCTCCATTCGATCAGTGTGGGAGTGCGATTCGACGACACCAAGTGGTTCATCGGGCGCGAGACGACCAACCGCGGGGTCTCGCGGCATTCGGTGGAGGTGTGCTGTCGCCGTGCGCCGGCAGAACTCGAGTCATCCTGGCGTGGTCACTCGTGGCCGAACGTGCGGACCCCGCGCACGCTGCTCGCTACTTTGCCAACCGGGGCCTTCCCCGGGGTGGACACGACGGATGTCTACGAGTTCCTCGAGGCTCACGCACCCGACTGAGCTGGCCGAGCCTCAGCGCCCGGCGATGAGGTCGGCGACTCGCGCCAGTGCCGACGTTCGTGCCCCGCCGCGCGCTTCGAGCCGGTCAGCGCCGCGGTAGGCGGCGTAGATCGCGTTCACGGCGGTCCACCGCAGTGGTTCGATCTCCCACCGCTTCGCGCGATGATCCACCCAGGGCAGGCGGGTGAGATCGGTGTCGCGACGCAACACCAGATCGGCGAGGGTGCGTCCGGCGAGATTGGTTGCGGTCACTCCCGTTCCGACGTAGCCGCCTGCCCAGCCGATGCCCGTCTGCAGGTCGAAGCCGACAGTAGCCGACCAGTCGCGCGGCACCCCGAGCACACCGGCCCACGCATGAGCGAGGGGCACACCGCGGGTGGCAGGGAAGAAGTCGTGCAGGAGGCCCGTAAGGGAGCGGATCGTGCGCTCCTGCGTCAGTCCGTTCGTGTCGACGCGAGACCCGTACCGGTATGGGACGCCTCGACCCCCGAAGGCGATGCGATCGTCAGCAGTTCGCTGCGCGTACATGTAGACGTGGGCGAAATCGCCGAGGGTCTCCCGCCCCGACCAGCCGATCGCGTCCCACGCCCCGGCAGGCAGGGGCTCGGTGATGATCATCGACGAATTCATCGGCAGCCACGTGCGGTGCTCCTGACGGAGGTTCGCGGTGAAGCCTTCGGTGGCTCGGATGACGGCATCCGCGCGCACCGTGCCCCGATCCGTGTCCACGCGTCCGGGTTCGATCGATCGAGCCGTCGTGTGCTCGAAGATCCGCACGCCCGCCGTCTCCACCGTCTCGGCAAGGCCCGCTACAAGCTTCGCCGGGTGGATGCGTGCGCAGTGCGGATGCCAGATCCCTCCGAGCGCGCCGGCGACACCGATGCGGGATTGCGTGGCCGCGGCATCCAGTTCTTGCACGTCAGTGTGCGGCCATGACAGTTCTTCGGCAGCGGTCTTGCGAAGCCGGGCGAGCTGCGCCGGGGTGCGGGCGATCTCGAGTTCGCCCCCCGCGACGATGTCGGCGTCGATGCCCTCGCTGCGTGCGACCTCGATCACCTCACGCACGGTGTCGTTGAGCGCTCGCTGCTGCGCGATCGCGGCATCCCGCCCGTGGCGGGCGACGTATTGCTCACGCCCTCCCGTGACCGCGTTCGTCAACCAACCACCGTTGCGCCCCGACGCTCCAAAGCCGGCGAAACTTTGCTCGATCACGCCGACGCGCAGGTCGGGTTGCGCCCGCTTGAGGTAGTACGCCGTCCATAGTCCGGTGTACCCGGCGCCGACGATGCAGACGTCGAGCGCAAGGTCACCGGGAAGCGGTGCGCGCGGCGGTGGAGTCCCACCGATGTCTCGCCACCACCACGACACGCCGCCATTGATCACGCGATGATTCTTCCACGACGGGAGCCGTCGCGTAAGTGGTGATGGACGACGGATTCCGACGTTCGAGCTGCACAGGTCGCGCGCGATCGATCGTCCAGCTATCCTCACGACATGAGCCAACTCGATAGCCTCACGGTCCCGCTCGGCGGCCCCACGCTCCCGCAGGAGCGACGCCTCGTAACCCCCATCCCGGGACCGCGTTCGCAGGAACTCATGGCCCGCAAGGCCGCTGCCGTGTCGGCGGGCGTGGGGCACACGGCTCCGCTGTCGATCGTGGCGGCAGGCGGCGGCATCCTGCTGGATGCCGACGGGAACTCGATCGTGGACCTCGGCTCCGGCATCGCCGTCACCTCCATCGGCAACGCGCACCCCGCCGTGGTCGCGGCTGTGCAGCAGCAGGTCGCCCAGTTCACTCACACGTGTTTCATGGTGGCGCCCTACGAGCCTTACGTGGCGGTCGCCGAGGCGCTCAACCGCATCACTCCGGGTGATCACGAGAAGAAGACCGCACTGTTCAACTCGGGTGCTGAGGCTGTCGAGAACGCGGTCAAGATCGCCCGCAAGCACACGGGACGGCAGGCTGTCGTCGCCTTCGACCACGGCTACCACGGCCGCACCAACCTCACCATGGCCCTTACCGCCAAGCACATGCCCTACAAGGCGGGATTCGGCCCGTTCGCTCCGGAGATCTACCGTGCACCGATGTCGTACCCGTACCGAGATGGGCTTGACGGCGCCGCGGCGGCCAAGCGGGCGATCGGTGTCATCGAGAAGCACGTCGGAGTGACGGATGTCGCGGCGATCATCATCGAGCCGATCCAGGGTGAGGGCGGGTTCATCGTCCCCGCAGACGGCTTCCTTCCTGCTCTGCAGGAGTGGGCGAACGCCAACGGCGTCGTCCTGATCGCCGACGAGATCCAGACAGGATTCGCCCGCACCGGCGCGATGTTCGCGAGCGACCTGTTCGGCATCGTCCCCGACCTCATCACGACGGCCAAGGGCATCGCCGGTGGCCTGCCGCTTGCGGCCGTCACCGGGCGGGCCGAGATCATGGATGCCTCGCACACGGGTGGCCTCGGTGGTACCTACGGCGGCAACCCCGTCGCCTGCGCCGCCGCACTCGCGGCCATCGAGGTCTACGAAACCGAGGATCTGTCGGGCCGGGCCCGGCACATCGGTGACCTTCTCGAGCGGCGGCTGCGAGAGATTCAAGCATCCGACCCGCGCCTGGGTGACATCCGGGGGAAGGGAGCCATGATCGCGGTCGAGTTCGTGGACCCTGCCACGGGTGACCCGGATGCCGCCCTGACCTCGCGCGTCGTGCGTGCGGCCCTCGATGAGGGCGTGCTCATGCTCACCTGCGGGACCTACGGGAATGTGATCCGTTTCCTGCCACCCCTGGTCATCGGTGATGACCTGCTCGAGGATGCTCTGGACGTGTTGGCGCACGTCCTGTCATCGTCGTGACCAACCGACCACCGTTCGCTGCCGACCGAGGAGGACCCATGAGTACCTACGCCGTCGTCAATCCCGCCACCGGGGAGACGCTTGCCACCTACCCCACCATGACGGATGCCGAGGCCGCCGCTGCTGTTGCGGCAGCTGACGATGCCTACCGCACGTGGGGTCGCGCCTCCGCGCCTGCCGAGCGCGCGGAGCTCGTGCGGCGCGCGGCGCAACTGCACCGCGAGAGGCGAGAGGAGCTGGCCGAGATCGTCGTGCGCGAGATGGGTAAGCCGCTGTCCGCGGCTCTCGGTGAGGTCGACTTCGCTGCCGACATCACCGAGTACTACGCCGACAACTACGAGAAGATCACCGGTGACACCCCTCTCGACATCCTCGCCGAGGGAACTGCCGTCATCCGCCGTTCGCCGCTAGGCGTGCTGCTGGGCATCATGCCGTGGAACTTCCCGTACTACCAGGTCGCACGTTTCGCCGCCCCGAACCTTGTGATCGGTAACACCATCCTGCTCAAGCACGCACCCCAGTGTCCCGAGTCGGCAGCGGCGATTGCGGCGATCTATCGGGATGCCGGGTTCCCGGAGGGTGCCTACGTCGATGTGCGTCTGACCAATGAGCAGGCCGCGACAGTGATCGCTGATCCTCGTGTTCAGGGTGTCTCGGTCACCGGTTCGGAGCGCGCGGGTGCCGCCGTCGCCGAGATCGCCGGTCGCAACCTCAAGAAGGTCGCCCTCGAGCTCGGCGGCTCCGACCCGTTCATCGTGCTCTCGACCGACGATCTCGACGCCACCGTGGACATGGCGGTCGAGGCGCGGCTCGACAACAACGGCCAGTCCTGCAACGCCCCCAAGCGTTTCATCATCATCGACGAGCTCTACGACGCGTTCCTCGAGAAGTTCGTGGCGGCCATGGCTGCGGCTCCCCTCGGTGACCCCTTCGCCGATGACACGGTGATCGGTCCGCTCTCGTCGCTGGCTGCGGCCGAGCGGCTCGAAGAGCAGGTGAACCGCGCCGTCGCGCAGGGCGCCACGGTCGAGCTCGGCGGTCCGCGGGAGGGGGCGTTCTACCCCGCGACCGTTCTCACCGGTGTCACGGCCGACAACGACATCTATCGCGAGGAGCTGTTCGGCCCGGCGGGAGTGGTCTACCGCGTCGCCGACGAAGCCGAGGCCGTCGCCGTGGCGAACGCGACAAGTTACGGGCTGGGCTCGTACGTGTTCACGACCGATCCGGCGCAGGCCGAGCGGGTGGCCGACGCCATCGAGGCGGGCATGGTCTACGTCAACATCGTGCTCGCCGACAGCCCCGAGCTTCCCTTCGGCGGTGTCAAGCGCTCTGGCACCTCGCGTGAGATGGGCCTGCTCGCGGCAGACGAGTTCGTCAACAAGAAACTCATCCGCGTCGCCTGAGCCCTTCGTTGCGGGCGCCGCCAGGGCCAAGGGTCCCTAGCGGCGCCCGCGACGCGCGCCCACAATGAGGGCATGGAAGAGATGATGGACGATGTCGTCGCCACTCTCAGCGACGCCGAGTGCTGGCAGCTTCTGGCGGGCGAAGAGCTCGGCCGTTTGGTCACCCGGGTCGGAGATGTCTTGGACATCTTCCCCGTCAACTACGTCGTCGACCGGGACACCATCGTGTTCCGCACCGCCGCGGGCAGCAAGCTCGTCGAGCTCACCGTCAACGATGAAGTGCTCTTCGAGGTCGATCACTACACCGATGCGGTCGCCTGGAGCGTGATCGTGCGCGGTCGGGCGCAGCGCCTTGTGACCGAGGAAGAGGTCGAAGCTGCTGATGAGCTTGCGCTTCGACCCTGGCTGCCGACGTTGAAATATCACTACGTCCGCGTGAGCGCCGAGACGATGTCGGGTCGCAGCTTCCGGCGCGGGCCGGAGCCCGACCGCTACGGCATCGCCGACTATTGAGCCCGGCGCTCGGCATCCGGGCTGCTTCATGCCCGATCATGGTGAGGTGAACCCCGCGCGCTTGTGGATTCCGGTGCTCGCCGGAACCTTCACCTTCGCGCTCGGAATCTCAGCGGTCATCGGCCTGGAATGGCTCACAGCCGACCGCAGGCCCACCGCGGTCACCGCATCTCAGGCGAATGCCATCGCTGACGTGTTCGCCGAGAATCGGGCGTTCGCTGCCGACATCCGCGGGGCCCGCGGGCGGTACGTCGAGGCTGCAGCAGCATGGGAGGCCGACGCAGCGTGGATCGCGCAGTGGCTGGAACAGGATGCGGCGCCGCAACCCGCTGCCCCCAACCCGGGCGGGCAGGCCTTTCCGGGCGATGACCCGCAAGGCCGCGCCTTCCTGGACGCGATCGGAGCCGCTGACGCCACGGTGATCTTCGATTCCGGTCCGGAGAATTGCGGCTACGCGGGGCAGGAGGACGGCCCGGGATATCTCGTGGTCGGTGGCTGCTACCAAACCGGCTACCCTGACTGGCTCTTCGTTGCGTGGGAGCCGGGAGTCGAGTACCTGGCCTGGCCGATCTTCGTGCATGAGGCTATGCATTGGTACCAGTACCAGAACTACTTTCCGTACCTGCTGGCGGCTGAGCGTGCCGGAATCACGCACGACGACTACGAGTGGGCGCTTGAGACCGATGCGAGCTGCCGTGCGGTGTATGAGCACGGCGTCGACCCATCTGCCTTCGAAGGCTCATCGTCGCCGTGCGACATCGACGACTGGCGCGACGGGTGGTTCGTCGATCAGCTCGTCGGGCTCGGGGTGCGCACGAGCGCTCCGACGCCCGAGGAGTTCGAAGTCAGCGCGGTGGTTCGCCCATGACCGGGGGTGAGCGTCCGCCGCGGGTACGGCGAGCAGCGATGTTCGCGGTCGGTCTGCTGTCGGCATCCGTGCTGCTCGCGGCGTGCGCCGGGCCGGATATCGCTGAGCTCGAGACGGATGCCGAGTCCGCCTTCGACGCCCTGGTGGCTGCGGCAGGGGCCGTTGAGGAAGGGGCCCTTCGCACTCTCGAGGTCGCGAGCCCCGAGGAACAACCCTGCGGTGAGCAGGATCGCGGCGTGCAGCGGGTGTTCACCGCGGTCGGCTCCGTCTCGGTAGGCGCCGACTATGCGGCCGAGGACGCGCTCGTCGACGCCGTCACGGCGGCGATCGATGCGGAGGAGTGGACGCGGATCGACCCGGACGGGGTCGCGGGAAAGGAAGGCGCGTGGGTCGACGAGAGCGGCATCGTCGCAACCGTCAGCTACGACTCGCCTCTTCTGGTGATCGCCGTCTTCACGCCGTGCCTAGACGCCCCGTAAGACTCGGGGGCAGTTCGCCCGTCGGGAGGGCATGCCGTACACTGGACCTGCAGTAGAAATCTGCATTCTTTCGCCGTGCCCGCGATCGGGCGACCCCCTTCTTTCACGTCGCGGCAGAAGACTGCAGGTACCTAAGGCCTTCGGGTCTTTAGGGCGGTAGCTCAATTGGCAGAGCAGCGGTCTCCAAAACCGCAGGTTGCAGGTTCGATTCCTGTCCGCCCTGCGCGTCAGCGCAAGCTGGCACAACAGAAGCAACCAGGTGGGATACATGGTCCAGGATGACGCCAAGGGCGAGATCGTTGCCAGCGGCAGCGCTCCTCGCGAGAAGAAGCTGAACGTCTTCGCGCGGATCGCCCTGTTCATCCGTCAGGTCTTTGCGGAGCTTCGTAAGGTCGTCACCCCGACGCGCCAGGAGCTCCTGAAGTACACGGCAGTCGTGCTCGGGTTCGTCGTCATCATGATGGCGCTCGTGTACGGAATGGACTTCGTGTTCCTCTGGGTGACGACACAGGTCTTCGGCGTTCCCGCCTGATCTGCTCGTCCTCACGGTGCGGGCAGGATGCTGCGTCGCGCCCGATCAAACGGAAGTGAACGAAACACGTGTCTGAACGATTTCTCGACGACGCCGACTGGGCGCCCTCGGCCGAGCAGTCCTCCGAGGAGGACGAGGCCCAGGAGGGCAACGAGCTCGCGCGCGAAGAGCACCAGAGCGATGCGGCCGAGCATGTCGCCATCCACATCGAGGATGAGGACGACGACCTTGACTACTCGGACGACGACGACGTCGAGGTGAGCGACCCGGAGGCTGATGCGATCGTGAACGATGCACTCGAGATCGACGAGGCAGCGGAGGCAGAAGCCGCCGCCGAGGTCCTGGCCGACGACCTCGCCGAGGAAGAAGCCGAGCGCGCGGCGCACGCTGCCGAAGAGGTCACACCGTACGACGGGCCCGAACTCGGCGACGAGGACGATGCCGACGAGGACGAGGCCGAGGAAGACCCGTACGAGGCGTTCCGTGCCGAACTGCGGTCGCTGCCGGGCAAGTGGTACGTCATCCACTCGTACGCCGGTTTCGAGCGCAAGGTGAAGGCCAACATCGAGCAGCGCAAGTCGACGCTCGAGGTCGAAGAAGACATCTATCAGATCGAAGTTCCGATGGAAGATGTCGTCGAGATCAAGAACGGCCAGCGCAAGATGGTCACCCGCGTGCGCATCCCCGGCTACGTGCTGGTGCGCATGGAGCTCAACGAAGACACCTGGTCGGTCGTTCGCCACACTCCCGGTGTCACCGGATTCGTCGGCAACGCGCACAACCCGACGCCGCTCCGTTTCGAAGAGGCCTTCACGATGCTGAAGTCTCTCGTCGAGGTCAAGGAGACCGCTCCGGCCAAGGGTGGCGCCGCCAAGAAGGGTCAGCCGGTCGCTCGCGCGATTCCGGCGGAAGTCGACTTCGAGGTCGGCGAGACCATCACGATCAAGGAAGGCTCGTTCGCGGGTCTTCCCGGCACGATCAGCGAGATCAAGCCCGAAAGCGGCAAGCTCACGGTGCTCGTTTCGCTGTTCGAACGCGAGACTCCGGTCGAGCTGTCGTTCGACCAGGTGACCAAACTATAGAGTGACCAAGCTCTAGCCGAGTCACCACACAGACCACCGCTCCCGGAACCGCCGGGCTGCGGGAGAGAGGATGCCGCCGGCATCCGCTCGATGAAAGGAAAGAAGAATGGCACCGAAGAAGAAGGTGACCGGCCTGATCAAGCTTCAGATCAACGCCGGTGCAGCCAACCCGGCGCCGCCGATCGGGCCCGCGCTCGGTCAGCATGGCGTCAACATCATGGAGTTCTGCAAGGCGTACAACGCCGCGACCGAGTCGCAGCGTGGCAACGTCATCCCCGTGGAAATCACCGTCTACGAGGACCGCAGCTTCACGTTCATCCTCAAGACCCCGCCGGCAGCCGAGCTGATCAAGAAGGCCGCGGGAGTGCAGAAGGGTTCCAAGACCCCGCACACCGTCAAGGTCGCCAAGCTCACCAAGGAGCAGGTCCGTCAGATCGCCGAGACCAAGATGCCCGACCTGAACGCGAACGACATCGAGGCAGCCTCGTTGATCATCGCTGGCACCGCCCGTTCCATGGGCATCACGGTCGAGGACTGAGGGGGAGGACGACAATGGCTACCAAGTCCAAGGCTTACAACGAAGCAGCTTCGAAGATCGAGGCAGGCAAGTTCTATTCGCCGAGCGAGGCAGTGAACCTGGCGAAGGAGACGGGCTCGAAGAAGTTCGACTCCACCGTCGAGGTCGCCCTCAAGCTCTCGGTCGACCCGCGTAAGGCAGACCAGATGGTGCGCGGCACCGTCATCCTGCCCCACGGCACCGGCAAGACCGCACGCGTCATCGTGTTCGCAACCGGTCCTGCTGCCGAAGCGGCGATCGCTGCAGGTGCTGATGAGGTCGGCGGCGCCGAGCTCATCGAGAAGGTCGCCGGCGGCTACACCGCGTTCGACGCTGCGGTGTCGACCCCGGAGCTGATGGGCCAGGTCGGGCGTCTGGGTAAGGTCCTCGGTCCTCGAGGCCTCATGCCCAACCCCAAGACCGGCACCGTGACGCCCAACCCCGCCAAGGCGGTCGAGGAGATCAAGGGCGGAAAGATCGAGTTCCGTGTCGACAAGCACGCCAACGTGCACTTCGTCGTCGGCAAGGCGTCGTTCTCGGCCGAGCAGCTCGACGAGAACCTGAAGGCTGCGCTCGACGAGATCGTTCGCCTCAAGCCCTCGAGCTCGAAGGGTCGCTACATCCAGAAGGGTGCAGTGTCGACCACGTTCGGCCCCGGCATCCCGCTGGATGTCAACAGCATCGCCTGAGCAACGCTCTGATACGACAACGGCCTCCGCTGCGGCGGGGGCCGTTGTCGTTCATCCGCCCAGGATGAGACTCACGCCGAGGGCGATCATGACGACGGCGATGATCGCATCGAGGATGCGCCAGGCTCGCGGCGTCGCGAGCCACCGCCCGAGATACCGGGCACCGAACCCGAGCGCGCTGAACCAGAGGACACTCGCGGACACGGCGCCGAGCGCGAAGACCCAGCGGTCCTCGCCGTGGGAGTTCGCTACTCCACCGAGCAGGAACACTGTGTCGAGATAGACATGCGGATTGAGCCAGGTCAGGGCCAGCGCCGTGAGCACGGTCGCCGACAGTCGCGTCTCGGTGGTCACCGAGTGGGTCGCCGACGCCTGCTCAGCGGCAGAGCCTGCGGCGGCTTCGGCCGACGGGTCGACAGTGAGCGCTCCGGAGGGGCGCCACGCCCGCCTGGCTGCGAGGAGGCCGTACCCCACGAGGAAGGCCGCGCCCGCCCAGCGCACGGCTGTGACCAACCACGGCAGGGCCGCCAGTGCGAGCCCGATCCCCGAGACGCCCAGCATGATGAGGGCAGCGTCGGATGCCGCGCACACGACCACCACGGCGAGGACGTGCTCACGCCGAATGCCTTGACGCAGCACGAACAGATTCTGCGCGCCGATCGCGACGATCAGCGAGAGGCCGAGGCCGAGGCCGGCCAGCAGGGGAGTGAGCACCTCTCGACGGTAACGAGAGCAATGGATTCACTCCAGCTCAGGATTCTTGTGTGCCATTAGCATCGCTTCACATGAAGATCGACTTCGACCTCGCTGACACCGTGGCAATCATCGCCGAGGAGGGCACCCTCGAGGCTGCGGCGCGACGGATGCGGATGACGCCGAGTGCCGTGAGCCAACGCCTGCGCGCGATCGAGGATCAGCTCGGCAGGGTGCTGCTCGTTCGATCGAAGCCGGTTCGTCCGACGGACGCCGGGGATGCCGTCATCCGGCTCGCCCGTCAGGCGCGCGTCCTCGAACACGACGCTCTTGCCGGAATCGGTGGAGTCCGTGTTGATGACGGCGCCGACGAGGGGCCGGTTTCGGTGCCGCTGGCAGTCAACGCTGACTCGCTCGCCACCTGGTTCCTCACGCCGCTGGCGCGCCTGAGCGCGCGGCATCCGGTCGTGTTCGATCTTCATCGCGACGATCAGGACTTCACCGCTGCGCTCCTCGAGGGCGGCACCGTGATGGGCGCCGTGACATCGCGTGCAGAGCCGGTAGCCGGATGCCGCGTGACCGCGCTGGGTGTCATGCGCTACGAGGCAGTTGCAACCCCCGATTTCGTCGCCCGTTACCTCGAGACCTCACGCAACGACATCCGTGCGCTGGCTGCAGCCCCGGTCGTCCAGTTCGATCGGCGCGACGATCTGCAAGACAGGTGGTTGCGGGAACAGGGGATCTCGGGGTCGGATGCCCCGCGGCACTATGTCCCGGCATCCCATGATTTCGCGCAGGCAGTCGGGCTCGGATTCGGGTGGGGGTTGCTCCCGGGCTTTCAATCCGATGCTGGGCTCGAGAGCGGCGCGCTCGTGCGCTTGGGAGGTCCGCCGATTGACGTTCCTCTGCACTGGCAGCAGTGGAATCTGCGCTCGCCGCTCCTGGATGCCGTGGCCACCGAGATCGTCGAGGAGGGGCGACGGGTGCTTCGACCTGCGCCCAGCCTCAATCGTCGCTGACGCGCAGCACGATCTTGCCGCGCGTGTGTCCGCCCTCGATGTCGGTGTGTGCCCTCGCTGCGTCGGCGAGGTCGAGGACGTGGTCGATGTAGACCTGGATCGACCGGGAGTCCAGCAGGCGGGCGATCGTCGCGAGCGTCGCGCCTTCGGGAATGACCTTGTAGCTGGTGGCGCGGACGCCTGCCGTTGCCGCTGCTTCGCGGTAGTCCGGCCAGGACCCGGTCGGTACGAGGATGTACATCCCGCCCGGACGCAGGACCGAGAGGGAGCGTGTGCCGATCGAGTCGGTGACGTTGCCGACGAGGTCGATGACCACATCCATATCGTGCACGACCTCCTCGAAGCGCGTCGAGGTGTGGTCGATGACGACTGACGCGCCGAGGTCGCGCAGCCAGGGGGCATTGGCGCCGGACGCCGTGGCTGTCACATGAGCGCCGAAGTAGGCAGCGAACTGCACGGCAAAATGCCCCACGCCCCCGCTTCCCGCGTGGATAAGAATGCGCTGACCCTCGTGGGCGTGAGCCGTCTCGACAACCAGGCCCCAGGCTGTGAGGGCCGCCACCGGGACTCCCGCTGCCTCGACGTGCGAGAGGGATGCAGGCTTTCGCGCGATCGACAGCGTGGGTGCGACGACATACTCCGCGTAGCTTCCGGGCGTTCGGGGAAACCCTGCCATGCCGAAGACCTCGGTACCGACAGGGAACGGATGCGTCTCAAACGGGGACTCAACGACGACGCCGCTGAAGTCGAATCCGAGGATCCCGGGTAGCTCGGAGACGGCAGGAGCGAGTCCCTTACCGGCGCGGGTCTTGGCATCGATCGGGTTCACACCCGCAGCCACGACGCGCACGAGCACCTCGCTGAGCACGGGGCGCGGTACGGGGACAGTTCCCTCGGTGAGCACGCGGGGCGCGCCCCACTGGGCGACGGTGACCGCCCGCATCACCTCCGGGACCTCCGCGGGTTCGGTCGAGAATGCCTGAGCTTCGTGGGATTGGCGTAGCGGCCGGAATCGCATCGGTCGCTCCTTCCGCGAATACGTCGTCTCAGGGTCGTGCACATCGGCGTCGACGTGACACTGGACGACCAGTGGAACCCCGCCCTCCGCGAGGTGATCTCAGTCAACCGCGCGATTGTCTCGCTCGTGTTACGTCGGTGTCACCGCGCCGATAAGACGCGCCAGTCAGCGCTTCGGGATGTCGCCGGACGCGAAAGCGGTGAGCAGATCGGTGAGATCATCGATCGACTCGGTGGGCCACTCCGCGAGGGTATGAGAGAGCATCCGCTCGTACGGTGCTCGTGCGGCATCCAGTCGCTTCCGTCCCTCCGCGGTGAGGGAGATCAGCCGCGAACGGCGGTCGTCGGGATCAGCGGTCCGCTCGATGAACCCGAGGCTCTCGAGCTCGCTGATCTGTCGGCTGATCATTCCCTTGTCGGCCGTCAGGCGGTGGGCGAGAGTCGACGATGTCGTGGGTCCGATGCGGCCGATCGTGGCCAGGAGTTTGAATGTCCCGGGGAGCATTCCCGGGCTCACCTCATCGGCGATCTGCGCATAGAACTTTCGGATGCGCGAGATGAGCTCGGAGATCGCCCCCTCGAGCCGGTCGACTGCCGCGCGATGCTCGCGGGCTGCGGGGTCGAGGTCCTCGGGAGCTGCGGTTTCGCTCATCGCGGCGACCCCGGGCTGGATGCCGCGCGAGCAGTCTCGCCGCGGCGGGAACCGTCGGCATCCGTCGAGAAGTCGGCAGTGGCGGTGAGAGTGTCCATGCCCTCGGCGACTGACACGGTGGCGAGGTCGGCTTCGCTCGCTTCCAGCCGCTCGCGGTTCGTCATCCGAGTCAAGGGGACGTTCGGTAGGAACGCGATGGCGATGAGGCTCACGATCGCGAACGGAACGAGGATGAAGAAGGACTGTGAGATGCCTTGAGCATAGACGTCTTCGAAGATGACCCGCAGACCTTCGGGCATCGCAGAGACCTGCGGGAGGGATCCCGACTGCAGCTGCGAGGCCCAGCTCGAGGCCTGGTCGCCGAGGGCCCCGAGCGCGGCGGTGATGTCATCCTTTCGTCCCCCCAGCAGGTCGGTGACGCTGCTGGCAAGGGCTGCGCCCATGACCGCAACGCCGACGCTGCCACCGAGGCTTCGGAAGAAGGTGACGCCGGAGCTTGCAACGCCGATCTTCGTGGGCTCGGTCGTGTTCTGGACGACGAGCACGAGGTTCTGCATCGTCATCCCGATGCCGGCGCCGAGGAGGAACATGTACAGCGACACGAGAGCGAAGTTCGTGTCGTAGTGGATCGTCGTCAGCAGGGCGGAGCCGGCGATCAGCGAGATGCTGCCGGCGATGAGGTAGGGCTTCCAGTGCCCGAAGCGGGTGATCAGCTGGCCGACGCCGACGGATGCCACCAGAAGGCCGGCGATCATCGGGATCGTCATCAGCCCGGCCTCGGTCGGTGTGGCGCCCCGGGCCAGCTGCATGTACTGGCTCAGGAACACCGAGGCCCCGAACATGGCGATGCCGGTGGCGATCGAGGCGAGCACGGCGAGCGTGAACGTGCGGCTCCGGAACATCGAGAGCGGGACGAGGGGTTCGCGTGAGCGCAGCTCGACCACGATGAACGCAATGGCTGCGAGGATCGCGCCGCCCACCATCAGCAGGGTCGTCAGGCTCCACCAGTCAAAGGAGTCCCCGGCGAGGGTCACCCAGATCAGAAGCAGCGAGACGGCAGCCGAGAGCAGGACGATGCCGAGGTAGTCGATCGAGACCTTGCGTGCGGTCAGAGGCTTCAGGTGGAGGGTCCGCTGCACGATGATCAGCGCTGCAACGGCAAACGGGAGGGCGACGTAGAAGTTCCAGCGCCAGCCGAACCCGTCGGTGATGACGCCGCCGACGAGGGGACCGCCGATGGTCGCAAGCGCCATGACGGCCCCGAACAGACCCATGTAGCGGCCGCGCTCGCGGGGACTGATGATGTCGGCCATGATCACCTGGCTGAGCGCCGCAAGGCCTCCGGCGCCGACGCCCTGCACGGCACGCATGGCGATCAGCCACTCGGCGTTCGGAGCGAATCCCGCCGCGGCTGTCGCGATCACGAAGACGCCGATCGCGAGTTGGAAGAGGAGCTTGCGATTTATCAGATCGGCGAGCTTTCCCCACACGGGCGTCGAGATCGCTGTCGTCAGAAGCGTTGCTGTCACGACCCATGTGAACGCGGTCTGATCGCCGCCGAGATCGTGGATGATCACCGGCAGCGAGGTGGAGACGACTGTCGAGGCGAGCATCGAGACGAACATGCCCAGGAGCAGTCCCGAGAGAGCCTCGAGAACCTGGCGGCGAGTCATCCCGGAGTCGGTGAGGGCGGGAGCTGGAGAAGAAGCGGATGCCATGGGTTGCCTTCTGGACGACGAGGATGTGGCTGCGCTCGTCATCGCGCAGTCATTGACAAATGTCAACTATACGCTATTTGGTTGACAGGAGTCAATTAGTTGGTGGACGTGCGTCATAGCGGAGTCCGACGGTGCCGGATGAGGCGAGGCGAGCGGTGGGGCGTGGCTGATCAGTCGGACAGCGCGAGGGCGCGATAGGGCTCGCGTGTCGTGACCGGGGCGGCCGTCAGAGTTCGCGTGCGCTGTGTGCGCATGTATAACTCATCGATGAGGGCCGTCGCCAGGCTCACCAGTCGCGCGATCTCAGTCTCATCGCGGTCAATCCACGCGCACCGCGGCTCGTCGCCGACCGGGACGAAACCGTCATGCTGCTCCCAGGCGACGAGCGTGCGCTCGGCGCCGAGGACGTGCTGCTGCCACCAGACCTGTCGGAGGTAGGAACGGGGGATGCTGCGCCACTCCTTGTTCGTCGTCTTGATCTCGGCGAGGATGATGCGCCCCTGCGCGTCGACCACGACACCGTCGGGGGTGGCCAGGTGGCGCTTCTCGATCTCGGCGTGAAAGAGCGCCGAGGAGGGCTGGATGCCGTGCGTTGCAGCTACCCAGCGAGCGATCTCAGGTTCCCGTAGCCGCCCGTGGTTCGTATACGCGTTGCCTGAGAAGCCCGATCCCATGAGCTTGGCGTCTGCTGCGCGGGCGATTGCCCGCTCGGAAGTGAGCGTCGCGACATCCGTCGCTGTGATCCCGCGCGAGCGTGCCCGCACCCACGCGACCCGATCGCGCGAATCGGCGACGATGCGCGCTTGGAGTTCGGGAGTCACCCCTCGACCCTACGTGCGGGTGGCGACCTCGGCGGTGCGTACACGCGAGGAAGCGCGAGAGCCTCGACGCCGATTTGTCGGGGCGACCGAGTGCCGCGTACACTTATCGGAGCCGAAGACCGCCGGTCATCGTCGCGCGCGCAAGCGAACGTCGATCGAAGCACTGGAGATTCTCTCTCGGGAGAGTACCCAGGGGCCCGCGCAGGTGACACGAACAACGCCCATCCGGGCCGAAGCTCCGTGCGCTTGCGCCGGAGCTTTTCTCATTTTTTGGGGGTCCGAGGCTCCCGCCCCACCACCGTGAGGCGGGGACAAGACACAAGGAGTGGCCATGGCGCAGAAGGAAGCGACGGTTGCCGAGCTCACGAAGCATTTCGAGGACTCGACCGCCGTTCTGCTCACCGAGTACCGCGGTCTGACGGTTGCGGAGCTCAAGGAGCTCCGCAGCGCGATTCGTCAGGACGCCGAGTACGCCGTGGTGAAGAACACGCTGTCCAAGATCGCCGCGAACAACGCGGGGATCACGGCACTGGACGAGGACCTCGTGGGTCCCTCGGCCATCGCGTTCGTGCACGGTGACCCGGTCACCGTCGCGAAGGGACTGCGCGCCTTCGCCAAGGCACACCCTCTTCTCGTGATCAAGGGCGGATACTTCGACGGTTCCCCCCTGAGCGCGGAAGAGGTAGGCAAGCTCGCCGACCTCGAGAGCCGTGAAGTCCTGCTGGCGAAGCTCGCCGGCGCGATGAAGGCCTCGATGACCAAGGCAGCATTCGTCTTCAACGCACTGCCGTCGAAGGCCGTTCGCACGGTCGACGCGCTGCGTGAGAAGCAGGAGTCCGCGGCCTGAGACGGGCCCCGGCGATAACCACACCCATCAAGGAGAATCATCATGGCAAAGCTCAGCACTGAAGAGCTGCTCGACGCGTTCAAGGAGCTCACCCTCATCGAGCTCTCCGAGTTCGTCAAGGCGTTCGAGGAGACCTTCGACGTCACCGCCGCCGCGCCCGTCGCAGTTGCCGCTGCCGGCGCCCCCGCCGGTGGTGCCCCCGCCGAAGAGGTTGAGGAGAAGGACTCCTTCGACGTCATCCTCGAGGCCGCTGGCGACAAGAAGATCCAGGTCATCAAGGTCGTCCGCGAGCTCACCTCGCTCGGCCTCGGCGAGGCCAAGGCCGTCGTCGACGGTGCTCCCAAGGCTGTCCTCGAGGGCGCCAACAAGGAGACCGCAGACAAGGCGAAGGCTGCGCTCGAAGAGGCAGGCGCCACGGTCACCCTCAAGTAAGTCCCTGCGACTTTCTTACGACGGCCTCGGATGCTTCGGCATCCGGGGCCTTCGTGCATTCCCGGCATCCGAACCTGCACCCTCCCGCGCCGGGCGTGCCCGCTAGGGTGAACGCATGACCAGCGGTACCGATGTGGCAACGCAGCCAGGGCCCGAGCCGACCGGGGATGACGAGATCACCGGACTCACGGCTGCCGAGGTGGCCGAGCGTGTGGCCGACGGCCGAACCAACGCCTATCAGGCCGACTCGAGTCGGAGCATCGGCAGTATCATCCGTGCCAACGTCTTCACGATATTCAACGCCATCGTTGGCTCGTGCTTCGCCGTGCTGCTGCTTCTCGGGAGGTGGCAAGACGCGATCTTCGGCCTCAGCGCCCTGGCAAACACGATCATCGGTGCGTGGCAGGAATTCCGCGCCAAGGCGGCGCTGGATCGGCTTGCCCTTCTGAATGCACCGACCGCTCGTGTTCTGCGCAACGGTGTCGAGGCCGAGATCCACCCGACGAATGTCGTGATCGATGACATCCTGGTACTCCGCGCCGGCGACCAGATCGCTGCCGACGCCGAGGTCATTCACCCGCGCGGGCTGCAGGTCGACGAGTCGATGCTCACGGGCGAGTCGGATGCCGTCGACAAGCGTCCCGGTGACGAGGCGCTTTCTGGGTCGATCGTCGTCGCGGGGGAGGGGATGGCACGCGTCATCCGTGTTGGTGCCGATTCCTACGCCAACCGATTCGCCGCTGAGGCCAAGCGATTCTCGCTCGTCTCGAGCGAGCTGCGCTCCTCGATCAACCTCGTGCTGCGCGTCGTGGGATGGGCGATCGGGCCCATGGCGCTTCTGGTCCTGAACGCCCAGATGATGGTCTTCGGCGGATGGGTCGCCGCCTGGGAGAGTGGTGACTGGGTTCAGGCGGCTGTGAACACCATCGCCGCGGTCACCGCGATGATCCCGCTCGGACTCGTGCTCATGACCAGCATCGCCTTCGCCGTGGGCGCGGCGAAGCTCGCCTCCCGACAGGTGCTCGTCAACGAACTCCCCGCCGTCGAAGGGCTGGCACGCGTGGACGTCGTGTGCCTCGACAAGACCGGCACGCTCACTGCGGGCGAGATCGAGTTCGATGCCGTTCATCCCGTCGGCGGTGCTGCGGCGCCCGGATGGGATGAGGCGCTCGCGTGGTACGGCGCCGATCCGGCGGCCAACGCCACAGCGCGGTGCCTGCGAGACCCCTATCCGCTCGAAGCTCCTGTCGCCGCAGGGTCGGTCATCCCGTTCTCGTCGGCGCGCAAGTGGAGCGCCGTGTCGTTCACCGATGGTCCGTCGGGCGCCTGGGTGCTCGGTGCACCCGAGATGGTCTTTCCGGAAGAAACCGGGGCCGGCACCGACCTCGGGTCCCTGGTCGCCGAGCTTGCCGCGACGGGACGGCGCACCCTCGTGCTCGGCCACTCGCCGCATCCGATCTCCGACGAACAGGCCGAGGCCGAGCGCATCCCCGACGACCTCGTCCCGATCGTCGTTCTCACCTTCCGCGAACAGGTGAGGCCAGATGCCGCGCAGACGCTGGCGTACTTCCGGGAGCAGGGGGTGGGCATCCGTGTCATCTCGGGCGACAATCCCGGCACTGTCGCTGCCATCGCGCGTGAGGTCGGAGTGGACGCGCCCGAGGGGTTCGATGCCCGCCAGCTGCCAGACGACGACGAGGCGCTCGCAGACGTGCTCGAGACGTACCGCGTGTTCGGTCGCGTCACCCCCGAGCAGAAGAAGCGCATGGTCACTGCCCTGCAATCGCGTGGCCACACCGTGGCGATGACCGGCGACGGCGTCAACGACGCGCTCGCGATCAAGACCGCCGACATCGGCATCGCGATGAACTCCGGCGCCGCTGCCACGAAGGCGGTGGCGCGCCTCGTGCTGCTGGACGGCCAGTTCTCGCACCTGCCCGATGTCGTCGCGGAGGGGCGCCAGGTGATCGCCAACATCGAGCGGGTCTCGATGCTTTTCCTCACCAAGACCTCCTACATCTTCGTGTTGTCGATCGTGTTCGGCATCCTGGTGCTGCAATTCCCATTCTTGCCCAGGCAGCTCTCCATCACCGACGGGCTCACGATCGGCATCCCGGCGTTCTTCTTGGCCCTCATGCCCAACCGGCAGCGCTATATTCCCGGGTTCCTGCGGCGGTCGCTGAGTTTCGCCATCCCCGCCGGTGTCGTCGTCGGGGCAGGCCTCACCCTCTACACGCTCGGCGCGCAGTCGCTCGGCGTCGATGAGCAACAGATGCGAACGGGCGCGACGATCCTGCTCGCCATCGTCGGGATCTGGATCCTCACCGTGCTGTCCCGCCCGATCGACCGCTACAAGGGCCTTGTGGTCGGCGCGATGTTCATCGGCCTGGTGCTGATCTTCTCGGTGCCCCTGGCTACCGAGTTCTTCCAGCTCACGGACCCGGGGGAGGACGCCGCGTATCTGCTCACAGCAGTGATCGTGGCGACGATCGGCGGAATCGAGATCGTGCGGTTCATCCACCGCCGATTCGTGGCGCGTGACATGGCCGCGAGGGCGGTGGGCGCGAAGCCTGTCAGCGCCGGGCGTCAGCGGCGGCGCGGAAGAAGCGGTTCGTCGGCGGAAGCCACAACACCACGAGAGTGAACAGCTCGAGCACCAGCTGCGCGACGGCGATCCAGTCGAAGTCCGCGGTGGCGATGGCCAGGCCGTGAAGCGGCACTTGGATCGCCAGGTAGACGGTGAGCGTGATCCGCGACAGCCGGCTGCCGCGCGCGACGCCGGACGCGATCCCGATGATCAGCAGCCCGATGAGGATGATGGCAGCCCCGACGAGTGACACCGCGAGGATGTCGCCTGAGCCCGTCTGGTCGTAGCGGCTGAGCAGTACCAGGATGCCGAGCAGGATGCTCAGCATCCCCGTGACATAAACGAACGCGACGGCGAGAGACACGATCACCGGGCGACGCGCGGCATCCGAAGTCGCCGTCCCCGCGCCGCCCTCGGCCGCCGTCTCGTTCACGGCACCACTGTAGCGGGAGGCGTCTGCCGCACGAGACTCCGCAATTCGGATGACACACCGCGCGCTACGCCGCGTGTCACGGGAGGTTGGGTGTCTCGCGGAGGATCGGGTGTCAGGATGTGACACCGACGCCGACGGTCACCGAGGCGGTTCCCGGGGGCGGAGCCGTTGAGTTGCGCACGATCAGGCGGGCTTGGATGCTGACATCCTGCGGAACCTGCGCGGGATCCTCGAGCTGTCCCAGCAGCATCCGCGTGGCATGCATGCCCTGACTGCGTGGTGACTGTTCGAGCGTCGTGAGAGAGAACATCTCGGCGAACTCGTGATTGTCGATACCGACGACGCTCAGCGCTGACGGAACCGGGATGCCCAGCCGCCGGGCAGCGATGATGGCGCCGATCGCAACTTCGTCGCAGGTAGCCAGGAGCGCCGTGGGACGTCGTGCGGGGTCTCCGAGTAGGTCGACGGCCGCCGCATATCCGCCGGGCAGACTCACCTCCGACCGGACATGCGTCACGGTCAGACCCGCCTCCGTCATCGTGCGCTGGTACCCGGACAGGCGCGCGCGATCGACGTGCGGACCGCTCGACACCGAGACGCCCCCGAGGAAGGTGATCTTCGTATGACCGAGTTCAATGAGGTGCGTTGTCGCGCGTCGCGCTGCATATTCGTCATCCAGTCGCACGACGCCCGCGTTATCGCCGATTGCCACCACGCTCACGACGGGACGACCGATCGCGACCAGTCTTTCGAGCTCGTGGTCGTCCGGTTCGAGCCCGACCGCTATCAGCCCGTCGAATCGCTTTCTGGCCAGGAAATCATCGAAGACGCGTCGACGACCCTCCGTCCCCGGCTTGGCGTCGTAAAGAGTCAGGTCGTAGCCGGATTCGAGAAGCACCTCCTGGATGCCTTCGAGCACCTCGGCGAAGAACCATCGGTTGAGGTACGGCATGACGACGCCGATGTTGCGTGTGCGTCCGGTGGCGAGGCTCGCAGCGCTCGAGGAGGGGACATATCCCATCTCGTGGGCGACTCGGGTCACCCGCTCCCGTGTGGCAGCAGCGACATATCCGTGTCCGGTGAGAGCGCGACTTGCCGTCGCCTTCGAGACTCCCGCAGCGCGGGCCACGTCCTCGATGCCGCTCACGTCGTTGTACCTTCCGGCGGTTCTCTGCGGTTCCCGACACCGCACCTGCGATCGATCGTCGATCCCTTGTAGGGACAGGCTAAACGACGAAGGGCAAAAAGGGGAACCGGTTCCAGAGGAATGTCGTGTCGTCAATCACTATCTCGATAGCGAAAGGAGCGCTCCCAGCCGCAGTTATCGGCTCGTAATGGTTCATCTGTTGTGCGCAGCAGAAGAGGGCGATACGGTGTCATGGAAGCGGTTCCGGAGAGGCTCTTACGAAGGAACCATGTTTGCGCTCAACGAGGAGGAGTCATTCATATGGGTATGACACAGCGTCACAAGGTGCTCGGCGCCGTGGCTATCGCCGGCGTCGCCGGGATCGCACTGGCCGGCTGCGCGAGCGACGGCGGTAACGGCGGTGGCGGCGACGTCGATAACGTCGTGACGATCTACGGCACGATCTCGGACACCGAGGCGGAACTGCTCGACCAGTCGTGGGCCGACTTCGAGGAGGAGTCGGGAATCGACATCAAGTACGAGGCCTCCAAGGAGTTCGAGTCCCAGATCGGTATCCGCGCACAGGGTGGCAACCCGCCCGACATCGCGATCTTCCCGCAGCCCGGCCTGCTCGCCGACCTCGCGTCGCGCGGCTACCTGGTTGCGGCCCCCGAGGCCGTGCAGCAGAACGTCGCGGACTACTGGTCGGAGGACTGGGCTGCTTATGGCACCGTCGATGGCACGCTGTACGGCGCGCCGCTGATGGCATCCGTCAAGGGCTTCATCTGGTACCAGCCCGCAAAGTTCGCCGAGTGGGGTCTCGAGGTGCCGACCACTCTCGACGAGCTCATGGAGGTCACTCAGACCATCCAGTCGACCACGGGCAAGGCTCCGTGGTGCGCGGGCTTCGGCTCGGGCGATGCAACTGGCTGGCCGGGAACCGACTGGATCGAGGACATGGTGCTTCGCGACTCGGGTCCCGAGGTCTACGACCAGTGGGTTGCCAACGAGGTGAAGTTCACCGACCAGCCGATCATCGACGCGTTCGACGCGACCGGTGAGTACCTGCTGAACCCCGCCTACGTCAACGCCGGCTTCGGCGACGTGCAGTCCATCAACTCGACCGAGTTCGGCGACCCTGCGGCTGCCCTCGTCTCGGGTGAGTGTGCACTGCACCACCAGGCGTCGTTCTTCACCGGATTCATCGAGGATGCCGGCGGCGTTGTCGCCGAGGACGGCGACGTCTGGGCATTCATCATGCCTGGTCAGGAAGCGGGAGCTCCGGCGGTCACCGGTGGCGGTGAGATCGTCGGTGCGTTCAACGACGAGTCCGACACCCAGGCTGTGCTCGAGTACCTCTCGAGCCCGGAGTGGGCGAACAACCGCGTCTCGCTCGGTGGCGTCATCTCGGCCAACACCGGCCTCGACCCGGCCAACGCATCGTCGGGCATCCTGACCCAGGCGATCGAGATCCTGCAGGACCCGAACACCACGTTCCGGTTCGACGCATCCGACCTGATGCCCAGCGCCGTCGGCGCCGGGACGTTCTGGAAGGGCATGGTCTCGTGGATCAGCGGAACCCCGGTTGACGAGGTCACCGCGCAGATCGAAGCCGGCTGGCCCGCCAGCTGACAGTAATGACGGAGGGGCCGCCTCGCTCAGGCGGGGCGGCCCCTCCGTCGTCTTCCTGGCTAGGATTCGAGCGAGTCCGCTGACGTACTCGAAAGGAGCGACGTGACCGCCTTCTTCAACTGGGTCGGCACGATGCACCCGATTCTGCAAGCGATCGTCGTGGTCGTTGCATTCCTCGTGGTGATCGGCCTGATCCTCTTCCTCATTGACATTGCTCCCCGCTCGGGGCCCGTCTACACCTGGATCCGGCTCGCGATGTGCGTGCTCATCCCGGTAGCCACGGTTCTGCTGTTCAACTCCGTCTGGTGGGCGGCGATCGTCGCCGCTCTCATCGGCGGGCTGTTCTTCGTGATCGACTACCGATCACGTAACGGCAAGGGTTACTTCATCCAGCTCATCGCCTTCATGACTCCGGCGGCGCTGCTGCTGCTGATCGGTCTGATTCTCCCGTCGATCCAGACCTTCGTCGCATCGTTCATGAACGCGGCGGGCAACAAGTTCGTCGGGATAGACAACTTCGTCTGGATCTTCACGCAGCCCGAGGGAATCCGAACCGTCGTCAACACGATCGTCTGGGTGCTGATCGCACCGACCGTGTCCACGATCGTGGGACTCGCTTACGCGGTGTTCATCGACAAGACCCGCGGTGAGAAGGTCTACAAGGTTCTGGTGTTCATGCCGATGGCCATCTCGTTCGTCGGTGCGAGCATCATCTGGAACTTCGTGTACGCCTACCGCGGCCCGGAGTTCACCCAAATCGGCCTTCTCAACCAGATCGTGGTCTGGTTTGGGGGAGACCCCGTGCAGTGGCTGCTCAACGAGCCGTGGAACACGCTGTTCCTGATCGTCGTGCTCATCTGGGTGCAGACCGGTTTCGCCATGGTCATTCTCTCCGCGGCGATCAAGGGCGTGCCGACCGAACAACTCGAGGCGGCGCAGTTGGACGGAACCAACGCGTGGCAGCGTTTCATCAACGTCACGGTCCCGGCGATCAGCCCGGCGATCATCGTGGTCCTCACGACGATCTCGATCGCTTCGCTGAAGGTGTTCGACATCGTTCGCACGATGACGGGCGGCAACTTCGGTACCTCGGTGATCGCTAACGAGATGTACACCCAGTTCACGAAGTTCGAGGCGGGGCGGAGCGCCGCGTTCGCGGTCGTCCTGTTCCTCCTGGTGCTGCCGATCGTGATCTACAACGCGCGGCAGATCCGCAAGCAGAAGGAGATCCGATGAGTGAGCTCATGCCCGTAGATCTCCCGAAGGGGGGATCCAGTGAGTGAGGTCATGCCGATCGATCTACCGATCGACAAGGAGACCGAGAAGGAGCTCACCCGCGGTATGGCGAGGTCCGAGGGCCCCGCGCGACGTGCGCGTAAGGTGCTCTCCAAGCCGTGGGCGACCGTCGCATCGATCATCATTGCGGTGGCGTGGACGATCCCGACTTTCGGTCTGTTCATCTCTTCGTTCCGGCCCGAGCAGCAGATCAAGACGACCGGATGGTGGACGTTCTTCGCCGACCCGCAAGTCACGCTGGAGAACTACATCCAGGTGCTGCAGGCCGGAAACACGCAGCTCACGATGGCCGAGGCGTTCATCAATTCGATCGCCATCACGATCCCAGCCACCATCGTGCCGTTGACGATCGCGGCCTTTGCGGCCTATGCGTTCTCGTGGATCGACTTCAAGGGTCGCGACTGGCTGTTCATCTTCGTGTTCGCGCTGCAGATCGTGCCGATCCAGATGGCGCTGATTCCGCTGCTGAGCTCGTTCTCGCGAGGCCTGAACATCTTCGGACTGCAGATCACCGGGCCCCTCGGAGTCTCCGGCGGATACGCACAGGTCTGGATCGCGCACTCGATGTTCGCGTTGCCGTTGGCGATCTACCTGCTGCACAACTTCATGTCGCAGATCCCGGCTGACATCATCGAGGCGGCACGGGTGGACGGGGCATCGCGCGGGCAGATCTTCTTCCGCATCATCCTGCCCTTGACGATGCCGGCGCTCGCGTCGTTCGCGATCTTCCAGTTCCTCTGGGTCTGGAACGACCTGCTCGTGGCGTTGATTTTCGCCGACGGGCCGGTTGCGCCGATCACGAAGCTGCTCGCAGAGATCACGGGAACGCGTGGAAACGAATGGCAGCTGCTCACTGCCGGCGCCTTCGTGGCGATCATCGTTCCACTCATCGTGTTCTTCTCGCTGCAGCGCTACTTCGTGCGGGGCCTGCTCGCAGGGTCGACAAAGGGCTGATCGCAAGAGAACCAGGCGAAGGGGCGTTCCGGAAGGGGCGCCCCTTCGTCGTCGGCGCCTTGCCTCACGTCAAGATGTCCGGGTGTGATTCGTGGTTGCCTCACGTGAAATGTCCGCGTGGGTCATGCGGCGGGTCGGGTTCCCTGGGTGCGGGCTGAGGCCAGTTCGATGAGTTGTTGCTGGATCTGGTTGATCCGTCGGGTGATGCGTGCCGGGTTCAGCTTGGCATGCTCGTGCTCGAGGCGCGTCTTGGTCTTGGCGTCGAGGATGCCGTTGTCCAGGAGTCGCTGGTACGGGGTCCGGGGGGTGTCGTAGATCCGCTTCTTTCGGCCGGATCTCGTGGCGGTCCAGCCGGTCGCTTTCACGCAGGGCAGCAGGTGGTTCTTGCGGGCCATCACCAGGTCCCATAGCTCGTTCAGCAGCGTCATTTCCGCGTCGGTCTCGTACCGGTAGCGGAACGCGTGTCTGCGGATCCAGTCGCCGTTGCGTTGCTCGATGTGCGCGTTGTCGTTGTGCTGGTACGGTCGTCCGCGGGTCAGGGGGATGTCGCGGTTGTCGGCCCAGGCGATCACTGACCAGTTCAGGAACTCGGATCCATTGTCGAAGTCCATCCCGGCGATCGGCACCGGCGCGTGCTTCGCGATCCAGTTCAGCCCTTCGTGCACGTGCACGAACGCCTTGTTGCGGACGGTGCGCATCATCGTCCACCCGATCACCGGGTCGGTCGCGTTCAACGTCCACAGGTGCTCGCCCTTGAGGGTGTGGCCGCAGTGCGCGACGGTGTCCAGCTCCAAGAACCCCGGCACGGTCAGCGGGGCATCCATCGCGGTGCGCTGCGGGATCGACGACCGCAGGATGTGCGACGGTTTCGTGCCTGACAGCGCGACCGGGTATGCGGCATCCTTGTGCGGTTTCAGGTACCGGTCGATCGTCGCCGCGGACATCGACCGCAGTTCGTCGAGCACCAGGTCGGTGACCCGAGGGCCGACCTTGCCGAGTTCACCGAACCGGACGAGCCGTTCCAAGGTGTCGTCCATGACCGCGGCGAGGTACTTGCCCGAGGGCTGACCGGACAGCCGCCAGACCTCCTGCAACACCACGAGCGCGTCGTAGGAGTACTTCCGCTCCCGCGGTTTGCGGGGCTGCCGGCCCGCGGGACCGGTCCGGGCGTTCGCGGATCGGATCGCCCGCCGCGCATGATCCCGCGTCCACCCGGTCGCCGCGACGAGCCCGTCGAGGATCTCGCCCTTCGCATGCTTGTCCGCCCGCACATACTCGCGGGCGAACTTCTTCGTGATCTCACGGCGCGCGGCCATCGACAACTCCTGACTCACACGGCCAGAGAACTACGCGGACATTCCTATCTGAGGCAAACGCCACCGTTCCCGGACCTTTTACATGAGTCAAGTCGGTCGGATGCTCGGTGTGATGGCATCCGTTATCATGTAGTCGAATCGATTCGACGCCGATCGGGGGCGACGATCCCCGAGCGCCGAGTAATCTCCTTCTGAACGGAACCCGTGCTCGACACCGCCTCCAACCCCGTGACGCCCGAAGCTCAGTCCGCGAGCGGGGTGTCTGACCCCGCCCCCGCAACAGAAGCCACCCGCCTTCGCGCCGCGACGGGTGCAATCCGTACGCTCGGGACGAACCCCGCCACGGCGCCGATCATGCTGCACCCGGGCGATGCCATCCCCGCGCGTCGCCGCGTCCTGTACATCATTCTGCTCGGCGCGTTGACGGCCCTCGGCCCCTTCACGATCGATCTGTACCTCCCGGCGTTTCCGGTCCTGGAGGACGATTTCCAGACCACGTCAGCTGCGATCCAGCTAACCCTCACGGGCACGATGATCGGATTTGCTGTCGGTCAGCTCGTGGTGGGCCCGCTCAGCGACGAGGTCGGGCGACGGATGCCGCTGATCGCTGTGACGGTGCTGCACGTGCTGGCGAGCGCAGCCGCGGCCCTGGCGCCGACGCTCATCACCCTCGGCGCAGCCCGGTTCTTCATGGGAGTCGGCGCTGCCGCGGGCGGCGTCGTGGCGATGGCGATCGTGCGCGACCTCTTCGGTGGGAAGCGCTTGGTCGTGATGCTCAGTCGGCTCGCGCTCGTGAGCGGTGTTGCCCCGGTCATTGCGCCTCTCATCGGCTCGGCGCTTCTGATCGTCATGCCCTGGCAGGGGATCTTCGTCGTTCTCGCCGTTTACGGCGTCGTGATGCTCGTCAGCACGATCTTCCTCATCCCCGAGACCCTGCCGCCCGCGCGCCGCCACGACAAGGGCAGCACCACGACCTGGCAGCGGTATCGGTCGGTTCTCAGTGACCGCGTGTTCCTTGGCGTGCTCGTGATCGGCGGCATGAACTTCAGCGGACTGTTCTCGTATCTGTCAGCCTCGCCGTTCCTCTTTCAGGAGGGCTACGGATTCGATCCACAGGCCTATGGTCTGCTGTTCGCCGTCAACTCTCTCGGGATCGTCTTCGGCGTGCAGATGGCCTCGCGGCTGGCTGCACGCTTCGGGCCCCAGTGGGTGCTGGCCTTCTCGACGGCGGGCACCGTGGTGTTCGGTGCGGCGATCATCCTGGCCGACAGTCTCGGACTCGGACTCTGGGGAACGATGGTCCCCCTGTTCCTGTTCATCACCTCGGTCGGCTTCGGCTTCCCGTGCGTACAGGTGCTCGCCCTCGACCGCCACGGCAAGGCGGCGGGGACCGCGGCATCCATCCTCGGGGCGGTCAACTTCGGCGTCGCCGGCGCCATCTCGCCGCTCGTCGGCTGGCTCTCCGCCAGCGCTGGCATCACCGCCACGACGATGGCATCGGTGATGGTGGGTTGCGGAGCGATCGCTGTCATCGCACTGTGGGCGATCGTGCGGCCCCGGACGGTGCAGGCCCTCACTCCGTAGGGGCGGCCTCGCCGCGCTTGGCGTGTTTGCGTACCGGCTGGAGCCGGAACAGTCGCACGGTGCGGTGGGATTCCCGCTCGTAGGCGCGGTAGCCGGGCCATTGGGCCTCGATGCGCGCCCACGCGGCGTCTCGCTCCTCGTCCGGGATGAGGCTGGCGTTCACGAGCATCAGCTTTCCGCGAACCGTGATGGCAGCATCCGGGTGGGCCAGCAGATTTGTTGTCCAGGCGGGGTGGTGTTCGCCGGCGAAGTTGGTCCCCGCGACGATCGCTCGCCCCTGCCCGTCGGGTGTGTACATGAGCGGAACATCCCGGATGAGGCCACTCTTGGCCCCGGTCGTGTGGAGAACGAGTGAGGGAACCAGGACGGCGCTGAGCTGCACTCGACCGCCGCTGAGGGCGGCGAAGACCCGCTCGACCGGGGGGAGCAGGCGGGGACCTGCGGCGCGGAAGAGTCGGGTACTGGTCAGCGGCGCCAGAAGTGTGCGGAGCAGATCGCGCACCGGCCTCGCGATACGCTGTGCGATCTCGGACACCTGACCGGTGCTCACACCCACGCGTTCGTCCTCACCTCGCCATCCTCGCAGCCTCGTCGCAGGCGGACCACCCCCGCGTACCATCGTGGCGTGGCCAGCATTCGACCCTTTCGCCCCGAGGATGAGGCGGCACTGTCGTCGGTGTGCATCCGCACGGCGGATGCCGGATCCGATGCGACAGGCATCCTGACCGACGACGAGATCTGGCCCGAGGTGTTCCTCCGCCCCTACCTTGCCCGGCATCCCGATGACGCGTTCGTGGTCGACGATGAGGGCGAGCCTGTCGGGTATCTCGTCTGCGCACCCGATACGAGGTCTTTCGAGGACTGGTTCAGCACGTCGTGGTGGCCCGAGCGCGGGGCGCGGTGGACTCCGGATGTCGACGCCGCGGATCTGCGTGCGGAGCGCACCGCCGGCATCCTTCGCTACGCTGCGGCCAGACGCGCGGGAGCCGAACCCTACGGTGACGCCTATCCCGCTCACCTGCACATCGACCTGCTGCCGCAGGCGCAGGGACAGGGATGGGGGCGACGCTTGATCGACGCGCTCATCGAGACCCTCCGTGAGCGCGGAGTCCCCGGTGTGCACCTGGTGGCCGACGCCACGAACACGTCGGCTCTCGCCTTCTACGACCGCCTCGGATTCGTGAGGCTTCCCTCGCACGAGGGAGTTCAAGCCTTCGGAATGTCGCTGAGCGGCCCGGAGGGGCCAGGGCCGCGTTAGCCTGCCGGTGTGGAAGACCTCACCGCACCGACCGGCCGCGAACCCGCTCTCGCAGCTTCACCCCGCGCCGACGGCGAGAAGCCGCGCGCGCTCGTGCTCGGCGCCACCGGGTATCTCGGTGGGCGGCTCGTTCCGCGGCTGCTGAACGCCGGGTATCGCGTGCGGGTGCTCGCCCGGCATCCGGGGCGCGTCGCCGCCTTCTCGTGGGGGGATCGCGTCGAGGTCGTGGCCGGCGACGCGAAGGACCCGGATGCCGTCGCCGACGCCGTGCGCGAGGTCGACGTGCTCTACTACCTCATCCATTCCATGATGTCGGGTCGGTCTTTCGAGCAGACCGACCACGACGTTGCCACCACCGTCGCGGATGCCGCAGCTGCGGCATCCGTGGCCCGCATCGTCTACCTCGGCGGGCTCCACCCGGACGATGCTCCGCTGTCGCCTCACCTGCGTAGTCGGGTGGAGGTCGGTGAGATCCTGCTCGCCTCGGGGGTGCCGACGCTCGTGCTGCAGGCGGGTGTCGTCATCGGGTCGGGTTCGGCGTCGTTCGAGATGGTGCGGCACCTGACCGATGTTCTTCCGTACATGCCAGCCCCCAAGTGGGTGCGCAACCGCATCCAGCCGATCGCGGTGCGCGACGTGTTGCACTACCTGCTCGGTGCGGCGCACGTTCCCGCTGAGGTGAACACGGCTGTCGACATCGGTGGCCCCGACGTGTTGCGGTACGGGCAGATGATGAACGGGTACGCGGTCGTCGCGGGCCTCCCGCAACGCGCAATCGCTGCACTGCCCGTGCTCACTCCGCGGCTCGCGTCGCTGTGGGTCAACCTCGTCACGCCGATCCCCGCCGCTATCGCTCGCCCCCTGGTCGAGTCGCTGCAGGTGGACTGCGTGGTGCGTTCCTGGGCTGTCGACGATCTCATTCCTCGGCCCGAAGACGGCCTCATGCGATACCGGGATGCCGTGGCTCTAGCCCTCAACCGCGAGAAGGATGACACGGTCGAGACGAGCTGGGCCGATGCGGAGCTTCTGGATGTGCCCTCCAGTCCGTTGCCGAGTGACCCGGACTGGGCCGGTCAGGTCGTGTTCGTCGATGAGCGATCTGCGACGACTCCCGCACCGGCATCCGCGCTGTGGCGGGTGATCGAGGGTATCGGCGGGCAGAACGGCTGGTACTCCTCGCCGCTGCTGTGGGCCATTCGGGGATGGATGGACCGGCTGGTCGGCGGAGTCGGGTTGCAGCGCGGGCGCCGAAGCAAGGGCCGCCTGTCAGCGGGTGATGCCCTGGATTTCTGGCGCGTCGAAGCTATCGAGCGCGGGAGCTTCTTGCGCCTGCGAGCCGAAATGAAGGTTCCGGGTCTGGCGTGGCTTGAACTGCGGGCGGTCCCGACCGAGACCGGATCGCGCTACGAGCAGCGCGCCGTGTTCTTCCCGCACGGACTTGCCGGGCGCCTGTACTGGTTCGCCGTGCTGCCCTTCCACGGGTTCATCTTCAGCGGGATGGCCAATCGGATTGCGGCTACCGCCGAGACGCTCGTGAGCGACCCCGAGTCCGTCGACGTCTAGACCAGAGCGCCGCGCTCAAGGCGCACGACGCGATCGACCAGGCCCTCCGGCACGGTGACGTGCGAGATCAGCACGACGCACTGGTGTGGCTCGACGGCCGACAGCAGGTCGATGAGCAGCGCATCGGATGCTGCGGGGTCGACGCCGGCGGTCGGTTCGTCAAGAACCAGGACGGGGAACCCGTGCAGCAGTGCTCGGGCCAGGGCTATCCGCTGTGCCTGGCCGCCCGAGACCAGCTGGCCCCGCTCGCCGACCCGGGCATCCAGTCCGCCGCGCTCGCGCAGCCACGGTCCGAGCCCGACGCGTTCGAGAACCGCCTCGAGGTCGGCATCCGTGGCGTCGTCGCGCGCAAAGAGCAGGTTCTGTCGGATGTCTTCATCGAACAGCATGGGATTTTGCTCGCACAGTCCGACGGTCCTGCGCAGGTCGTCCGAAGCGATCGCGTGCGCGTCGGTGTTGCCGATGCGATACTCGCCGGTGCTGTCGAGGAAGCGCACGAGGGCGTGCGCGAGGGTCGACTTGCCAGCACCCGAAGACCCGACGACCAAGAGCCTCTCACCGGGGCGGATCTCGAGGTCAACGCCTCGCAACGCCGCGTCGTCGGTGTACGGCCAGGTCGCGGAGAGGTTGCGCAGCACCACACCGTCGCCCAGCGCAGGGGCGACTCCGTTCGCGACGGGTTCGTCGCGAACGATCCCCGCGGGCGGCTCAGCTGGAATCGTGGCAGCGATGCGCTCGGCCGACGCGTGCACCTGGCGCCAGGCGGCGGCGGCAAGCGGGACCGCGGCGAAGACCTCGAAGACCGCCATCGGGACGAGGACCGCCACCGCGAGATCCGGGCCGGTGAGGGTTCCGGTTGCGACGGCAGGCATCGTCACCAGGATCGCGGCGAGCGAGGCTGCTCCGGCGAGCAGCGAGATGATCCCCGCGGCTCCCGCCTGCGCACCGGCGCGTCGGACTACCGCCCGTCGGAGCTTGCGGTCGGCATCCCGGATCCGGGCGCGGCTGTGCTCCTCCGCGCCATAAGCCAGCAGCACATCGAGGCTGCCGAGATGGTCGAGAAGGGCATCCGCGAGTCGGGAGCGCAGCGGCGCGATCGCCCGCTCCGCACGGGCACCGGCTACCCACCCCCAGCCGATAGCGACGAGCGCGGCCACCGCCAGGCAGGCGAGGAGAGTCAGTCCTGCGGGCCACGAGATGATCGTCACCAGCACGACAGCCGCCAGCGCCACTGTCGCCGACGCGACCAGGGGTTGCACCACCCGCAGCGGAAGGTTCTGCAGATCGTCGACGTCGTCCACGAGGGCGCCGAGGACGGATCCGCGCTTGGTACGGGTCAATCCGTCGGGGGCGAGGGGGATGAGGCGGCGCACCATGTCGGTGCGTGTGGTGGCGAGTTGACGGAGGGCAGCGTCGTGGCCGGCGAGCCGGTCGACATACCGGAAGACCGACCGGGTCAGCGCGAAGAAACGGACTCCCACGACCGCGACGGAGATATAGAGCACCGGCACCATTTCGCTGGAGCGAACGATCAGCCAGGCGCTGGTCGCCAGCAGCCCCACCGCTGACGCCTCCGAGATGAAGGCGGATGCCGCTCCGGGCCAGAACCGACGCAGCGGCGGCATCGCACCCCGGAGAATGTCGCGGGCCGTGGTCATGCCATCACCTCGCTCACGGTCACCGTGACGATCTGATCGGCGATCGCGCGCGCGCTCTCGCGATGGGAAACCAAGAGAACTGTCGCGCCGGCGTCGGCGAGCTCGCGAACGGATGCCCACAGTCGCGCCTCGGTCTCGGCATCCAGTGCCGCGCTGGGTTCGTCGAGCGCGATGACGCTCGCCGCTTTCCGGAGGTGTCGATAGAGCGCCCGCGCCACCGCGACGCGCTGCGCCTGCCCGCCGGAGAGCCCTGCTCCCTGGACGCCGAGTTCTTTCTCGGGGTGGATCTCGTCGGCGCACGCCAAGCGAAGCGCCCGTGCGACGAGCGCGGCATCGGGGCGGGTATCGCCCAGGGCGACGTTCGCAGCGACAGTGCCGGAGATGAGTCCAGGCTGCTGCCCCGCCCAGGCGAGCCATCCGGCCGGATCGAGGGCGGCGATCTCGATGCCACCGTAGCTGGCTGCGCCGGAATAGCCCGCTGCACGGCGCAGAGCGGCGAGGATGCTCGACTTGCCCGCGCCGCTGGGGCCCTCGATGAGGGTCACGAGGCCGGGCCGGGCCCGAAGGCTGATGGCGGGTAGAACACGCTCACCGCGATGGACGGTGAGTTCATCGAGCACGAGTTCGGCTCCATCGGGGGCGTCGAGGGATCGTCCACCTCCGCCGACCGTGGCGGAGTAGGCATCCAGCACCGCGAAGATGTCGTCGGTTGCGGCGACGCCCTCCGCTGCCGCGTGGAACTGAACGCCGACCTGCCGAAGGGGGAGGTAGGCCTCGGGTGCCAGGAGCAGGACGAACAGGCCCACCGTGAGGGCCAGCGAACCGTCGAGGAGGCGGAAGCCAATCGTCACGGCGACGATCGCGACCGCGATCGAGGCGAGAAACTCGAGCATGAAGCCCGACAGGAACGAGACCCGCAGAACCTTCATCGTCTCTCGCCGGTACTGCGTCGTGACACTCTCGATCGAGTCGGCTGCCCGGTGCTGTCGGCCGAAGACCTTCAGGGTCGACAGTCCCTGCACGGTGTCGCTGAAGCGCGCGGCGAGCTGGCCGAGGGTTCGCCATTGGCGCTGCTGAACGGCGCGGGTGGCCAGTCCGATCAGCACCATGAAGATCGGAATGAGAGGAAGGGTCAGCAGCACGATCAGGCCGCTCAGCCAGTCCTGCCACCACATCACGCCCAGGAGGATCGGCGTGGCGATCGCGGTGAGCACCAGTTGCGGCAGGTAGCGGCCGAAGTAGGCATCCAGGGCTTCGAGGCCCCGGCCCGCGGTCACTGCCAGCTGTGCGGTGTTCCGGTTCGCGAGCCACTCCGGGCCGAGCGTGCTGACGGCGCCCACGAGATGTTCTCGCAGTTCGCTCTCCACGCGAGCAGCGGCTCGCGACGAGGCCGCTTCGCGTGCCCAGATCAAGACCGCGCGCACGGCAATCGTGCCGCCGAGCATCGTCAGCGTCGGGGCGAGCTCGTTCAGCGGTACCCCGCCGATCGCGTCGACGATCGCCGTCGTGAGGAACCAGGCGAAGGCGACGATCGTCAGGGTCTGGGCAAGCCCGATGGCCGCGATCAGGGCGAAGAAGCCTCGGGAGCTTCGCGCGTACCGCAGGAGTCGCGGGTCGACAGGTCCCCGACGCGTGGGTCGGTCCTGCTCGGCGGGCATGAATCGAGTCTGCCTCATTTCCTCGGGCCGGCGTCCAGATCGGCCGTGCCAAAGGTCCCGCTGCTACGCCAGGATGTATCTGCCGTAGCAGCGGGAAGAATCCGAGGTATTGTCCGCTGGGGCGGAACAATGGATGAAATGGACCCGCATTCGCGGATGCTAGGGTGCGAACATGCGCACATATCGCATTGCCGACGCCGCCCGACTGCTCGGCGTCAGTGATGACACCGTCCGGCGGTGGATCGAGGCAGGCAGTCTCGCCACGACCGGAGCAAGTCCGGTAGAGATCCCCGGTGATGCGCTCGCCCAGCGGGCGGTGGAGCGCGCGCAGCAGGCAGCCGACAGTTCCGACGTGCTTTCGAGCGCCCGCAATCGGTTCGTGGGTCTGGTGACGCGCGTGCAGGTCGACGGGGTCATGGCACAGGTCGACATCCAGTCCGGCCCGCATCGGGTCGTCTCGCTCATGTCGGCCGAGGCCGTCCACGAGCTCGAGCTGCAGGTCGGATCGCTCGCAGCTGCGGTCGTGAAAGCTACCACCGTCATTGTCGAAGCCCCGAAGGACTGATCAGTGCCTCTTCGCGCCGTTGCCCGCGCTACCCTTGTCGCCGCTTCCGTGCTCATCCTCGCCGGATGCTCGGCGTCGGCCCCGGACCCGTCGCCGACGGCCTCGACGCCCGCCGCTTCTGGCGAGGTCACGATCTTCGCTGCTGCCTCACTCCAGGCGGCCTTCGACGAGATAGCGGCGGGGTTCGAAGACGCCTATCCGGACGTGGACATTCGGCCGATCACCTACGACGGCTCGTCGACCCTGGCCACACAGATCGTCGAGGGTGCCCCCGCTGACGTCTTCGCAGCCGCGAACGAATCGACCATGGGGACTGTCGTGGATGCCGGGCTTGCCGAGGCGCCCGAACTGTTCGCCTCGAACACCCTCGTGATCGTCGTGCCGGCGGGGAACCCGGCGGATGTCTCGGACCTTGCCGACCTCGCCGATCCAAACCTGTCACTTGTGCTGTGTGCCCCCGAAGTGCCGTGCGGGTCTGCGTCACAGAAGCTCCTTGCTGGCGCTGACGTGGCAGTGACGCCCGCAAGTCTTGAGCAGAACGTGACCGCCGTGCTCACGAAGGTCGCTGCCGGGGAGGCTGATGCGGGCCTGGTGTACCGGACGGATGTCGCAGGTCGCACCGATATCGAGTCGATCGTTCCGGCCGGCGCGGAGGCCGTGGTTAACCTTTATCCCATCGTGACGCTCGATGCAGCAGCCTCGCCCGAGGCTGCTGCAGCCTTTGTCGCCTATGTGCTCGGACCCGACGGACAGAGCGTCCTTGCTTCGTTCGGATTCGGAGCGCCGTGAGGCCTGGCACCGGAACGCTCCTGCCGCGCTCGCTGATCGTTCCGGCGCTGCTCGGGCTCGCGTTTCTGGTCGTGCCGCTCATCGCGCTCATCGCCCGGGTGCAGTGGGAAACCTTCTGGGGTGACATCACCTCCACCGAGGCTGTCCAAGCTCTTGGGCTGTCCCTCGGAACGGCGTTTGCTGCGACGGGGTTCTGTGTGCTGCTGGGTGTTCCCCTGGCGCTCCTGATCGCACGGTCGTCGCCGCGCATCGCCGCGGTGCTTCGGGCCCTTGTCACGGTGCCGCTGGTGCTTCCGCCGATGGTCGGGGGAGTGGCCCTGCTCTTTCTGTTCGGGCGTCGCGGCTGGGTGGGAGGTCTGCTCGCCGAGGCCGGCATCGCGCTGCCCTTCACCACGACAGCCGTCGTCATGGCCCAGACCTTTGTGGCGCTGCCGTTCCTGGTCCTTGCTGTGGAGGGATCTCTTCGAGCCACGGGCACCGATCTCGAACAGGTCGCTGCCGGGCTCGGGGCCGGGCGGTGGATGATCCTGCGCCGCGTGACACTTCCCCTTGCAGTGCCCGGGCTGATCGCCGGCGTCGTGCTGAGCTTCGCGCGTGCGATCGGTGAGTTCGGTGCGACGGCGCTGTTCGCCGGCAATGCGCCAGGGGTGACTCAGACGATGCCTTTGGCGATCTACACAGCCTTCAACGGTGCCGGTGTCACGCAAGGGACTGCCGTGGCGCTCTCGCTGCTCCTGCTGGTGACGGCGCTGGCGGTGCTGCTGCTCGTGCGCGGATGGCGAGGCGAGGCACCGAGACGCGGAGTTCCCGGATGACGGCCGCGCTCTCGGCACGGATGCGCGTCGTCCGTTCCTCGGTGTTCGCGCTCGACCTGGACATCGAACTCGCACCGGGCGAGTGCGTTGCGGTGATGGGTCCGAGTGGCGCGGGCAAGTCGACGTTGGTGGCTGCGCTCGCCGGCTTCGTACGCCTGGATGCCGGTCGCATCGAACTCGACGGGGAGGTGATCGCCGACACATCCGTGCGCGGCAGCACGGCCCGCCGCGGCATCCACGTCGCTCCGATGGATCGCGGGGTCGTGCTCCTCGGCCAAGACGCCCGCCTCTTCCCGCACCTCAGTGCTCGTGAGAACGTCGCGTTCGGCCTTCGAGCGCGTGGCCACTCGCGCACCGACGCTGGGCGTGCCGCCGATGAGTGGCTCGACCGCGTTGGTCTTGCCGGGTTCGGCGACCGAATGCCGGCCCAGCTCTCGGGCGGGCAGCAGCAGCGCGTGGCTGTGGCCCGGGCACTCGCCGTGGAACCGCGGCTCGTGCTGCTCGATGAGCCTCTAACCTCGCTCGATATTCAGACGGCGGCAGAGATCCGGATGCTGCTGGCAGATCAGCTGCGCAGCACGGCAGTGGTGATCACCCACGACCCGGTCGATGCCCTGGCCATCGCCGATCGACTCGTCGTGATCGAGCGGGGGAGGGTGACACAGGACGGGGCGGTTCGGGAGGTGTTGCGGCATCCTGCTACGCCGTTTGCCCAGGCCCTCTCAAGCCACGTGCGCATCGCTGGGCGTATCGGCGACGACGACTGAAGGCGAGGACCGCCTGGCGTGGCGCCAGGCGGTCCTCGACAATCTCGGTGTTTGGCCGACTCCGTGTTCGGCGGGCTCAGTGGCTGACGAGCTCTGCCTTCTCGATCCGCGACCGGGTGACGCGCTTGCGGAACACCCAGTAGGTCCAGCCCTGGTAGGCGAGGACCAGCGGAAGGAAGATCAGCGCCGCCCACGACATGATCGTGAGGGTGTAGTCGGTGCTCGAGGCGTTCTCGATCGTCAAGCTGAACGCGACATCCGTCGACGAACGCATGACGTTCGGGAACATCGACATCCACAGTGTCAGCACGGCTAACGCGACGGTGAAGATTCCCGCTGTGAACGCCCAGCCTTCGCGCTCTTTCGCATGGAAGAACATCGACAGCAGCAGGGCGACGGCTGCCAGGGCCGCAGCTGCGATCACAAGCGGCAGGAGCGGCGCTTCGTGAGCTGCAGCGATGAAGATCGTCCAGATGAGGAACGCTGCAGCGACCACAACGGTGATGAACCCGACCCGGGTCGCGAGGCGCTTGGCATCCTCGTGCACCTGACCGTCGGTCTTGAGGCCGATGAAGTACAGGCCGTGCAGGAAGAGCACCAGCACGAGGGTGATCCCACCGAGCAGTCCGTACGGGTTCAGGAGCGTCAGCAGCGACCCGGTGTACTCGTGGTTCTCATCCAGCGGAACACCTTGCACGAGGTTGGCGACAGCGACCCCCCACAGCAGCGCCGGGAGCACCGACCCGATGACGATCATCGTGTCGAAGCCCTTCTTCCACCGCAGGCCCTCGCGCTGGTGCCGGTACTCGAACGAGACACCGCGCAGGATGAGGGCGAGCAGGATCAACAGGAGCGCCAGGTAGAACCCGCTGAACAGCGACGCGTACCACTCGGGGTAGGCCGCGAACAGGCAGGCGCCGGCGACGATGAGCCAGGTTTCGTTGAAGTCCCAGACGGGACCGATCGTGTTGATGATCTGACGCTTGCCGACCTCGTCCTTGCCGAGGAAGGGGAGCGACATTCCCACGCCGAAGTCGAAGCCGTCGAGCACGAAGTAGCCGACGAACAGAACTCCGACGATCCAGAACCAGAGGTATGCGAGATCCATGATGATCAGCTCCTAGTAGACCGTCGTCGGGGTATCTTCGAGGGCAGGCGGTTCGGCATCCGCGCTGCCCGGCTCGGGGAGCGGATCCGGTCCCTTGTGCACCGTCTTGAGGATGAGGCCGAACTCGACCACCGCAAGCGAGGCGTAGATCGCGGTGAAAGCGACGAGCGAGATCAGCACCGACCAGCCGGGAACACTGGGGGACACGCCGTCTTCGGTCAGCATGAGGCTGAACACGATCCACGGTTGGCGTCCCATCTCGGTGAACACCCAGCCGACGAGCGAGGCTACGAGTGCGATGGGTGCCGTCCAGATCGCGACGCTCCACGCCCAGCGGGGCACCTCGCGCTTGGCGTTCTTGCGGGTCAGCCACAGGCCCACGATCGCGATGAAGGTCGCGAGGAAGCCGAGGCCCATCATCCAGCGGAACGACCAGTAGGTGATCCACAGCACGGGGTTGAAGACGCCGTCCACCTGCGCGGCAAGATCCGGCCACTGCGCGGCGTACTGCGCGTTCAGGTCGTTGATGCCTTCGACGCATCCGTCGAGCGTGTGTGTCGACAGCAGCGAAAGCAGATACGGGACGCGGATCGACCAGATTTCACCGGTGCCGTCGGGGGTTCCGATCGAGAAGATCGAGAACGATGCGTCAGCACCACACGCCGAGTTGAACAGCGCCTCGGCAGCTGCCATCTTCATCGGCTGGGTGGAGACCATGACCAGACCCAGCTGGTCGCCGGCCAGGAAGGTGCCAGCGAAGGCGACGATCATGCCCCACAGCCCGAACTTCAGGGCGGGGCGCATCATCTCGATGTTTCGCTTGCGGGCCATGTGCCAGGCCGCCGCGGCGATCACCACGCCCGACGAGAACATGAACGCCGCGAAGATTGTGTGCGGGAACGCCGCCAGGGCGATCGGGTTGAAGACGACCTCGAGGAAGTTGTTCATTTCGGCGCGCGAGCCGTCCTCGGCCATCTGGTAGCCGACCGGGTTCTGCATGAACGCGTTCGCAGCGATGATGATGTATGCCGACAGCAGCGCGCCGATCGAGGCGATCCAGATGGATGCCAGGTGCAGCCCCTTCGGGAGTTTGTCCCATCCGAAGATCCACAGGCCGATGAAGGTGGCTTCGAAGAAGAACGCCATCAGCCCTTCGAAGGCCAGCGGCGCGCCGAAGACATCACCGACGAAACGCGAGTAGGACGACCAGTTCATGCCGAACTGGAACTCCTGCACGATGCCGGTCACGACTCCCATCGCGAAGTTGATCAGGAAGATCTTCCCGAAGAACCGCGTCAGGTGCAGCCACTTGACGTCGCCGGTGCGGTACCAGACGGTCTGGAAGATCGCGACGGTGACCGACATGCCGAGGGTCAGCGGCACGAACAGGAAGTGGTACAGCGTCGTGAGGCCGAACTGCCATCGGGCTAGCAGCAGCGGATCGAGCAGATCCATGATCATTTCCCCCCAGATCGAGGTTGTGTACTGGTGGTCACGCTACTCCCCGCTCCATCAGTCGGGGTGAAAGTCACGGCCGTAAATAAAGCGCGGCCCGCGTCTGACGTCATCACGGTACCGCGATGGTCGTGGCGCAGAGGAGGACCTTGGTCCGCTCAGCTCGCGACGAGTTCCGCATGGCGCGAGGCCTGCGCGGCGAGAAGCCTCACCACGCACCGCTCCGGGTGCACAGACGCCGTCATGCAGTCGACGCGCAGCGGGCCTCCTGCCTGGGAAAGCACGCTGTCCATCAGGCCCAGGTGAACCGCGCACAGCGTCTCCCGGTCGCGCGCGCTCGCGGAGGCGTGCGGGCATGGGGAGAGGTCGACGGTGAGGGCCGACTCGTCGACGATCGGCTCGAAACCGGCATCCCCGAGATCTTCCACCAGCGCGTCGAGCTGATGGACGGCATCCGTCGGCAGGTCATCGACATCGGTCCACGGCATGACCCGACGCATGAGATCGCCGCGTTGGGCGGCGGCCCGGGCCTTGTGGCGTGCGACGGCGCTGGTCGAGTCGCGATCCTGTCCCGTCGCTGCTGAGTACAGCACGCGGGGACGGCCGCGTGTCGTGCGGTGCTCGGTCTCGGCTACCACGTAGCCGCCGTCGACGAGGCGCTGGAGGTGTTCGCGCACGGTGTTGGCGTGCAGGCCGGTTGCTTCGCAGAGTTCGGTCACGGTCCGTTCGGGTCGCTCCTGCAGCAGGAACAGGATGCGGACGCGGGAGAAGCTGGAGATCGCACTGTAGGTGACGCGGGGCATAGCAGGATTATGGGTCGGGAATCGGGCCGGCCAACCGGGAATAAGGTCCCGTGGGCGGGAACCGGGTCGATCTTTGCGACAATGGGTTCATGTCCCGATCGCGAGCGACGCGCGTCATCCGCGCCTCAGTCGCCGCGTCGATCGCGACTTTCGTCGCACTGTTCTCGCACGTGGCAGCCGGTGGGACGATGCCTCACTGGCTCGGAATCGCCGTGCCATGGGTGCTTTCGCTGGCTGTGTGCACGGTGTTGGTTGGCCGCGCTCTCTCGCTGCCGCGGCTGAGCGTCGCGGTCGTGCTCAGCCAACTACTGTTCCACCTGCTTTTCGTTCTCGGTGCCGACAGTGGAGCTGCGACGGATGGGGCCGCCACCGGTCACGTTCATGGCCTCCCCACCCTCGACCTTGCGGCGGCGTCCCCTGTCGTCACCGCCGACGTGTCGATGTGGCTTGCTCACCTGGCCGCCGCCGTACTCACGGTCGCAGCGCTCTACCGCGGCGAGCGACTCGTGATCCGTCTTGGCGATCTGGCACGCGAGCTGCTCGCGTGGCTCCGCCGCCGCATCCTCTCCGGCGACATCGTGCTTCCTGTTGTCGCCGAGAAGCCGGGGCTCGTCCGCCTTACTGCGGAGCCCCTGCGTTCGGCGCGCGTTGTCTCGCTCGTGCGCCGACGCGGTCCGCCTCTGTCTTTCGTGGTCTGACTCTCTGTTTCGACTCCCGCGGCTGCCGGCTCGGCGCCGGGGGAGGCGCATCGACGTTCACTCACGAAAGGCGTTTCTTATGTCGTTGTCTCTTCGCGCGCGCGCCGGGGCCTTCGCGGCTTCGGCCGTGGCGGCCACCGTCGCGCTGTCTCTCGGTGCCGCACCAGCCTGGGCGCACGACGAACTCGTCGCGAGTTCTCCTCAGCAGGGCGAGCAGCTCACGGTGGCCCCGACCAGCGTGGAACTGACGTTCTCAGCCGAGATCATGCAGATGGGAGCAGCCGTGATCGTCGCGGATGCTCAGGAGAACGACTGGGTCGCCGGCGACATCCAGATCGACTTCGACACCCTGACGGTGGCCCTCGACGAGGGGATGCCGAACGGGGCATATGAAGTGCGCTGGCGGGTCGTCTCGTCGGACGGGCATCCGATTTCCGGTCTCATCCCCTTCACGGTGGATGACCCGGCGGCGGCCTCCCCGGCGCCGACGGCTACGCCGACCCCCGTGAGTTCACCCACGCCGACAGCAGATCAGGCCACCGGTGGTCCTTCCGATGACGCGACCACCGTGCCGCTGGACTCCGCGGCAGAGGACGGCGGCATTCCGCGCGTCGTCCTGATCGGCGCGATCGGGGCGGCATCCGCGCTCGCCCTGTTCGGGCTGGTTCTCTTCTTCCTTCGCGGCCGCGCCAGGCGCGCCCGCCGGGGCTCCGATGAGGAGCCCCCGAAGCCCTGAAAGGGAAACCTGTGAACACCCGTATTTCCGCTCGATTCGGCATCCTTCTGGTCGCAGCAGCACTAGGACTCGCCGGCTGCGCTTCCGGCAGCACCAGCACCCCGGCTACGACCGAGGCCGACTCCGTCACCATCACGGATGCCTGGGTCAAGGCTGCCGACAGCGGCATGTCGGCGGCCTTCGGAGTCCTTGAGAACTCCGGCGAAACCGACGCCACGATCGTCTCGGTCAGCTCCGACGCGTCCTCGATGATGGAGCTGCACGAGGTCGTCGATGACGGCAGCGGCAGCATGGTCATGCAAGAAAAGGACGGCGGCTTCGTCGTTCCTGCCGGCGGCAGCCTGACACTCGAGCCCGGCGGTTACCACTTCATGCTCATGGACCTCACTGCTCCGCTCGTGGCGGGCGAGGAAGCGACATTCACCGTCACGTTCGAAGACGGCTCGACGATGGAGTTCGTCGCGCCCGTGAAGGACTTCACCGGCGCCAACGAGAACTACAACGGCGGCGACATGGACATGGGAGACGACCACTCCGGCATGGACATGGGCGGCGACGACCAGTAATGACCACTGATCGGAATCGCTCCGATCGCACCGGGTCGACCCGGCGACAGTTCCTCGTAGGAGGAGCTGTCGCCGGCGTCGGCGCGGCGGCTGCGATCGGCATCGACCTTGCCCTGACGTCACGCAAGGATGCTGCGCCTGCGGCATCCGGGTCCACACCGCAGGATGGAGCGGACATCGTTCCGTTCTACGGTGCGCACCAGGCGGGGATCGACACCGCTGCCCAGACCTATGGCACCTTCGTGGCGCTCGACCTGCTGCCCGAAGTCCAGCGCGATGCACAGCGCCGGATGATGAAGGTGCTCACCGACGACGCCGCGCGCCTGACCCGGGGCGAGCCGGCTCTTGCCGACTCGGAGCCCGAGCTGGCGATCGCGCGGGCCCGGCTGACTGTCACGTTCGGGTTCGGCCCCGAGTTCGTCGCGCGGGCGGGAGGCTCCGGGCCGTCGTGGCTGAAGCCCCTCCCCGCCTTCTCGATCGACAGGCTCGAGCCGGCCTACACGGGCGGAGACCTGCTCATCCAGGTCGCTGCCGATGATCCGCTCGTCGTTGCCCACGCGACGCGGATGCTGCTGAAGGACTCGCGCTCGTTCACCACCGTGCGGTGGGTGCAGCAGGGCTTCCGGCGCTCGGCCGGTGCCTACCCCGAACGCAGCATGCGGAATCTCTTCGGGCAGGTGGACGGCACCGTCAACCCCGAGGCGGGGACGGCGGACTTCGATGAAGTCGTCTGGAGCTCGGACGGATGGCTGGCAGGCGGCACCGGGATGGTCGTTCGCCGCATCCGGATGACGCTCGACACGTGGGACAAGCTCGATCGGTCGGGACGAGAACAGTCCGTCGGTCGCACCCTCGACACCGGGGCGCCGCTGACCGGGACCGCCGAAACCGACGATCCGGACTTCGAGGCACGCAACGCGCTCGGCTTCCCCGTGATCCCGGAGTTCTCGCACATGCGGCGCGCTCGCAGCGACAATCCTCGGGAACGCATCCTGCGCCGTCCGTACAACTACGACGATGCTCCGACAGGGGGTGCGCTCTCGGACTCGGGGCTGATCTTCGCGTCGTTCCAGGCCGACATCGACGCGCAGTTCGTGCCGATGCAGCAGCGCCTCGCGGATCTGGACCTGCTCAACGAGTGGACCATTCCGATCGGTTCGGCGGTCTTCGCCGTTCCGCCCGGGTGTGTCGAGGGCGGCTTCGTCGGAGAGACGCTCCTGTCGTAGCTGCTCTCCCGCTACAGTGATGCCGACGGGACGGATGCCGCGCTGGGCGGTCGCCCCGCTGGGAGGGAAACATGGCGGGTAGGCGACCTTTCGGAGTCACCCTGGTGGCGATCATCGCCTGGATCACGGGTGCGCTGCAGATCATCGCCGGAGTGCTGCTGATGATCGGCGGGGAGATCACTCTCGGTATCGTCGCCATGCTCATCGGCTTCATCACGATTCTCGTGAGCCTGGGTCTGTTTGGCGGCAGCAACGGCGCCCGCATCCTCACCGCCGTCGTGTTCGTGCTGAACATCGCAGGCTCGGTGTATCTCATGGTTACCGAGCCTGCCCAGCTCTGGTCGGCTGTGGGATCGGCGGTGCTGCCGCTGATCGGCCTACTGCTGCTGTTCACATCCCGCGCCAACAGCTTCTTCCGCTAGAGGTACCGAGTCCCGCATCACCGAGGCGCTCATTCCGCCGTCGCAACGTTTGTCGGCCGATGAACTGCACGAAACGCTGAACCTCGGCGCGGGGGAGGTTGGGCGCAAGCGCTCCGCCTTCCTCATCATGCTCGTGCTCTCGGCGATCATCGCCGCGGCAGGAGTGCTGGGCGACTCGACGGCTACGGTCATCGGCGCCATGATCATCGCGCCGCTTGCCACTCCGATCCTCGGCATCGCGCTCGGGATCGTCGTCGGGCAGCTGCGTCTTGTTGTCAGTTCACTGCTGTGGGTGCTGCTCGGTGTGGTTCTCGTAATCACGATCGGCGCGATGTTCGCTGTGTTCGTCGCCGACCCCTCGGAGCTGCAGAGCAACTCGCAGATCACCGGGCGTACCTCGCCGGGGTTGCTCGACTTGGCAGCCGCCCTTGCGACAGGAACTGCCGGAGCCTTCGCGATGTCTCGACGCGACCTCAGCGCCGTGCTGCCCGGCGTCGCGATCGCCATCTCGCTCGTGCCCCCGCTCGGCGTCGTAGGCGTCTGCGCGGGGGTCGGGGAGTGGGATGCTGCGGTCGGTGCCCTGTGGCTGTTCCTCTCGAACGTCGTCGCGCTGATCATCGCGGGGAGCGTCGTCTTCACGCTCGCCGGATATGCCCGCGAGCCCAGCTCGCTCCCGACAGCTCGGCGGAGGCGCGCCTACGTCGTCGTCGGAATCGCGGCAGTCATCGTTGTGATCCCGCTGGCGCTGAACACCGTCGCGTCCTTGTTGCTCACGTCGTGGGGCCTCACGATTCGCAATGCCTCCCAGGAGTGGATCAGCGCCGATCCCACGGCATCCATCTCGGATGTCCACTGGGTCGGGCTGAACGCAACGATCGATGTGGTCACGGATGACGGTGAGATCCCGGCCACTGATGACCTCACGGCAGCGCTCGATGGCCTTCCTGAGTTCGTGGGCGTAACGGTGCGGGTACAGACCGAAGCTGAGTACGCGATCCGCTGACGATTCACATCAGCGGGCTCTCTAGACTGCGAATGAGCTTCCGGATCGGGTAGCCGCGCCAGTAGACATCGACAACGTAAGGAACCGCAATGCAACTGGGAATGGTCGGACTCGGACGAATGGGCGCGAACATCGTGCGCCGCCTCATGAACGACGGGCACGAATGCGTCGTCTACGACGTGAATGCGGATGCCGTGACCGCGCTCGCCGGCGAGGGCGCGACGGGTGCGGAGTCGTTCGCCGACATGGCGAGCAAGCTCGAGGCACCTCGTGCGATCTGGCTCATGATCCCCGCGGGCCTCACCGGCGATGTCGTCGACCAGGTGGCCGAGGTGCTGGAGCCCGGGGACATCATCATCGACGGCGGCAACTCCAACTACCGCGACGATGTGCGCCGGGCCGCGAAGCTCAAGCCCAAGGGCATCCATTACGTGGATGCCGGCACCAGCGGCGGCGTGTTCGGCCTTGAGCGCGGTTATTGCCTCATGGTCGGCGGTCCGAACGAGGCATTCGACCGGATCGAGCCGATCCTCAAGACCATCGCGCCCGGCAAGGGCGACATCGAGCGCACGCCGGGGCGTACCGGCGACTACGCGCCCGAAGAGCTCGGCTACCTGCACTGCGGCCCGTCGGGGGCCGGCCACTTCGTCAAGATGGTCCACAACGGCATCGAGTACGGGATCATGGCCGCGCTCGCCGAGGGGATGAACATCCTCAAGAACGCCGACGCGGGAGTCCGCGAAGCCGAACATTCGGCCGAGATCGCCCCGCTGGAAGAGCCTGAGTTCTATCAGTTCACGATCGACACCCCCAAGGTCGCGGAGCTGTGGCGTCGCGGATCGGTCATCTCGTCGTGGCTGCTCGACCTCACCGCAGCTGCCCTCGAAGAGAACCCCACGCTCGACGGACTCGCCGGCCGGGTCTCCGACTCGGGCGAGGGCCGCTGGACCGTCAAGGCCGCCGTCGACACGGGGGTTCCCGCTCCCGTGCTCTCTGCAGCGCTGTTCGAGCGGTTCGCATCCCGTGATGAGGATCACTACGCCAACCAGCTTCTCTCGGCGATGCGCCTGCAGTTCGGTGGCCACCACGAGCTTCCCACCGGGGATGTGCTCGAGGCAGGTGCTCGCAAGTCCGATCAGGCTGGCTGACCTTCACGGCTGCGCGGCCTGTGCTTAGGCTGTCGGCATGCCAGTGCTGTTCTCGGTCCTCGTCATCGCACTGAGCATCGGTGCGCTCATCGACGCGATCGTCATCTCCGAGAATCGCGTGCGCTACCTCCCCAAGGTCGCGTGGGTGATTCTGATCGTGCGCGTCCCGTTGCTGGGGAGCATTTTCTGGTTTGCCCTCGGACGGGAGTACCGGTGTGCCCCCGGCACCGTGGCGCGGATATACCGACAAGGGGGCTCCGCCGGCCAGCGCTCCGGCGCGACCGCGTGACGCGCAGCGCCGGGCAGCAGTTGGCCAATGTGGACATGGAGATCGAGGAGTGGCGCCTGCGGGCTGAGATCGAAAAGCGCAAGCGAGATCAAGGCGAAGGTTCAGCCGGCTGAACGTCGAGCGCGGGAAGACTCGCTTCGAATGTCGTGCCCTGGCCCGGCGCGCTCGTCACGCGCAGGATGCCACCGTGCGCGCTCACCAGGGCATGGGCGATAGCAAGTCCGAGGCCCGAGCCCGCGGAGTGGCGGGACGAGTCGCCACGCCAGAACCGTTCGAAAACGTGGGGAAGCTGATCGGCGGGGATGCCGGGTCCGGTGTCGTGCACCCCCAGGATGACGCGATCGGCGTTCATCCGCGTGCTGACGGCGACGTCGGCATCCGGGGGAGTGTGCTGCAACGCGTTACCCACGAGGTTGCGAGCGACCTGGGTGAGGCGAGGCTCGTCACCGAGGACCCACGCGGGACCCTCGGTGTTGACGACGAGACGGCGCTCGGGATGCAGCACGCGGGCGTCCGAGACAACCTCCGCCGCCACGGCGGCAAGGTCAACCGGCGTGTTCTCGAGGGGCCCGCCGGAATCGGTCCGTGCGAGCAGAGACAGCTCGTCGGTGAGGAGCCGCATGCGCCCGAGCTGTCGTTCGACCCGCGCCATGGCTTCCGCGAGAGCCTTGGGGTCGGTCAGGCCACCGCGGAGGTAGAGCTCGACCCAGCCGCTGGCGGTGGTGAGTGGTGTCCGCAGCTCGTGTGAGGCATCGGCGACGAACGAGCGCATGCGGTTCTCGGCATCCTCTTGCACGTCAAAGGCGAGGTTCACGGTGCTGGCCATCCGAGCGATCGCTGGATCACCGCTGCTTTCGACCGGCAGCCGCAGCGTGCGATCGCCCTCAGCGATGCGTTCGGCCTGCTCAGCCATCGCCGTGAGATGGCGAAGACCGCGGCCGACGACCAGTGCTGCAGCGATGATCAGGATGATGGTCGTTACCACCGCTGTCACCGAGAGCGCCGAGATCAGGAGAACGCCATTGGACTCGCGATCGGTCGTGCGCACCACAAGCACTGCCGAGGTCACCGGAACCTCGCTCTCGTTCTCGCTGAACGACAGCGAGAGACCCGTCGTGTCGATCGTCTCAGCGAGGTACCGGCCGTCGATATCTGTCGGTTCGTGAGCCGCGCGAGCCACGATCGCGGGAACGTCTGCTTCCGGGATGCCGGCAGCCGTCAGCACGCCCTCATCGCCGAGAAGGACGATGCCGAGCGAGTCAGCCGCGATGCGCTGCACTGTCTCGCTGGAGATGACAGCGCCCCCCGTCGCGTCCAGCCCCGCGGTCATCCGCTGCGCCGTGTTCTCCAGCTGGGTGAGGTCGCGCTGGCTCAACAGCGGAAAGATCGCGAACGAGGCGATGACAGCGCCGCCGAGGACGACGGCCACCATCACGACAGCGAGAGTCACCGTCAGCCGTGCCCGGATCGATCGCACGTCAGCGACCGGCATCCGTGCGAAGGACGTAACCGAAGCCGCGCACCGTCTCGATCAGCGGGTCTCCATGAGCATCGAGCTTGCGCCGCAGGCTCGAGATGAAGCGCTCGACGACGTTGGCCTCACCGCCGAAGTCATAGAGCCACACTTCTCTCAGGATCTGGCTCTTGGACAGGACCTGATCGGGGTTGGCCATGAGCATCTGCAGGAGCCGGAACTCCGTCGGTGAGAGGTCGATGCGTGTCCCCCCACGCTCGACCAGGTGACGCTGTTCATCGAGCACGAGGTCGGCGACGCGGATGGCGGCGTCCTCAGGGTCGTGTTCGGTGAGTGCTGTGCGGCGCAGGAGCGTCTCGATCCGGGCGATGACCTCGACGGCGCTGAAGGGCTTGGTGACGTAGTCGTCACCCCCCAGCCGCAGACCTCGGACGCGGTCCTCGACGGCATCGCGGGCCGAGAGGAAGAGCACGGGGAGCGTTGCATCACGCCGGCGGATCAGCTGCACGACTTCGAATCCATCGACTCCCGGCATCATGACATCGAGCACGACGACGTCCGGCGGACTCGACGCGAGGGCGGCGATCGCGTCAGCCCCGGTGGAGGCCTGCGTGACCTCGAAGCCGCTGAATCGCAGCGTCGAGCGGATGCGGTAGTCACCAGTCGAGCCCGTCGACCTGACCGCTCACGCTCGCCGAACCTGACGGGAAGCTGACGATTCAGCCCATACAGCCGTTCAGGGGCCCGGCAAGACCACGCGCGCCGGATGCCGAGGCCGGCGCCGTCAATGACAGCACCAGCTCGTCCTGTGCCAGGGATACCGACGTCACGGCTATCGCGTCCGGCTCACTCGGGAGCTCGATCCCGTCGATGAGAGCGGCAGGGACCGCGTCACCTGCCTGCGAGAGCATGGCCGGTGGTACCTCGAATCCGGCGACGGTGACCGAGCTCGGCACGAGCCGCCACCCTTCGGGTGTGGATGAGGGCAGAAAGCCAATCGTCGCCGGAATCGTCCTTCCGCGGTACGGCATCTTGACCGCCACAGACAGGGCGCTCGCGTCGATCTGTACATCGACCGGCGAATCGAACCGGCACGCGGCCATCGTCGCCATGGCGCTGCTGTCGATTGCGACGTGCAGATCCACTCGACCCGTGAGCACTTGCCATATCGCTGGTGTCGGGCCAGCGGAGACAGAGAGTCCGTCGATGGCTAATCCGGAGGTGGCGGTGTCAATCCTCGCGTCGATGTTCGCCCGGACGATCAGGTCCGATCCCACCGCGGCTCCGAGAACGATTGCAGCGCCGATGGCACCCCAGGCCCATGCTCGCGTGTTCACTCATCCATCGCAGCCGTACGACCTTCCGGATCGCGATCCGTGTGCTGACGGGTGGCTGACGCACCGCCGCCCGCCATGTTCTCGCCCCTCGGTCCCTCGGCTAGAGTGCCAGGATGCGGAGCAGGCGCGAGTGAGCGGAGTCATCCGTTTCGCTCTCCGACGCGCCGCAGCCGCGCGCGCGTCGCTTGTCGCACTGGCAGCGTTCGCGGGGCTATCGGGCGCGCTGGTCACCGCGGCGACCGCCGTGGATGCCGCTCGGGCCGGACGCTCTGCAGCGGACGGGCTCACGATCGGCGGGTCAGGCAGTCTCGCCGCGGTCGCGATCGGGATGCTCGCCCTGTCGATCGCCCTGGGGGTGGTGCTCTCAACGGTCGAGGTTGCGCGCTCACGCGCCGGCGAGACGAGATTGCTTCTGGCCCGTGGCGTGGCGCCGCGCTGGCTGGTGACGATGGCCGTTGCCGAAACTGCCGTCGTCACGACAGTGGCAAGCCTTGCCGGTGCTCTCGGCGCGGCTGTGCTCCTGTGGGCGCTGATGGCCGCCGCACCGCAGATCGTGCTGACGGCCACGGGTGTTGCGGTGATCATCGTCGGCACCGCGGGTAGCGCCGGTGCGCTTGCTGGGCGCGAGAGTCCGCCGACGAGGGCGGTCGCGGTTGCCATCGCTACGATCGTTGTCGTCGCCATCCTCACGGGGGTGGCGACCTGGCGCCTCCTGACTTTCGGTGTGGACCCCCTCTCGTTCCTGGCCCCTGCCCTGCTCCTTCTCGTGGTTGTCGCGGCATCGACCGTTCTCGCTCTTTCTGTGCTCCGGATGCTGAGTCGGGCAGCCGCCCGGAGCCGTGGCCTCATCGTCGTCACGGCACTGCGCCGGCTCTCTCGCCGTCCTGGCCGGTCGGCTGCGTCGATGATCGCCGTCGCCATCGCCGTGGGGATGAGCATCGTGGCAGCCTCCTACATCTCCAGCGCTGACCGGCTCGGAGACGGGCCGGAGGCCCTGCGAGTGGGCGCAGACCTTCGCGTCGTAACGATCCCCGACGATGTCGCGCCCTCCGCCATTGCGGACACAGCCCGGGCAGGGGCCGCGATGGGGGGCCGCCAACTGGTTGCGAGCATGCCCTCTACGCGCTCCGATCGTGACCGTGTCCCGATCCTGGCGCTGGAATCCGACAAGCTTTCTCAGGTGATGACGGCGATCCCGGGTGTCATCGATCCGGGCGACTGGTTCGAACGCCTCAGCCGGTTTTCGGATGCTGGACAGATTCCGGCACTGGTGTCGCAAGACGTCGCCGACGACTTGGGGCTCATCGAGGGCGACTCCCTCGCCCTCGATGCCTCCTCACCCTCGCTCACGGCCGACATGGTGATCGCCGGCGTGGTTCCCGTGATCCCAGGGACCCCGGGCTCGCGCGGCTTCGTCGTAGACCTCGCGCGTCTGGCAGTTGTCTCGGGGGAACCGGTCGGGACCAATCAGCTCTGGCTCGCATCCGACGACCCCGGTGCTTCAGCTGCGCTGGTCGAACGGGACTACCCGCAGGTCGTCGTGCTCACACCCGATCCGGCTGTTGCAGCAGACCGCGTCAGGCAGGGATCCGTCCTTGAGGTATCAGCGATCGGGTCCGTCCTCATCGCCCTGACTCTGCTCGTCTTGCGCGGCGGAGTCAGCGGGGTCGAGGCTCGTGAGGCAGCACTGGTGGCCATTGTGGGAGCTGGCAGGCGTGGTGCGGCCACGGTGGTGGCAGTGCAGAACACGACAGCCCTTGTCGTCGGCTTCGTTGCCGGGACCATCGGGGGAGCGGTGACGGCAGTGGCGACGGTGCCCGCGGCGGTGAGGTGGGCATCCGGTAGCCTTCCCGCTGCCTATCCCGTCGGCATTCAGGTTGATGTCCCCGTCCTCCTCGTGCTGTTGGCGGTGCTTCTGGTCGGTGGGCTGACCCTTGCCTGGTGGGTGCGTCTTCCGAGAGCGCTCGCGCGACTGGTCCGAGAGGACGAGTGACGGATGCCGACGGATCGCGTTTCGGTTCTCCGCCTGCTGCGGCGGCGCTTCGGTGTGCCCCGTGGGGCTGCAACGGTCATCGTCGTTCTTGCTGCGATGACGGCGCTGCTCATCTCCGCAGCGCCGCGCATGCTGGTTCAGGTCACCAGGGACGAGGTTGCCCACCAGGTGGGGCAGCTTGCCCCGACAACGCGCGACCTGACTGGGACTGTGTCGGCGGTCGTGCCCGAGGGGGGCCTCGCAGGACTGGAGTCTTCACTATCGAGCGCGCGAGATCAGTGGCCATCGAGCATTCAGGGCCTCGTCGAAGACGGCGAGGTCGCGGTCTACACCGATCCGCTGCGGGCATCGCCGGAGGTCCTCGGGCCGACCTCGCCCTTTGCTGACGTTCAACTCATGGCCGAGCCCGATGCCCTCGCGCACCTGCAGATTGCCGAGGGGACGTGGCCGAGGGCGTGGTCGGGTTCCGGGCCGATCGAGATCGCACTGTCCGCGGACGCTGCCGCCACCATGGACTGGCCGATCGGAGAGCGGCGCACGATTCCTACCGCGGCCGCGCCGCTCGAGGTGGTGCTGACGGCGACGGTTCGAGCAACCGATCCAGACGATCCGCGCTGGCTTCATCTGCCTACCGTGCTCACGGCATCCGTCTTCGATGACGGGAACCGGCGTCCGGTGGCAGGTTCTGCCGCCTGGATCGATCCCGGGACGTGGGAGACGCTCGACCCGCCTGGGACCGTGATCGTGTGGTACCCGGTCGATACCGTTGGTGCCGCTGACATCGATGTAGCGCAGCTGCTTCCGGCGATTCGCGCCATCGTCGCTTCACCGCTGCCGCTGAGCGAGGGGGGCGATCTGCGTGTTTCGCTCGATTCCGGCCTGGTGGCCGCGCTCGGCGTTGCCGTCGGACGGACCGAGGCCACACGCGCAATTCTCGCGGTGGCGGCGGTGGGCCCCGTCGTCGTGGCCTTCTCGCTCGAGGTTCTCGCCGCGGCGCTCATGGTTCGCAGGCGTCGTCAGCAGCTGGCACTGTTGGCTGCACGCGGTGCCGCGCCGTCGCAACTGCGCCGCCTGCTCGCTCTCGAGGGTGCGCTTCTCGGCGTCCCGGCGAGTGTCATCGCGGCGGCGCTCGGTGTATTCCTCGTTCCCGCGGACGCAGGGTGGGTGCCTGTCGTGCTCGCTATCCTCGCGGGTGTAGTTCCGGCCGCGGCGCTCGCTCTCGCACTGCCCCGGAATCTCCTGGCCGTCGGTCGGGAAGACCTGGGTCACGGGCGGGGGACGTTGCCGCTGCTGGCAACGGAGGCCCTCGTGGTCGTGCTCGCCGCGGTAGCCGTGACCGTGTTGCTGGTACGCGGTGCTGGTCCCGGCGCCCTCGATCCCCTCGCGGTGGCCGCGCCGCTGCTGCTGACGGTAGCGCTCGCGTTGGTCGTCGTACGCCTGCATCCGATCCCCCTCACGTTGGCTTTGCGCCTGCAACGGCGTCGCCGGGGAGCGACGGGACTCGTGGGTGCCGCGCGCGCCGTGCGGGAGCCGGTTGCCGGCACGGCGGCAGTGCTCGCGATGCTCGTGGCTGTCGCGATCGCGGTGTTCTCCTCCGTTGTGCTGGCCACTGTCGACCGAGGAGCCGTTGTCGCGGCGCAGCGCACGGTCGGTGCAGACATCCAGATCTCCGGCCCGTACGTGGATGCCGATCGGCTCGAGGCGATTCGGGGGATCGAGGGAATCGCAGCCGTCGCGGGCCTGCTTCGCGGCGATTATCTGCCGGCCACGGGACCGGGCGGCCGCGTCACTGCCGAGGTCATCGCCACTGACGTCACCGCGCTCGCCGCGGTGCAAAACGGGATGGTGGGAGCCTTTCCCGCGGGCGTCGCTGATGCGGAGGTTCCGATGCAGGTCGTGCCCTCGACAGCGGTGACGGCCGATCTGGGTGGAGCCGTCACCGCTGTCTCGGGCGTTTCTGCTGTGGGAGCCCCATCGATCGCCGAGATCCTTGGCCTCACCGCGTCTTCGGAGTTCGTGGTCGTCGGAGCCGAGGACTACACGACCCTTACCGGCAAGGGCTTCTTTCCCCGGACGATACTGCTCGACCTCGCGCCCGGGTACGACGCCGCTCCCGTGGTCGATCAGGTCGGCCAGATCCTCGGGGGGACATTCTCGGTGAGTCTGCTGGATGCCTCGACCGATGAGATCCGCAGTTCCCCAGCGGTGACGGCTCTGCGGATCGCGTTGCTCAGCGCAGTCGGTATCGCGATTGGGCTCTCGGCTGTCGCCGTCCTGGTCGTGGCAGGCGTGACTCGCGATGCGAGATCCCGCGTCATCGCGCTGCTACGCACGATGGGGATGGGGCGGCGCGCGACGCGCGGCATCGTGGCGTGGGAGTTCGTTCCCCTGGGGGTCACCGCGCTCGTGGCTGGCGGAGCTCTCGGCATCCTGCTGCCTCTTCTGATCGTGTTCTCGATCGACCTGCGCCCGTTCACCGGTGGGGGCGGTCAGCCCTCGCTCTTCATTGATCCCGTCCTGAGCGCTACGCTCGTCGCGATCGTGCTGGCAGCTCTCGCCCTCGCCGTGATCGGCGGCGTGCTGACTGCCCGTGCGACCTCGACGGCGACAGTGCTGCGAACGGGGGAGGACTGAGATGACACCAGCACCCTCGGCTGAAGCCGACATCCACTGCGAAGGACTCGTGCGGATCTTCACCGTCGCCGACATCGAGGTGCAGGCCCTGCAGGGACTCGACCTGCTCGTGGGCCGCGGTGAGCTGGTCGCGTTGGTTGGGGCCTCGGGATCGGGCAAGTCGACACTGCTGGCGATTCTGTCGGGACTCGATACGCCGACGGCAGGCAAGGCTGTGGTCGCCGGTCGTGACCTGCCGTCGTTGACGAGCCGCGATCGCGTCACGTACCGGCGTGATGTGGTCGGCTTTGTGTGGCAACAGACAGCCCGAAACCTTCTTCCGTACCTTTCTGCCCTCGAGAACGTCGAGCTGGCCGCCGCCATCGGACGCCGGCCCCGGGCGAAGGAGCGGGCACTGCAGATGCTGGATCTTGTCGGGGTGACACACCTGGCAGATCGATACCCCGCGGAGCTTTCCGGTGGACAGCAGCAGCGCGTCGCGATCGCGGTTGCGTTGGTGAACGAGCCGCGTGTGCTCCTGGCCGACGAGCCGACCGGGGATCTCGACGAGGAGGCGTCGGTGGAGGTGCTGCGGACCTTCGAGCGCGTCAACGCCGAGTTAGGCACGACCGCCCTGATCGTGACGCATGACCCCGCGGTCTCGGAGCACGTTCAGCGCACGGTGCAGATCCGGGACGGCCGCACCGCGACGGAGGTGCTGCGCTGGACGCATACCGACGATGAAGGACGTGAGCACGCCATGGCGGAAGAGTTTGTCGTGCTCGACCGGGTGGGCCGGATGCAGCTACCGGCGGACTACTTGACGAACCTCGGCCTGCGAGACCGGGTGCGTTTGCAGCTTCAGGCCGACCATGTAGCTGTCCGACCAGGTCACGAGGGTTCCGCGGTGCCGGACTCGGGTGCAGCGGCGGCGAGACGAGACGAGGCGGCGGATGAGTGAGCGTTCGGTGGAGCCGGTGGTCACGGCATCCGACATCTCGGTGACCCACGTCACACCGGCTGGCGAGGTTCATGCGCTCGTGCGCGCCTCCCTCGAGCTCTACCCGGGGGAGCTTGTCGTACTCATCGGACCCTCGGGGGCAGGAAAGACGACCCTCCTGCACGTCCTCGGTGGTATCGAGGCGGCCTCGAGCGGGTCAGTTCGTGTCGGACAGACGGTGGTCACGGATGCCCCGGAGCGCGACCTTGACAGGGCCAGGCGCGACGATATCGCGTTCATCTTCCAGTCGTTCGGGTTGCTCGATGCGCTCACTGCCGCGGAGAACGTCGAGATTCCCCTTCGGATCGCCCGGGCTGAACCCCGCGCGCGCGATGAACGCGTCAGCGCACTCCTGGAGCGTGTCGGTCTCGCGGGCCACGCTGCGCAGCGCCCGGCGGAACTGTCTGGGGGGCAGCGTCAGCGCGTCGCGATCGCGCGGGCATTGGCAGCGTCGCCGCGCGTGCTGCTGGCCGATGAGCCGACAGGGCAACTCGACTCACACACTGCCGAGGCGATGATCGACCTCATCGCCTCGGTCGCGCATGACGACGGCGTCGCTGTGCTGCTCTCTACTCACGATCCATCGATCGTGGCGCGCGCGGATCGGGTGCTCGAGATCCACGACGGCGTGCTCACCGAGCGAAGCCTGCTGGCTCAGGCGGCGGCATCCGAGTGATCAACGCCTCGCACATCGGGGGCTGTCGGATAGCCTGAGCGCCAGGTGACAGGGCAAGACACCGGGGGATCCACATGGAGCTGAGTTCGTTTCCGATCATCGGTATCGCGCTTGCGGTGCTGTCGGCGGCGCTGCTCACTGTCGGAAACCATCTCCAGTCGGTCGGGGTCGAGCGAGCGAAGGGCGCCAGCACGTCGGGGCTCGGTGCCGCCGGATTCTGGGCTCTTGCGAAGACCCCCGTCTGGCTTCTCGGCTCCGTGCTGTTCGGGCTGGCGATCCTCGCGCAGCTGATCGCTCTCGCGTTCGCTCCCCTGATCGTGGTGCAGCCCGTCGGTGTCATCGCGTTGGTTTTTGCATCAGCGCTGACCGCGGTAGTCACTCGACGCAGGCCCAGCAGTGCCGAGATCGTCGCGATCCTGGTCGCGGTCGCGAGCCTCGCGGCGTTCGTTGGCGTCGCGGCCGCCGTCAGCGTGCAGACGACGATCACCGACCGTGAGCTCATCCTGATCCTCATCATCCTGCTCGTTGTTCTCGCCGCGACCTTCGCGACTCTTGCGCTGATGCGGCGGCGAGGCATCCCGCCCGTCGTCTATGTCGTGCTCGGCGGGCTGTTCGCGGGATTCGTCGCAACCCTCGGCAAGACCGTCATTCTGCGTGTCCAGACCGCGTGGGCCTCTCAGGACTTCGGTATCGACGACACCAACCTGCTGACGATCGCGTGCCTGATCGGGATCGCGGTGGCCGGCGCGCTGTCGATTTACTTCGTGCAGACAGCCCACACGGTGAGCAACCCGCAGACAGTCGTTGCGGGACTCACGATCGTCGACCCTTTCATTGCTGTCATCCTCGGTATCACGGTGCTCGGCGAGGCAGTCGGAGCGCCGCTGTGGAGCTTCGGCGTGTTTGCGGTTGCCGGCGCCGGTGCCATGTGGGCTGTCTGGCGACTCGCTTCGATCACTCAGCCGTCGCGGTGACCATCTCGACCAGCGACGTGACCGGTGAATCGGCTCGGGGAAAATATCTCTATGCCTGCATACGAGTTTTCCGCCGACCCGCGCCGTGTCGATCGGGTCACGGTTCACCGTTGGCTGAGTGAACTGTCATATTGGGCACGCGGGCGCAGTCGCGAGCAGCAGGATGCCGCGATCGACAACTCTCGCAATTACGGGATCTATGACTCCGAAACCGGTACGCGCGGATCGTGACGGATGGCGCGACCTTCGCCTGGCTGTCCACGAGCACCACGAGGTCGAACTCGAGACCCTTCGCTGTGATCGGGGACAGCACCTTAACCCGACCGTGCGCGCGCGCCGACAGCGCGTCGCCACCGGCATGTCCCGTCGCGGTGATCATCGCGACGGTCGAGTCAGCGTTGGCTTCCGACCACGCATCAACGACCTCCCACAGTTCCGACTGCGGCACTCGGCGCACCGGTGCCCCGCCCGACCGGATCGAGCGCGGCACGTTCGCATCAGGCAGTACTGCACGGATGACAGAAGCGGCTTCGCTCATGATCTCTGCCGGCGTGCGGTAGTTGACCGTGAGCGTCGCGATCTCGATCCGCAGCAGCCCGACCCGCTCCAGCCGTCCTCGCCACGATTCCCCGAAACCGGCCCGCGCCTGCGCGCGGTCGCCGACAATCGTGAAGCTGCGAGAGGGACAACGCCGCACGAGCATGAGCCACTCGGCATCCGTCAACTCTTGAGCCTCGTCGACCACGATGTGCGCGAACGGGCCGGCCAGCGCTTCCCGAACGGGAGAGGTCACCGCCGATTCGTCCACCAGGCTATTGCGCAGATCTTCGCCGTCCATCCAGCTCAGAAGTTCATCACCGCCCTCGATGAGCCGTTCGATAACGCGCGACATCTCCTCGCGCTGCGCCGTGAGACGGATCTCTCGCTCCGCGCTTCGCGATGTGCTGACGGCTCGCCCAGCCGATGACGGGCCGCATCCAGGAGCGGCAGGTCCGACGTCGTCCAGGCGTCGGCAGGATCCCGCTGCAGGAGCGTGATCTCGGCATCCGTGAGCCAGGGTGCACATCGACGTAGATACGCCGGCACCGACCACAGGTCCGCGACAGGGACGGATGCCGCAACCGCCGGCCACGCGCGCTGGAACGTGCGCTGCAACCCCTCATGCTGGATGAGCGCGCGACGCAGCAGATGCGGTGGTACTTCTTGAGGGTCCGTCTGGTCGTCGAGGATCTCCAGCAGCGCTTCCCAGACCTGTGAACGCGCTTCATTGTGGGGTGTGCCCGGTTCTGCAGCGCCAAAGGCCTCCTCCCAATCCGACGAGGTGAGCGTCAGCTCGCCCCAGGGCGTGTCGATGGCAAGGGCCTGCTTCGGGGGTTCCTCATACAGCCGCACCGCGGGCTCGATCGCGGCCACCATTCGCGGATCGCCCATAAGCGCGGCAACACGCGTGTCGGTTTCGTCGGCGCTAGCCGCAGCATCCGGAACGAAGTCTCGGACCGTACACGTGAGCACGCTGTCTTCGCCAAGGCTCGGGAGCACGTCGGCGACATAGTCGAGGTACGGCTCGTGGGGGCCGACGAAGAGGATGCCGCCGCGGCCGGCCGCCAACCGCTGGTCGGTCGCTAGAAGGTACGCGGCACGGTGGAGTGCGACCACGGTCTTTCCCGTACCGGGCCCGCCCTCGACGACGAGCGTGCCGGCAGACGAGGCGCGGATGATCGCATCCTGATCTGCCTGGATCGCGCCGAGCACGTCACGCATGCGCGGCGACCGCGACGCTCCGAGCGAGGTGAGGAACGCCGAATCGTCATCAAGTGAGAGGGCCGTGGTGTCGGCATCCGGCAGGAGGGCCTCATCCCAATAGTCGACGATGCGTCCGCTATTCCACCGGTAGCGGCGACGGCTCGCGACACCCTCGGAGCGCGCGGGGGTGGCCGCAAAGAACGGGCGTGCGGCGAGAGCGCGCCAGTCCAGAAGAAGCGGCGCCCCATCGGCATCCGTCAGGCGTCGTCGAGATGGATCTTGGCGGTTACCGCCTTGTGTGCGAGGGCTTGCGGGAGGGCAAAGGCGGATGTCGGCGTCGTGCTCATGTGGTCATCTCCGGTCTCGCGCGAGCGATCACCACACGTGAAATCGCAGCGCGACCTGCGATTCTGCCGCAGCGAGGGGCCCTTGCCGCAAGCCCCCGTCCCCCTGGGATAATGGAAAGGGAAGAGGGTGTCGGCGCCGAGCGGTACGCTCGCGGAATGCATCGCCTCACGCGGGATGAAGCGCGCCGGATCGCCGTGCGTGCGCAGTTGCTGGATGCCGATCGTCCCGGCGACGTCGTCGAGGTCGCCGAGCAACTCGGGAGCATCAAGATCGACCCGACCGCAACCATTGCTCCCGCGGAACAGACCGCATTCTGGAGCCGAATCGGGTGGGGCTATGAGCCAGGTCAGCTGAAGAAGGCCGTTGAAGACGATCGTCTGCTGTTCGAATTCGACGGGCGGTTCTTCTCCTCCAGCCTGATGCCCTACATGGTGCCGCTGATGCGTGCCCGGCAGTTGCGTGCTGCCTCCCGTGAGTACCTCGAGGCGAACGCCGCCTTTCGCAAGGATGTGCTGGCTCGCCTACGCGCTGAGGGGCCGCTGCTGGCATCCGAGATTCCTGACACCAGCGTTGTGCAGCGCAGCAACGAGAGCGGCTGGTACGGATCGAATCAGGTGCCGCGGATGCTCGAACTGCTCTCGGTCATCGGCGAGGTTGCAGTGGTTCGACGCGAAAACCGCCAGCGCGTGTGGGACCTGGCAGAGCGGCTGTACAGCCCGGATGACGGATCCATCACGCCCCAGGAAGCCGAGGAGCGGATGCAGCAGCGGCGCCTTCAGGCCGCCGGGATCGCGCGCCAGAAGTCACCCTGGAGCGACGTCGGCATGGTCGGCGAGCCCGCGGAGGTCGAGGGGAGTGCGTGGAAGTGGCGCGTTGACCCCGAGGCGATCGCCGCCCTCGATGACGACCCCGGTGGCCGCGTCGCGATCCTCAACCCCTACGACCGGATGCTCTTCGACCGCCCGCGTCTTGCCGAGCTGTTCGATTTCGACTTCATCCTCGAGCAGTTCAAGCCCAAAGCCCAGCGCGTGTACGGCTATTTCGTGCATCCGATCCTCATCGGCGACCGCTTCTCGGCGCTGCTGGATGCCGAACTCGACAAGAAGAAAGAGAACCTCGTCGTCTCGGCGGTGCACGAACTCATCCCGTTCGACGACGAGGAGCGCGAGATGGTGGATGCCGAGATCCGCGACCTTGGAGAGTGGCTCGGTGTTCCGGTGGTGTTTGCCTCGGGACGCCGATAGGCCCGGCGCGTACCCTCGGATCATGGCGCACCGGATCTTCACGACGAGCTTCGCGTCCGTCTACCCGCTCTACGTCGCCAAGGCAGAGCGCAAGGGGCGGTCGAAGGCCGAAGTTGACGAGATTATCGCCTGGCTGACGGGCTTTGACGACGGCGATCTGGCGCGGCACCTCGATGACGGGACGACGTTCGAGGCGTTCTTCGCGGATGCCGACCTCAATCCGCGCGTCTCGGCGATCACGGGCGTCGTGTGCGGCGTGCGTGTCGAAGAGATCGAGGACCCGCTGATGCAGAAGATCCGCTATCTCGACAAGCTGATCGACGAACTGGCCAAGGGTAAGGCGATGCCGAAGATCCTCCGGGAAGCGTGACGATGCCGCTCGTCGATCATCTGGGGATATCTGTCGCCGACGTCGTCGCGACGGCTGACCGATTCGAGCCGGTGCTCACCGAGCTCGGCTATGTGCGCACGGATGCCGGGGCCACCGTGTTCTGGACGAGGCCGGGCGAGACGGAACTCATTTTCTATCCCGCTCGCGACGTCGGGAGCGGTCCGCATGAGCACGGGCGGGTGGGCTGGCAGCACCTGGCTTTCGCAATCGATTCGCGTGCTGAGGTCGATCGGCTTCACGGGGTGGCTGTGGCTGCAGGCTGGGTAGCGGTACGCGATCCGAAGCCCTATCCGCGCTTCACGCCCCGGTACTACGCATCCTTTCTCGAGGATGAGAACGGCATCCGTATCGAGTTCATGCACAACCCGCCCCGCGAGGTGAAGGACTGACCGCGGCCGCCTGCACCGTCCGCGTTGGTCGTCAGGTGCTGTTGCTGGCGGGGATAGTCGCGTAGTTCGACGGATGCATGCGCCAAACCCCCTCCTCCCTGCGGTGTATGACATCGCGTGGTCGGCGATCGTCACCCTCGCCTTGCTCCTGACTGTCGTGGCGCTGATTGTGCTTGCCCGCTCCGCCCGACAGCTCACCGGAGGCTGGCATTGATCTGGACGCTTCTGATCCTCTTCGTCCCGGTCGTCGGCCCGGCGCTCTGGCTAACGGCCGGGCGCCGGATGACTCTCGCAACGAGCCACGATCGGCCGTAGCGGAGCTCGGCATCTTCGGGTCGGGGCCTCCGTTCAGTCGCGCCTTGACGCTGGTCGCAAAGCGCGAAAGTCGCGCGAAGGCGCGACTGAACGGGAGTGTCGGGGCACCTCGCGATTCGAGCTTTCTGGGGTGCGCCTAGCCAGGATGAATGTCGGAGTTATGTTCTAATGTCGAGGCATGACAAACTCGCTGGCAGGTATTGCGGAGGCGCTTGAAGCGCTTGCTGCTGCTGGCGCCGAACGATCGCCGGAGTCGCTGACCGCGGCCGAGCTGGTTGCCGTAAACAACGCCTACGGAGCGTTGCGGCGGCGAGTTGATGCAGCGTTCGCGCCGGTCGCCGCTGAGATCGCTCGCCAGTCGCGTAGGGAGCTCGGTAAGGAGTCTCTCGCCAAGCGTCACGGGTTCGCATCGCCCGCCGCGCTGATTTCCACCACGAGCGGCACCGGCATCGGCGAGGCGCTTCGCATCGTCCAGGTCGGTGAGGCTACCTCGCCACGGATGACGCTCACGGGCGATCCGCTGCCCGCGAAACGGCAGTTCGTGGCCGCCTCGGTCGCCCGAGGAGACCTCGGCGTAACGCCGGCGGCGGCGATCGTGACACTTCTCGACCGGCTTTCCCTCCGCGCAGAAGCCGCGCGCATCGACGAGGCCGAACGGCAGCTCGTTCAGCTTGCGCCGGGGCTGCGGCCCGATGAACTCTCGAAGCTCCTCGCGCGCGTCGAGGCGCACCTCGATCCCGATGGTGTGGAACCGCGGCACGAGGATGCTAGGGCGCAGCGCTCTCTCGTCATCCAGGAACGCGACGGCATGGTGACACTCACTGCAAAGTTGGATGCCGAGACCGCGGCGCCCGTTAAGACGGCGATCGAAGCGATGGTGACCCAGGAACTGCGCCGCAATGAGCATGCAACCACCGACGAGCGCGACTTGCGATCCGTAAAGCAGCTTGCCGCAGACGCGTTGGCTGACCTGTGCCGGCACGGATTGAGCTGTGACCGTGTCCCGACTGGTCCCGCAACCACCGTTGTCGTGCGTATGAGCCTTGAGGAATTGCAGAGCGGCATTGGGGCTGCCACGATCGACGGCCTTGACCAGCCGGTTTCGGCAGGAGCCGTCCGCCGGCTCGCCGCCGACGCGCAAGTCATTCCGTGCGTGCTGGGTGGCGAGAGCGAGATTCTCGACTGGGGAAGGCTGAAGCGTTTGTTCACGCCCGCCCAGAAGGTTGCGTTGGCTGGAAGAGACGGCGGATGCATCTTCTGCGGCGCCCCGCCGGGGTGGTGCATTGTTCATCACGCGAAGTGGTGGGAACGAGACACGGGTCCAACAGATCTCGAGAACGGCGTGCTCCTGTGCACCCGCTGTCACCATCGCGTTCATGACGACGGATGGGAGATCGAGATCGAGAGCACTGGCCCGGCTGGAAAGGTCTGGATCATCCCTCCCGCATGGATCGACCCCGCCCGGACGCCCCGGCTCGCCGGCAACTCCCGGTACGCCCTCACAGCCTGAACTCCGGGCGCTGGTCGGGGCGGCAGAGGGGCATCGGGTACGATAGACAGGCTGTTCTGGTGACGTGTCTGAGCGGCCTAAGGAGCACGATTGGAAGTCGTGTGTGCGTGCAAGCGCACCGTGGGTTCAAATCCCACCGTCACCGCCACATGTCCTGAGCCGCGTCATCGTTTACGAACGGGTCGCGGCTCAGGGCTTTTTCGTCTAGCTGCGGGGAAACAGGCCGAGCACCAGTGACCGGGGCGCGACCAGGGCGATCGATCGTCGCGCAGGAGAGGCCGCCAGCATCACCTGGCCGCGAACCTCTCGAGCCGCCTGGGCGAGCGTCCCCCGCTCGGTTCCGCCATCGCCTGGCCGCGGCCTCGGCGCCGTGCCAACACCGGCCAGTGCATAGGACTCTCGTTCAATCGCCGACACGAGCACAGCCATGGCATCCGCATCAACGCCGTGATGCCGTACGAGCCGGTCCCCGAGCATCCGCGGCGTGTCGCTCCCCGCCACCCGGATGCCGAGATCCACCGCCGTATCCCGAACAACTGCCCACGCAGCCACCGCATCGCCGCGCGCGGCCGAGGCAAGCAGTCGCCGCCGGCGCAGCTCAGCAACAACGCCGGGCGCCGCCAGCAGAGCGAGTAGCCCGAGGATGAAGGCTCCCCACCCGAAGGCCGCAAGGTTGCGCTGCAGAGGAAGGGGCACCGAGGCGTTCGGAGTGTCGAGGTTCTCGGTGAGGGCCGATCGCGTGGGCTGCGGCGTCGCCGACGGCGCGGATGACGCGGTCGGCGTGGGGTCAGCCGCGTCGTTCTGGGCGGCATCCGTGGCGGATCCGAACCGCGTCGCCGTCCCGAGGCTGTTGGTCGGTTCGAACGCGACCCAGCCGATCCCGTCGAAGTACACCTCCGGCCACGCGTGAAGCTGTCCGCTGAGCACCGACCGCACGTTCTGCCCGTCGACGACGGTGCTGGTGTTGACGCCGGGCAGGTAGCCGACAACGATCCGCGACGGCATATCGAGGGTCCGTGCCATGAGCGCGAATGCCGACGCGTAGTGCACGCAATACCCGGACTTCACCTCGAGAAATGCCGCGACGGCGTCAGCGCCTGACCCGTCGAACCCCTGCTCGACCGGGGCATCGAGCGAGTACCGAAAGTCCGGGCCGCGGAACCAGGACTGCATCGCGATCAGCGCGTCATAGTCGTTCGTGGTGCCGGCGGTGATCTCTTGTGCGGTCTGGGCGATGATCTCGGGAAGATTGTCGGGCAGAGCGGATGCCGTGTCCCGAACCTGGCCAGGATTGGCATCCGCTGCTCGGATCTGGTCGAGGGTCGGCTCGGGGACGCGGGTATCGACGACATACGACTGCCCCTGCGTTGCGCCGTTGTCACCCACGACCGTCCGGTTCAGCGGCATCACGTTCCACGAACCCGACAGGCCTTCGACTCCCACAGCGGGGAAAGGCACCGGAAGCCAGGATGCGGAGAGGTCGGTGATCTCGACAGTCGTGGAGTAGTCGGCCACCTCGATGCCGGGACCGGTCTCGACATAGCCGAACGCGGCTCCGCCCTCCAAGGGAAGCGACCACGTGCGATCGGGTTCCCAGACTGCGCCCGTGAACTCGCTGAGGGTGGCAACGCGCAGGTACGGCGGCAGCGGTGCTGTCGAGCGCATCCGCAGCACTTCGATCTGTTCGGGGCGCCGCAGATCCTGCCCGAGCGAGAGGGATGCGTCGATCCCGGCGGTCCCGCTTCCGGCCGCGACCCGCGGACCCGGCTGGGGGAGTGAGGGGGTAATGACGAGGGTTGCGACCAGCGCGAGCACGCCGATACCAGCTGCGACAGCGGAGGCACCGCTTGCGCGTCCACTTCGAGGCTCCCGGCCGCGGGTCTCGGCGCGAAGCATCAGCAGCACAGCCGCCGCAAGCAATGCGAACGACCACAGGTTCACGGTGCTCGGCACCGCGAGCGCAGGAATCAACGACACCGTGAACAGGGCGACACCGGCCAGGAGCGGCATCCGCGCTGTCAACGCGATGTGATCCACGGCGATCGTGAACAGGCCGGCCGCCCCGACGACCAAGAAGCTCAACGCCGGAGTGGGGACCATAGGGGCCGCGCTGTAGAGGATCTCCCCGGATGCCGTGGCCACGAGGCTCGCCGCCTGGTCCACGCTCGCGAAGACCGGGATGACTCCCCACAGAGCGGTCTCTCGCAGGAACACGACGGTGACCACGCCGATCGTGAGCGCAAGCTCGACGGCGCTGATGCCGATCGCAGACATCCGGGTGCGGCGAAGCAAAAACCCCGTGACCATGATCGCCGCCGACAGCGCGAGGGTTCCCCAGATCCAGGCGCCGGGCGCGATGACTCGCGTTACCGGCAGGAGTGCGGCGACGATCCCGATCACCACACCGACGGTCAGCAGGGCGTCGGAGCGTCCGTTTCGCGTCCCCCGGCGGCGGGCGTTGCGCGCTGCGCGCCATCGTGTCGACCAGCTCATCGCCGCGGACCTTGATCGCGCGCGTCGTCCCACCAGCCGGGCATCTCGGGTCCCACGCGAATGGCCTGAACTCGCCACCCCAACTCCGCTGCTCGGTCGAAGCCGTCAGCGCTGGCGTCGGTGGCCAGCAGGATCGGCAGGGTCGTGTGTGCGCCGATGGATGCCAGGGCTGCGACATCCGCCTCAGAGACGGTGCCGGTGATGATCACGATCGGGCCACTGCCGACCCGGGCGAAGGCGCGCGGCAAATCATGGATGCTGTGCCCGGCGCCCGCGACGATGGTTGCGCAGTCCGCGGCGAACGCGTCGAGGAGCGCCTTCTCGCCCGGCTCGATGGGCTCGTGGAGCGGGGTTCCGTCGCTGTCGAGGACGCTGACGGTGTAGCCGTCGTGCGAGAGTTGCGCGACAGCCGACACGGTAGTGGCAACTGCTGCCTCGAAGGCGGGGTCCTGCCCAGGCGCAGTAGCGGCCCCGGCGCCCCAGCGCGCGTCGTCCCGGTCGAGCACGACGACGGCATCCGGTGCAGCCTCATTCTCTTCCTGGCGCACCATCAGACCGTCGTGGTGAGCCGACGCACGCCAGTGGATGCGGCGCATCGAATCCCCCGGCTGGTAGGGCCGGGCCAGCAGATTGTCCACGCCATGCCCTCGCTGGGTGTGGGTGGCGTGGAGCGCGCCTCCGGCAGTTGCCGTCATCGCACGCAGTGCGGTGACCTCGACCTGCGCGGGAGCGACCCTGACCGATTCGGCATCGACCACACGCACCGCGCGGCGGGCCAACCCGAAGGGATCTTCGGTGACCACCCGCAGCGGACCGAGAACGTAGGTGCCGCGCGTGCTGGGCGTCACGGTATACGTCACCGTCGCGACTCGCTCGGCTCCGCCCCACCTCAGGTCACCCTCGAGCTCGCCGATGAAGACCGGGTCAGCGAGTTCGTGCCACCGCCCCGATCTGCCCATCATGCGGTTCGGCGGTCTCAGCGTCACCGTGACGGTCGTGGGTTTGCCGACCGTCGAGACGTCGGGGACGATCCGTCTGGGTGTGGCGGTGGGAGCCGCGCGAAGCCAGAGCGATGCGAGGCTCCCCGCGCACAGCACTGCCATCAGGACACCGAAGAACATGAGCTCGACGACGCCGGTCTCGCCCGCGATCACGAAAGAAGCGATGGCAAGGATCAGGGCGCCGGTGCCCCGAAGCGCGAACGGCCACCAGATCATGTCACCGCCGTGAGGCGAGGGGGACGCGGGCGCTTGCCGCGATCTGATCGAGGGCGCCTGCTACCGCTGCCTCGCCATGATGGGCGCCACCGGCTGCCCGGGTGGCAATCAGGCGGTGAGCGAATACCGGATGCAGCAGGCCCGTGATGTCGTCGGGAATGACAAACGATCGGCCCTCCAGTGCCGCCGCCACCTTGGCGGCCCGCACCAGTTGCAGCGTCGCGCGCGGGCTCGCTCCGAGCTTGAGGTCAGGGTGAGCGCGGGTCGCCTGAGCAAGGGAAACGGTGTATTCCTCGATGGCCGGTGCCACGTGGATGTGTCGCGCCGCCACGATCAACTCCGTCACCTCGTGGGTCGTGACGACAGGGCGCACGGATTCGAGCGGGTTCACGGTCTCACGCTGACGGAGCATGAGCGTTTCGGCGCGAGCATCCGGATACCCCATCGAGATCCGCATCGTGAACCTGTCCCGCTGTGCCTCGGGAAGAGCGTAGGTCCCCTCCATCTCAAGCGGGTTCTGGGTGGCAACGACCAGGAACGGATGCGGCACGAGGTGCGTGTGTCCGTCGACGGTTACCTGGCGTTCTTCCATCGCTTCCAGGAGCGCGGACTGCGTCTTCGGGGAGGAGCGGTTGATCTCGTCGGCGATCACGATGTTCGCGAACACCGCTCCGGGCTTGAACTCAAACTCACGATCGATGGGGTTGAAGGCCGAAACGCCGGTGACGTCGCCCGGGAGCAAGTCGGGTGTGAACTGGATACGTCGCACGGCGGCATCGATGGATGCTGCAAGCGCCCGAGCGAGCATCGTCTTTCCGACGCCGGGAACGTCCTCAATGAGGAGGTGCCCCTCGGCAAGCAGGCAGATGAGGGCACTGCGAGCTGCCTCCGGTTTGCCGTCGATCACGGACGTGACGGCTCCGAGGATCGCGTCGGTGACCTCGGCGAAGCGGTTCACCGAAACCGGCGGGGTTGCCGCGGTGACCCCCTCCTCGCCGGTGACGCTCTCGGTCATACCGCCCTACCTTTCTGAGTGTTCCCGATCGTGTTGTTGACGCGGCAG
>SWBZ01000004.1_pt1 | contig 150279 bp, 131 predicted proteins | sample 4693031 | NCBI WGS metagenome assembly SWBZ01 (sample SAMN10267274, study PRJNA491770) | bioreactor metagenome | isolation source: DHS bioreactor inoculated with | place: Japan: off Shimokita Peninsula
GGGGGGGCATGATTGCGCTTACGGCACTTGGGGCAAGGCGCGGATCCGACAAAATGGTTGGTCCGCCGGAAGCCGGAAAACGGAAGACTGGCGCGAACCCGTCGCAGGGGCGTTAGTAATGTCGGGCGGCGTTGTCCTTACCGTTTCCTTGCTGTATCTCGGGCTTCTTTTCGCCATTGCGCAGGTTGTCGATCTTCAGGCGGCGAAGGGACGCCCGCTCACCCGAAACCCTTATATTTATACGCTCTCAATCGCGGCATATTGCACGTCCTGGACCTTCTACGGCAGTGTCGGATTGGCCGCCACCCGGGGACTAGACTTTTTGCCTATCTACCTGGGGCCGACCCTTGTCTTCATTCTCTGGTCGGTGATCTGGATAAAGATTGTGCGTATCTGCAAAGTGCACCGGATCACGTCGATCGCCGATTTTATCGCTTCGCGTTACGGCAAGCAGGCGCGTCTCGGCGGATTGGTGACGGTTATCGCGGTCGTCGGGACTACCCCTTATATTTCGCTGCAGTTGAAATCCATCGCTACCAGTTTTCGCATCCTTGTCAGCTCCTCCGAGCAAGCGTTGCTACATGCGCCGAGCGAGCCGATATTTTTCATTGATACCACGCTGGTCGTTGCTCTTGCGCTTGCACTTTTCGCCATTCTGTTCGGTACACGCCATATCGATGCGAGTGAGCATCATGAAGGTCTGGTTGCTGCCATCGCATTTGAATCAGTGGTCAAGCTCGTAACCTTCCTCGCTGTCGGTTTTTTCGTCACATTCGGATTGTTCAACGGGTTTGGGGATCTGTTTTCGACGGCGGCTGATAAGGGGCTGAATAACTTATTTACGGTTTCCAAGGATCACGACTACAGCCTCTGGATGACGATGACAGTTCTTTCCATGGCGGCGATTATCTGTCTGCCGCGTCAGTTCTATATGACGGCGGTGGAGAATCCCGATGAATCGTTTTTGCGTAAGGCAACCTGGCTGTTCCCGCTATATCTTCTGGTGATTAATATCTTCGTGCTGCCAATTGCGCTTGCGGGTCGACTTTCCTTCGATGGAATTTCGGCTGATGCCGACATGTTTATGTTAACAGTCCCGCTTTTTCATGATCAGGCAATACTGGCATTGGTCGCTTTTGTCGGCGGTCTGTCGGCGGCGACGTCGATGGTTATCGTCGCGTCCATTGCGCTTAGCACGATGGTCTGCAACGACCTTATCATGCCCCTGCTTCTGCGATGGCGCTGGCTCAATATCAGCAAGAACGACGACTTGACCGGACTTTTGCTGACAATCCGGCGCGTCAGTATTCTGCTGATCCTGATCCTTGGCTATATCTATTATCTTATTGCCAGCGAATCCTACTCGCTGGTGACAATCGGATTGGTTTCCTTTGCCGCCGCGGCTCAGTTTGCGCCGTCAATTATTGGCGGAATTTTCTGGAAGGGGGCGTCCTATAGGGGGGCGGTGACCGGCCTTGCGCTCGGTTTTCTGGTCTGGCTCTATACCCTGCTGCTTCCCTCTTTCGCGCAATCCGGCTGGCTCCCCTTGAGCTTTATCGAGGAAGGACCTTATGGATTAGAGTTTCTTAAACCCTACGCGCTATTCGGAATGGAGGGGTTCGATCGGCTGACTCATGCACTCTTCTGGAGCATGTTTGCCAATATTGGCGCCTATTGGATGGTTTCCCTGCTATCGCATCAAACCGCGATCGAACGTATTCAGGGAACACTGTTTGTCGACGTGTTCGGGCATACGGATGACGAGCGCGACAGTCGTTACTGGCGGGGGTCGGCGACGGTTGCCGATCTGCAGCAGCTGGTGGGTCGTTTCGTCGGCGTCCAGCGGGTGGCTCTGGCCTTCTCCGATTTTGCCGCTGAACGCGATATCAATTTACGCAAGAGCCAATCCGCCGATGCGGCGCTGCTGGATTTTGCCGAGAAGATGCTGGCCGGCGCCATCGGATCAGCCACGGCCCGGGTGATGGTCGGCTCCGTCGTCAAGGGCGAAATCGTCGGTCTTGATGAGGTCTATCGTATCCTCGACGAAACGAGCCAGGTGATTGAATACAGTCACCGCCTTGAGCAGAAATCCGCCGAACTGGAGCGGGCGACCGCGCAACTGCGCAACGCAAATGAGCGGCTGAAGGAACTGGATTCCCTAAAAGATCACTTCCTTTCCATGGTCAGCCACGAATTGAGAACGCCCCTCACGTCCCTTCGCGCCTTTGGCGAAATCCTTATCGACAATCCCGAAGTATCACCCGAGGAACGGGAGCGGTTTCTGAATGTCATCATCAAGGAAAGCTCGCGCCTTACCCGCCTGATTGACCAGTTGCTCGACCTCGCCCGGATGGAGGCCGGACAGATGGATTGGTCGCTCGACACTGTCGACATGGATGGAACCCTCAAGGAGGCGATGGCGACGCTCGCGGGGTTGATCAAAGAGAGTGAGGTTGACGTCGCAATCGATATCCCGGATGACTTGCCGAAGGTACGGGCGGACCGGGACCAGTTGATACAGGTAATTATCAACCTTGTCTCCAACGCCATCAAGTTCTGCGACAAAGCCGAAGGGCACATTGACGTCGCGGTCACATCGGGAGATGACGTGCTGGAAGTGAGCGTAGCCGACAACGGCAAGGGCATTCCGGTTAATATGTTGGAGAAAATATTCGAGAAATTTCATCAGTCGATTGACCGCGACGAAGATAAACCGCAAGGGTCCGGCCTCGGTCTTGCGATTTGCCGCGAAATCGTCACGTTCCTTGGCGGCAAAATCTGGGTCACCAACAGGAAGGAAGGCGGCGCGGTTTTCACCTTTACCGTTCCCCGCGCCGATCGGCTGGACGTCAGGATTTCCGCGGAGTAAATCTTTAGTTAAAAGCGCGATAGATCATAATTACGCCGATCAATGCGACCAGCATGAGCACGATTTTCTTGAACGTCACCTGATCGATCCGGTGGCGAACCTTGGTGCCCGCCCACATCCCCGCGAAGAGAGGGATAAGCCCGATCAGGCTATAGGCAATTTCAGTGGGCTTCAGGAAATCCATGCTCTGCAAACTGAGAAGCAGGAAGATGCTGCCGCCAAATAGCATGACGCTGACGGCGGCGACGAATTTCTCTTTTTGCAGGCCGAGTGCAATAAAGAATAACACGGGCAGGGTTCCATAAAGGGTCGTTATGCCGCCAATAATACCGGCAACGACGCCAATCACAGGGCCATAAATTTTCTCATGTTTGCCGAGGAAGGCAAAAGAGACGCCGTAATAATCAAGCGCCGAAATCACTATGAGAAATATGCCAACGGCGATCAGAAGAAATTTCGTATCGACGGTGGACAGCGCGAAAACACCTATCGGCAAACCGATAAACAACCCGAGGAAAATCCGCCAGTGACGACTCACACTGGATTTTATATGCCCCGAAACCATCATCTGGACGAAATTCGTAATCACCATCGGTACAGTCATTATCGAGACAGCCGCGGGAAGTGACATGAAAAACACGATGATCGGGACCGCGATGGTCGGCAAACCGAAAGCTGAGATACCCTTTACAAAGCCGCCAAGCGCAAAGGCAATACAGACGACCAGCAAATGTAAAAGATTGAATTCAGGCAGATATTGGGCAATCATGACCGGGCTTCGTTCAGAAAAATAAATAAGCAGCGCGGGGAGGAAGAAATTCCCGACTGTCACTTGACCTATGGACCATAAAAAATGCTTTGCCGCAAACAAAATTCTTCCTATTCCGTCCAACCGTTGCCCAATTCGGGATGTCGATCATGAAAGCCTGGGTGATCAATAAAGAGGGGGGAATCGACGGCCTGGAATTGATAGACAGGGATATTCCGAAGCCGGGGCCGGGGGAAATTCTGGTTCGACTAAAGGCGAATTCGATCAATTTTCGCGACCTTTCGACGATAAAAAACGCGAGTGCGCGCGGTATATCCGGCCAGCGGATCCCGAACTCGGACGGGGCCGGCGTCGTCGAGGAGGCCGGACCGGGTGTGACGGCCTTCAAATCCGGTGACCGGGTTGTCGGCACCTTTTTCCAAAACTGGCTGAGCGGCCCTATCCACGAGGGCGTCATGCCAAGCGCTCTGGGTGGACCGATCGACGGGCTGCTGTGCGAATATGCGCTGTTGAAGGAATCGGGGGCGCTTTCCGTTCCGGCACATTTATCCTTTGAAGAAGCCGCGACCTTGCCTTGCGCCGGGCTGACTGCCTGGAATTGTCTGATAGAGGGCGGAAAGGCGCGGGCGGGCCAGACCGTTCTTCTGCTCGGCACCGGAGGCGTTTCCATATTCTCACAACAGCTGGCCAAGATGTCAGGCATCAGGACCATCCTGACGTCCAGCAGTGACGAAAAGCTCGCGCGGGCTAAAAAACTTGGCGCGAATGATGTCGTCAATTATCGCGAGCATCCGAACTGGGAAGAAAAGGTACTGGAATTGACGGAGGGGCGAGGCGTCGATCTGGTGGTCGAGGTCGGCGGTGCGGGTACGCTTGAAAAATCGATTGCGGCTGTTCGTGTGGGTGGCCGGATTTCCCTCATCGGCGTATTGACGGGGGGACAGATTGATCCGACATCCATCATGCGGAAATCCGCAACTCTGCAAGGGATATATGTCGGCCCGCGTGATATGTTTTCGCGTTTGAATACGGCAATCGCGCATAACGGCCTTCATCCCGTCATTGACGAAACTTTCGAATTCAAGGACGCGAAGGCGGCCTATCGGGCGATGGAGAAAGCCGGACATTTCGGGAAAATCGTAGTCAAGATATAGCTGCATGCTGCACAACAGGAGCAAGAATGAAATTATTAAGATATGGCCCGCCGGGTGCTGAGAAACCGGGCATTTTGGATGACGCGGGTGGAATTCGCGATCTTTCGGCTGTCATCCCTGATATTTCCGGCGAGGTCTTGTCGGACGAGGGTTTGGAGAAAGTCCGCGCCCTCGATCCAGCAACGCTTCCTGTTGTAGAGGGAAATCCTCGAATAGGCCCCTGCGTTGGCAATATAGGCACCTTCATCTGTATCGGCCTTAACTATTCGGACCATGCCAAAGAGGCAGGGATGCCCGTGCCGACTGAACCGATTGTTTTTTTGAAGGCGGCATCCGCTGTCTGCGGGCCCAATGACAATGTTGAAATTCCACGAGGCTCGACCAAGACGGACTGGGAGGTTGAGCTCGGCGTCGTGATCGGCAAGCGTGCAAAATATATCAGTGAAGACGAGGCGCTTGATCATGTGGCGGGGTACTGCGCCGCCAACGATGTGTCCGAGCGGGAATTTCAATCAGAACGCGGTGGCCAATGGACGAAGGGCAAAAGCCACGACACCTTCGCGCCGATCGGTCCCTGGCTGGTGACGCGCGATGACGTGCCGGACCCGCAAAACCTGGACCTCTGGCTGGAGGTTGACGGCGTGCGGCGTCAGAATGGCAATACCTGCACGATGGTCTTCGGCGTTCCAAAAATCATCTCCTACCTCAGCCATTTCATGACGCTGAATCCCGGTGATGTAATCTCGACAGGCACGCCGCCCGGCGTCGGCATGGGGCACAAGCCGGACCCGATATACCTCAGGCCCGGACAGGTGATGACGCTGTCGGTGGCCGGGCTTGGAACGCAAACACAGACCACGGTTAAGGCATAACAGCAATAAGAGGGAAATAGATGCTAACAGCGGTTCAAAAGCCCGAAAGCCTTGGTTTCAGTTCAAAGCGTCTTCAGTTGATCACGGACTGGATGCAAAGATATGTTGATGGCGGCAAGTTACCAGGCGCCCAGACGGTCATCGCCCGGGGCGGGAAAATAGCCTATGCGAGGTCGGTCGGTCTGCGGGATATCGAGAAAAAAGCGGTATGGGGCGATGATACCATGGCGCGCTTTTATTCGATGACCAAGCCGGTGACGTCCGTCGCCCTCATGATGCTGTATGAAAAGGGACTTTTCCATCTCGACGATCCTGTCGAGGCCTTCATCCCGGCCTTCAAGGACATGCAGGTGCTGCGGCCGCAGGCGCGAAGCATTGAGGATACCGAGCCAGCGAAATCCAGGATCACGATCCATAATCTTCTCACCCATATGTCCGGGATGACCTATGGATTTAACCTCGGTGTCCTCGGCAATCACTATGAAGCGGCGAAGATGGATTTCGGCCCGAGAGGCGGGACGCTCGAAAGTGAGATCGACAGGCTCGCGCAAATGCCTCTCCTGTTCGAGCCGGGAACGCGCTGGAACTATGGCGTGTCGACGGACGTGGCCGGTCGTCTGGTGGAGATTATCTCCGGACAGGATCTCAAGTCCTATTTCCATGAGAATATTTTCGGTCCGCTCGGCATGGTTGACACCGATTTCGGTGTGCCGAAAGAGAAGCTGGGCCGGTATGCAGCCGCGTATGGCGCGGATGAGAAGGGCGGTATCAAGGCTCTTGATCCGGTGGAAGAGAGCGTCTTCAAAATGGAGAAGGTCGTCTGCTATTCCGGTGGCGGCGGCCTCATCTCGACGGCGTCGGATTATCTAAAGTTCGCCGAAATGATCCGTCGCCGCGGCGCATTCGAGGGCGGCCGCCTGCTTGGGCCACGTACTGTGGATTTTACGACCAGCAATCATCTGGATGGCGATCTCGCCCGTTATGGCCAGCCGGTTTTCTCAGAAGTCTCGTTCGTGGGCGTCGGTTTTGGGCTTGGCGGTTGGGTCATGTTGGAGCCGGCGCTTTCGCAAATGATGGGATCGCCGGGGGATTTCGGCTGGGGCGGAATGGCGAGCACGGTTTTCTGGGTAGACCCGGTCGAAGACATGACGGTTCTGTTCTTGACGCAATTTATCCCGAGTAGTTTCTATCCGCTGCGAAAAGAACTCCGGGCGCTCGTTTATCAGGCGCTGGTCGACTGACTTTCCTTTACGCCGCGTTGTCGCCTTCCTGACATAAAACAGCAATTTTAACGTCACCAAGCCGACATGTCGTCGCAACAATAGTTTGAGATACCTTCTGCAATCTCTCGTTGGAGTATGCAGGAGTGTATCTTGGAACCATTGCGATTTAACAACCTCGAACTTCGTCTGGCGCATAACGCGGCGGATATCGATGCCGCGCAGGCGCTGCGCTACCGGATTTTCTATGAAGAGATGGGCGCGACGCCTTCACCTCTTTGCCTGGAAAAGGCGCGCGACGTCGACAGGTTCGATGAAATTTGCGACCATCTTCTGGTCGTGGACCTTGAGAAAAGTACCCCGGCCAAGCCGCATGTCGTCGGCACCTACCGTTTCCTCAGAAGCAGTGTCGCCGGGAAGCATGGCGGCTTTTATTCCGAATCCGAATTTGATCTCGGGCACTTGAAAATCTTCCCCGGGGAAATCATGGAGCTCGGGCGCTCCTGTATCGATGCGGCCTATCGCCGGCGTGGTGCCATGCAGCTTCTCTGGCGCGGGATCGCGGCCTATATCCATATTCACGAGGTGCAGGTGATGTTCGGCTGCGGCAGCATTCATGGCACGGATCTTGAGGAGCACGCCAGGGTTCTCTCCTACCTGCATCACTATCACAAGGCCCCTGGACATCTGCGGCCTCGCGCGCTTGATGAGATTTATATCCCGATGAAGATGATGAAGCGCAAGGAGGTTGATATCGAGCTTGCGCAGCGTCAACTTCCACCGCTTCTGAAAGGATATTTGCGCCTGGGTGGTTATATCGGAGATGGCGCGGTGATCGACCGTCAGTTCAATACCATCGATGTCTGCGTCGTCGTCGAGACGGAGAACGTCACCGGCAAGTATATCCGGCATTTTTCACGGGACCGGAAAGGAAAAGACGCTGCCGTTGTCGCGACCGGCAATCCGGTTCAGATCTATTCCTAATCCGTCGACGCGCCCTGGGAAATCCACCAGCCGATGAGCTTGCGTTCCTCGTCGGTCATCTTGGTGAGATTTCCAAGCGGCATCGTTTTCGTATCGACCGTCTGCTGGCGGATGCGTGTTTTCTCCCGCGCAATCTGCGCCGGCGTCTCCAGCCGCACGCCCTTTGGCGGGCTGTCGAAATCCGGATTGGACGGTTTTGCCGCATGACAGCTGGTACAGCGATCATGAATTATTTTCTCGACAGTGGCGAAGGATATGTTCTCGGCCGGCGCGTCGTCGTCGGAGGCAGGGGCCGCCAAATAGGCAATCGCAAAGAACAGAATGAAGGCGATGGGGAGCAGGATGAAACCCTCTTTCGCGCGACCCTGGTTTTTCATATTGAAAAAGTGCCGGACGAGAACACCGACGAGAGAGATGCCGGCAAGGAGCAGCCAGTTAATGTCGCTGCCATATGTCATCGGGTAGTGATTGCTGATCATTACGAACAGCACAGGCAAGGTGAAGTAGTTATTATGGAGTGAGCGTTGCTTTGCCCTCAGGCCGTATATGGGGTCCGGCGCTTCCCCCTTTTTCGCGGCGGTTACCAAAGCGACCTGTCCCGGAATAATCACCACCAGCACGTTCGCGGCCATAATCGTTCCCATTATCGCACCGACATGAATATAGGCGCCGCGCCCGCTGAAGACATGCGACAATCCGAAGGCGGCAAGGGTGAGAAGGATGAAGAGGATAAGCCCAAAGACAGCCTGGTTGTTGATCAGCGGCGACTTGCAAAGAAGATCATAGATGATCCAGCCGCCGGCAATTGATCCGACGCCGATCAGTATGGCGGTATCCGTTGAAATATCCGCGATGCTCCGGTCGATCAGATAGATGTCGGCGCTGAAATAGTAAAGAATCGTCAGCAGTATGAAACCGCTGATCCAGGTGAAATAGGCCTCATACTTGAACCAATGCAGGGTTCTGGGAATTTCAGGCGGCGCCAGCCGGTATTTCTGCACCTCGTAAAATCCGCCGCCATGAACCGCCCAGAGCTCACCCCCGACGCCGGCTTTGTCTTTGTATCCGTCCTTTTCCGGCGGCGTAAGGTTCATGTCGAGCCAGACGAAATAAAATGAGGCTCCGATCCAGGCGATGCCGGTGATCATGTGAATCCAGCGGACCGCCAATTGCGCCCATTCCATCAGTTCCATGGCGAGCAACTCCCCCTACAACAATTCATTGGTCGACATCTGCTTGCGATAGCCCTCGATAAGTTTACGCGCGGCAAAGTTCACCTCTGTCAGGCTGGTGGGACGGCCAATCCCCAAACGTAGCGTTGCCGCCGCGTCACTTGCGCTTCGTCCCATGGCGCGCAACACATGGGACGGCTCGGAATGAAGAGAACTGCAGGCGGCCCCCGTACTTAATGCGAGCTCCGGCAGCTCATGCAACAGGTCCTCGGCGTCGGCATGACGGAGGTTGATGCTGAGGCAGCCTGGAATATGCGGCACGTCCTCCCCGTTAAAAACCACTGCGTCGCCAAGTTCCGCCCGCAACTGTTCAATAAGGGTCCGGCGAAGGAGAGTAAGGCGGCGTGCTTCCGCGTCGCGGTTTTCCATGGCAATACGGCAGGCTTCACCAAGTCCGACGCAGAGCGCCGTCGGCAGGGTTCCCGGGCGGATCGATCTTTGTTGCGATCCTCCATGCATGAGCGGTGCGAGCTCTGTTCCCTCCCTTATGTAAAGGGCGCCGATACCCATCGGCCCGTAAATTTTATGTCCGGAAAGGCTTAGAAGGTCGAGATGCAGTGCGTCGATGTCGATCTCCTGTGTCGAGATGGCCTGCGCGGCGTCGCTGTGAAAGGCGATGTTTCGTTCCGTGCAAATTCGCCCGATTGCCTCCAGGTCCTGGCGGACGCCGGTTTCGTTATTTGCTGCCATAACGGAGATAAGGATTGTCTCCGGCCGGATCGAATTGATCAACTCATCGATGTCAAGAAGACCATTGCCATCGACCGGGAGTAACGTCACCTCAACGCCTTCGCGTTCGCTGAGATGCCGGAGGGGCTGGAGAACGGCCTCATGTTCCGTCGCGACGGAAATGATGTGACGCGCACCTTCTCTCGCGCGCGCAAATCCGAGGAGGGCGAGATTATTGGCTTCAGTTGCACCCGATGTGAAAATGATTTCGTGAGGCTTTGCATTGATCAGGGCGGCGATATGGCCTTGCGCGATCTCGATCGCTTGCCGCGCCCTGTGGCCGAAGCTGTGCGTGCTGCTGTGAGGATTGCCCGCCACATTCCCGAGCCATGCCGACATCGCACCCTCGACCCTCCCGTCCAAAGGCGTGGAGGCCTGGTAATCGAGGTAAAGGGGCAGGGACAGTAATTCTCCCTCAAAAAAGATCTCGCGACGTTGATCGAAATTACCGGCCATCGGTCAGGCACCGTAGGCATCGAGCCTGGCGATCATTGCCTGCTTTTCCGCCGGGCTGCAGAAGCTCGCTTCGAAGCCGTTTCGCGCAAGCGTCATTATTTGTGCCTTCGTAAGGCCAAGGCTTTCGGTGATCGCTTTGTAATTCTCGTTCACATAACCGCCGAAATAGGCCGGATCGTCAGAGTTGACGGTCGCTTTCAGTCCTAGTTCCAGCATTTTTCGGATCGGATGATCGCGCATGTCCTTGACCCCGGCGAGCTTGAAATTCGACAGCGGGCAGACAGTGAGCGCCATCTGCTCCTTCACAAGCCGGTTGACCAAATCTTCGTCTTCAAGGGACCGATTGCCGTGGTCCAGCCTGTCGATTTTCAAAAGATCGAGGGACTCATACACATATTCCGGTGGGCCTTCCTCTCCGGCATGGGCGACGGCAAGAAATCCTGCGGATTTTGCCTTATCGAAAACCCGCGCGAATTTGGCGGGAGGATGGCCCAATTCCGATGAATCGAGCCCGACACCAACGATCCGGTCACGATAGGAAAGCGCCTGATCAAGTGTCGAGAATGCAGCCTCTTCCGTCAGGTGGCGGAGAAAACACATGATCAACCGGGTGGTAATGCCGTATTTTTTTCGCCCATCTTCCAGCGCGCGCGTAATGCCGTTGATGACATCGGCAAATGGGATACCCCGATCGGTATGCCCCTGCGGATCGAAGAAAATTTCCGTGTGAATGACGTTTTGCTCATGTACTTTGGTGAGATAGGCAAAGGTGAGATCGTAGAAATCCTGTTCCGTGATCAGGACGCTCATGCCCTGATAATAGATATCGAGAAAGTCCTGAAGATTTGAAAACTGATAGGCGTCGCGGACTTCCTCGATGCTTTTGAACGGGATGTCGACCCCGTTGCGGCGGGCGAGCGCAAACATCAACTCGGGCTCCAGGCTGCCCTCTATATGAAGATGCAGCTCGGCTTTCGGCATGTTTTCGATAAAGCTGTTCAAATCCGCCATAACCGGATCTCATCCATATCACAAAAGAAAAACTCATCCCTGCCGGCGTTTCGGCCGGCAGGGAAAGGAATACCGTCCGAATTTACTTCGGCAGCTGGCCTTCAACGCCTTCGACATACCAGTTCATGCCGAGGAGCACGCCATCGTCGAGGGCTTCACCCGCCGCGGCGCCGACTGAACCGTCCTGCTTGTTGAAGGGACCGGCGAAGGGGACAATCGATCCATCCTCGATGCCTTTGCGTGTTTCTTCCGCAAGGGCGACCACATCAGCCGGGATCGCCGAATTATAGGGCGCGAGTTCGACCATTCCCGATTTCAGGCCGCCCCATGTGTCTTCGGATTTCCAGGTGCCATCCAGCACGGCTTTCGTCCGGGCGACGTAATAGCCGTCCCAATTGTCGACGATCGCGGTAAGCTGCGCTTTCGGCGCGAATTTTGACATGTCAGAGGCCTGTCCGACCGCCCAGACGCCGCGGCTTTCGGCAACCTGAAGCGGTGCGGGGCTGTCCGTATGCTGCAATATCACGTCTGCACCCTGATCGATGAGGGCCTTTGCCGCGTCACCTTCCTTACCCGGATCATACCAGGTGCTGACCCAGGCGACTTTCACCGTGACATTGGGGTTAACGCTGCGGGCGGCGAGGGTCATCGCGTTAATGCCTCGGACCACCTCGGGAATTGGGAAGGAACCGACATATCCGATGACGTTGGATTTTGTCATTTTACCGGCGATCTTGCCAACCACGTAGCGGCCTTCATAAAAGCGCGAGGAATAGGTGCTGACATTGTCGGCGCGTTTGTAGCCGGTCGCATGTTCGAACTTCACGTCCGGAAACTGCTTCGCGACTTTCAGCGTCGGGTTCATGAAACCGAAAGACGTCGTGAAGATCAGCTTGTGGCCGTCCGCTGCCATCTGGCGGATCACGCGTTCACTGTCCGGGCCTTCCTTCACGCTCTCGACAAAGGTTGTTTTGACCTTATCGCCGAATTCCTTCTGGACGGCCTGGCGGCCGACATCATGACGGTAGGTCCAGCCATGGTCGCCTACGGGGCCGACATAGATAAAGCCGATCTTGTCCTCTGCGCTGGCGGCACTTCCGAGCAGCATGCCCGCGGCAATCGCGGCGGCGCCAAAAAGGGATGAGATATGTTTTAACTTCATTACTTTCTCCTTTGTCATCACGGTTGTTGTTTATGATACCTTACGCCGCCGGATGGAATATCTTGCCAATACAGGCCGGCGCATGTTTGCGAATTCGGGATTGATCTTTCGATATCAGGACAAGCACAAGAACGGTTGCAAGATAGGGTAGCATCGAAAGCACTTGTGACGGCACGTTAAGTCCGGCGGCCTGCGCGTGCAACTGCAAAATCGTGATGCCGCCGAACATATAGGCACCGACGAGGACCAGGCCGGGTTTCCAGGTGGCAAAGACAATAAGCGCAAGGGCGATCCAGCCACGACCAGCCGTCATGTTTTCCGCCCACATCGGGGTATAGGCGAGGGAAAGGTAGGCGCCGCCAATCCCGGACATCGCGCCGCCGAACATCACCGCCATGTAACGGATTGCAATCACCGGATATCCGATGGAATGGGCCGCGTCATGGGAGTCGCCAACGGCCCGTAAAATCAGCCCGCCTTTTGTCTTATAGAGAAACCAGCTAACGGCGATGACCATGAAGAAGGATAGATAAACAAGCGCGTCCTGACCGAAGACAATCGGTCCAATGAAAGGAATATCAGACAGGCCCGCGATATCGAGCTTTGCCAGCGCCTGCACCGGCTCGCCGACAAATTCCTGACCCATCAGCGCACTCAGCCCGACTCCGAACAGGGTCAGCGCAAGGCCCGTTGCCACCTGGTTCGCCATCAACGAAAGGGTCAAGACGCCGAACAGGAATGCCATGATGGCGCCCGCAAGCGCCGCCGCGCCGACCGCGAGAAAATAATTGCCGGTCACAGTGGCTGCTATAAATCCGCTGACCGCGCCGACGAGCATCATGCCTTCGACGCCAAGGTTGAGGACGCCCGATTTCTCGGTAATAAGCTCCCCGATCCCGGCAAAAACAAGCGGGGTCGCCGCGGTGATAACGGTCAGAACGACAGGAACGATCCATTCAAATCCAGACATTATGGCGCCACCTTTCTCGCTGTATTCAGCCGGAAACGATAGTGAACGAGAACGTCACTGGCCAGCAGGAAAAAGAGCACCATACCCTGGAACACGCCGGTCACGGCGACAGGCAGGCCAAGATTGATCTGCGCGGTCTCGCCGCCGAGATAGGTAAGGGCCATTAGAAGGCTTGCGAAGAAGATGCCGACCGGATGCAGCCTGCCAAGAAAGGCGACGATAATCGCGGTAAAGCCGTATCCGGGCGAAATGGATGGCAGAACCTGATCTATGGGGCCGCTGACCTCTGAAAGACCCGCGACACCGGCGAGCGCCCCTCCGAAAAGAAGAGTAAACCAGACGATCTTTTTCTGGCTGAAACCGGCATAGCCGCCCGCGCGCGGGGCTTCGCCGATAACTTTGACCTGAAAGCCGATCAGCGTTCGTGCCATCATCATCCAGGCGCCGAGTACCGCCAGAAAGGCGAGCAGCGTGCCAAAATGCAGGCGCGTTCCGGAAAGAAGTATTGGCATATCGGCGCTGTCGCTGAAGGTCTGCGATTCCGGGAAATTGAACCCTTGCGGGTCACGCCACGGGCCATGAACAAGGACGGACAAAAACAGGATGGCCACATAGACCAGCATCAGGCTGGTCAGGATTTCGTTGGCATTGAAGCGTGTCTTTAAAAATGCCGGAATGCCGGCCCAGGCCGCGCCGCCGATAGCGCCCATGATGATCATCGCGGGCAGGAGAAACACGCTTTCTGTTTCGGGAAAATAAATAAACAGACTGCTGCCGACGATGGCGCCCATGGTGAGCTGTCCTTCCGCGCCGATATTCCAGACATTGGCGCGAAATCCGACTGAAAGCCCGATAGCGCACAGCATAAGCGGCGTTGCCTTTACGAACAGCTCGGAGAATTCGTACTTTGTATCGAGGGGCGCGACAAAGAACTGGAATAGCGCCTCAACCGGGTTCACGCCGAGCAGTTCAAACAGGATGACACTGCTCAATACCGTCAGCGCGAGCGCGATGATAGGGGTGAGGTAGACCATAACGCGGGAGTATTCGGCGCGTTTTTCAATTTTAAGCAACATGGGGCGTCTCCACCGGCTCACCCATCCCGTGGGTTCCGCCCATCAACAGGCCAATTTCCTCAATCGTAATCTCCTGGAGCTCGCGACCGACCGACAGGCGGCCCTCCGATATAACCGCGATACGGTTGCTGATGGCGAATAGCTCATCGAGATCTTGACTGACAACGAGAACGGCGGCGCCGGCTTCCGCCAGATCGATCAGGGTCTGATGGATGAAGGCGGCGGCACCTGCATCGACACCCCAGGTCGGATGGGCAACAATAATGACGTTGGGGTTTTGCAGAACTTCCCGGCCGACAATAAACTTCTGCAGATTCCCGCCCGATAGCGAGTTGGCCGTGTGCGAGATACCGGGCGTTCGCACATCGAACTTTTTGACGATATCTTCGGCGTAATGCGCGGTGCCGCCGTTATCGATGAAACCACTGTTCATCAGAGCCATCCGGCTGTAGCCGCTTAAAAAGGCGTTTTCCGCAAGGGTCATTTCGGGCACTGAGCCATGGCCCAGCCTGTCTTCAGGCACGAAAGCAAGACCGAGATCACGCCGTTCCTTCGGATTTAGACGGGCGATGGATTTCCCGTCGAGCATGATTGCCTCGACATCACTGGAGCGAGTCTCGCCGCTCAGAGCGGAGAGAAGCTCGATTTGTCCGTTTCCGGCAACCCCGGCAATGCCCAGAATTTCGCCGGTCCGTACCTCGAAATTTATATTGGCGAGATTGACGCCGAATTCGACATCCGAGTCGACCGTCAGGTTCCTGACTTTCAACCGCACGGCCCCACCTTTTACTGCCTGATGATGTTCGGGCGCGCGCAGATCGGTGCCGATCATCATTTCCGCAAGGCTTTTTGCGGTTTCTTTTGTCGGATCGCACTCACTGATATATTGGCCGCCGCGCAGGATCGTTGCCTTGTGACAAAGCGCCTTGATCTCATCCAGCTTGTGGCTGATGTAGAGAATCGAGACGCCCTCCGAAGAGAGGCGACGCAGCGTTTCGAACATTTTCTCCGCTTCCTGCGGGGTCAGGACCGATGTCGGTTCATCCATGATCAGAAGCTTCGGATTCTGCAGAAGGCAACGGACAATCTCGATCCGTTGCTTTTCACCGACGGACAGCGTATGCACCTGCCGGTGCGGTTCCAGTGGCAGCCCGTAGCTGTTCGAAACCTCGATGATACGGTTTTCGAGGGCTTTCATATCCTGGTGCCCGGACATGCCGAGCGCAATATTTTCAGCGACGGTCATCGCCTCGAACAACGAAAAATGCTGGAAAACCATGCCGATTCCAATTTTCCGCGCGGCGTGCGGGTTTGGAATGGAGACGAGGTCGCCGGCCCACCGGATTTCCCCTTCATCCGCCTCGAGAACGCCATAAATAATTTTGACCAGCGTACTTTTGCCGGCGCCGTTCTCGCCGAGCAAGGCATGAATTTCACCGGGCATGATCTTGAGGTTGATATGATCATTGGCCAGGCAACCGGGATAGGCCTTGGTAATCCCTCTCAATTCAAGTTGCGGTGTCCCACCGCCGCTATCGCTCATGTCGCCATCCCCCGAAAATTCATTCTACTATTTAACCTGACCTGTTCTTTGGCTAAGTCTTTCGTGTATTTTTCTCAAGAAGAGCCCCCGATCTCTCCCCGTCGCACTGGTGAAGTCTCCGCGCGCGCCGATTGAAGCCGAAGCAGGAGGTCCGTTGCAACACTTAACGCGATTTCCGCCGGGCGCTTCCCTTCCAGCCCGGGCAATCCTATCGGGCAGGTAATGCGGGCAATTGTCGCCGCGTCGAAGCCGCGCATTGCCAAGCGCTTGTCGAATTTCGCTTTCTTTGTTTTCGATCCGATCAGTCCGATGAACGCAGCTTTCTCTTGCGACGCCAGCAATTTTTCACAGATTTCAAGGTCGATCTGGTGGCTATGCGTCATAACAAGAAAATAGCTTCCTTCGGGTCTGTCGGCGATAAAACTGCAGGGTTCTTCTGTGACGATTGCCGTCACGTTTCGGGACATTTTACCGGGGAACTGGTCTTTGCGGCTATCAATCCAGTCAATATGGCAGGGAAGGGGAGAAAGCGCGTTGACGACCGCCCGTCCCACATGGCCCGCACCGAATAAAGTGACGTTGAACTCGGTTTCATGGAGAGACTGGACAATGGAGATGCCGTGAGGCTCCGTCGTGTTGTTACGGAGTATCTCGGTTCCCGGCGACTGAAGCCGCCGATTGACCGCCGCCTGAAGTGGTTTGTCGAGAAAGACCGTACTGTCGCCTTCCGCGACAATCTGGTGACGATACCCGGTTTGCGACAGGCGCAGCAGAAGAACGCTTTTCGTTTTAAAGTTTTTTAACCGGTTAAATATAGATTTTATGGATTCCGCATCCAGCCGGCCCAACAGAATATCGACATGTCCGCCGCAGCATTGTGCAAGTTCCGGCCCGAGGGGCAGAGTCAGAATTTCCGACGCTTTTCCCTCATCTGTCAAAATTTTCCGCGCCTTGTTCACGGCCATAAACTCAAGCCGTCCGCCGCCAATGGTGCCGTAGCATTTCGACGCGGTAACCAGCATGTTGGCGCCGGTATCGCGCGGCGTTGAACCCTTCACGGCTCCCATGGTGACGAGAACGGCTGGCCCTACGAGATCATCGTCATAGGAATTTGCGATGTCGGTCCAGTTGCTCATTGCGCCGCTTCCGCCGGTTTCTCATTGTTGACGGCTTCGGTTATTCTTTGCGCCGCCTTCAGGATGCGTTCCGGCGTGGCCGGGGCGTCGAGGTCCGGATAGAGACGGTAGTCCGCGATGCTTGAAATCGCATCGGCAATCGCATTGAAGGCAGAGATGGCGAGCATAAGGGGAGGCTCTCCAACAGCTTTTGACCGGAAGATCGTCTCCTCGACATTTTCGCCGCGCTCGAAAATCTTCATATTGAATTTTTCCGGCCGGTCGCTGCAGGCCGGGATTTTATAGGTCGACGGCGCGTGGGTTTTGAGGATTCCCTTGTCATCATAATAAAGTTCTTCTGTCGTCAGCCATCCCATGCCCTGGATATAGCCGCCCTCAATTTGGCCGAGATCAATGGCCGGGTTCAGGCTCTTGCCTGTATCATGCAGGATATCCACAGCAACGACCTTGTTCTCGCCGGTCAGCGTATCGACAATGACTTCGGACACCGCCGCGCCGTAGGCAAAATAATAAAACGGGCGGCCGCTCAATGTTGCGGCGTCATAGTGGATTTTCGGTGTCCGGTAATAGCCGGTTGAGGAAAGGGAAACCCGGTTCATATAGGCCAATTGGACTAAGTCCTTGAACGCGACGGTCTGTTCCCTGATTTTGACGCGGTTCGGCAGGAATATTACCTCCGATTTATCGACGCCGTAATTTTTGGCGGCGAAAGCGACCAGCCTTTCTTTAATCGCGAGCGCCGCTGCCTCCGCTGCTTTGCCATTGAGGTCCGCGCCGGATGAGGCGGCGGTCGGCGAAGTGTTCGGCACTTTGTCCGTCCGGGTTGCGGTGATTTTAACCCGTTCGATATCGATCTGGAAAATTTCGGCGACGACCTGCGCCACTTTGATATAAAGACCCTGGCCCATTTCGGTGCCGCCATGATTGATCATGACGCTGCCATCCGTATAGACATGCAGGAGGGCGCCGGCCTGATTGAGATGGGAGGCGGTGAAAGAGATGCCGAATTTCACAGGCGTCAGCGCAATCCCCTTCTTGAGGTACGGACTTTTTTTATTGAACGCGCGTATCGCGTTTCGGCGGGCCGCATAATCGGAACTTTTCTCGAGTTCGGCAATAATCTCCGGCGCGATATTATCCTCGACCGTCATTTTGTAGGGCGTGACGTTGCGCTTGTCTTTGCCATAAAGATTGGCCTTCCGCACCTCGAGCGGGTCCTTGCCGAGATAGCAGGCAATTGCATCCATCATCCGCTCCGGCGCGAGCATTCCCTGCGGGCCCCCGAAACCGCGAAAGGCGGTATTGGAAACCGTATGGGTTTTGCATCGATGCGAAATAATCGTGACATTTTCGAAATAGTAGCAGTTGTCCGCATGGAACATCGCCCGGTCATTGATAGAGGCGGATAAATCGGCGGAGCGCCCGCAGCGCGATGCCAGCACGAATTCCGCGCCGCTGACCATTCCGTCGTCGTCAAACCCCATCTCGACAGTCGCAATGAAGTCATGGCGCTTGCCGGTAATGATCATATCGTCATCGCGATCAAGCCGTATCTTCGCCGGGCGTCCGGTCACTTTGGCCGTCAGGGCCGCGATAGCGGCAAACCAGGCGCCCTGCGTTTCCTTGCCGCCGAACCCGCCACCCATCCGGCGGATTTCGACGATGACGGAATGATCCGGCAAATCAAGAAACTTGGCGACGTTATGCTGGACTTCCGTCGGATGCTGCGTCGAGGAATGAACGAAGATATCGCCATCCTCGCCCGGGAGCGCGAGGGCCACATGTCCTTCCAGGTAGAAATGGTCCTGCCCGCCAATCTCGAATTTCTGTTTCAGCCGATGTTTCGCCGCCTTGATCGCCGCTGCCGCGTCTCCCCGCCGGATTTCGCGGGTTGGCAGAACGAAGGAATTTGCGGCAAGCGCCTGCTCGATCGTGACGATGGCCGGCAGCTCTTCATACTCGACGATGGCGTGCTTCGCTGCCGCGCGTGCCTGCTCAAGAGTTTCCGCCGCAACCGCAAAAAGCACCTGGCCCGCATATTCGATAATATCTTCTGCGAATACAGGATCGTCCCCCTCGATCGGAGAGGCGTCGTTAACCCCCGGCACATCCGCCGCCGTCAGAACGGCGACAACGCCAGGTGCCGACCTTACCGCTGACACATCGAGTTTCAGCAGCCTGGCATGCGCCTTTTCGCTTTGCGCGAGATAGAGATGGAGAAGATCTTTCGGCTCGGGAATATCGTCGATATAGAAGGCGTCACCCGCGACCTGTTTCGCCGCGCTGTCATGGGGGCGGGCGACATGGACGGCGCCCCGGATCTTGTTTCTGCTGAGCGGAGGATTACGCATAGGCAAGCCCTCCGTCACCGACAATGCGTGTCGGAACCTCCGGCATTGCGGTCTCTATGTAAAACTTCCGGAGCAGGTTTTCCGCCGCAAGCCTCCTGTATTCCCGGCTTGCCCGCATGTCTGAAAGCGGTTCATAGTCCCGCGCAATTGCGGGAAGCGCCGCGCGTATGGTGGCTTCCGACCATTCCTTACTGATCAGCGCCTTCTCCGTCTCACTTGCGCGTTTGGGCGTTCCCGCCATCCCGCCGTAACAGATGCGGATATCTTCAATGTTCCGCCCCTTCAGGACGAGGTGAAATGCCGCGCAGACCGCTGAAATGTCCTGATCGAAACGCTTGGAAATCTTGTAAGTTGCAAAACGGCTGTCCGCTTTGGGGAAGGGGACAAAGACCGCTTCGACAAACTCGTCGGGATGCCGGTCCTGCTTTCCATATTCGATGAAAAAATCCTCGAGCGGCATTTCGCGCCCGCCGTCCTTGGACCGCAGGTGAAGCTGCGCATCGAGTGCGATGAGGGCGGGCGGGGTGTCGCCAATCGGTGAGCCATTGGCGATATTGCCGCCAATCGTGCCGCTGTTGCGAATCTGGGTGGAGGCGATGCGGCGTATCAGCTCGCCGAGGTCCGGGTGAAGTTCGGCAAGGGATCCCCAGGCATCGCTATAGGTGACGCCGGCGCCGATCAACAAGCCGTCCTCCTGCGTCGTAATGGTTTTCAGCGCCTCGATCTGGCCGATGTAGATGACCGCATCGAGATTGCGGTGTTGCTTGGTCACCCAAAGACCCACATCGGTCGCCCCCGCAAGTACCGTCGCCCCGGGATGGCGGGAGAGCAGGTCGGTTAGCTCCTCAACTGTTTTTGGCGCGAAATAGTGGCGGCCTTGCCAGTTCAGCTGCAGCCCAGGTTCATTTCGAAGACTTTCCAGAAGCGTCTCGGTCGTCGCTACGCGTGAATGAAATCTGTCTTTGACGTTCGATTTGGCAACATTTACCGCCGCCTCCACGATGGTGCCGTAGCCTGTACAGCGGCAGAGATTTCCCGCTAGGACATTGTCGATATGGCGGCGGTCCGCCTTCGGGCCGGAATGCATTTCCGCAAACAGCGACATGACGAAGCCCGGCGTGCAGAAGCCGCATTGAGTGCCGTTCGCCTCAACCATCGCCTGTTGCACCGGATGCAGGGCGCCGTCCTCGGATTTCAGATCCTCGACGGTGATCAGCTCCTTGCCATCCAGGGTGGGGAGAAATTGAATGCAGGCATTGACGGCCTGATACCGGAGTTCGCCATTTACCAGATCGCCAAGAACGACGGTACAGGCGCCGCAATCGCCTTCGGCGCATCCTTCCTTCGTTCCGGTGAGCGCCCGTTCATAGCGGAGATAATTGAGCACCGTCATTGTCGGATCGACATCCTCTATCTCGACGATACCACCGCGGTGAATGAATTTAATTCTCTGGCGCATTTATCCTTCAGGCCCTCTAGATCAAGCTAACGCTTTAGCGGTCGATGTAAACAACCTTTTCGCAATCTGATTTTCCTGCACGAGGAGGCCATATAGCCGGGAACATGAACGCCGTCGATTGAGGAGGGCAGCCCGCCCGCCGATTTGAATTTTTTGCTCACGTTCCAGCCCCTCTCGTTACCATGCCTCCGGGATTGAAGTCCCCTTGTCTCAAAGTCCTTTAACTTCCGCGATAGGTGGAATAACCGTAGGGCGATATCAGCAGCGGCACATGGTAATGCGCGCCTTCGTCTGATATCCCGAACCGTATCACCACCTCATCAAGAAATTTGGGTTCGGGCAGTGTCAGCCCGGATTGCTCGAAATAAGGTCCGACATAGAAAAGCAACTCATACGAACCACGGGATAAGGCTTCCCCCTCAAGAAGCGGCGCGTCGCAGCGCCCGTCCGCATTGGTGTGACAGGTGCCCAGCAACGCCCGGCCGCTCTCCGTCAGCCGGAAGAGATCAATCCGGATACCCTTGCCTGGCTTTCCGGCAGCTGTGTCCAGCACATGCGTCGTCAGTTTCCCCATACCTATCCTTAACAGCGGGCTTCACCAGCCCTGTCATTGCCGGAGCAAGATAAAACATTGCATGACGTAATTCAGATTGTCCACATATTTTATTTATTTTGTATACAATTTTTTTATTTATTGTATAAGTGCAGTAGGGAAACGGATAATCACAAGGAAATTTTATGAGTCGGACTGCCCCAACAGCCGCTTCAACCCAGAGGGAAACTCCCTCTCGCAAGATGTCGCAGAACGATCATATCTATGATGAAATGTTTTCGGCCATACTTGAGCAAAGACTTGCGCCCGGGACCAAGCTATCTGAAGACACTTTAGGTGAAATTTTCGGTGTCAGCAGAACCGTGATACGGACGGTTCTGCAACGTCTTGCGCATGAGAGGATTGTGCAGATTCATCCGAATCGGGGCGCCTTTGTCTCGGAGCCGTCGCCGGAAGAAGCGAAGGAAGTTCTGCGCGCGCGCGGCCTGATCGAGGAGGGGATCGTTCGGGAAGCAGTCCGCAGACATTCTCAGGCGGATATTGCGGAACTTCGCCGCTCCGTCGCCGCCGAGCGCGTGAGCCTTAACGAAGGAGACCATGAAGCCTGGGTGAGGTTATCGGGAAATTTTCATCTGACTCTCGCCAAGATTGCCGGAAATCAGACGCTGGCCGCCTACGTGAAGGAGCTGGTTTCGCGCACCTCGCTCATTATTGTGCAGTATCAGAAAGGAAATCTGTCGCCCTGCAGCTGTGATGAACATACCGACATCATCAAGGCGATTGAAGCAGGGGACGAGGGGGCGGCTGTGACGCTCATGCGGGCTCATTTACAGGCCTGTGAGGATCAGTTGAACCTGCAGGAAAGGGAGGTCAAGGGGGATCTTTATTCGATTTTTGCCAAACCTTCCCCTAAAGCTGAAAAACTGCGAGGCTCTCTGTGAGTAACGACGCTCTCTATCCGCGTGACATGACTGGCTATGGCGGAATGACGCCTGATCCCGAATGGCCGGGTAACGCTCGTATCGCTTTACAGTTCGTCCTCAATTATGAGGAAGGCGGCGAGAACTGCGTTCTGCATGGGGATGACGCGTCTGAATCATTCCTCTCGGAAATCATTGGCGCCGCGCCATTGCCGGGCGTACGGCATATCAGTATAGAATCCCTCTATGAATATGGCAGCCGGGCAGGTGTCTGGCGCCTGCTCCGGCTTTTCGAAAAATACGATATTCCGCTTACTATTTTTGGCGTTGCCATGGCGCTCGAGCGAAATCCCGAAGTGGTCCGGGCGTTCGTCGATCTGGGGCATGAAATCTGCAGTCACGGCTATCGCTGGATCAATTATCAAGATGTCCCGGAAGCGGTCGAACGCGCGCATATGCAAAAGGCGATCGAGATAATTGAGCGGATGACGGGCGAACGCCCGCTCGGTTGGTATACCGGCCGCACCAGCCCGAATACCCGCCGACTGGTAATGGAGGAAGGCGGCTTTCTCTATGACGCGGACGCCTATGACGATGATCTCCCCTACTGGCATTTTGAAGGCGGGAGGTACCAACTGATTATTCCTTACACGCTCGATGCGAATGATATGCGGTTCGCGTCGCTACAGGGGTTTAACAGCGGTGATCAGTTTTTCACCTATCTCAAGGACAGTTTCGATACGCTTTATGAGGAGGGGGAGGTGAGCCCGAAAATGATGTCGGTTGGCCTGCATTGCCGTCTCGTCGGCCGGCCCGGACGTATCGCCGCCCTCAAACGCTTTATCGAATATGCGCGCGGCCATGATTCCGTCTGGTTCTGCCGTCGCATCGACATCGCCCGGCACTGGCACGAGAAACATCCACCGGTATCGAGAGGCCATGGCGGTGCATAAGTTTCGAGCTCCTCCTAGTAAAATGAACTATGTTCAATTTTTGGAAAAATTCGAAGGAATTTATGAGCATTCGCCCTGGGTCGCGGAACGCGCCTGGGCTGCCGGAATTACCGATGAGCATGATGAGATTGATGCGCTGGCGGACCTGATGGCACGGATTGTTGCCGAAGCGGACGAGACAGAAAAAAGAAGGCTGATCGACGCTCATCCCGATCTTGCCGGCAAGGCTGCGGTAACGGGTGAACTGACCGTGGCATCGACGTCCGAACAGGCAGGCGCCGGGCTCGACAAATGCTCGCCCGAGGAATTCGCGGCTTTTCAGAAATATAACGCCGCATACCGCAAGAAATTCGGATTTCCCTTTATCAAGGCGGTGAAAAATAGCAACCGGTACGAAATTTTGAAGGGGTTCGAAGAGCGACTGGAAAATTCCGCGGAAGAAGAGTTCGAGACGGCGCTCGCCGAAATTGATAAAATAGCGCGTTTCCGGCTGGCAGAAATGTAGGACCATAGCGCCAAATGTTCAGGGAGATGTAGATGAGTTTGCCAACCGATGTCAGCGATGATTTTCGTGAAAAATATATCGATCTGGCCTCTCCGCGCCTTGGCGCCGAGGTGACTTATGCGACGGATGATTTTTTCGCGGACAAATCGCGGCTGATCGATCCGGCCGAACCGGTTTTCATTGCGGATAAATACGACGACAACGGCAAATGGATGGACGGATGGGAAAGCCGCCGCAAGCGTGGTGAGGGATATGATTTTTGTATTGTCAGGTTAGGGCTTCCGGGCATCATTCGCGGTGTCGATATCGATACCAGCCACTTCACCGGAAACTACCCGCCCGCCGCGTCTATTGATGCCTGTCTGGTGGATGGGGAGCCGGATGACGCTACGGAGTGGACGGAAATTCTCCCCTCAGTCAGCCTGAAAGGCGACAGCCATCATCTTCATGCGATTTCGAATGCTGCCACCTGGAGCCACTTGCGGCTGAATATTTATCCCGATGGCGGGGTCGCTCGGCTCCGTGTGTATGGCAAAGTTCAGTGCCATTGGGCCAGGCGCGATCCCGACGAGATCATTGATCTGGCCGCCCTGGTAAACGGTGGGCGCGGCATCGCGGCGAGTGATCAGCATTACGGAAGTCCTTCCCAGATTCTGGCGCCTGGACGGGGCGTCAATATGGGTGATGGCTGGGAGACCCGCCGCCGCCGGGAGCCCGGCAATGACTGGGCGCTGATTGCCCTTGGCCATCCGGGTGCGGTATCGAAGATCGAGGTGGATACCGCGCATTTCAAGGGTAACTATCCGGACCGTTGTTCTATCCAAGGGGCGCTGGTCACCGGCGGAACGGAGCAATCACTGGTGACGCAAAGTATGTTCTGGAAAACGCTTCTACCGGAGCAGAAACTTTCCATGGACGCGATCCATCACTTCGAGGCCGAGGTCCAGAACATTGGCCCGATCAGTCATGTCCGGATCAACATCATTCCCGACGGCGGGATCAGCAGGCTTCGCCTTTTCGGACGCATTGCGAGGTGATTATGAAGATCGGAATCGAACCCTTGACGAGAGACGCATTTGCGCCCTTCGGTGACGTTATCGAGACGACGGGCGCAGAGAATTTCCTGATCAACAACGGATCGACCATTCGCTATCACGATCTTGCCAATGTTCAGACGGACGCCGAAGGCCGCGTTCTCATCAATATTTTCCGGGCAACGCCGCTTGAATATCCGCTTGACGTGCAGCTTGTCGAGCGGCACCCGAAGGGAAGTCAGGCATTCGTTCCCCTAAATGACAGGCCTTATCTGGTTCTGGTTGCGCCAAAAGGAGAAACAGTGCGCGGCGGCGATTTGCGCGCCTTCATGGCCAGCGGTCAGCAGGGCGTCAATTATCATGCGGGTACCTGGCATCACCCGGTGCTCGCGCTTCACGCCGTCAGTGATTTTCTGGTGATCGACCGGGGCGGCGAGGGGGACAATTGCGACGAATTCTATTTCGATGATCCATACCCCATACTTTCGCTATAGCCTCGTACGGTAGTGGTAATTATAGAGCGCGCGGCGAAAGCCGATCTCCTCCCAGAATCTGCGGCCGGCTTTATTGTCCTTGACGACTTGCAGATAGGCGCGCTTGACGCCGGCAATTTGCGCGTCTGCCAGCATTTGGCGGGCGATCCTTGCCGCGAAGCCGCGGCGGCGAAATTTTGGATGGGTGGCGAATTCGAATAGGCCGAGAAATTCGGATGACCGGACCCCCATGCCACAGGCAACAATCTGCTTGCCGCGCAATATCGCGAGCGCCTGGATATCGAGATTAATGAGTGAGAGCATTTCGCGAAAAACCGACTGTTTCGCCTTATCCTGCCCGGTAAGGGCGGCAACGCCTTTGAGCCAGAAATCGGAGGAGGGATCATAGGCGACAAGATCCTTGCCTAAATCCGGAGCAAGCCGCTCGTCGAGATCGAGAATACGAACCTCCGTTTCGCCGAAATACCTATACCCTCTTCCTTCCAGCGATTTATCGAGGTCGTTGTCGGCAAGCGGGGTCAGGCGGAAATGACAGGTTTGGTCTTCCCGTGCATAGGCTGCTTCGCAATGTTCTATTTTCCTGTCGAGTGGCAGCGTTCCACGATCAACCACATTGACCGAATTGGCACGCCGTGTATGGTTTCTGGCAAAGCGCAGATGCCAGCCGTCATAGACTTCCACTCTAAGTGCGGGAATGGCGGCACGGGAATGCGCTTCGATTTCGGCGATCTGTTGTAACATGGCGCGAGATGTTAATTTATTGACGCTAGAGTTTTTGTATGATGCGGGAAGTCCGAAGTTATAATGCCACAGGAGAAACGGCCTGCCTATGGGTTCTTTTTTTAATTCGTTGAAATACAGACTGATGGCAGTGGTGCTGATCGTGATGGCGATATTGGCGGGCCTGTTCTTGCGGTACGTCGATTTACGCCCCGAGGTCACGCCGGAATTCTTCTTCGGCTCCAATGATGCCGAACTCATACAATCCGCGCGCATTCATGAACAGTTTCCCTCCGATGAATTTTTGGTCATTAGTGTCGCCGGACGCGATATCTTTTCAACTCAATATTATGAACGGTTGGTCCAGTTTTCCGCCAATCTCGCTGAAATTCCCGGAATCAGCCGCCTCGTCAGTGTCGCCACCGGTCCGGAAAGCGTAAAGACAGCGAGTGAAAGTCCGTTCTGGCGTTCGCTGCTGGTCAGCGGGGATAACAGCGCCACACTTGTCATCGCCTTCCTTTCTTCTACCCCGCCACCGGATTTGATCAGCGAGGTAGAAGCTGCTGCCCGCCTTTTTGATGAAGGCGACGCGTTTCGAATTCGGCTTTCCGGAATGCCGTATATCGTTGAGCAAATCCGCCAAAGCCTTGTGCGGGATTTCAAATATTTCAGTACAGCGGCCGTCGTTATTTTTGCCGGTCTTCTATTGCTAGTCTTCCGCTCGGTGGGAATTGTCCTCGGCGCATGTGCAAGTGGTGTTTCGGCGGTTTTCCTGACCCTGTTAATTTTAGGGGCGTTCGGCCTGCCGGTCGGAATTCTTACGGCAAACCTCGCGACGATCGTTTTTGTCCTGGTCCAGTCGCAGGTCATATACCTGACCGCAAACTGGCGAAATCAGGGTGGAAACCCAGAGCCGGTAGCCGTGTGGCGCGCGATGAGCGAAACCTTTCGCGCGTCCTTCTGGTGCATGGTGACGACACTTCTCGGCTTTGCGACGCTGGTCAACGTCGCCGCGGAGCCACTTCGTCAATTGGGCGAAGGAGGGATTGTCGGATCTGTCGCCGCGCTTCTCTGTGTTTTTCTGATCTTTCCGGTCTTTCTCCTTTTCTCGCGCCGACCTTCGCCAAAAAAGGTGAAGACGGCGCCCGGAAATGGGATCATCTCCTCAAAACCCGTCCGCTATGTTTCGGTGGCGGGCCTTTTGCTGATTGTATTCGCGGCTGTGCCCGGGCTTCTCCGGATTAACACCGACCCAAGTCTTCTGACCTATTTTGAAAAAGGCTCGGAAATACATGACGGTCTTGTTTTCGTCGACGAAAACGGCGGCAGCAGTCCGCTGGAACTCGTTGTTCGGCTAAAAGACGGGGGGCGCCTTGATACCGAAGCTGGTTACAATGCCATGTGGCAGCTACATGAAAAGCTCCAGGAGGATCCCAATGTCGGTACGGTGATTTCCCTTCCGGCACTACTGGCGGAGGCGAACTCTCACCCGCTTGCATATTTTCTTCCCTGGCGGGAAATTGTCAGCCTGCTTTCCCTTGGCATAAATGACCATGTCGCCGAAAATTTCCTCAATGAGGACCGTACGCAGGTGCTGTATATTTTGCGGATGAAGGAATCCGGGCGGGAGGCAGCGCGCAATTTCGTGACGGACCGGCTTCAGAATATCGCCGTGGACGCGGGGTTTGAACCTGTTCTCACCGGCGGCGTGTATATGCTCCAGGGAAGACTGGCCGATCTTGTTTCACGAAGCCTGGTAATGGGGGTTATCGGGTTGCTTGCACTTTTTTTCGCGATTGCCTGGATCGTCAGCCGAAGCCTTCGCATCACATTTGCGATGACGCTGACGGCGGCATTGGTTCCCATCACAATTTTGGGCGGTGCTGGATGGTTCCGCGTGCCGGTCGATATCATCTCCGCGCCTGCCGCAAGTGTGTGCACGGGAATAGCCGTCGATGCGTTGATCCATCTGGCAGCTGCCTTCCGGCGGCACGGCTTTCCCGCAGCGGATTTCGGTTTGATTACGATTGCGGTTCGCGAACAGGCCCTCGGGATTTTGGTGTCCAGCGGCGTTATTGCAATCGGTTTTCTGATCTTCCTAATTTCCGCCTTTCCGCCGACGACGAGATTCGGCGGCGAGATCGTCTTGGGCGCCGTCTTTTCAGGGCTCGCCGCGCTTACCCTGTTTCCGATGCTGACAAGAATAATGGTTTCGCGTGTGAAAGTTGAATGACCGTTGATTTTACCGGAACCGGTCTCCCCGTCGCCAGTGTTCTGGATGAGTTGGGAGCGGCACTAAAGACGTCTCCATCTGTTATTCTAGAAGCGGCGCCCGGTGCCGGCAAGACAACACTCGTCCCGATCTTTCTTCTTCAATCAGGAATGTTGCGCGATCAAAAGATCATTATGCTGGAACCGCGTCGCCTTGCCGCGCGGGCTGCCGCACGGCGAATGGCGGAGCTGATGGGCGAAGACGTCGGGCAGACTGTTGGCTACCGCGTTCGCCTGGAAAGCAAGATCAGCAGCGCGACGCGAATTGAGGTTGTTACGGAAGGAATACTCACGCGGCGATTGCAGGCGGATCCGGAGCTTGCGGGCGTCGGTCTTGTGATTTTTGATGAATTTCACGAACGGAATTTGCAAACGGATTTGGGGCTTGCCCTCGCGAAGCAGGCGCAGGAGGTCTTCCGTGGCGATCTCAAACTCCTGATTATGTCTGCAACGCTCGACTCGCCGCGCCTTTCCAAGGCGCTCGATGACGCGCCGGTTGTCCGGAGTACGGGCCGGCAATATCCGGTGGAGACGCGGTTCCTGGACCGCCCGTCCGCGAAGCGGATCGAAGCCAGCGTCGCGGAGGTTATTGAACATGCCTGGCAAAGCGAGCGAGGGGATATTCTTGTTTTTCTTCCCGGCGCCGGCGAGATTAACCGGACGCAAAAATTGCTGGAGAGCTCCGCCGGCATATCCCATGCGCGGGTCATCCCGCTCTACGGCAATCTTCCACCGCAAAAGCAGGATCAGGCAATCCTGCCAGACCCGGAGGGGCGGAGAAAAATTGTCCTGTCCACGGATATTGCGGAAACAAGTCTGACGATCGAAGGCGTCCGGATCGTTGTTGACGCGGGCCTTGCACGCAGCCCGGTTTTCGATCCCAACAGCGGGATGAGCGCGCTGTTGACCCGCCGCGTCGCACGCGCCTCCGCCGATCAAAGACGGGGCCGGGCCGGACGGCTGGGCCCCGGTATCTGCTATCGGCTCTGGACCGCAGCGGAAGATCGCGGCCTGATCGAATTTGCGCCGCCAGAGATCCTAACGGCGGATTTGAGCGCGCTGGTGCTGGAACTCGCCAATTGGAGTGTTCAGGACGTATCGGAACTGTTCTGGCTGGATGCTCCGCCGCCTGGGCTGGTTGCGCAGGCGAAGGAATTGCTTCAGGCGCTGGATGCGCTGGACGAAACTGGAAAAATTACCCGGATTGGCAAGAAAATTGTCAAGCTGCCGCTGCATCCACGGTTGGCCGCGATGCTTCTAAGGGCCGAAGAGATTGGCGAACAAAGTCTCGCCGCAGATATTGCCGCCCTGTTGTCGGAGCGGGATATCCTGCGTCGCGACCCCGAGTTTCCGGATGCCGATATCCGCTCTCGCCTCGATATCCTGCGCCGCGATAGACAAAGGAAGGATGCAAATAGTTCCATATATCAGGTAAGGCGAGTCAGTCGGGATCTGAACCGTCGCCTCGACATCAGGGACAGGCCGCGCGATACCTCAAAGACCGGATTGCTGCTCGCCTTCGCCTATCCCGACCGCATCGGCGAACTTCGCGACGGCAGTCAGACGCAATACAGGCTTTCGGGAGGGCGCGGAGCAAGGATCTCCGAAAATGACCGCCTGCGGGGCGAACCCTATCTGGTCGTCGCCGAGCTAGATGGGAAGGGGCGGGATGCGCGGGCTGATCTCGCGGCACCGATAACTGCTCCGGAAATAGAGGAATATTTCGCGGACCATATCGTCTCTGTGCGACGGGTTTTCTGGGATGAGAACAAGGAACGCGTTCTTGCAGTCACCGAAAGGAAACTGGGGGCACTGGTCCTTGAAAGCCGGCGGATCGATAATCCGTCACCAGAAGAAATTTCAACCGCCCTGCTTGACGTCATCCGGCGCAAGGAGTTGCAGCCACTGCCTTGGGACCCGGCAAGCCGCGGCTTGATCGACCGTGTCAATTTTGCAAGAAAACATGACGATACTGAACGCTGGCCTGACTATTCCGACGCCGCTTTGATGGCCTCTCTGGAAGACTGGCTGCTTCCCTATCTGACGGGCATATCGTCGCTCGCCGGTTTGCAGAAACTCAACCTTGCGGGCATACTTAAACGCGGCCTCGATTGGAACCAACTCTCCCGCCTCAATGAATTCGCACCGGAATCAATTGCGGTGCCGAGCGGCTCGCATATCCGGATTGATTACAGCAATGTGGAAACTCCCGTACTTGCCGTCCGATTACAGGAGATATTCGGAATGAAAGACGTGCCGAAGCTCGCGGACGGCCGCGTATCCGTTTCGGTTCATCTGTTATCACCAGCACGCCGCCCGGTACAAATTACGCAAGACCTTGCCAGCTTCTGGCAAAATACCTATGCGGACGTAAAAAAGGATCTTAAGGGTCGCTATCCGAAACACTACTGGCCGGATGACCCACTCCAGGCCGAGGCAACGGCCCGCGTGAAACCTCGAAAACGCTAGGGTACGGTCCGTCAGCCGACCGCGCCAACGCAGGCAATCAGTATACAGACCTCTGAGATCTGTTGTATGGCGCCCAGAACATCGCCCGTCTGTCCGCCAATCTGGCGCTTGGCGATCAGGCCCGTCACCCATGCGCCTATAATTCCCGCCAGCAGTGCGATAGCGCCGATTTGCGGTCCCAATACCAAAACGGCAATCAGAACGGACAGGATCGTGGACACCAGTGGCGCCATGAATTCGGGACGACCAGCGCCGTGGCCCAGCCCGTCTGAACGCACCGAGGGGAGGACATAGAGGGCCCAGGGAATAAGTCCGCGGCTCACGACGGCGGCAACGATGAGGATGGCAAAGCCCAGAAGCGGATCCGAAACGCCACTGATCGCGGCGACTTTCAACCCGATGACAATGATCAGTGCGACGACCCCATAGGTGCCAACGCGGCTGTCGCGCATGATGGCGAGCTTTTTTTCCTTGTCCGCGCCGCCGCCAAAACCATCTGCGACGTCCGCGATGGCGTCTTCATGAAGGGCGCCCGTGACGATCATTTGCGCGGCAATCGCGATCAGCGCCGCGACGACAAGCGGCAGTCCGACATAGGCGCCAAGGATATACACGGTGCCGGCAATCCCGCCGACCACCAATCCGACAAGGGCGAATACCCGGCAGGCGGATTTAAGGGCACGGATATCGAAGGTAAAGGCCGGATGCAGGGGCAGGCGTGTCATGAAGACAAGCGCGACCATAAAATCCTGGATCCAACCGCCCTTATATGCGGGCAAACTCTGATTGCCGGGTTCAGACATCTGTTTCTATTTCAGCCTTTGCGGTAATCCCGCCGTTATAAAATAAACCTTTCCGGCGATGCGCGCCAGCCGCTGATGCAGTCTTCCGGCGTGGTCACGGAAGGCGCGTGCCAGGGCATTGTCCGGAACGATGCCTTGTCCGACTTCGTTGGAAACAAAGACGACCGGCCCCGGAAGACCCGAAAGTGTCTCAAAAAATCGGTCGATGTCTTCCTCGACGTCCCGGTTATGCCCCATCAGGTTGCTGAGCCAAAGTGTCAGGCAATCGACAAGAATAATATTGTCCACTGTGGAATTGGCGGCAAGGGCACCAGAAAGGTCAAGCGGCGCTTCGATTGTTGTCCAGCCCTCACCCCGATCCAGCCGGTGACGGGCGATCCGATCCGCCATTTCGGAATCGAACGCTTCGGCGGTCGCGAGGTACAGGCGCGGCGCCCCGTGCTCGATGACGTAGGTCTCCGCAAATTTGCTCTTGCCGGACCGCGCGCCGCCAAGGATAAGAGTTATCTCGCCCTGCATCTCACCTCCCGTCGATCAGATGAATGAAGGAACCAGATACCGATCCGATCGTGGCGCCGACGGGTCCCAGTTCTTGGCCGCGCGCATCCGAAACGTTGAATAAGGCACGCGCATTGCCGGTTTTTGTTATCGAGGCGTAATGAAACTCATGCGCGGCAAAGCACTGGTTTGACGTGCCGAGAATTCCGTCGTCAATAAGCCGGGCATTGCGATAGCCGAGATGCAGTTTGGGTTCCGCAAACGAGGTTTCGATAGGGAGCAGTCCCAGCATTTCATGGGATTTGCCGTCGTGACCGGTTAAAGAATTGCCGAGGGTCATGAAACCGCCGCACTCCCCGTAGATCGCCTTGTTCTTTGCGGCGGCCGCGCGCATTCCGGCCTTGAAATTGACCGCCGCGGCAAGCTTGCCGCCATAAAGCTCCGGATACCCGCCGGGAAGAAAAACTGCCTCCGCGGACGGATCGGGCGCTTCGTCGGCAAGCGGAGAGAAGAAAGTCAACTCGGCGCCATTTGCCCGCCAACCGGAAAGAATATGGGGATAGGTAAAGGCAAAGGCGTCATCGTCGGCAATGGCAATTCGCTGGGCAAGCGGGAGGATGGGTGAGGAAAATTGCGCGCCTGTAAGGCTTGTCTCCGTCGCGATTTCTCGAATGGCGGACAGGTCGCAATGTTCCGCGATTATTTTGGCAGCGCCATTAAGAAAGGCTTCGATCTTCTGTGTTTCGCGCGCCTGGACGAGGCCGAGATGCCGTTGATCCAGCAACAGCTCAGCGCTTTTTGGAATAAATCCGAGCGCCGGAATTCCCGTGGATGCCGCCGCTTCCTTGAGTAAGCGTATATGGCCCGCGCCGCCAACCTTGTTAAAAATCACGCCTGATAGCGTGACACCCGAACGGAAGCGACTGAACCCCTGCAAGAGCGCGCCGACACTAGCCCCTTGTCCCTTGGCATCGACCACAAAGACAATCGGCAGGTTCCATTCGTTGGCGACATCCGCTGTCGATCCGGTGCCATCCTGAGCGCCGTCGAAGAGGCCCATCACCCCCTCGCCAATGACGAGATCGCTGGTTTTAAAGACTTGACCCAAAATGGCCGCCTGGCTTTTCTTTCGCATTGCCCATGGGTCGAGATTGAAGCAGGGGTTCCCTGTCGCGAGCGCGTGAAACGCCGGATCGATATAGTCCGGTCCGACCTTGAACGAGCCGATCCTGATGCCCTGTTGCCTGAAGGCGCGCAAGAGCGCAAGCGTGACAGTCGTTTTGCCGGACCCGGAGGCAGGGGCCGCAATCAACAAGGCAGATGCGTCCGTGGAAGCCATCCTCAAATTTCCGGCGCGTCATTCGTGAACGGAGAAAACCAGTCAAGTTCCGACCGAAGATTGACCGTATCCCCAACGACGATCAGTGCCGGTGGCTTAAGGCCGCTTTTCTCGACATCGCTCGCCGCGTTTTCAAGTGTGCTGGTAACAACCTGCTGGTCCGCCAGGGTTGCCCGGAAAATCACCGCGACGGGTTCGCTTTTCGGGCGTCCGAAGCCGACCAGCCGGTCCGTTATCACCTTGATATGCTTGAGCCCCATATAGATCACGATGACGGGCGAGCCTTTTGCGATATGCTCCCATTTGACGTTGGGGACCTCGCCATTCGCATCATGCCCGGTGAGGAACGTCACCGCCGAGTTGGTTTCCCGGTGGGTGAGGGGAATGCCGGCATAGGCAAGGCCGCCGACTCCTGAGGATATGCCCGGTATCACCCGGAACGGGATATTGTTCGCGGCGAGCATCAGCGCTTCCTCACCGCCGCGACCAAAGATATAGGGATCGCCGCCTTTAAGACGCAGAACTTTTTTCCCTTCACGGGCAAGGGTGATCAATCGCTCCGTTATGTCCTTCTGCTTTGGCGATGGCTTGCCGCCGCGCTTTCCCGCATATTCGAGGATGGTGTCCGGTCCGGTCAGTTCCAGAATATCCTGTCCGACAAGGGCGTCATAGACCAGCACGTCCGCCTGGCGAAGCGCCTCATAGGCATACAACGTCAACAATCCAGTATCGCCGGGGCCCGCACCGACAAGCCAGACGGAACCCGGTTCGAAGGCGGGAATTTTACTCAGTATTTTCTCCATATCCTTCTTTTACACATCTATTTCGAGAGCGCCTAGCCATCAGTGACGCTGCAGCCTATAAATGTTTTATGAAAGAGAAAAATGCGAAGGAATTGCGGTATGGCTGGACGACCGGCGCCTGTGCGACGGCGGCGACAAAGGCGGCGTTGACGGCGCTTTTCGGCGGCGGGTTTCCGGATCCCGTAACGATTACCTTGCCGCGCGGCCAGACGCCCGCCTTCGCCTTGGCGACGGAGGAGAAGGGCGCGGATTTTGCGCGCGTCAGCATCATCAAGGATGCCGGGGATGATCCGGACGTTACCCATCTTGCGCGCATCATTGCGACAGTTCGAAGGGGCGGTGCGGGAAGTGGCGCAATCTTTCGTGCGGGCGAAGGCGTTGGCACGGTAACAAAAGCAGGCCTGCCGATTGCGGTTGGCGAAGCGGCGATAAATCCGGTACCGCGAAAAATGATGCGGCAAGTTGTGGAGGAGGTCTCGGCGGCCTTTGGAATGCCTCCAGATGTGGAAATAGAGATCGGCGTCGAGAAAGGCGCGGAGCTTGCGAAACATACCATGAATGGGCGGCTCGGCATCCTTGGCGGGTTATCAATCCTGGGAACGACGGGGATCGTGATTCCCTATTCCTGTGCGTCCTGGATCGCCTCCATCCATCGCGGTATCGATGTTGCCCGGGCGGCAGGTGAACCGCATCTCGCTGCGAGCACAGGATCGACCTCCGAAAAGGCCGTTGCGACCCTTTATGGCCTTCCGGAAGTCGCTCTTCTTGATATGGGGGATTTTGCAGGAGGCGTTCTCAAATATATCCGCAAGAACCCCGTTCCGAGGCTGACAATCGCCGGCGGCTTCGCCAAGATCACCAAGCTTGCACAGGGACGCATGGACCTCCATTCTGGCCGCAGCAGTGTTGATTTCACCTGGCTGGCCGACCGAATTACGGACCTCGGCGGTGAAACGGAGTTGGCCGCCCGCGCCAAAGCCGCGAATACAGCGATGCAGGTGCTGGAGGAAGCACGGGCCGCGGGCCTTCCCCTGGCGGATCATGTCGCGCTGAAGGCCCGCGAGATTGCAAAAGACGTCGCCGGGGACGAGACGGCAATCGACGTTCTCATTTTTGATCGCGCAGGCAACCTTGTCGGGCGAAGCGATGAATAGGGTAAAAAAAATACTGCTGATCGGCGGAACCGAGGAAGCGGCGCGCCTTAACCAGGCACTGGTGGAAAGGGCGGATGTCGATCTGATCACCTCACTCGCCGGCAGAACGCGTAATCCCGCGCCACTCGCCGGGACGATATTGACGGGCGGTTTTGGCGGCGTCAGCGGCCTGGAGGACTTTATTCGCGGTCATCATATTGATCTCGTTATCGATGCCAGCCACCCATTCGCCGAAACCATCACACAAAATGCATATTCGGCCTGTAAAAAGTCCGATGTTCCTTATTTCCGGTACCAGAGACCCGCCTGGACGCCAAAGACGGGAGATCGTTGGCTGCATGCGAATACGGTCCGGGATGCGGCGGCGGCAACAGACGGATTTGGAAGAATTTTTCTTACCATCGGACGGCAGGATCTCGCGCCATTTGAAACTCTTTCTGCAAAGCATTTCCTCATTCGCAGCATAGAGCCGGTCGCCTTTAATCCGCCGTCATCGACCGTGGAGGCAGTTCAAGCACGCGGGCCCTTTTCGCTTGCCGAGGAAACGGATTTGCTGTCGGCAAAGAAAATCGATCTGCTTGTCACCAAGAACAGCGGTGGCGCGGCGACCTACGCCAAAATTGAAGCGGCCCGGAACCTCGGCATTGCGGTGGTCATGATTGATAGGCCAGAGATACCCGCTTGCCCCGTTTTCGGATCGATAGACCGCCTTCTGGCGGCTGCCGGGATGGTCTAGTCTGTCACGCCTTGCGCTTGGGGCGCAGAACATGGACGTGATCCGCATGATAGAGCGCGCTGTCCCGGTAACCTTTGGCGTTCAATACCCGGCCGACAATGATCAGCGCGGTTCGGGTTATCTTTTCGGCGCGGACTTTCTCACGGATATCGCTCAGCGTTCCGCGAATGATCTGCTCGTCGGGCCAGCTCGCGCGAAAGACGACGGCAACCGGGCAATCTTCTCCATAATGCGGAATTAGTTCGGCGGTGACGTTGCGCAGATTTCGAACCGACAGATGGATGGCGAGCGTCGCGCCGGACGCGCCCAAGGTTGCCAAATCCTCATTATTCGGCATGGCGGTTGCCTTCATTGAGGTGCGGGTGAGGATCACCGTCTGACTTACCTCGGGCAGGGTAAACTCGGTCTTAAGGGCGGCTGCCGCGGCGGCGAAAGCTGGAACACCGGGGGTGATGGTGTACTCAATGCCAAGATCGTCAAGACGGCGCATTTGTTCGCCTATGGCGCCATAGAGACTGGGATCGCCGGAATGGACCCGTGCGACGTCCTGCCCGGCATCATTCGCCTTGATCATTTCATTGATGATGTCATCCAGGGTCAAGGGCGCGGTATCGATGATCCGTGCATCCATCGGCGCATGCGTCAGGATTTCCTCCGGCACCAGCGATCCGGCATAAAGGCAGACAGGGCAGGCGGCGATCAGGTCGCGGCCGCGCAGGGTAATCAGATCGGCAGCGCCGGGCCCGGCGCCAATAAAGTGAACGGTCATTTTCGGGTTCCTGTTTTTTGCGTGTCGTTGGCCATTTTCCCGCTGTATCCGCGCGGGGTATAGACCCAACTTCTACCGCCTGAATTGGTTTGCGTGGTCCGGCTCTCGCTCGATCCGACCATGACCAGGGTCAGCATGTCGATGCTTTCCGGGTCAAGTTGGCCAAGCGGCACGAATGAAACGCTTTCGGTCTCGCGCCCAAGGTTGCGCGCAATGATAACCGGGGTATCGGCCGGACGATGCTGCAGCAGTATCTTCTTTGCCGCATGAAGCTGCGTCCGGCGTTTCAAGGAAACCGGATTATAAAAGGAGATGACGAAATCGCCTTCTGCTGCCGCCGTGATGCGCTTTTCGATCACCTCCCAGGGTGTCAGAAGGTCGGAGAGGGAGATGGTGCAGAAATCATGGCCCAATGGGGCACCCGCCCGCGCCGCCGCGGCCTGAAGCGCGGAGATGCCCGGTGCGACCTGGATATCGAGGCGGTTCCATTCGGGATTATCCTCGCGGTCGATCAACTCGAAGACGAGGGTTGCCATGGCATAGATGCCGATATCGCCCGATGAAATGAGTGCAACGTTGCGGCCTTCGCCTGCGAGATCAAGTGCCGTACGCACCCGCTTTTCCTCTTCCCCGAGGCCAAAATCATGCCGCTTCTTTCCGGCGATGCTGTTCCCGAGAAGATCGAGGTAGAGACCATAGGCGACAAGATCCGTTGCTTGCCCAATCAGGGCGCTTGCCTCCGGCGTTCGCCAGGCATCCTGGCCCGGACCGATGCCTATCACGGACAGCTTGCCCTGACTCTTTCCGACATTTTTATTATCGATCCTGAACGGAGCTTCGGCGATGGCGCATGTGGCCCGTTTTGATTTCTGTTTCGGAACAATCAGTTGGCCTTCCGAGCCGGCAGCCGCAAGTGCGGCCCCTTCACAAACGCCATGACAGCCGACTTCGCGATAGACGACATCCGAAGGCGTCGCAAGGCGGGGAGTTTCCTTTTCCAGCTCAACGGCCGAAAAAAATCGGGGTGTCAGGCCGAAATAGGCCGCGGCGGCGTGGACGGCGGGCTCATCGGATTTAACATCAACAGAGCAGATGGCGCCGATGGCGAGCGGGCTCAGGCCCATGTTTGCAAGTGTCTCCCTGATCAGGGAAATTACCTCTTCCGGCTCTGTCCCGCGCTCGCAGCCAACGCCGATCGATAGTTGTTTGGGATGGTAGAGAAGCAGTCCACCATTTCCTTTGCCGGCGGCGGTCGTAATTTTAAGGGTGAGCGTTCCGTCTTCGTCGAAAGGAAGGTCCGACTGACTGAGCCATCTGCTTTTGCCATCAAGCCGAACTTTCTCGCCGCCAAGGAGGCGCGCGACAAATTCTTTCACATGCTGTGGATTGGCGAGAGCGAGCCCCTCCGGCGGCGCATCGAGCGCGATATTGAAATTGAGATCACTTGCCGTGGTGATCGCCGCATGCGCGTCCATCTTTTCGGCAATCTCCCGGGCCAGTCGGTTCGCTCCGTGATGCCCGCCGAGAAGCGGGACGATATTCCGTCCATCGTCGCCGATGGCAATGACCGGCGGCTCCGCGGATTTGCTGCGCAGTACCGGCGCGAGACAGCGGATCAGAATGGCGCTCGCGCAGATACCGAAAATCGGCGCGCCGGCGCGGAACAGTTCCTGCAGATGAGAGGCTGTTTTCTGAAAGGTGACATCTGCCCCCTCCGTCCGGCCCGCAAGGCCATGGATCAACGCTTCCGGATAGAGAGCCTGCAATTTTTCCGCCGTCTCCCGTCCGCTTTCATTCAGCAGGATAATCGCGATGGGAGGGGTCATTTCCATGCCTGCCCCCGTTTGTGGATCAGGATCATCGAGAAATACGGTGCCGCGTTTTCGGGGACATCAGCGAGCGCCATAATCTTCTCGTTCTCCATTGTTGCCCGTTCGATATACCGAGCGTTGTTCTCAAGCCCAAGGTCGAAAATCACGTCCCGCACACGGGCGAAATGCCGCCCGACTTTCATGATCGCGGCGCTGTCGGCCTCTTGCAGCCGGGCGCGCAAGATGTCGGACGAAAGCGGCGCGGGCAGCACGGTCAGGATATCGTTGCGTGCAGACAACGGGGACTGGAGGGAGGTGGCGCAGGCGGTAAGCGAGGATACGCCCGGAACCACCTCAACCTTGTATTTTTCAGCGACCCGACCGAACAGATACATGAAGGAGCCGTAGAAGAACGGGTCTCCTTCGCAGAGGACCGCGACATCCTCGCCTTCTTCCAGATAGCGGCTGATCTCCACTGCCGCATTGTCATAGGCCGCCTGCGCCGGCGCGCGCTCGATCGTCATCGGGATGCGGATGGCAATCTCGATCTTTGGGGCTGTGAGGTGCGGCGCAATAATGGCGCGCGCGAGGCTGTCGCCATCCTCCAGCGCCGGATAGGCAAGTACCGGCGCCGACTGCAATCGCTTGAGCGCCTTGAGTGTAATAAGGTCCGGATCTCCGGGGCCGATACCGAGGCCGTATAGGGTGCCTGTCATTCTTTAACCAACCTGAATTGCGTAACCTGTCTGAATGGTTTCCAGCTCGTATATCCACCGATTTTTTCGGCGCGCGATATATTGAGGCGCGTAAGCGTCCCGCCATGGGTTTCATGAGCGTGAAAAAGCTGCTGCTCGCCTTCCATCGTCACGGCATTTATAACGAGTCTCCCGCCGGGTTTCAGCGACGACCAGCAGGTGTCGAACATACCGGCATGACTGAGTCCGCCACCGATGAATATGGCGTCGGGTGCGTCAAGGCCGGCAAGGACCTCGGGTGCGCGCCCTTCAATAATATTGAGCTGCGGCACGCCCAGTTTCACAGAATTTTCTTGGATCAGGGAAAGGCGATCGTCGCGTGGTTCGATCGCGATCGCGCGGTTCGCCGGATGGCTTCGCATCCATTCGATGGCAATTGAGCCCGACCCCGATCCTACATCCCACAAAAGCTCTCCGGGGAAGGGCGCGAGGGCGGAAAGCGTCGCGCTTCGGATCTCGCGTTTCGTAAGCTGTCCGTCATGGTAAAAAGCGTCGTCCGGGAGGCCCGGCGTCGTCGGAAATATCGCCGACGAGACGGTCGGCGGGCATTTAAGGGCAATCGTATTGAAGTCCTTGAAGGCAATTCCCGCGACGTCCGCAGGCTTTCCCGTGATGATTTTTTCCTCCGGGCCGCCCATATGCTTAAGCACGGTCATGTCGGTTGTTTCAAGACTTAGCGACAACAGGAGTTGAGCCACGTCGCTGGGCGTTCGGCCGCTATCGGACAGGGCGATGATTTTGGCGTTCGGCGCGAGATGCGGGATCAGCAGTTCGAGCGGCCGTCCGTGAAGCGTGATTTGCGCTGTCCGGGAGAGATCCCAGCCGAGGCGGGCGGCGGCCAGGCTGAAGGCGGAGAGGGCAGGGAAGACAGCCATTTCGTCGGCAGGCAACCGTTTGGCAAAGGTCACGCCGATGCCGAAATGCATGGGATCGCCAGTCGCCAGGATACAGATTTTCTCGCCGCGCCGCGCCATGATCTCATCAACCAGTTTCATTAGCGGGCTCGGCCATGTCTTTCGTATTCGGTCATCCGGCGGCAGCATCGCAAGATGTCGCTCGCCACCGACAAGAAGGCTGGCCTCATCAATTGCGCTTCGGGCGGCGGGCGAAAGCGCCTCCAGGCCGTCTTCGCCGATCCCGACAATGCTGAGCCAGGCTGTCATGCGCCCTCCCCTGCCAATCCGGCAAGCGCGTTGAGCGCGGCGGCGGCCATGGCACTGCCGCCCTTGCGGCCGCGCAGGGTGATAAAGGGAATGTCGAAATTACTCGCGATCAGGGCTTCCTTCGACTCTGCGGCGCCGACAAAGCCAACCGGGAAGGCGAGGATGGCGGCAGGCTTCGGCGCGCCCGTCTCAAGGCGCTCCAGCAGATGAAAAAGGGCGGTTGGTGCATTGCCAAAGACGGTGACAGCGCCCGCGAGGCGATCCAGCCAGAGATCGACGGCGGCGGCCGAACGTGTAGTCTTCAGGGACGCCGCAAGTTCCGGCACACCGTCTTCATTTAGTGTGCAAATCACGTCATTGTTCGCCGGCAATAGACGGCGGATAACACCATGTGTCAGCATTTCGCAATCGCAGAAGACCGGAGCGCCGCTGCGCAGGGCGGAGATGCCCGCAGCGCTGAGGCCGGGATGATAGGCGAGGTCCCGCAGAATTTCCGGCATGCCGCAGGCGTGAATGATGCGCGTCGCAATTTTTACCGCCGCGGCATCAAATCCGGAAAAATCCGCTTCGCGCTCGATTGTCGCGAATGATTTCTCATAGATGGCCGTCGGATCGCGAAGGTAGTCATACATGGCGCTAGCCGCCGCTCTTTTTCATGCTGACAGGACCGAGCGGATGATCTGCATGCGGGTAGGGATGATGGGCATGGTCATGGGAATGGCCATGACTGTGATCGTGATGATGCCCGTGATCATGGTCGTGCGGGTGGTCGTGATCTTGGGAATGCGTGTGCGCGTCGCCTGTCCCGATCCCTTCCACATGATGGTGGTGGCTTTCCTGCCTGAGCCCCACCTCATCTTCGAAGCCAAGCGCCTGCTCGCGATATTTGCACATACCGCAGTTCATATTGTTTTGACCGAGAAGAATTTCCTCAACCCGTTCGGCAAAGCAGTCGAGAACCAGCGGATGATCGTTGAGATAGGGGGCCTTGATAAATTCGATATCCGGATGGGCCGCGGCGACCTTGTCCGTATAATCATAGATACGGTTCACCAGAATGCCAGTGAACAGGAAATAGGGAAATACGACGATCCGTTTATAGCCAAGCCGGGCGGCATGCTCCAGGCCCGGTTCGACCAGCGGGAAGGTGACGCCCGAATAAACCGTCTCGCCCCAGCCAAACCCGAGCCCCTCCCAAAGAAGCCGCATCACCTTGGTGACATTCGAATTGGCATCCGGATCGGAGGCACCACGCCCGACGACCACGAGCATAGTTTCATGCAGGGGAACATCACCTCCGGCGGCTGCAAGCGCTTCCTTGATCCTTTCCCCGGCGGCGCGAATCATTTTCAGGTCAATACCGAGTTCCCGACCACAGGAAATGGTTAGGCCTTCATGTTCCGCGGCATAGCGATTGAGGACGGAAGGTATGTCGTTCTTGGCATGACCCGCCGCGAACAGCATCCCCGGAACAGCGAGGATATGAGTGTGGCCACTCTCTTGGAGCCTGTCCAACCCATCTCGAATGATTGGCGTTGCAAATTCGAGAAAACCGGATTCCACCTGATACTGGGGAAGGCGTTCCGCGATCCCCTTGGCGACCGCCGCGAATTCCCTGACCGCACCTTCGTCACGGCTTCCATGGCCGCAGACCATTACGCCGTATTTTTCAGTCATACTCTGCTCCTGTGTTGCGTGGTCCGTTCCACGCGAAATTCTGTTTTACCGGCGGACAGTGGCCAGGGCCACCAGATAAAGGATTGACGCACCGGCGTGCCCATATCATGTTGCGCCGATGTCCGGCATATTTATCACGTCGAATTCCGCTTTTTTTACGCCGCCGCTGATTGTCCTGCTGGCGTTCATTGTCGACGCGCTGGCCGGTGATCCGAAATGGTTGTACCGCAATATCCCGCATCCCGTCGTTTTGATGGGCAGGTTGATCTCGATTGTTGATGATAATTTTAACAATACGGGTCTTGGAAACTGGTCCCGCGTTGCTCATGGAGCGATTATCAGTGGCTCTGTTATTGCGATTGCGACGGGCGTCGGAATTCTGATTGCAACCCAGTGTAATGGGCATCCGGTTGGCCTGATTCTGCTCGCAATCCTTGCCAGCAGCCTGATCGCCTGGCGGAGCTTGTATGATCATGTCCGGGATGTCGCGATGGGTCTTGGAGAGAGCCTCGACGCCGGCCGGAAAGCCGTCTCGCATATCGTTGGCCGTGATCCCGACAGCCTCGATGGGAGTGCGATCTCCCGCGCCGCCATTGAATCGCTCGCCGAGAATTTTTCCGATGGGACAGTTGCGCCGGTCTTCTTTTTTGCCTTGTTGGGGCTGCCCGGAATTTGCGCTTACAAGGCCGTCAACACCCTCGACAGCATGATCGGGCATCGGAATAAACGCTATGAATATTTCGGCAAGGTGGCGGCGCGGATTGATGATGCCGTCAATTATATTCCGGCCCGGCTCACCGCCTTTTTGATTGTTATCGCGGCAGCTCTCGTAAAGGGGGCGGACCCGAAGGGTGCCATTCGCGCGATGTTCCGCGATGCGCGATATCACCGAAGCTTCAACGCGGGCTGGCCGGAGGCGGCGATGGCGGGCGCCCTTGGCATTGCCCTTGCGGGTCCGCGAATTTATGACGGCGTCGAAGTTACCGATCACTGGATGAACGGCGAAGGCACGCGCGATGTCGGCCCGGCGCATATTTTCCGCGCGCTCCTTCTCTACCGTGTGGCAGGCGGCCTGATTATGGCCTCGTTGCTCGCCCTTGCTCTCGTGATTTATTGCGTCAGTTAGCGCCATTGGCAACCTCCAGCAAGCCATCGAGATCAAGATTTCTTTCCATATGATCCGCGAGTTCGTCTAAAGTTTTCTCGATAACCATTTCAAAATCATCGAGTTTTTCTTTTCTAATTTTAAACCGGTTAAGAAAATTATATCGGTATTCGTCTGACGCGAAAATGCCATGCAGATAACATCCCATCACCCGGTTATTTTCAGACAGGACACCGTCGGGCCCAGAGATAAGCTGTAGCATGGGCCGCGAGAGTGCCGGACCTTCGCTTTGTCCCACATGCATATGATAGCCCGATATTGCCGCGCCGGTGAGCGCCTCCTCACCGCTTTCCTCTACGAGCTTTTTCGGCCCACTCAGGATTGTCGTGAAATCGAGAAGCCCCAAACCTTCGATCGTTCTGGCCGGTCCTTCAATGCCGCCGGGATCGCTGAGTTGTCGTCCCAGCATCTGGTACCCACCGCAGAGACCGACGACTGTTCCGCCCTGACGGACATGGGCATGGATGTCGATATCCCAGCCTTGCGCGCGGACAAAATCCATATCGGCGAGCGTCGCCTTGGAGCCGGGCAGCAGGATCACGTCCATGCCCGACGGGATCGGCTCTCCCGCCTTGATCATATGCACGGCAACATCCGGTTCGGCGAGTAGCGGATCGAGATCATCGAAATTTGAAATGCGCGAAAAGATCGGCACAGCGATATGGATCGCGCCCTCGCGTGCGGGCCGGGAAGTAATGGAGAAGGCATCTTCCGGCGGCAGCTTGCTCGCCTGTTGGAAGAAGGGCAGCACGCCGAAATTTTGGAGCCCTGTTTTTTCGCTGATGATTTTAAGGCCGTCATCGAAGAGGCTGATGTCGCCGCGAAACTTGTTGACGATATAGCCTTTGGTTCTGTATCGCTCCGACGCGGAGAGCAGCATATGGGTGCCGACGATCTGCGCTATCACGCCGCCGCGGTCAATATCGCCTGCAAGGATAACCGGCACGTCCGCCGCCTCGGCAAAGCCCATATTGGCAATATCATGGGCGCGAAGATTAATTTCCGCCGGGCTGCCCGCCCCCTCGATCAGGACAAGGTCCACCCCCTCGCCAATTCGCGCGAAACTTTCCAGCACCTTGCACAGCAGTTGCGGTTTCAATGCCTGATAATCCCGCGCCTTTGCGTTGCCATATATTTGGCCGTGAACGATAACCTGTGCGCCGGTCTCGGTCTGCGGCTTTAGCAGAATGGGGTTCATGTCGTTCATCAACGGCACCCTGGCGGCCCGCGCCTGCAGGGCCTGGGCGCGACCAATCTCGCCGCCCTCAATCGTGACGGCGGCATTGTTTGACATATTCTGCGGTTTGAATGGCCGTACTTTCAGCCCTCTGTTGCTATAGGCGCGGGCGAGGCCAGCGACAAGCAGCGACTTGCCGACGTCCGAACCCGTTCCTTGCAGCATGAGGGCGGCGGTCATCAGAACTCGATCCCGACCTGGGCCTTGACGCCGGAGCGGAAGGGATGCTTGATCTGCGTCATCTCGGTCACGAGATCGGCAATGTCGATCAGTTCGTCCTTCGCGTTTCGCCCGGTGACGACGACATGCAGTTTTTCAGGCTTGTTTTTGAGATACTCGACCACTTCGGCAAGCGGCAGGCTGTCATAACGGAGCACTATGTTGAGCTCATCAAGGATAACCATATCAAAGGCCGGATTGTCGCCGCGGCTTGCCTCGATCATCTCCTTTGATTTTTCCCAGGCCCTTTCGGCCGCGCGGATGTCGCGCTCACGATCCTGCGTTTCCCAGGTGAAGCCCTCGCCCATGCTATGGATTTCGATTTGCGCGGGGAAGGCCTCAAGGACCTTGCGCTCCCCCGTCTGCCATTTGCCCTTCACATACTGAACGACGCCGACCTTCATGTCGTTGCCAATGGCGCGGGCCGCAAGGCCAAAAGCGGCCGTCGATTTGCCCTTGCCCTTGCCGGTATGGACAATCAAGAGGCCTTTTTCGATTGTCTTGGTCGCCAGCATCTTGTCGCGTGCGGCCTTCTTCTTCGCTGCCTTCTCGTTTGCGCGGGCGATCTCTTCGGGTGTCAGTTTTTTGCTCATCGGGTTCCCTCCCGTTTCAGCTGTGCAAGCTCGTCATGAATGGTATTTCGGCGCGGCTGCCAGAGGTCGCGGTCGAGCGCCTCCTGGAATTTTTCCGCCATTTCCTGCAATGCATCGGGGTTGGTCTCTTTGAGGAAGTCGCGAACGCGCGCATCCATCAGATAGGCATCGAACAGCGCATCGAAATGATGATCCTTGACCGCATGGGCGGTGGCGGCGAAGGCGAAGAGATAATCGACCGTTGCTGCCATCTCGAAGGCGCCCTTGTAGCCATGGCGCATGACCCCTTCAATCCATTTCGGATTGGCGGCCCGGGCGCGGACGACGCGACCGACTTCTTCGTCAAGGGTTCTGATTTTCGGGCTTTCAGGACGCGAATGATCGTTATGATAGACGATGGGTTGCGATCCCTTGATATGGCGCACCGCCGCCGTCACGCCCCCTTCAAATTGATAGTAGTCGTCACTATCGAGGAGGTCATGTTCGCGGTTGTCCTGATTATGGACGACCGCCTCGACATGGCCAAGCCTCCGCTCAAAAAGATCATGCTCGGGCTCGCCTTCTTCTCCGGCGCCATAGGCATAGCCGCCCCAGGCAACATAGGCGCGGGCGAGATCCCCCTCGTCCGTCCAGCCTTTTTCATCGATCAGCGCCTGTAATCCCGCACCATAGGCCCCGGGTTTGGATCCGAATAACCGGTGGCTTGCGCGTTTGATCGCCGCTGCGTCCGTCAATCCGGTTTTCATGAGCTCATTCTTGTCCGCCTTGACCCGGGCGGCGAGGGGGTTGGTTTTCTCATCCTCGTCAAGGGCCGCGACAGCGCGAACGGCGCTATCGAAGAGCGCCATTTGCTGCGGGAAGGCATCGCGGAAAAAGCCGGAGATACGTAACGTCACGTCAACACGCGGACGATCAAGGATGGACGCGGGTAGTATTTCAAATCCCGTCACGCGGTTCGACGCCTTGTCCCAGGTCGGGCGAACCCCCATCAGGGCGAGGGCCTGTGCGATATCGTCGCCGCCCGTGCGCATGTTGGAGGTGCCCCAGGCACTCAGGATCATCGTCTTCGGCCAGGCACCATTTTCCTGGCGGTACCGGTCGATCAGCAGTCCCGCCGATTTCCAGCCCAGCAGCCAGGCTGTCGGCGTCGGTATGGCGCGGCTATCGACGGAATAGAAGTTGCGTCCGGTCGGGAGAACATCATTCCTTCCCCGTGTCGGTGCACCGGAGGGGCCGGGCTCGACGAACTCGCCGTTCAATCCTTTGAGGAGGCCGGCCAATTCCGCCTCTCCGCTTGCCAAGACGACCGGCCGAAGATGATTTTCGAGTCCGTCCAGCACCTCCCTCGTTCTTGTCCATTCCTCTGCGGCGGCGGTTTTGCCGGAAACGAGATCCGCGGCGAGCCGTTCGATGCGCTCCACCGTATCGCCGTTTGACCGCCATGTTCCGTCAAAGGCGAGCGCGTCGGGGCGTTTTCCCGTCCACTCCGCCCCCATCTCGCAGTCGAGGGGATCGAATTCTTCGGACAGTTCCAAATCCGTCGCGATACTGCGAATGAGGGAGGCGTTTGCTCCCTCTCCATTTCCGCGAGGAATGCGCAGGAGGGCAACCAGCAGATCGGTGAGTTGCTGATCAGTTGGCGATTGCCCGAAGACATGCAGGCCGTCGCGGATCTGCAGTTCCTTTAGCTCGCAGAGGTAATTATCGAGTTTCGTGAGCCGTTCACTCTCCGGCTCGTCCGGGGCGATGCCGCAATCGACATCGATGCCCGTCATTTCCGTGAGTTCCAGTATCTGCTGGCGAAGCAGCGCGATACGGCGCGGATCAACGCCGGCCGCTTCATAATATTCATCGACCAGCCGCTCTAGATCGGCGAGCGGACCATAACTTTCCGCGCGGGTCATCGGTGGGGTCAGATGATCGATAATGACCGCGCTGGCCCGGCGTTTCGCCTGCGTTCCCTCGCCGGGGTCATTGACGATAAAGGGGTATAGGTGAACCGTCGGCCCGAATACCGCTTCGGGGTAACATTCTTCCGAGAGCGCGATGGATTTGCCGGGCAGCCATTCCATATTGCCATGCTTGCCCATATGGATGACCGCATGGACCTTCTCCTCCTCCCGTAGCCAGGCGTAAAAGGCGAGATAGCCATGGGGCGGAACCAGATCGGGGTCGTGATAGCTGGCGGTCGGATCGATATTATAACCGCGCGCCGGCTGAATACCGACAATCACGTTCCCCAGACGCATTGCGGCTAGATGAAAATTCTCGCCGTCGATAAAGGGATCCTTTTCAGGCGGCCCCCAGCGCTCGGTGATCTCCCCCTGAAGCTTTTCAGGAAGAGTTTCGAAGAATTTGAAATAGCGTTTAAGCGGGTAGAGGCAACCATCAAGCAATGGCTTGGCGTTGTTGCGATCATTCGTCGGTCCGTCCAGCAATCTGGCAATCAGGGCTTTTCCATTCTCTGGAATATTACGGATATCATACCCATGCTCTTGCAATGCTTTCAGAACCTCGATTGATCCTGCGGGTGTATCGAGCCCGACGCCGTTACCGATCCGGCCGTTCTTATTGGGATAATTCGCGAGGATCAGGGCAATCTTTCGCGCCGCGGGTTTTGTCGACCGCAGCGTCGCCCAGTTCGCGGCCAGATCGGCGACGAAGTCTATGCGGTCCGGTACCGGCTTATAGGCGACGATATTCGTCTGTGTCGCCTCGTCAAAGCCGTCATCCGATTTGAAGGAAACGGCGCGCGAAAGAATGCGGCCATCAACCTCCGGAAGAGCAACATTCATCGCGATATCGCGCGCGGAAAGGCCGGTTATACCTTCCTTCCATTGGGTTTCGTTGCCACCTGAAAAAACTACCTGCAGTATTGGGCAATTTGCGGCATCGAACGGGGTGCTTTTGCGCGCGGCACCCGGATTGGAAATCGCGAAGCCGGTCGCGTTCAGGAGGACCGACGGCGGTGCTTCACCTAAAAGATGCTCGACGATTTCCGCTGATATCGGATCTTTCAGGCTGGAGACGAAAATCGGTAACGGATTAAGTTCGCGGCTCTGCAGCGCGTGGATAAGCGCGTCAACCGGCGCCAGGTTATTGGCCTGATACAGTGCGCGGTAGAAAATAATGCCGGCGACCGGCGCTTCCTTTTTCCATAATTTCCGCAGCGTCAACAGATCGGGGGAGGTGATTCCGGGCCAGTAAAGCCCCGCCTTCATGAGCGGCTTCGGTTCCTGCCAATCGCCGTCTCCCCGCAACAGGAACGCGCCATACTCAAGGAAACCTGCATAATTATCGGCGCCGCCCTCCACCAGATAACGCCAGAGCCGGTGGGTGGCGTCGCGCGGAAGGGTATTGAGTGCCGTCAGTTCTTCATTCGGCTGGTCATCGCCCGGCAGGAAAGCGAGCTTGATGCCAAGCGCGCGACAGCATTCGGTGATTTTCTCGACCGCATAGGGCCAATAGCTGATACCGCCGAGCAGCCGGACGATCACCAGTTTGGCATTGGCGATTATCTCCTCGACATAGATATCGACCGACAGATTGTGGGAAAGCTGCATCGTATTGGCGAGGCGGAGCGACGGGCCGTCCGGTCGCACCTTCTGCGCGGTGGCGAGGCTCGAAAGTTCCGTATCGGCGGCGGAGAGGAAGACAATGTCGCCGGGCGTTTGCGCCAGGTCCACGGCTTCCGATCCATCGGCGATGCCGCCGGGTATGGCCGCCAGAAGATGCATGTCAGGCCGTGATCATTTCTGCAATTGCGGCCTGATCCATGTCATGCTCGCCGATAATGACCAGCTTGCTGATCCGGGTTTCGCCGTCCTTCCAGTCGCGATCGAAATAATGCTGAAGACGCGAGCCGACACCTTGCAGTACCAGCCGCATATCCTTGCCGGCAACGGTGATAAATCCCTTAACTCGTAGAATGTCATGGGTGGCGATCGCCGCCTGCAGTTTCGCGACCAGAAATTCCGGTGACGCCACTTCACCGATGTCCAGTACAAAGCTCTCGAAGTCGTCATGCTCATGGTCATCCGCATCATCATGCACGGAGGGACGCGAGGCAAGATCGTCTTCCGCTGCAGATCCGAGGCCGAGGAGGACGCGGATATCGATCTTGCCATGGCTGGTTTCCAGCATTTTCACCTGCGGGCGGAGACGCCCCTTCAATTGCTCTGTTGCGGAGGCAACTTCCGATGCGTCCAGGAGGTCAGCCTTGTTGAGGATGATCATATCCGCGCAATTGAGCTGATCGTCGAACAGTTCCTCGAGCGGACTGTCGTGATCGAGCATCTCGTCCGCTTCGCGCTGTGCTTGCACGGCTTCCGGATCGGCCGCAAACAACCCGTCGCGATAGGCAGGGCCATCGATCACGGTCACCACGCCATCGACGGTGACCTGCGTGCGGACTTCCGGCCAGCCGAAGGCGCGTACCAGAGGCTTTGGAAGTGCAAGTCCGGATGTCTCGACAATAATGTGGTCGGGACGATCCTCGCGGCTCAGGATTTTCTGGATCGTCGGGAGAAAATCGTCGGCCACCGTGCAACAGATGCAGCCGTTGGCGAGTTCGACAATATCCTCTTCCGTACAGTTTTCGTTTCCGCAGCCCTTCAACAGTTCGCCATCAACACCAAGATCGCCGAATTCGTTGATGATGAGTGCAAGTTTCTTGCCGTCTGAATTCTCGATCAGATGGCGGATCAGGCTGGTTTTCCCCGCGCCAAGAAAGCCGGTGATAACGGTCGCCGGAATTTTTTCACTCATATCTTACTCCGATATCCATGCGCGAAGCGGCACCGGCCAGGGATTCGGCCAAGGGCGAAAGCGTCAGTATGTATTATGATGTGCCGTAATGTCATTACGCTCACAATGATCCTCCGTCATGCAGCAAAAATAATAAAATACGATGGCAGGTCTCCTGGCTTGCGAATGGCACCGGCACATACCTTCCCGATTTACTCAGTGGTTCAGTGTGCTGGCTAATCGCTTACAGTTGCGGGGACAGCCGCGGCCTTGATCCGTAAATCGCACCGCATTCCCTTATAATCCCGGATTGGGAACCATCGCTTGCGACGCTACGGCGGAATGCCAAAACTGTCAATCCATAGCGGGCGATTTTACCTGTTTGCCCAATCACGGAGTGCCGTTTCAAGCCGCTGCCAGTCATTTTCCGCGCCGGGAAGTCCGAAGCGCAAGAAATTGGGACGCTCAGGGTATTTTCGAACGAGTATGGCCCGTTCGCAAAGATGCCTATACAGCGCTTGCGATTCCGGTGATTCTGTCAAACAGAAAAGATCTGTATGCCCGGAAATTTCGAGCCCGGCTGCACGCAAAAGCTCCACCAATTTACGGGCGGCAACGGCCAGCTCAGCGCGTGTTTGCGTAATCCAGTTTCCATCTGCCAGAGCACTTGCACCGATTTCGAGGGCAATTCCGCTGACCGCCCAAGGGCCCAGTTCCGGGCGGACTTTTGCCATGAAGTGAGGCGTGGAGATCAGAAATCCGAGGCGCAGGCCGGCGAGACCGAAAAACTTTCCGAAGGAGCGAAGAATTATGGGTCCTTCAGGCAATATATCGGATGCAAGAGATATATCTGGCGTGACGTCCGCGAAGGCTTCATCGATGATCAACCATCCGTTTCGCTGCCGCATTGCGATAGCGAGGTCCAAAAGCATTGTTTTCGGAAACTGTCGGCCGTCCGGATTATTGGGATGCACAAGGATGACTATGCCTGCTCTTTCAGGTATTTTCGACAATTCCTCTATCTCATAAACTCTATGTCCGGCGCGCCGCCAGTTGGCGGCATGTTCATTATAGGTTGGCGAGAGGATGGCAACCTCGGAAGGCGCCAGGAGTCTCGGCAAGAGTTGAATGACCGCTTGCGTTCCGGGCAGGGCACAAATCTCCGCGCCATCAGGCAGACCAAAATAAGCCCGCGCCGCGTCCAGCAGTTGCTTTTCCCCGGCTTTGGAGGGAAGGCGGTGCCAATGCTCTGCTCGCAATTGGGGGATCGGGTAGGGGCGAGGATTGATTCCGGTGCTTAAATCAAGCCATTCCGCGCGTGCGTGAGCGAATTCCGCCATGACGCTCTCGAGATCACCGCCGTGCAGTTGGGCGTCGCTCTCCGCCGCTATCGGGAATGTCGGGATCATCTGCCTCTCGCTCTCGTAAAACTGCCCTCTCATAACAGAATGCGGTTTGTTTTCGCAAATTTATCCTGTAGTTTCTTGCCCATGACGGAGAGAGCTACAAAGAAAATTGTCGTCAAGGACCTGCGCAAAAGCTTTGATGGCGTTCCGGTCCTGAACGGCATTAACCTCGAGGTGAAAACCGGCGAAATCCTGACGCTGATCGGTCCGTCGGGCTCGGGTAAGACTCTGACCCTAAAGTGTATTTTGGGGCTTGTGAAACCCGATAGCGGATCAATCCTGCTTGATGGCGAGGATGTGAAGGACATGCCGGAGCGCGACCGCATGGAGTTCTTTCGGAACTTCGGCATCCTCTTTCAGCGCTCGGGCCTGTTTGACGGGCTGAGGGTTTGGGAAAATATTGGCTTCCGCCTGTCGCAGCAACCTGGCATGCGGAAGCGGCAGGTGAAGGCGATGGCGATCGAGAAGCTGCGCTCTGTTGGCCTTTCCGCGGATGTCGCGGACCTGTATCCCGCGGAGCTTTCCGGCGGCATGCAAAAGCGGGTGGGATTTGCCCGGGCGATAGCCGGGGACCCGCCGATCCTGTTTCTTGACGAGCCGACTGCCGGCCTCGATCCGATCATGAGCAACGTTATCAACGATCAGATATTCAATAACGTTCGGGAACTTGGCAGTACCGTCATGGCGATCACCAGCAATCTGTTGACGGCACGGATCATTTCGGATCGCATTGCGATGCTGCATGAGGGCCGCGTCGTATGGACCGGCGATGTCCAGGAAGCGGTAAGGTCGGAAAATCCGTATGTTTCGCAATTCTGGAACAAGCGGAAAGATGGCCCCATACAGATGTCGGTATCGACAATCTCCGCCTGACGCGAGAGCCTAATTCCTCACGCGAACTCTGGGCCAAACGTCTGGATTGTCACATGCCGACAACCAGAAAAGCGCCAATCAAATGACTCTTGGTGAGACCGACGCCCTCTCGGCTTCCAATCTGCTGAAGCCGCGCACCTGCCTTCCCTGGAAGACGGAGAAACGACAGTTTGCCTACCGGGTCCGTCCGTACTTTATCGATAACCGGATCATCCGGGACCATCGCAACAGGGTTTTGGCGGAAGAAGGGAAGGCGCGCGCGGTGCTTCGTGACAGCATCGACGGGGAACTCACCGCGCTTTCCGCGGCAGAACGCCGGTTCTGGATGTCGGAATTTCGGTTTGTCGAAACAACCTTGACGCTCAATCAACTCGCCATTTATGCGCCCGCATTTGTGCGTTTGTCGCAGATTATGCCAAGAAAGATGGTGTTTTGCCGACGGATGGTCGTCCGGAAGTATCTCGATGGTCACCCGCTTCCGAAGTCCCCGTTTTTTTCAACCTTGGCGCGTCATTTTGTCCGCTCCAGCGTCCTGTTTTTCCCATCGGAGAGGCTGACGGCGGCGGCCGACAGGTTTATCATCCTTGCGACGCGATCAGCGGATCAATCCCGCGCCGCAAATCGCCAACGGGTTGCCCTGCATATCCGCTCCATCCATTTGATGAGTGACGCGGAAATCTGCGAACTATACGAGGATGAAGATGAATATCTCGAGGAACTCGCGCTTCTTGCCGATCTTACGCGCCATTATGGTGTCGGTGTTGATGAAGTTTTCCGCATTTCCGCCGCAGAAATCGGTGATTTCTGGCGTCCTGATCGTTTAGTCCGGATAATACAGACCGAAAATTCCGTTGCCAGCGGCTCGACACCTTGCGCTTTGGCGCCGGTAATCGTACCCTTTTTACCTAACGTACTTTTGCGCAGATTCCGAAGCATCACATGCATCAACTAACCGAAATCGCTATTATCGCGACGATCGCCCTGATTCTCGGCATGATCATGACGCGGCTCAAGCAACCGGCGATCGTCGGTTACCTGTTGACCGGTATGGTGCTGGGCCGATCTGCCTTCGGCTTCGTCGAGGATCGCGAGAATGTGGAAATTCTGGCGGAGCTCGGCGTCCTGATGCTGCTGTACCTGATCGGGATGGAGCTGAATCTCAAATCCTTCATGCGGATATGGAAAACGGCGATTGGCGGTGTTTTCCTTCAGGTGGCCGTCGCCTATGTCGTGGTGGGGCTGATCGCGCTCTATCTCGACTGGCCCTGGCAATTGACAATCCTTCTGGCGTTTAGCTTGTCGATCAGCTCGACGGCGGTTGCCGTGAAAATACTGGAGGACATAGGGGAACTCCATCAACGGACCGGCAATATAGCGATTGGTCTTCTCATCGCGCAGGACCTTGCCGTCGTTCCGATGCTGTTGATCGTTGGCAGCTTGTCGGGGGAAACGCTGAACCTGCCGGTGCTCTTGTTGACCGTGGGCCTAGCGATCGCTTTTTTGGTCGGCTTAATTCTGTTCCTGAGCCGGCGGGAGCGTATCCATCTGCCCTTTCTTCAGGTCATATCCGGTCACTCAGACCTGACACCGCTATTCGGCATCGTTTTTTGTCTTGGCCTTGCCGCGATCAGCGGCCTTCTCGGCACGTCGCCAGCCTTCGGCGCCTTCCTGGCGGGGCTCATTATCGGTAACAGCCAGGAACGCAAAAACGTTGTGGAGGCGACAAAACCGATCCAGTCAATTCTTTTGATGATCTTTTTCCTCTCCATCGGCCTGCTGATCGACATTACCTATATCTGGCAGAATATCGGCCTTGTGCTGCTGATGCTGCTGAGCGTGATCCTTGGCAAAACGGCCATCAATATTGTCATCATACGGGTGACGGGCATAGACTGGCGCTCCGCCTTTATTGCGGGAACCGCCCTCGGGCAGATCGGTGAATTTTCGTTTCTACTGATGGCTATCGGGGGCGGCAGCGGTTATGTGTCGCGGGATATCTCCCAATTGATGATTACCGTGATCGCGCTCAGCCTGATGATCAGCCCGCTCTGGTTGCTGACGGCAAGGCGCGCGCAAACGGTTGCGGCGGGTCAGGCAAGCAACTTCCGGAATTTCTGGAACAAGGCTTACGGCAAGGAGACGGTGGCCGTCGCCCGGGTCATGAAAGCGACCTCCGGCTATCTTGTGGCGCTGCCACGGCGGAAATTCTCGCGTCGGCAAGAACCACCTGCAGCCGAGACTGACGACCGAAGTGCCCATTCTCGTGCCGAAGGAACAGAAACAGTTATCCAGAGCGAGGACGCGGCCTCCTATCAGGCGTTGTTGGAAGACGAGCGGGGCGAGGGACGGGATGATAAAAGCTAGATTTCAGATCCCGGTCGTCAAATTTTCGCGCCATGGCTTGTAATGGGTCGTTGTCCCCTATAAGTTTTGAAAACGGCAGATTTGCCATTTCCCCTATCATCCGGCCTTAACTTGGTAAGAGGTAACTATTGGACCGTATTCAGGAAATTCTCGACTTTTGGTTTCTGCCACCTGACCATGAAAATTATGGCCAGCCGCGTGAGGAATGGTTCGTAAAGAATGCCGAGTTCGATGTAGAAATTCGCGACCGCTTCCTGTCGGATTTCGAAAAGGCGGAGAATGGGGAGTATCTGGACTGGACGGATAGCGCGCGCGGGTCGCTTGCGCTTATACTCCTTTTTGATCAGTTTACCCGCAATATGTTCCGCCAGTCACCGCGCGCCTTTTCGGCGGACGGTAAAGCGCGGGAAATTGCCCTTCATATCCTCTCGACCGGCTTTTATGAGGAATTGAATCTTGTCGAGAAGCAATTCGCGGCGCTTCCCTTCGAACATAGCGAGAATCTGAAAGATCAGAAACTATCCCTGAAGCTTTTCGGGGAAATGGGGAATGAAAATTTACTGGATTACGCCCAGCGGCACTATGTCATCATAGAAAAATTCGGCCGGTTTCCTCATCGGAACCGGCAACTCGGACGTCAAAGCACGCCGGAAGAAGAGGCGTTCCTTAACGAGCCGAACTCTTCATTTTAATCACGAACTCTACTCGATAGTCAGGAAGGACTTTCATGAATCAGCTAACAGATCAGGTCATAATTGTCACCGGGGCGAGCCGGGGCATCGGCGCAGCAGCGGCGATTGCGCTTGCCGAAAGCGGCGCGAAACTCTGCCTGAGTTCGCGCAGTGCCGCCGCCTGCAGTGGCGTCCTCGAAGAGATAAAAAATGCCGGCGGCGATGCCTTCGCGGCAAGCTGCGATGTGTCCGATTTTGCGGCCGTTGAGAAAATGGTTGATGAAACGCTCGATCGGTACGGGCGGATCGATGCGTTGATCAATAACGCGGGCATCATCGATCCCATCGGTGCGATTGCGACCAGCAACCCGGCGGACTGGGCGAAAAATATTTCGGTCAATCTTGTCGGCGTCTACCACGGTACGCGTGCCGTATTGCCCCATTTCCTCGATCAGAAATACGGCGTGATTATCAATATCAGTTCCGGGGCGGCGCATGGCCCGATGGAAGGCTGGAGTGCCTATTGTTCCGGAAAGGCGGGCGTATACATGATGACGCGGGCGACCGCCCTAGAAGCCGGCGAAAATGGCGTCCGGGTCTATGGTTTCGCGCCGGGAGTCGTGGATACGGAAATGCAGGTCGCGATCCGCGCCTCCGGTATCAATGCGGTCAGTCAGATACCGCGTGAAAACCTGGCATCGGCCGCGGATCCGGCGAAGGCAATCGCCTGGCTATGCACGGAAGAGGCACGTGATCTGGCGGGGCAGGAACTGACGATCCGGGACGAGGCGCTACGCAAGAGAATTGGACTTGCCGTTTGACGTTGCCGCGATGAGGGCAGCCTGGAAGCTCTCTGGCCGACGCCTCTATCATGGCATGGTGGCGGGGATATTCTCGCTTTTCATCAGTTGTCCTCCGCCGGATGCGGCGGCGGATATGTCTGTTCCCGCCAAGGCGCTTCAGGTTCCCGGTATCAAAGGCGCTGATAATCGGGTGCGGGTTGACATATCAGCCTATCCCTGGCGGATGATAGGTCGCCTGAACCGGAATGGCAGCCATTGCACGGCTATCCTTGTGGGACCATCGACGATTCTGACAGCCGCCCATTGCTTCTGGGATAAACGGCGCAATCAATGGTCAGTCCCGAGCGCCTTTCATTTTGTCGTCGGATATGAAAAAGGTGCCGTCAAGGCCCATTCGAAAATCAATGGCTTTACCCTGTCGGATGGCCGCCCCCCGTCAGATTCGTTACAAAAGCCTCCGGTCGAGGAGGATTGGGCCCTTGCGTCGCTCGACTGGCCGCTCGGCGATCAATTCGGCTATGCGCCGCTCGCGCAATTCGGTTCTTCCAGGTTACAGCAGAAATTGTCGAAAGGCACCACCGTCGTCCAGGCCGGCTACAGCCGTGATATCGCCCATATCTTGACCGCGGATGAAGATTGCAAGATCAGCGGCGTCTCCCGCAGCAAGAAGGGATTACTTCTCCTTCATCAATGTGATGCGACGCAGGGGGATTCAGGGTCCCCGCTTTTCATTTATAAGAGCGGCGAGTATGAACTTCTGGGAATTCACGTCGCGACATTGACACGAAAATCGGGTGCGAGCGAGGGCGTTGCCGTATCCGTAGATATGTTCGGCGATCAGGTTCGGCAGCGGCGAAAGTGACCGGAAACATAAAATTTTATGAAATTTCATCGAAATTTATTATAATCTACCTCAAATGAGGGATGAAAAGCCGGATGGCGAGCGGTAATGTAAGAAAGAATTAACCAAGTATGTTCTTTCGAGCCGCAGGTTGAGCGGGGGAAGTAGTGACAATGAGTGATGGGCAGACAGACGGCTCCGGGATGGCCGAAGAAGATCAAATCGCGCAGGAAGAGAGCGCGAATGCCGATCTGACTTTTCTGGAACTGGACCAGAACGGGACAGTCGATCTCGACGCGCTGTTCGATGCCCTGAATATCGCGGCGGTGGAAGGGAACGCCCCCGTGGAATTCCTCCCCGACGGGAATGAGGGCGGCGGAACTCTATTGATTTCTGGCTCCGATCTGACGCTCGGCACCGTAGCTTCGGAAGATTTACCGGATGTTTCCGATCTCTTGCTTAAAAGCAGCATCGCGTCGGACGAATCCTGACCTCAGCCTCTTTTCATTTCAATATTGGCCTTGAAGGCGGCGCCGATTTCGGTTTCGAAGAAACGGACCATGGCCTCGACCACAGCCGGGTCATATTTTTCCGGGTTGTTCTTGAACACGCGCAACGCCTCATCGACACCGATCGCCTCGCGGTAGGATCTCGGTGAGATCCGGGCGATCAGAATATCCGCCATGCCAAGGATCCGGGCAGGCATGGCAATGTCCGCTTCCGTGAGGCCCTTGGGATACCCACTACCATCCAGCCGCTCGTTAATCTGCGTTACCGCATCCAGAACCTGTTTGTCCACATCCGCATTGGACAGGATCTTTTCCGACGTCAGGACATGACTTTGCATGATTTCCTGTTCCTTGGGGGTCAGGCGGGATTCCTTTTCCCGGATTTGACGCGGAATGGAAATCTTGCCGATCTGCGATAGATGGGCGCCGGTATTGATTACCTTGACGACCTCTGCCGACAGGCCGAGTTCCGCTGAAATGTGATTGGCAAGCTGCGCCACCCGTAGTGAATGATCCGAAAGATAGGGGTCGTTCGCTTCCAGCATCTGCGAGAGGACGGTAATCGCCTTGCGGTCCATCTCTTCCTTTCGGCGCTGATACTTGACATATTCCGTAATGTCACTGCTGACCGTCACGATGCCGAGAAACGCACCCTCTTCATTCAGGAAGCGGGATTTTGCGACGCGCAGGGTCCGGACACCCTCACGTGTTTCGATCTCGACAAACGCATTGACAGTCTGTTCCGTCGCGATGGCTTTGCGGTCGTATTCGGCCAGGTCGCGCGCGGCTTTTTCGCCGAAAAGCTCCCGATCCGTTTTGCCGGGGATCGACCGGAGCGGGTAATCGGCAAGACGCGCGAGTGAGGGGTTCGCATAAATGTAGCGCCCTTCAGGGTCGGTCAGGCCGATCAGCTCGTCAATGGTGTTGTTGATGCTTCCCAGAAGCCGCCGCTGGGCATTGATCTGGGCAGCGAATTCCTTGTATTGATGGGCAAGCGCCCGGGCATTCTGGCCTTTCAGCATCAACCAGATGACCGTTAGAATGGTAAAGATGATAACCAGAAAGCTGATGGCAAGTCCGACAACGAACAAGCTGTAGGTCCGAAGGGAGGCAAGCGCCTCGCTACTGTCGACCTGCTGGAATACAACGAGATTGGTCCCATCGGCAAGGGCGCCGGATGAATAGAAGCTGTTGCCGCTACTGTCCGTGGTTTCACGAAAGCCGATGGCATCCGGCGCAATGCCGGCATCGGCCGTCGCTGAAACGAACGGTGGCTTTCCGGGAAACAGCTCGAAATACTTACCTCCCGTTTCCTGATATAGCCGCGTCACGTGCTCACTGCTGCTATATGGCGATGGTTTCAGGAAGTCCGACAGCGCATCCGAAGCCGGGACGGTGAGCAGAAGAATGCCGACGACATCGGCAGTGTTGTCAGTCGGATTGCTTTGCGCCGCCCGGATAGGCAGTAAAAAATCGAATACCAGACCGGCATTGCCAGCCCGGATCGGCAGGAACCTGATTTCCGCCCTGTCATATTGCGCCTGTGCCTCGGCCCGTTGATCCTCCGTCAACGCCGGCGCGCCGCCCGAGGCGAGATAGGCGCGACCATCCCGGCCAATTAGATACGCACCGATCAATCCATCTTGGTTGGCGAAATTGGTAAAGGCGTTTTGCATATAGGGAAGCTGTTCGTTCAGCGATCTCGGTAACTTCCCGCCACCGGCGATGTTTATTTCCGTTGCAAACAACTGGAACAATTCATTGCCGGCAATCCTGTTGGAATCCTCAACCGTGCTGGCGAGCCAGGTTTCTATCACCTGTGCCTTACCGGCGGCGCTGATATCCAGCCGTTTTTGCAGCTCGCCCACCAGTTCCTGTTTGCGGGACTGGATTGCATAATCGCCAACGAAGTAGCCGAGGACCGCCAGCACGACAAAAAATAATGCCGCAAATTTCCAGGGCGCCTTGCGTATCAGGCTGCTGTCATCGGGGGCGTTGCCGGACAGGAATGAATTCAACTCAAGCTTCAGCGTCGCGTCAGTCATTTTTCTCGTCCCCTGAGGCTTCTTGCGCAACCAGGAAATCTTTCGGAATATGCGCCCATCTTCTCTTTTCATTTACCGAATAGAGCGGCACATAATAATTCACGAGGCGTTCCTCCAGAATTGTGTCGTTTAGACTATCAAGAACGTAACGTTTTCCCCGCAGGCTGACACTTAAGACGGCATGGTCCTTGTTCCGGAGAACATCGTTGGCGACAACAATCCGCATGGAATCCGGATCGAACCCGAGCTCCTTCAGGCTTACATATTTCATAATCGCGAAATCGCGGGACTTGCCGCCATTCGAAAGGAATTGAAGAGGCGTGGCCCAGTCATCACTTGTAGCCGCCGCTTCCTCTTCCTGGGTATGTTTCCAGCCATTCAGGAAACGGTTTATTTCCTGCAACTGCGCGCGCCTGTTAGTCCGTTGCAATTCAGCAATTTTGGTTCGCCACAAGGTCATTTGCTGCGACTGGCAGTCTTCAATGCGGTCATCGCATTTGGATGCCGCTTTGGCCAGTTCGGGAAAACTTGACATTACCTCCAGCCAGCGCGGCAGAGCCGCAAGATTGTCGGACGATATTTCGACCATGCCGAACAATCCCTCCTCCGTTACTTCGGCGCGGGCAGGCGTGCCGGCGACGGTCCCGAACAGGAAGAAGGCGGAGAACAGGGCCAGAGATATCCGTTTATGTCCTGCGAAAATGCGCATCAGCGTTCCCTCAGGGCCGTATCCCGGGTTTTCAGGATCGGCTTCAGAATATAGTCGAGCACCGTTTTATGCCCGGTGAGGATATCGACGGAGGCGACCATTCCCGGAATGATCGGATAGGTATTTTCCCCGCGTTTCAGGTAATTCTGATCGGTGCGGACAATGATTTGATAATAGCTTTCGCCCGATTTTTCGTCGACGATCGTATCGGCGCTGATCCGTTCCAGTTTTGCCGGCAGACCGCCGTAAATCGAATAATCATAGGCCGTGATTTTGACCGTCGCTTCCTGTCCCGGACGCAAAAAAGCGATGTCCGACGGCCGGATATTTGCCTCCACAAGAAGTGTATCGTCTATGGGGACAATCTCGATGATATCCTGTCCCGGCTTTACGACACCTCCGATGGTTTGAATTTTCACATCCTTGACCTCGCCGGCGACGGGAGAGCGCACGTCTGTTCTGGCCACCCGGTCCTTGACGCCGAGGATTGCCTGGCGGGCCGCTTCATAGTCGGCGCGAACCTGGCTGAGTTCCTGAGCAGCGCCGCTCTTGAAACTCAGGATTTTCTCCTCGATACGCTGATTTGCCTCCTTCAGCGCCCCCTCGACCCTCGGTAGGGAGAGCTCAGAGGCGGAAATCTGTCCGCGCAGATCGTTGACCTCCCGCCTCAATTTCAGAGAATCGACCTTTGGAACGATGCCCTTTTTGACAAGCGGTTCGGTAATTTCCATTTCCTCATTTGCCAACGCAAGACTGGCCCGCAATTGTCTTAGTCGTCCATTGATCTCTGCAATCTCCTGCTGGCGCTGTTGCGCCTGCTGTCGCAGAATCTGGATTTGCGATTGCAATTCTGCTTGTCTTGCGTTGAACAGGTTCTGCTCGCGAACCGTTATGTCCTTGCGCTCGGCGAGTAATTCCGCGGGGAAGGTCAATGGCTCGCCCGTCGCTTCCGCTTCAAGACGGGCTATGCGCCCCATCAGGTTCAGGTAATTGGATTCAATTTCCCCGGCGCGCGAGGCAAACCCCGTATCGTCAATCCGAAGAATAATCTGGCCCTTCTCGACGATATCTCCTTCATGCACGAGCAGTTCACGAAGAATGCCACCTTCCAGATTCTGGATAATCTGTACCTGGCTGGACGGAATTACCTTGCCATCGCCCCGCGTTACTTCATCGAGAACGGCATTGCTCGCCCAGAAATAGCCGACGACGAAGAAGGCGACGATGCCAAATAACAGCATATAGGCGCGCGGGTGCGGTCCCTGCAATTTGGCGGCAACGACATCCGACGCGAAATCTGAGTCATCCCATTTGAGGTTTGTTGACATCGTTATTCCCTCGTCCCGCGAACCGTCGGTTTGCCGACCGTCGCGGTCACCGACTTGGCGGTATTTTTGCCGCTCTGGCCAAGTTTCAGGATTTCATCACGCGGTCCATCGGCGGCAACCTTGCCGTTCCCGAGGACGATAATGCGGTCGACCAGCGAGAACAGGGACGTACGATGGGTGACCAGAAGGACCGTTTTACCTTCCATATAATTCTTCAGGCGGGCGATCAGCCGGCGTTCGGAATTGAGATCCATCGAACTTGTCGGCTCGTCCAGCATCAGGATCGGCGGATTGGGCAGGAAAGCGCGGGCAAGGCCAATCGCTTGCCGTTGCCCGCCGGACATCGTCGCGCCTTTCTCGCCGACATGCAGGTCGTAACCGTGCGGATGTTTGCTGATGAAGTCATGAACGCCGGAGAGCTTGGCCGCATTCAGGATCATTTCATCATCCGCCTGTGGATGCCCCATGGTTATATTCTGGCGCACTGTCGCCTGGAAAAGCGTGATGTCCTGCATCACGCTGCCGATGCTCCGGCGGATGTCGGAAGGGTCAATCTGGCGGATATCCGTCCCGTCAATCAGAACGGCACCTTCATCCGGTTCGTAGAGATTTATGAGTAAGCGGGAGATTGTCGTCTTGCCGGATCCGACCGGGCCGATGATTCCGACTTTCTCGCCGGCGCGGATCTTGAAGGAAACGTTGCTGAGCGAGGGCAGGTCGCTTCCCGGATATTTGAATGTCACGTCCTTGAATTCGATATCTCCGCGAATGTTCGGACGGCTGAGTTGCCGCTTTTCCGCCCCTCTTTCCACCGGCAGGGACATGATTTTGTTAAGCCCTTTCAGCGCGACCATCGCCTGATTGAGGCGGGTCAGCAGGCCTGCGATCTGGCCAAGGGGCGCCATCGTCCGGCCGGTCAGAATGGTGCAGGCTATCAAGGCGCCGACGGTTATGCTTGAATCCGGCTCGCCCATCAGGATAACGCCGTAAACGACGACGCCGACGGTCACGAGCTGCATCGCAGCGGCGGAAAGATTTATGCCGAGGCCCGCAAAAAACCGTGCTGCGACGCTTGTTTGCGCCGTCTTGCCGACGAAACGCTCCCATTCCTTCTGCATGTGTCCTTCGATCCCCATGCTTTTCACCGTATCCAGGGCGGAGATCGTTTCGATGATCACGCCATGTTTCTGCGCTGCCTCTTCCGAAGTCTTGGCGACAGCGCGACGCATGGGCCATTGCAGGAAGAGCCCGACAAACAACACGATCGGGATCGCCACGGCAGGAACAATGAAGAGCGGGCCGCCAATCAGGTATATGATAAACAGGAAAATCGCGAGAAACGGCAGATCGACCAGCGCTGTCACGGTGACCGAGGTGAAAAAATCACGAAGGGTTTCGAATTCGCGCAGGTGGTTGGCGAATGCGCCGGCGGAGGCCGGGCGTGCCTTGACCTGCAGATTGAGGACCTGCTCGAATATCCGGCTTGATAAAAGGACATCCGCGCGCTTTCCGGCATTGTCCACGAAATAGGCCCGCAGGGTCTTTAGCAAAAGATCGAAACCGATGACGGTGATGACGCCGATGGCCAGCACCCAGAGGGTCTCGAGCGCCCGGTTGGGAACAACCCGGTCATACACATTCATGATGAAAAGCGGGCTCGCGAGCGCGAAGCTGTTGATCAGGAAGGCAGCGATAAGAACCTGTACATAGGTCGGCCAGAATTGCCACATCGTTCCCCAGAACCAGGAGCCGGTCCGCTGCAGCAGCTTTTCGTCCTTATCGACACGGTATTTGAAATTCGGCCGGGTAAGAATGGCATAGCCAACGTATAGGTCTTCCAGTTCCTTGAGCGGCAGGCTGTCCGTGCCTTCGCCCGTCTCCGGGAATATAACTTTTGCCCTGCCGTTGTCCCGCTGCAGCAGCACGCACGCGCGGCGACCGTTCAAAAGGATGACGCAGGGCAGGACAACGTCGGGAATATTTTCAAGCTTGCGGTTGGTGATGCGCGCGCTGATGCCCACCCGTTCGGCGGCGCGCACGAAAAGAGACGGCGTAAGCTTGTTGTCTTCAAGCGGCAGACCATAGATCAGCGCATCCGGCGTGCGTGGATCGTCAAACAACTTGGTGAGAGCGGCCAGACAGCCGAGGAGGGGGTCCTGATCGGCGCGCGTCACTTCGGAAAGGTTTATCTGCCAGTCGGCCGCATTTTCAGTTTCGCCGCTTTCCACCGGTTCCGACGGCGGCCGGCTATCACGGGCAATCGTATCCTTTTCGACCTTCGTCGCATCGCCCCCTTTCGATACGAAAAGGTCTTCAGCGGCCTCGATGTCCAGAGTAACGGGATTGCGCGAATTTTCGTTCACAGATTTGTCCTTGTCATTAACCGGCTCAGCCTGTCGGGCGTATCGCACATATACACCGCGAATTCGCCGGCAGGCCGGAGCAGGTCAGATGGCATCCGCCGCTTCATTTTAATGCCTGAAATCATGATGTCGTCCCGTCCGGGCCTCTCCGTAAAATCCGGCTTTTTCATGATCTGCATTCAAAGTCCACTATAGCCGAATGATTAAAAATTTCCGAGCCGTTATCCTTTTCCGGCTATTTCGATGAATCCGTCGGTCCCTCCACGTTAAAGCATTGACGATATTGAACGCTTATTTCGTGAAAATGCAGTTAACATACTGACAAAAGCAGCCTTTTTAAAAATCTTATCATGCGCGGCCATAGGCTGCAAAAAAGCCATATCTGCCCGTATCACGGGTGATCAGATTGGAAATATATAAGGATAATTGCGGGCTTTCGTCTCAACTTTCAACAAAAATTAACCATGAATTACCGCAATTTGGCGTGCTGCTGCTGTATCCGCCGCCGCTGAACCGTTGTTTGGCCGCCAGAAAAATCATGCAAGGCTCTGTTTTAATTTAGAAGTTGCGTCGTCAGCTATATCTCTGTTGTATTTTGGACACAGCATATCCGGCTCCCCATGATTTTTCCGCCGCCTGCGGTCTTATAAAGTTGATTGATAGCGGAAAGAGCGCGTACATTACCGGCGAATGAAAACAGGTTTTGATCGGTTCATTTGTTATAAGTCAGGCAAATATGAGTGGGGTTAAATATTTGTGTGGCCGACAATATGGACCTGATGGGAGAGGGGCATGATGCTTAGAAACCGTGCGGTAAAGACGAAAAATGTTCTTTCCGCCAGTATTCTAACAGCTGTATTCGGTAGCTTTCTTGCGGTGGGGGCCGCGCAGTCTGAAACGTTGAATGAAGCCGTACAGCAAACAGTTTCGACCTATCCCGAAATTGCAGAAGCCTCGGCAAACCGCCGGGCGGTGGATCAGGAACTTGAACAGGCCAAAGGCCTTTATCTACCCTCCCTCGATCTGGAAGCCGGAATCGGCTACGAATGGACCGACACGGTTACCATTGATAACGAGGATCTCCGCCGGACAGAGTCAAGCTTGCTGCTGGTTCAGACCCTGTATGATGGCGGGTTCAGAAGCGCGGAAGTCGATCGTCAGGGCAACCGGGTCGATAGCGCTGCCTACCGCGTAAAGGAGCGGGCGGAAGCGATTGCGCTCGATGCTGTTCGGGCATATCTGGATACGCTGCGCAGTCTCGAAATTGTCGAACTTGCCAAAGAAAATGTTGAAAAACATCGTCGTACCTTGAATGAGATTCAAGATCGCGTTCGGGCGGGACAAAGTGGCATTGGTGACGATCAGCAGGCGCTGGCTCGGCTTGCCGCCGCGGAAGATACGCTGGTTGAAACCATGCGGGCTCTGGATGACGCGGAAATCACCTATCTCCGGGTTGTCGGCGCTCAGCCTGCCAATCTTGAACTGCCGGTTTTTCAGGACGGCGTGCTTCCCGATAATATCGATGATATCGTCGCGCTTGCGCTTGAGAATAACCCGGATATCCTGTTTGCCTCGTCAGACATAAAAACATCCGAAGCCGAAATCCGCGCGACCCAGGCAAGTTATTATCCAACCGTAAATCTTGAGGTTGGCGCCTCCGCCGATAACAACCTGGACGGTGTGGAAGGCCATAATGATGACTTTCTTGCGATGCTTCGGCTGCGCTACAACCTGTATCGCGGCGGCATTGATGAAGGCCGCGAGAAAGAGGCGATAGCCCGCAAGGCCGAAACGGAACAGCGAAAACTCCGCTTCGAACGGCTCGTTGAAGAGGAGGTCCGGCGGAGCTGGAGCGCCCTCGCACGGTCGGAAGCGCGAGCCGAAGTTCTGGCCGCGGCCGTAGTCGCCAACCGGGAAGTCGCATCTACCTATCGCCAGGAATTTGAAATCGGCCAGCGGGATCTTCTGGATCTTCTGGATGCGGATAACGAGCTTTTCAATTCGCGCACATCGTTGGTGACCGTTGAATATGCGGTCCGGTTTGCAAAATACCGTCTGCTCGCCACCATGGGCACGCTCAACAGCACACTCGGCGTTACCCTGCCGCAGGAAGCGACGTTGCCTGGTAAAGGCTAACTAGTATCAAAATTCGAAATGGCTTAGCCGGTGTCTTATGACGAACGGCTTTTTCGGCCTAATTGTTGGCGATTTTCGGCTTGTGACGCCACCAGCCATTTTCGTTTACAGAATAAATCGGCTTGTAATGACGGATCCGGCTTGAGTCGACGACCTGACCGATCTGGTTGTCCAGCACCAGTTTCTTGCCCTTGAAGTTCACGACGAGAATGGCATGCGCGACGCCGAGATTGACGTCCTGAAGAACAACGATTTTCATATCCTCGGCAGGCCAGCCGAGGGCGCGCAGAGTGAAATATTTGACAATCGCGTAGTCTTCGCAGTCACCAAAGCGGGCGAAGAATTCCTTCGGAATTTCCCAATAATCCTTAACGCCCCAGTTTACCGGATCGAGGATGTACCGAAACAAATTCATATGCCGGTTGACCTTGGCGAGTTGCTCTTCCTTTGACAACTGTCGCCATTCGTCGATCAGCGCGACCCATTTCTGGTAGGCGCACCGGTTATATTTTCCGGTAACGCAGTCGCCGGGGTCGTCCTTGTAGGTGTTCAGAACCTTCCGCCATTTCGGAAAAGGTTTGAGGCCCGAATACGGGGTTTCCTGATATCCGAATAAACCGGCGGCCTGCGCGGGGGAGGTTGATGGCGTTAACAGCAGCAGAGCGGCGAGTATCACTACCCGCAAAACCACAAATTTTCGTAATCCGGCTGATGTCACCTTGGGTTTCCCTGCGTGTCTGGAAATGCCGTCCATTTCTCCCCGGCATTATGGGCAACAAATCGTTAACAAAGCCTGACTTGGCCACCTAATGTCGTTGCGCGGCAGCGCATTTATTGCGTAGGTTAGTTATCGGGAATTTACCGATCTTAAAGAGTTTCAAGGCATTATGCCCTCTCGTGAAATATATAACCGGATTGTCATGGCCGATATTGAGATTGAAGCATCAGGAAAAAAGAAGACCTACAAAACGCTGAGCCTCGGCGTGTTGCTGCTTCTTGCCGTTATCGCCGCGGGGGTCTGGGGTACCTTTAAATTCGTTGATGAACAGCGCGTGCGCGACGTTCGGAACTGGGAAATCCGTCTCGGAATTGTCGCCGACAGCCGCGCGGCAAGCGTCGATGAATGGCTCCGCAAGCAGGAGCAGGCGATCGGCACTCTCGCTACGAATGCATCTTTACAGGTCTACCTGACACAGTTGGTAATCGAGACCGCGGAAAACGGCAATTCGATTTCCGAGGTTCCGGAGGCCGGTTATCTCATCAATCTTTTGAATAACCAGGCGGTGATCAGTGGTTTCTGGGAGCCGGAGGAGCCGCAGATAAGGGCCAATGTCGCGCGACCGGGCCGGGCGGGAATCGGGCTTACGGATGCATCGGGAAAGCTTCTCGTTTCCAGCGGCAACATGCCGCCGATGAACCCGACCATCCGCGCGGCCATGGCCAAGGCCGGTGAAGGACAGGCGGCGCTTATCGATCTTTACGAGGGGATAAACGGTGATCCTACGCTTGGCTTTGTCTGGCCGGTCTTCGCCGTTCAGGACGAAGGGAGCAGCAAGGATATCATCGGATATGTGATCGGCCTCAGAACAGTGGAGTCATCGCTCTTTCCGCTCCTGTTTCAGCCGGGAGACACGTTGCAGACAGCGGAGAATTATCTCGTCCGCCGTGACGGAAATCTGGTGCAATATATCTCGCCGCTTGCCGATGGCACGCTTGCCCTTGCCCGCAAGCTAAGTATCAAGGATGACCTTGCCGCGGCTTTCGTTGTTGAGCGGCCCGGCGATTTCGCCATCCTCTCGAACTATCTCGGTAGCAAGGTGCTGGTCACCGGGCGCGCCCTGACAGTCGCGCCCTGGTATCTTGTGCGCACGGTAACGGAGCGTGAAGCGCTTGCGGAAACCGACCAGCGGCTCTCCACGATGCTCGGAATCTTTCTGCTTCTGATTTTTGCGGTTGCCGGAACGGTTGTTGCCGTCTGGCGGCACGGTACGTCGATCAGGGCAGCGGAGCTGGCGCTGCGCTACAAGGAAATTGCCAACCAGCTAAAAGACCGTAGCGAATTTTTGAAGATTGTTACCGATCAGCAGCCGACCGCCATCGCGGTATTCGATTCGGAAGACAGATATACCTTCGCCAACAGCGTCGCCGCCGCAGACGTCGATATCTCGCAAGACGAAATGATCGGTAAAAAGGTTGCCAGTGTCCTCGGCCCGTCGCAGGCCAAGGAAATAATCGAGATGAGCAACCTGGTGCGCAAAGATTACGAGCCGCGTTCGCAGATCAGCCGCCTGCACAGCGATGACGCGGAAAAGGCGGAACGGGTCATCAAATCCGATTTTGTCCCTTTGCGCTCGGCCAGGGTCAACAGCAAAGAGGTCTTGACCGTCTTTCAGGACATTACCGATGTCGTCATGGCCCAGGAACGGCGAGAAGAGGTCATGCGCGATCTCGTGTCAACGCTTGTCGCCTTTGTCGATCGCCGCGACCCCTATTCCGCGGATCAGTCGCGCCGCGTGGCGAAGGTCGCGGTTGCCGTCGCGCGTGAAATGGGTGCCTCCGACGAGTTGGTGCGCACGGTCGATATCGCCGGCAACCTGATGAATATCGGCAAGATACTGGTTCCGGCGGATATCCTGACCAAGACCAACAATCTGACGAAAAAGGAAATGGACGTCATTCGCAATAGCCTGATTTCGAGTGCCGACCTGCTCGAAGAAGTCGATTTTGACCTGCCGGTTGCCTCGACGTTGCGTCAACTTCAGGAAAACTATGACGGCAGCGGCCAACCGAACGGCCTCGTCGGAACGCAAATCAGTGAGGCGGCCAGAATTATTGCCGTCGCCAATGCATTTGTCGGCATGGTTAGCCCGCGGGCCTATCGGGGGGCTCTCGGGTTCAGCGAAGCGATAAAGAATTTGCTGGATGCGGCGGATACGCGCTTTGACCGGCGTGTGGTCAGCGCGCTTATCAATTATCTCGAGAATCGCGGTGGGCGCGAGAACTGGAAGTATTTCTCGGAAAGCCTCGATGAGAAGCCTTCCGATATCGGGAGTTAGCAGCCGTTTACCTTAAAGGAGTGGGGTCGCCTGAAGCGCCGCCGGTCCGGTTAGGATTAACTTCACGACCTCACTTTGCCGGCTGGTGTCGGTCTTGCGGAAAATCTGCCGCAGCTGGGATCGAACGGTATGCATGCTCACCCCCCATTCATCAGCAAGATCATCAAGCTTGTGACCGTTTGTCAGCCCGAGGGCAAGCCGCCCTTCGGCTGGTGTCAAACCATAGAGACGGCAAATCGTCTCAATCGATAGCTCCACCGGTTCGGCCGGATCGGAGACGAACAGGACCGCCCCCTTGCCGGCGACGCCCGTGCCGATCGGCGCGACCATGACATTGAGCGGGTAATCGCTCTCCATGCGCGTCAGGGATATGGCGAAATCGCCTTCCGATTTCGTGTCGTCAGACGGCGAAAGGGTATCCGCGAGCAGTTTGGCAAGCGCCCGGCTCTCTCCCGGCAGGGTCGCCCGGCAGATCCGATCCGCGCCGACGACAAGTCCGTCCCCCTGTTCGAGGTAGCGTTTCGCCTTACCGTTAAAGAACAGGATCTTGGAATCTGCCGTTACCAGAATTACGCCGATGGGCAATCTATTGAGGACCGCCGTTGCGGAATCGAGGAGCGGCGCCGTTTCGGCGCTCCGCCGGTGTCCCTGATGACGTTGGATTGCGTTCAGGAGGCTGCGGGAAATGCCATCGGTAGTTAGCTGGCTCTTAATGAGATAGTCCTGGGCCCCCTTGCTAATCGCTTCGCGGCCCACTTTTTCGTCTTCATCGGTCATGACGACGACCGGGGTCTGCGGAATTTTCTGCGACAGAAGGGAGATTGCGTCAAACCTATTTTCCGACTTTTCTGTCAGATCAAGGATGATCACATCGCCATTTTGCGACCGGGCCGCCTTGGCGAAGTCGTCAAGGCAGGCAACATGCTCGAATGAAAATTTTGCATTCGCGGCGTTAGAGAGCAACCAGCTCAACTGCTGGGCATCCTCCTCCTTGCGTCCTATAAATCGGACGGTCGCGATAGAATTTTCGTCCATTGGGTACGATTTTCCAGTTTTTGCCTGACGAGCCTCGGCCTTTCAGCCGGGGATTCACCTTGTACCATGGCCAAAATTACCTAAAATTTTGATAATTTGGTTAAAAACAATTGCATTCCCGACTCTCGCCAAGCCTGTACATAGACTATAGTTCTAATCAGCGGTAAATTTAATGCCAAGATACATTGCGTTTCACAAACCCTACGATGTCCTCAGCCAGTTTACCGGCGAGGCGGACCAGAAGACGTTATCAGAATTTTCTCTTCCAAAGAAAGTTTATGCGGCCGGCCGGCTCGATAAGGATAGCGAGGGTCTGCTTTTATTGAGCGATGACGGCCCGCTTATCAAGAAGCTGCTCGATCCGGAAAATGGTCATGAGCGGGTTTACTGGGCGGAAGTGGAGGGAGAACCGACGCGGGACACCCTTGCCAGGCTTTCGCGCGGTGTGATTTTCAAGGGGCATAAATCGAAACCCTGCCGCGTAAACCGGTTGGTCCCACAGCCGGAAATTCCGCCACGGGACCCGCCCGTGCGGTTTCGAAAATCCATCCCGACCTGCTGGATCGAACTCGTCCTGACGGAAGGGAAAAACCGGCAAGTGCGGCGCATGACGGCCGCAGTCGGCCATCCGACCTTGCGTCTTGTCCGCAAACGCATCGGGAAGCTTATGCTCGGCGATCTGCTGCCCGGTGAGTGGCGCGACGTTCAGAAGTCGGATATTTTCTGAACGGCGCCAGTCACCTGGCTGCTTGATTATTAATGGGCAAACAGGACCGGAGCGGTCATATGCTCGAGAATATTTTTGGTGGCGCCGCCCAGGATCATTTCGCGAAGCCGGCTATGGCCATAGGCCCCCATCACCAGCATATCGCCGCTGTAATCGACAAGCGCATCCAAAATCGCATCGCCGACGGCAAGATCCGGCCAATGCCCGGATTTGAACGTCGCCTTGATCCCGTGCCTCTCAAGATGAGCGAGAATATGCGATGTCTCGAACGATTCATCTTCAGTTGCATTGACGCGAAGAAGGGTCACTTTATCCGCCTTTTTCAGAAACGGAAGCGCTTCATGCAGCGCGCGCGACGCTTCGCGGGTATTGTTCCAGGCAACGATGACATGGTTGCCGAAGTTGGCGTACTTGCCGGCAAACGGGATAATCAAGACCGGGCGCGGCGAGCTCACCACAATTTCTTCAGCTATGTAACGTGTCTGCGCATTGTTTTCGGCATCCGGATCTCCCTGGCCGACAACAACGAGATCGGCCGCAAGCGCATGGGCATTGAGAAGATCCGGCGCGTATCCTTCCTCGATGACGACCTCGATCGAGCGATCTACCTTGGCGGCAAGCGCCTCAAGTTTCGCCTTCGCGGCTGCGGCATTTTCTTCCTCCACCTTGCGGGTTTGCTCGATAAATTCCGGCGGCACGTACCCCATAAAAGATGTCGGAACGGTGACCTGCGAGATCGTATACAATCCAATTACGTGAGCGTCATGTTCAACGGCAAGACCGAGAGCCGTCTCAATACGGGCATCTAATTGAGAATCATTGTTGAGATGTAACAATATGGTTTTTATGGACATAGCACTTTCCTTTTTTCCACCCTGGACGGTAATGCGTTATTCTTATCGACGTTTTTGTCAGGAGCATTGATTTGAGACAAACTCTCCCGCGGCGACTCACAGCCGTTAATGGCGCTCGCATCTTCTATTACTGTATGAACTGTTTACGCAGATAACAACCGGATAAATGCAAGGGCGTAGGCAGGGCTGACGTTCTCTGTTATGAATGCAAAAGGGCAGAATTTGAAAAGGAATATTTTGTTTGATGGATGCCATAGAAGCTCTGCTTACACGTAAATCCTCCGCCAGACTCATAGCGCCCGCGCCGGGACATCAGGATCTGAAAGTGATGATACAGGCGGCCGTGCGCGCCCCCGATCATTGCCGGCTTCGACCGTGGCGGTTTTTGGTGATTGAAGACGAGGCGCGCGCGCGGCTGGGCGATATTTTCCAGCAGGCATTAAGGAACCGCGATCCGGACGCGAGCGATGCCGCGCTCGAAAAGGAACGGCTGAAACCATTCAGGGCGCCGATGCTGATCGTTGTCATCGCGAAAATCGACGATCATCCGAAGGTACCGGCTGTCGAGCAAATCCTGTCTGCCGGCGCTGCCGCGCAGAATATAATGCTTGCGGCTCATGCGCTGGGATATGGCGGCATATGGAGGTCAGGCAAACCCTGCTTTGATCCGATCGTGAAGGCTGCTCTCGGCGCTGGCGAGATGGACCAGATTGTCGGATTTCTCTACCTCGGCACGGCGGAGCGGAAACCGGTGCTTCCGGAAGACTCGATTTCCGACTACCTGGAAATCTGGGAAAACCAGCCGGAATAGACAAGCCCGCGACGTGACATATAACAATAATCAGGGAGACAACTAATGTCCGAACTTATTTTCCATCACTACGATGCATCGCCATTCGCCGAGAAGGTGCGTTCCGTTTTCGGTTTCAAGGGGCTTAGCTGGCGGTCCGTGCAGATACCGCGGATGATGCCGAAACCCGAGCTCGTGCCGCTGACCGGTGGGTACCGTAAAACGCCGGTATTGCAGATTGGCGCCCATATCTATTGCGATACGCAAATCATTATCCGCGAATTGGAAGCCCGCCATCCGGAACCGACGCTCTTTCCCGGAAACAGTCAGTTTCTCGGCTGGGGGATGAGTTTCTGGACGGACAAGCTTTTGTTCAGCAACGCCGCCGCAATTGTTTTTGGCACATTTGGCGACCAGATGCCGCCCGAATTCGTCAAGGATCGCGCCGAATACTCCGGTGGCGGCATAAATATCGAGAAGATGAAAGCCGCTCTGCCAGTTTCCCTGCAGCAGTTCGCCGCCATGATGGACTGGGCGGAACAGGGCTTGGCTGATGGTCGTGACTATTTTCTCGGCAGTGAGGCAAGCCTTGTCGATTTCGATCTTTACTATGTTGCCTGGTTTGCCGGCCGGGCGCCGGATGCGAAAAAAATCCTTGAGGGCTTTCCGAACCTCGCAAGCTGGATGGGGCGGATGGCCGCCGTCGGCCATGGCAAGCCGGAAGAGTTAACCGCGGGCGAGGCACTTGACATTGCGAAAGGAGATGACGTTTCCGGCTATACAGGCGTTGTCGCCGCCGGAGAAGCGAAAAAGGCTGGCGACCCGGTCACCGTTGCGCCGAATGATACGGGACGTGTTCCGGTATCGGGTGATCTTGTGGCATTGAATAGTCGGGAAATCGCGATCCGTCACACGAATGATATTGTTGGCGAGGTCATAATTCATTTTCCGCGTGCCGGATTTGTCGTCCAGTGAGCCAGCGGAGCCACGGCGAAATCACGGTTTCGCCGTTTTTGATGAATAATATTAAGGGGCAGCGGCGCTGGCATTGGCATGACGGTTCTGGATTTATTTATCTGTCAGTGTTATGAAGCCTAGGAAATCCCCATTCTCCGGAGAGACCATTGAATAAAAAAATTCAGATGTTGCTTATTGGATTGCTTGTACCGGCGGCGGTCCTTACCCTGAATTTACAGGGGGCATCGTTGGCGCTCGCGCAGTCTAAATTACCGGAAGCCGTCATCGCGGTGGTTGATATTAATCAGGTTCTGCAGGTTTCCGAGCCGTCGAAAAAAGCCGAAGAAGATGTCAAGGCGCTCCTTAAAACCAAGGTTGACGAATTGAACAAGCGCGGTGATGCCCTGCTTGTAGAGAAAGAGGCCCTCGATAAACAACGGGCGATCTTGTCGCCGGACGCGTACCAGAAAAAGCTGTCAGAGTTGAACGTCCAGAGACAAAATCTGCAACGCGAATTCCAGGTTATCAATGGCAAGATGAACGAAGTTCTTGTCGGGATCCGCCTCCGGTTTCGTGAAATTATCATTCGTATCGCGGCGGATGTGAGCAAGGAAAAGGGCGTCAATATCGGCATCGACCGGGACAAGACGGTTTTCTTTAATCCGGATATGAATATTACCGAGGAAGTTCTCGCAAGATTCAACAAGGCCAATCCAAAAGTCGATATCAAGATTGAAGAAACGCCGCCGGGTGCCGCGCCCGCGAAGAAGCAGTAGCGTTAGATTTTCTCCAGCAATTCTTCCTTGAGCGCCTCGCTGCAGAAGGCGGCGCGGATGGCGTTTCTTGTAATACCGGTAAGGTCCGCTTCTGACAGGTCGTAAAAGCGGGCGGCCTCCGTATATTCATGACCGATGGAGGTTGCGAAAAAGGGCGGATCGTCGGAATTAAGTGTGACGATTGCCCCCGCCTTCATAAAGGCTTTAAACGGGTGAAGCGCGCGACTTTTATAGAGACCCGTCGCGACATTGCTGCCGGGACACATCTCGAGAGGAATTTTCTTCTCGGCGAGTTCTCCCAGCAGCTCGGCATCTTCAATCGCCCGCACGCCATGCCCCAGGCGACTAACCGGCAGTTCGTCGAGACAGGCACGAATACTCTCCGGGCCGCCAAATTCCCCCGCATGATTTGTCGTTGGATACCCGGCGTCCTGCACCAGGTTGAAGGCAGGGGCGAAATCCCTGGGATGAAACTGTGCCTCGTCGCCGCCCATGCCGAACCCGACAACGTAGTCGTGGGGCGTGGCAACGAACTTGCGGGCGACATTCATGGCCCGTTCCGGGCCGAAATGACGGACGCAGGTCACAATGATCCGTCCTTGGATGCCGAAAGCGGTCCGCGCATCGTCGATTCCGGCGGCGATGCCATCCAGATGATCGGCGTAGCTCATCCCCACCTCCGCCGCGTGATCGGGGGAGGAGAACATCTCGACATAGATGGCATCTTCCCGCGCGCATCTTGCGAGATAGTCAAAGGTAACCGTCCGGTAGTCGTCTTTGGTGAGGATTGCCGCCGCCGCTTTGTCGTAACAGCTGAGAAAGTCCCAGAAATCAGTCCAGGCGAATTCCCCGTCCGATTTGAACGTCGCCGGATCGATCCTTGCGCCGTTTCGCGCGGCCATCTGCCGAACAAGCGCGGGCGTTGCCGTGCCTTCCAGATGCACATGAAGTTCCGCTTTTTTGACCATGGCTAGACCAAAAAACTCTTGCCATGTGCCAGAGGCGGTAGGCCAAGATGGCTGGCGATCGACTGGCCGATATCGGCAAAACTGTCCCGCTCCCCGATGGGGCCGCCCGGGATGCCCGGCCCGAAAGCGATAATTGGCACCACTTCTCTTGTGTGATCCGTGCCCTCCCATGTGGGATCACAGCCATGATCGGCGCTCAGTATCACGATATCACCATCCTTAAGGCTGGCCATCAAATCGGGCAGGCGCGCATCGAATTCCTCAAGTGCCCCGGCATATCCGGCGACATCGCGCCGATGGCCGTAGGACTGATCGAAATCCACCAGATTAGTGAATACAAGGCTGCCATCCTCTGCGCGCGCGATGGCGTCGATGGTGGCATCCGTCAGGGCCATATTCCCGGCCGCCTTGACGATTTCACCTGTTCCCTGATGCGCAAAGATATCCCCGATTTTTCCGATTGAAATCACCTGGCGACCGGCGGCGGTCAGTTGATCAAGCAGCGTGGGTTCCGGCGGGGGAACGGCAAGGTCCTTGCGGTTGGCCGTGCGGGCAAACTGTCCCGCCGTACCGATGAAGGGGCGGGCGATAACGCGTCCGATGCCAAGCGGATCGACGAGGTCCCGGGCGACGTCACACAGCGCATAAAGCCGGTCCAGCCCGAAGGTTTCTTCATGGGCCGCGATCTGAAGGACGCTATCGGCGGAGGTGTAGAGGATGGGCTTGCCACTTTCCATATGCTCGACGCCCAGCCGTTCGATGATTTCCGTGCCGGAGGCATGGCAATTGCCAAGAATACCGGGGAGATTGCCGCGATCGATCAGCGCGTCCGTCAGGTCCTTCGGGAAACAGGGAATGGTTCTCGGAAAATATCCCCAATCGAACATGACGGGCACGCCCGCCATTTCCCAATGACCGGATGGGGTGTCCTTGCCCTTGCTTCGCTCCTGTGCGATCCCGTAAAGCCCGGTATAGCTTCTGCGATCCGCCGGTTTGCCGTGATATTCGTCATGGGCGGCGAAAAGCCCGAGGCTCCTGAGGTTTGGTAAATTCAGCGGTCCCGAGCGTCCCGCCGCATCCGCGCGGCCCAGGGCCGCCGCTTCCAGAATATGGCCAAAGGTATCCGCGCCGACATCGCCAAAGACATCCGCGTCCCGCGCGGCGCCGAGACCGAAGCTGTCAAGAACAATGAGGATTGCCCGCATCTATATATCCCCCTTTGTGAGGCGGCGCCGAACTGGCGCTGAGAGGCTCGGCGGTTCCTCCGAAATGGTGATCGCGTCCAGAATTCTCCGCTCCGCGCGGTCTGCATCTGCGTCATTCCGGGCAATAATGGTCGCGATCGGGCTTCTCGGTCCAAGCTTGGCGCCAAGCCCGGCAATATCAGCGAGGCCGACACCATAATCAATGGTATCCGATGCTATATGCCTGCCGCCGCCGAGATCCATGACGGCGACACCCATCTCACGCACATTTATCGCGCCAATATAGCCGCGCTTCGGTGCGATGACGTCACGTCGAACAGGGGCAAGGGGAAGATGCCTGTCCATATTCGTCATAAGATCCTTGGGGCCCCCGAGGGCGGCAATCATCTGGGCGAACTTTTCGGCTGCCGTACCGCTGGTCAGCGCCCCTTTAACGGCGAGCGGAGCCGTCACTTCGTCGGCAATCCCCGCGATGACCAGCATTTCGGCGGCGAGGGTGGAAACCACTTCCAGGAGCCGCGGTTCGACATTTTCGCCCATCAGGAAATCTATTGTTTCGCGCACTTCTATAGCGTTTCCTGCCGTTTTGCCGAGAACTTCATTCATATCCGTCAGAAGCGCCGTTGTCGGCAGTCCGGCGCCGTTGGCGACCGCGACGATGCTGCGGGCGAGTTCGGTTGCGTCGCCATAGTTCTCCTTGAACGCGCCGGAGCCGAATTTCACATCCATCACCAGTGCATCCAGCCCGGCCGCCAGCTTCTTCGAAAGGATCGACGCAGTGATAAGCGGGATGGACTCAACCGTCGCTGTCACGTCACGGATGGCGTAGAAGCGTTTATCCGCAGGCGCAAGGTCATCCGTCTGGCCGATGATGGCGCATCCGATATGCTTGACGGTCTTGGTCAGGAGAGTTGGGTCCGGGGCCGTGTTATAGCCGGGCACACTGTCGAGCTTGTCGAGGGTGCCGCCGGTATGGCCTAGCCCGCGCCCGGAAATCATCGGCACTGCCCCGCCGCAGGCGGCAACGATCGGCGCCAGCATCAGGCTGACCTTATCACCAACGCCGCCGGTGGAATGCTTGTCAACAACCGGTCGGCCAAGATCGGCTTTCGACCAGTCCATCACATGGCCGGATTTGACCATGGCGCGGGTAAGTGCCACCCGTTCATCCATGGTCATGCCCTGAAAGAAGACGGCCATGGCGAAGGCGGCGATCTGTCCCTCCGAAATCGAATTGTCCGTGAGACCCCTGACCAGAAAAAGGATTTCGGCCTCACTCAAGGCCGAGCCATCGCGCTTTTTGCGAATAATTTCCTGGGGGAAGAATTTTTCCGGTTTAGTCGCCATAGGGTATCCAGATGTTTTTGATTTGCGTGGCCTGGCGCAGGAATTCCCGGCCTTCGCCCTGGGTCACGTCGAACCAGTTTCGCGCCCTGCCGTTGTTCACCCAGGTCCGTTTCATATTGCCTATTGAGGCGGCCTCAACGAGCTTACTGCCGGTTTGAGGGCCGAAATACCAGACGGATTTAACGTCATCATGCTCGGCGAGTGTTTTGGTAAGGCTGTCCCGCGGGCCGGTTATGATATTAAAAGCGCCCGCCGGGACATCCGAAGTTTCCAGTACCTGATAGAAATCGGTCGCGGAGAGCGGATGCCGTTCCGAGGCGATCAGCACAATGCGGTTGCCCATGGCTAGGGCAGGGGCCGCGAGCGAAATCATGGAGAGGAGCGGGTTTTCATCCGGGCAGACCATGCCAATCGTTCCGATGGGCTCCTTCATGGCAAGAGTGACGCCGCGCATCGGCGGGGAATGGACCGCGCTTTCATATTTGTCCGTCCAGGCGCCATAGGAAAACAGTCTCTGGATCGTTGCCTCGACTTCATCAACGGCTTTCTTGGCGCTGACGCCCGTTGTCTGGCGGAGGCGTTCCGCAAACTCGGCTTTCCGGACGTCCAAATTTTCTGCGAGATAATAGAGAACCTGCGCCCTGTTATGGCTGCTCGCCTTGGTCCAGCCGGTCGCTTTTCGCGCGGCTTCAACGGCGTTGCGGACATCCTTGCGGTTGCCGTCGCCGACGTCGCCGATTTTTTCACCCTTTGCCGAGAAAACGGGAAGGCTGTAACCGGAATCCGGCCGCGTCTGCTTGCCGCTGATAAATAGTTTCGCTGTTCGGTCAACATGGGCGAGTGACGAGGCGCTTGCGCTCTTGCGCTCCGGCGTCTTCTCCGCATCTTTGGAAAGTCGCAGTTTCGAGAGGAATTTCGGCTTCAAGACCTCCATCATGCCTTCATGACCGCCTTCTCGTCCATAGCCGGATTCGCGGTTTCCGCCAAAACCACAGGCGGCATCGAACTGGTTGGTCGAGTTGATCCAGACGACGCCGCAATCGATCTTCGGCGCGATATCGAGGGCGAGATTGATATTCTCGCTCCAGACCGAGGCGGCCAGTCCATAGCGGGTGTTATTTGCGATAGCGACGGCTTCATCCGGTGTGCGGAAGGTCATGGAGACGATAACGGGGCCGAAAATCTCCTCCTGCGCGACCGTCGCCGCCGGGGCGACATTGCTGATTAATGTCGGCGGATAGAAACATCCCGCCGTTGGCAACTCGCATTCCGGTTGCCAGACAATGCCGCCTTCATCCGCCCCCTTGCCGACGAGTGATGTTATCGTTTCCAGTTGCACCGGATCGACGATGGCGCCCATGTCGATGGATTTATCGAGGGGGTCGCCAACACGCAACGTCTCCATCCTTTTTTGGAGCTTGGCGATCATTCTCTCCGCGATGCCCTCCTGCAGCAGCAGGCGAGATCCGGCGCAGCAGACCTGCCCCTGATTGAACCAGATGGCATCCACAACGCCTTCGACGGCACTGTCGAGATCCGCATCCTCGAACACGATAAAGGGGGACTTTCCGCCAAGCTCGAGCGTGAGATGCTTGCCGGTCCCTGCCGTCACGCTTCGAATGCGGCGGCCCACGTCGGTGGAACCGGTGAAGGCGATCTTGTCGATATCGGGATGTTTGATCAGGGCTTCCCCGGTTTTGCCGTCACCCGTCACGATATTGACGACGCCATCGGGAAGCCCGACGTCTTTACAGATTTCGGTAAAACATAGGGCAGTGAGCGATGTATATTCGGCGGGCTTCAGAATAACCGTGTTACCCGCGGCAATCGCCGGCGCTATTTTCCAGGCGAGCATGAGGAGCGGGAAGTTCCAGGGGATAATCTGACCGATGACGCCCATGGGCTCAAACTCGGCGAATTCCTGCTCCTGCAATTGCGCCCATCCGGCGTGATGGTAGAAATGCCGGGCGACGAGCGGGATATCAATATCCCGCGTTTCACGCACCGGCTTTCCATTATCCAGCGTTTCCAGCACGGCGAGCAGCCGGGCATTGCGCTGGATGGCGCGGGCGAGGGCATAGAGATAGCGAGCGCGGGCCGGACCGCCAAGCGCGCTCCATCCCTTTTGCGCCTTGCGCGCCGCCGCAACAGCAGCATCAACATCCTTTGTATTTCCCGCGGCGATCCTGGCCAGAGGCTCGCCCGTCGCCGGATTGCGGCTTTCGAACCATTTTTTGGATTGCGGCTTGGCCCAGTCGCCATTGATGAAATGATCGAACTTGCCCTTTCGCGCGGCAATCCATTGAAGCGCCGCCTCACAACTTTCCGGGGCGGGGCCATAGTTCATGCTATCAAATTTTTCGGCAATGCTCATTGTCTTTCCTCACGCCATCGGATGACGGAAATCGGCGGAATAACGGCCGCTAACGAAATGCTCCAGCTGGCGCTCGATATCGCCCAAGAGGCTGGAAGCGCCAATGCGGAAGAGATCGGGTTGCAACCAGTCATGTCCGAGTTCCTCTTTCATCATGATCTGATACGCGAGCACGTCTTTCGCGGTGCTGATCCCGCCCGCAGGCTTGTAGCCGACCTTGTGCCCCGTCATTTCAAGATATTCGCGGATCATGCGGACCATGACGAGGGTCACCGGCAGGGTCGCGTTCACGCTCTCCTTCCCCGTCGAGGTTTTGATGAAATCCGCGCCGGCCATCATGGCGACCATGCTGGCCTTGGCCACATTGCGAAGGGTGACGATGTCGCCAGTGCCAAGGATGGCCTTCATATGCGCGTCCCCGGAGGCGGCGCGAAAAGTCTTCACTTCGTCATAGAGCGCCTGCCAGTTGCCGGTAAGAACATGACCGCGAGTGATGACGATATCGATTTCCTCTGCGCCTGCCGCAACAGAGGCTTCAATCTCTTTAACGCGCAAATCAAATGGGCTGAGCCCCGCTGGAAATCCGGTCGAGACGGCGGCAACAGGAATATTTGTGCCCTTCAAGGCCTCGACCGCGGTTTCGACCATGCTGTGATAGACGCAAACCGCGCCGGTGGTGATGCGACGATCTCCCATCCCCACAGCGTCAAGAAGATCGGCGCGCACCGGCTGACGAGCCTTGGCACAAAGTCGCTTGACCCGGCCCGGCGTGTCATCGCCGCTCAAGGTTGTCAGGTCGATACAGGTGACGGCTTTCAGCAGCCAGGCGGATTGCGTCTCCTTCTTGACGGTGCGGCGGCCGCCCAGGGTGGCCGCGCGTCGTTCAACCGCGCTTAAATTCACGCGGATCCGGTCCAGCGCATCGAGATCGAGCGGCATGCCGGGATTGCGCGCATGGCTTTCGGCGGTCGGCTTTAGGGGGCTAATTGACGCCATTTTCCGTACTCCGGATGTGAGCTTTCAAAAGCTCGCGTTTCAGGGTTTCCAAAAAGACGATAACCAGACTTTCAAGATCCGCCGCCGCGATTTTCGCGCATTCAAGCGTTTGTTCGTGGCTGAGCTGGGTCTTGCTCATGCCGGCGGCCAGATTGGTAATGTTGGAAATCGCGGCGACGCGCAGGCCGCAATGCCGGGCGACGAGCACTTCCGGCGTTGTCGACATGCCGACCGCGTCCGGCCCCAAGGTTTTAAAGGCTCTGATCTCCGCCGGAGTTTCGAAATTGGGTCCGAGGTAATGCAGATAGACGCCTTCATGCAATGTGATGCCGAGTTCCTTGGCGACCGCCGCGAGATGCCGGCGCAAGGTGGGATCATAGGCATCCTCCATCGAGAAAAAGCGCGGTCCGAATTCATCGTCATTCGCGCCGACCAAAGGGTTCAGGGCCGTGAAGTTGATATGATCCTTGATCATCATCAGGCTGCCCGGCCCCATTTTCTTCTTGAAACTTCCCGCCGCATTGGTGAGAAGCAGTATTTCGATACCAAGAAGTTTGAGCATCCGGACCGGCAGCGCCAGATCCTGCGGATTGACCCCTTCGTAGTAATGAACGCGCCCCTGCATGCAGGCGACGGCCATGCCGCCCAGTCGACCGAGAATGAGTCGCCCCGCATGCCCTTCCACAGAGGAACGGGGAAAGTCCGGGATTGTTTCGTAATCGATGCTTGCGACCATTTCAATTTTCTCGGCGAGGTCGCCAAGGCCCGATCCCAGCACGATACCGACGCGAGGGGTAAAGCCCGGCGCTGCCTTTTTTACGAAATCAGCGGCCTTGTGCGGATCAAGTGTCATCATCTTTCCTTAATATAGGGCTCGCCAATGGCTTTCGGTGGATTTGCCTTGCCGACAAATCCGGCGAGCAGCAATACCGTCAATATATAGGGCAGCGCCTGGATAAACTGAACCGGAATGACGCCGACGACCGGCAGTTCTACCCCCTGCAGGCGTGCCTGCACCGCATCGGTAAAGGCGAAAAGAAGACAGGCGAACAAGGTTGGTACCGGACGCCATTTCCCGAAGATGAGCGCGGCGAGGGCCAGATACCCCTTGCCGGCCGTCATGTCGCGGATAAAACCGGCGCCATGGGCCGTCGAAAGGTAGGAGCCGGCAATGCCGCACAGCAGGCCTGTCACGGCGAGCGCCTTGTAGCGCAGCAGGTCAACAGTGATCCCGGCGGTATCCACGGCATGGGGATTTTCGCCGACGGCGCGGACGCGAAGCCCGAATCGGGTCTTGTAAAGTATCCAGGCGCAGATCGGAACCGCCGCGGCCGCCATATAGACGATAATGTTATGGCCGGATATCAGTTCCGCATAGATATAGCCGACGATGGGGACGTCGCGCATGGTTTCAGCAAAGGGCAGGGTGAGCGAGCGGAACCGCGCATCGCCGCCGAGCGGTGGCGTCTGGCCGCCCATACGGAACCAGGCATAGCCCAGCGTCGGGGCAAGCCCGGCGACAACAATATTGATCGCCATGCCCGAGACCACCTGGTTGCCTTTATGGGTGACGCAGGCATAGGCATGCAGCATGGAAAGGGCGAATGATGTGATGATCCCGGCGCCAAGCCCGACCCAGGCGGAGCCGGACAGGGCGGCAACCGCCGCCGCCGCGAATGCCGCGCCGAGCATCTTGCCTTCAAGGCCGATATCGACGACGCCGGAGCGTTCGGAAAACATCCCGGCGAGTGCGGCCAGCACTAGCGGCGTCGCCACGCGGAAGGTCGCGTCAAGAAGCAGCACGATAATATGGAAGGTTTCCATCAGCTCGCCTCCACCGGCCGGCGCGGGGCAAGGCGGCGATAGGCAGCCTCGATCTTCGGGCGGAACATATGTTCAAGCGCGCCGGAGAAGAGAATGATCAGTCCCTGAATGACGATCACCATTTCCTTGTTGATCGACTTCATCTCGAAGGCCAGTTCCGATCCGCCCTGATAGAGCGCCCCGAAAAGGAGGGCCGCAAGAAAAATGCCGATGGGATGGTTGCGGCCCATCAGCGCGACGGCGATCCCGACAAAACCGTATCCGCCAGTAAAGTCGAGGATCAGGCGATGCTGCACGCCCTGAATTTCATTGATACCGACAAACCCCGCCAGAGCGCCCGAAATCATCATGGCGAGGATAATGTTTTTCGCGGGGGAAATACCGGCATAGCGCGCCGCCGTTTCATTTTGCCCGACGACCCGGATCTCGTAGCCCCACCTTGTCTGCCAGACAAGGAAATAGAACCCGGCACTTAGCGCGAGCGCATAGATAAAGGAGAGATTAAGCGGCGTTTCCGGCATGGCCAGGAAATCATGGAAATAGGGCAGCCAGGTGGTTTCGATAAACCGCCGGCTCTCCGGGGATTGTCCGTTCGGATCGATCACGACCTCGACCAGCAAATAGGTGAGGAGAGACGCCGCGATGAAATTGAACATGATCGTCGTGATCACGATATGACTGCCGCGCTTTGCCTGAAGATAGGCGGGAATATAGGCCCAGGCCGCCCCGAAAACTGCGGCGGCGATGATCGCGAGCGGAATAATCATCCAGAACGGCAATCCGTCAAGGTAAAGACAGATAAGACCGACGCCGATCCCGCCAAGTGCCGCCTGTCCCTCCGCGCCGATGTTGAACAGGCCGCAGTGAAAGGCGATCGCGACGGCGAGGCCGGTGAAGATAAAGTTCGTTGTATAATAAAGCGTGTAGCCGATGGCTTCGGGATAGCCGAACGCGCCGTAGAGAAGAACTTTCAACGCTTCCAGCGGGTCGTCGCCGACAATCAGAATGACGATGCCGGAGAGCAGGAACGCCGCGACGAGATTGACCAGGGGAATCAGCGCATAATTTACCCAGCCGGGGATTTTAAGGGGCGCGCCGAATTTCACCTTCTCCTGCGTCATCGGCCCGCCGCCTTCTTATTGCACGCACTCTCGCGTACGCCAGCCATCATCAGGCCGAGGCGGGTTTCCGTCGCCTCCGATGCCGCTATTTCGCCGACGATCTCGCCATCGAACATCACCGCAATACGATCGGCGATGGACATAACCTCTTCGATCTCGACAGACACGACCAGAATAGCCTTGCCCGCATCCCGCATTTTGATGAGCTGGTTATGGATAAATTCAATGGCGCCGATATCCACGCCCCGCGTCGGCTGGCCCACCAGCAGGACGTCGGGGTTCTGCTCCATCTCTCTCGCCAGCACAAGCTTTTGCTGATTGCCGCCCGAAAATCCGGATGCTGTCAGATACGGGTCGGGGGGGCGAACATCGTATTTTTTGATATAGGCCTCGCAGGTCTCGACAATTGCTCTGCGGTCGAGGCGGAGACCCTTGTTGAATTCCGGTTTGTCATGATAGCCCAGGATTGCGCATTCGTTGGCGCTGAATGAAAGAACCAGCCCGGCGCGGTGACGGTCCTCCGGTACATGGCCGAGGCCTATTTTCCGGAGGTTTCGGGCCGTGAAGGCCTTGCTGCCGACAAGTTCCTGATCTTTGAAACGAATGCTGCCTGACGTGGGCGTGAGAATGCCGCCAAGGACTTCCAGAAGTTCCGACTGGCCGTTGCCCGAAACGCCGGCGATACCGAGTATCTCACCGGCCCTGATGTCGAGATTGATGTCTTTAAGACGCGGGACATCGTCCGCATCCAGATAGTTCAGGCCGTGAATCGAGATGAGAGTATCCTTCGGCGCGGCTGGCTCTTTCTCGACCTGCAGAAGGACGGAACGGCCAACCATCAGTTCCGCCAGTGCCGCCTGACTGGTTTCGCTCGTTTTCAGGTGAGCGACCATTTCCCCGCGCCGCATGACCGACACATTGTCCGTAATCGCCATGATCTCGCGGAGTTTGTGGGTGATCAGGATAACCGTTTTTCCTTGCTCGCGGAGGGTATCCAGGATGCGGAAAAGATGGTCCGCCTCTTGCGGTGTCAGGACGCCCGTTGGTTCATCGAGTATGAGGATTTCCGCGCCCCGATACAGGGCTTTCAGAATTTCGACGCGCTGACGGAGGCCAACCGGCAAGTCACCGACAATCGCATCGACATTCACTTCAAGCGCATATTCCTTTTCAAGGCGGATCAGTTCCTTCCGCGCCGCTGTCATTCCGTCCGCCAGACGAAACCCTCCCTCGACGCCGAGAATGATATTCTCAAGGACGGTGAAGGTATCGACCAGCATGAAATGCTGATGCACCATGCCGATCCCGGCCTTGATCGAGCTTTGCGGATTCTCGATATCACAGCGATCGCCTTTGACGAATATCTCGCCGCTATCGGCCTCGTAAAAGCCGTAGACGATACTCATCAATGTTGATTTTCCGGCGCCGTTTTCGCCGACAATGCCGTGAATGCTTCCCCGGTCCACGGACAGGGAAATATCCCTGTTGGCGTGGACCGGCCCGAAGCTTTTATTCACACGGCGCAGCTCCAGCGCCGGAGCTTGTTCCGACATGATGGTCAGGCTTACTGATCCATATAGTTCGTGACCTTGATTTTGCCCTCAATGATGTCGGCCTTCGCCTTTTCCATTGCCGCAATCATATCATCCGTAAGAACGCCCTTGTTCCATTCATCGACAGAGAATCCGACGCCATCTTCCTTGAGGCCGAGGACCTGAATGCCAGGCTTCCAGGTGCCGTCTTTCGCTGACATCAGGGCGTTATAAACGGCGACGTCGACCCGCTTGAGCATGGAAGTCAGCATCGTGCCGGGGTGCAGGTAGTCCTGGTTGCTGTCAACGCCAATCGCGAGTTTCTTCTCATCTGCGGCGGTTTGCAGAACGCCGAGGCCCGTACCTCCGGCCGCAGCAAATACGACATCCGCGCCGCGGTCAAACTGGCTTTTCGCAAGTTCGCTCCCTTTCGTCGGATCGTTCCAAGCCGCCGGCGTCGTGCCCGTCATATTCTCGATCACTTCGGCCTTTGGATTTGCATATAATACGCCTTCCTTGTAACCGAGGGCGAATTTCCGGATCAGCGGAATATCCATGCCTCCGATGAAGCCGACTTTGCCGCTCTTGCTGGCCATGGCTGCCGCCACACCGACGAGGAAGGAGCCCTGTTCTTCACGGAAAACGATGGACTGGACGTTCGGCAGATCGACGACCATATCGATCAGGGTGAATTTGGTGTCGGGATTGGCCTTAGCTGCCTTTTCAACGGCCGCGGCCTGTGCAAATCCCATGGCGATAACAATGTCGGCACCTTTTTTGGCCATGCGCTGCGTGGCCTGTTCGCGCTGGGAAACCTGCGTGACCTCGAACTCCATATAGTCGATGCCGGTCTCTTTCTTGAATTTTTCGATGCCGTTATAGGCCGCTTCGTTAAAGGACTTGTCGAACTTACCGCCCATATCGAAGACAATCGCGGGATTGAAATCGGCAGCGTTGGCAAGGCCGCTGAGCGCCACGGCCGCGGTTGCGACGAGCCCTAAGGCAAATTTCTTCATCATGTCAGTCACTCCCTATGAAAATCCCGCTCGCCCTTCCCATTAAAGAACAAGTGGGAGACTTGAAATCCAAAACAAAATCTGACCGATTGGTCAAGTTTTATGATCGTCTTCCTTAAAGTATAGGAGGGAAATTTTACTGTCGCTAGAAATTATCGCCTTTTTTGGCGCACGGAATAGTGATTTTAAAATCGAAGTCGGATATGGTCAGGCCGAAACTTTCAATGCACAACAGCGCAAGGGCATCCCAATCATGGCTTATGATCCGCGATTTCCGAATCTGCATATTCTCGATCACCCGCTTATCGTCCATAAGCTCAGCCATATGCGGAACAAGAAAACCTCAACCAAGACCTTCCGCCAGTTGCTCAAGGAAATTGCCCTTCTGATGGGATATGAAATCACCCGGAACCTGCCGATGGTCCACGAGAAGATCGAGACGCCGATCTGCCCGATGGAGGCATCGGTGCTGGCGGGCAAGAAAACGGCCATCGTACCAATCTTGCGGGCCGGTCTCGGGATGGCGGATGGATTGCTCGAATTGATGCCGTCGGCGCGCGTTGGGCATATCGGCATGTATAGGGATCCGGAAACAAAACGACCGGTCGAATATCTCAGGAAACTTCCGACGGCGGACGACCGCCTCTTCATCCTTGTCGATCCTATGCTGGCGACCGGTTATTCCGCGGCTGCCGGGGTGGATGTCTTGCTCGACCATAATGTAGCCGCGGAGAATATCCGCTTCATGGCGCTGGTTGCGGCGCCGGAAGGGGTGCAGGTCATGCTTGAAAAACATCCGTCGGTCAATGTCTATGTCGCCGCACTGGATGAGAAGTTGAACGAAAAGGCTTATATCGTTCCCGGCCTCGGCGATGCGGGCGACCGGCTCTACGGGACTCTTTGACGCCCGCCATTTACCATGATTTTGTGCAGCGCAGTAATAATTGGTAACAATGTTTGATTTGTGTGGACGTATCGCCTTTCGTACATTCACGATGCAAAATTCGTAACAGTAACAAAAGTGGCGGAAAATGGTCGTTTTTCAGAAGACATTGCGTAACAGTATAAGCTGCACCGGCGTTGGCCTGCATGGCGGCAACCGGATCAATATGAAATTGATCCCGGCTCCGGTGAACAGCGGCATTGTTTTCAAGCGCACCGATGTTGATCCGGATGTGGCGGTTATTCCGGCGCATTACAACGCCGTGTCCGACCTTATGATGTGTACGACGGTCGAGAATGACGCGGGCGTGAAAGTCGCCACTGTCGAGCATCTGATGGCCGCGCTTTCCGGTTGCGGCATTGATAATGTTGTTGTTGAGCTTGACGGACCGGAAGTTCCGGTGATGGATGGCTCCGCCGCTCCGTTCGTGTTCCTGATCGAATGTGCGGACATGGTGGAGCAGGATGCCCCGCGCCGCTATATCAAGGTCTTGAAGGAAGTGGAAGTAAGCGAGGGCGCGGCGAAAGCGGCCTTGTCTCCGGCAGATAATATCTCGGTTGCCTTTGAAATCGACTTCGATAATCCCCGGATCGGCAAACAAAACTGCAGTTTCAATCTGCGTAACGGCACTTTCAAGAACGAGCTTGCCCGGGCGCGGACATTCGGTTTTCTCGGTGATTTCGAGCAGCTTAAAAAACTTGGCCTCGCCAAGGGCGGTTCGCTTGAAAATGCCATCGTTTTGAGCGGGTCGGATATCCTGAACGAAGAGGGACTGCGCTATGACGACGAATTTGTCCGTCACAAGGCGCTTGATGCCGTTGGCGACCTTTATTTGGCCGGCGCGCCGATTATTGGTGAATTCTACGGATTTCGCTCAGGGCATGCATTGAATAATAAGCTTTTGCATACTTTTCTTTCTGACAAGGATGCCTGGTGCTACACAACCGAGGCACCTGTCCGCATCGGTAACGTCGGCGGCGCGAACTGGCCGGCGAAGAAAGCGGCGGCGCCGGTAACGGATTGATCCGCCAGCGGGCGCACAATTAGGCGCTGAATTAAATCCAGAGGCAAAAAGAGAGGCGCGGAACGTCCATTCCGCGCCTTCATACATTTCAAATTGTCCGTTAGGCGGACTTGCGCCGCCGTTCCTTGCCAGCGAGGCTCTTTATCAGGCCACTTACCGCAGATCTGACACCCGGTTCGTCAATCTCGCTATAATTGCGAACGAGTTCTATGGTCGAACGGTTTTTTCCGCCATGCTCAAGCGGAATACTGGTCGTCGACGGCTCCAGGTTTTCAAAGAAATATGCGACATCCACTTCAAGACGCTTCGCTATTTCATATAGCCTGCCCGCGCTTACCCGGTTGGCTCCCGTTTCGTATTTCTGAACCTGCTGATAGGAAATATCCAGAGCTTTTGCAAGATGCTCCTGAGTTAATCCCATCATGGTTCTTCTTTCACGAATCCGCTCGCCGACGTGATCATCGACTCTTTTCGCGACTTTGCCCATTGCTGTTTGGTACCTTTCTTTAACTACAAAATTATTTTTCTAGTTGTTTTACTAACGAGGGCGTCGTCGATAATTCGAGACATTTTTTTAGATTGTTATAGGAGAAAATCGAACCGCGGCTCCACCCTTATAGGTAATATAACACACACAAACAGAAAAAGAAAATACATAAAATCTAACAATATTTCGATAAAAAAAATTTATCGCTCAAACGAGAAGGCAAATTTTTTATTACTCCGCCAAAATATTAAATCTGAAATTTACTTACCTAGCCCGGGCATCGCGCGCGGATTTTGGCGGGCGGGCGCCCCCTGCAAAGAAAACTGAAACCATAACTTCCCCTTGGCCTTCTGATTGGATAAAATGCCGCTGCTTCTGAATTTTGTCGGCTATGGGCCAAGAGGAACAAGTTGCATCATAATTTATTTTTGAGCTTTGCGAGGGCCATGCTTGGCCTCTTTCTGTTCGTAGCGATCGCCGGGTGCAGCTCAAGCGAACAGGACGCCTATGTCGAACGCCCGGTGGAGGAATTGTATAATCAGGCGCTGGCTGACCTGAACAGCGAAAATTACATCGAGGCGGCGCGCGGCTTTGATGAGGTGGAGCGTCAGCATCCCTATTCCGTCTGGTCGACAAAGGCTCAGATCATGTCCGCCTTCGCCTATTACCAAAGCAACGAGTATGATCAGGCGATTCTCGCGGCCGAGCGCTTTATCGAACTGCATCCGGGCAACAAGGATGTGGCCTATGCCTATTATCTCGTTGCGATCTCCTATTACGAACAGATCACCGGTGTTGAGCGGGACCAGAAGGTGACCCGACAGGCGCTTGATGCCCTGCAGAATCTCGTCCGGCGCTTTCCCAACACGGAATATGCACAGGATGCCCGCCTCAAGATTGACCTTACCCGGGATCATCTCGCCGGAAAGGAAATGGCGGTGGGGCGTTATTACCTCAAGCAGAAATACCTGATCGGCGCCATCAATCGATTCCGCATTGTCGTCGAGGAATATCAGACAACGACCCATGTGCCGGAAGCTCTGCACCGGTTGACCGAAGCCTATCTTATGCTTGGTATCACGGAGGAGGCGCAGACGGCGGCGGCGGTTCTCGGCTACAATTTTCCGGGCAGCGAATGGTACCAGGATTCCTACGCACTTCTCGATGCGAATTATCTCAAGCCGGAAGTTGATGAGGATTCCTGGATGGTCAAAATCTGGAAAACCGTGTTTTGACGCGCTGATCCGAGATGCTGGAAAAACTCTCCATCCGCAATATCGTTTTGATCGACAAGCTGGATATTGCCTTTGAAAAGGGGCTTTGCGTGCTCACAGGAGAGACGGGCGCCGGCAAATCGATCCTGCTTGACAGCCTTGCTCTGGCGCTTGGTGTTCGCGCCGACGCCGGACTTGTCCGTGCCGGAGAGGAGCAGGGATCCGTCACGGCCACTTTCAGCCTGCCGCCCGTGCATCCCGTGTTTGATTTCTTGCAAGATATCGACGTGGAAAGTGGAGAGCCGCTTATCTTGCGGCGGACGCTGACCTCTGACGGGCGGAGCCGGGCCAGCATCAATGACCAGGCGGTGAGTGCCGGCCTACTTCGCAGCGTTGGCGAGTTGCTCGTCGAAATTCACGGGCAGAATGCGGAGCGCGGATTGCTCGACGCCAGAGGCCATCGTACCCTGCTCGATCAATACGGTCGGCTGGAGCCGGAAGTTGCGGCAATCGGCGGCCTCTTCAATGAATTGCAGGCTGCGGAGAAAAAGCTGAATGACGCCCTGCGCGACGTGGAACAGGCGCGGATTGACGAGGAATATCTCCGGCATGTCGTCGAGGAACTGACGGAGCTTGCGCCGCAGGAAGACGAGGAGGAGGCGCTCGCCGTGGCACGTTCCAACCTGATGCATGCCGAGAAAATTGCCGAAGCCCTGCGTGATGCGGAAAAGGCGCTCAGTGATAACGGCGGCGTTGAAAACAGGATCCGGACGGCAACCCGCGCGGTTGAACGCGTCATCGAGAAAGCGGCCGGCAAGCTTGATCCGGTCCTTGAAAGCCTTGAACGGGCGGCAATCGAAATGGCCGAGGCCCAGAGCGTGATCAATTCCGTTTCCGGGGATCTGGAGATGGATCCGGCGGGACTTGAAACAGTCGAAGAGCGGCTCTTCGCGCTCCGGGCGGCAGCCCGAAAGCATAAATGCGAGGTCGCCGACCTTCCCCGCCTGCTTGAGAGTTTCGCAGCCCGGCTTCTGGCGGTGGAGGAGGGGGATCGGGAAATCGGTGTCCTTCGTGCCGCCGCCGCCGCGGCCCGGGAAAGATATGCGACGGCCGCCGTGGCGCTTGGCGAGAAGCGACGGACTGCTGCGGCGCAGATGGATCGGGCGGTGATGGAGGAGTTGGAGCCGCTCAAGCTCGGTGCCGCCCGTTTCACGACGGAAGTTGCGGATCTTCCCCCCGAGAACTGGGGAGCATCCGGTATGAATAAGATCGCGTTTCTTGTTGCCACCAATCCCGGAAGTTCGGCGGGTCCGCTGATAAAGATAGCCTCGGGCGGCGAGCTTTCGCGTTTCATGCTGGCGCTCAAGGTAGTGTTGGCGCGCGCAGGATCGGCGCCGACCCTGATATTCGACGAAGTTGATCGCGGTGTCGGTGGGGCGACGGCAGACGCCGTCGGGGAAAGGCTTCGCCGCCTTGCCGAGGATTTGCAAGTCCTCGTCGTCACGCATTCCCCGCAGGTCGCGGCGGCTGGTGAGGCGCATTGGAACATCCGGAAATCTGAAGTCGGCGCGGCGACGGTTACATCCGTCGACCGGCTTGATCCGGCGGCGCGAACTGAGGAAATTGCACGCATGCTCTCGGGCGCGAGTATTACCGAGGAAGCAAGAGCGGCGGCGCTTAGCCTTATCGAAGGATAACTGGTGATGGTGGATGTAAAGGATTTGACGGCGGAAGATGCGCGGGCCGAGCATGAAAAGCTGGTCGATGCGATCAAGGCCCATGACGTCGCCTATTACACGGATGACGCCCCCGTTGTATCGGACGCCGAGTATGATAGCCTTCGCCTGCGCCTCCTGGCGATTGAGGCGCGATTTCCCGATCTGATCTCGCCGGAGAGCCCGTCGCAAAATGTCGGGGTGACGCCGTCAAAGGGATTTGGAAAGGTTCGGCATCGGGTGCCGATGCTGTCCCTCGACAATGCGTTCAGCAATGACGAACTTCGGGAATTTGAAGGGCGAATACGCCGTTTCCTCGGGCTCGGTCCGGATGAAGAAGTGGCTTTCTTTGCGGAACCGAAGATCGACGGACTGTCTGCGAGCCTTCGCTACGAGAAAGGCAAGTTCATTCAGGGTGCGACCCGAGGCGATGGGCAGGAAGGAGAGGATATCACCGCCAACTTGCGCGGCGTGACCGACCTCCCGCTGAAAATCAACGAGTCCAACGGGCGGGCCCCGGATGTATTCGAGATTCGCGGCGAAGTTTATATGTCGAAGACGGATTTTCTCGCGCTCAATGAGTCGCAGGCAGCAAGCGGCGGCAAGATTTTCGCAAATCCCAGGAACGCGGCGGCGGGCAGCTTGCGCCAGCTGGACCATTCCGTGACGGCCTCCCGAAACCTGCGGTTCTTTGCCTACGCCTGGGGAGAGGCTTCTGAAATTCCCGGCGCGACACAGGCCGACGTGCTTTCAGCGTTCAGGGAATGGGGTTTCACCGTGAACCCTTTGTCGCGGGTCTGCGCGAACATGGAAGAGGCGATTGACGCCTATCGCAAGATCGAGGAGTTGAGAGCCACCCTCGACTATGACATTGATGGCGTTGTCTTCAAGGTCAACAAGCTCAACTGGCAGGAACGGCTCGGGTTTGTAAGCCGCAGTCCGCGCTGGGCCATCGCCCACAAATTCCCCGCGGAGCGGGCGACGACGGTGATCGAGGATATTGAAATCCAGGTGGGCCGCACAGGCGCGCTGACCCCGGTCGCCCGGCTGCATCCGGTTACGGTTGGCGGGGTTGTCGTGTCCAATGCGACCTTGCATAACGAGGATGAAATCCGCCGGAAGGATATTCGTATCGGTGACACGGTTGTCATCCAGCGGGCGGGCGATGTCATCCCGCAAGTCGTCGAGGTGGTTCTAGAAAAACGCTCGAAAGACAGCACACCGTATGATTTCCCGAAAACCTGCCCCGTCTGCGGAAGCCATGCCGTCAAGGAATTGAATGAAACTTCCGGCAAGGAAGATGCCGTCCGTCGGTGCACCGGTGGTTTGATCTGTCGTGCGCAGGCGGTTGAGCGGTTGAAGCATTTCGTTTCCCGCAATGCCTTTGACATCGAGGGGTTGGGCGCGAAGTTGATCGAAGCCTTTTATGAGGACGGCCTGATCCGGAACCCTGCCGATATTTTCACGCTGGAGAAAAGGGATAAAGCGCCCGGAAATCTGCAACGAATTAAAAACCGGGAGGGATTTGGCGAAAAAGCGACGAGTAATCTGTTCGCGGCAATTAACGACCGGCGCGAGATTCCGCTGGATCGCTTTATCTATGCGCTCGGTATCCGCCATATCGGCCAGGGGAATGCCCGTCTCCTTGCGCGAAATTACCTCAGCTTTGCGAGCCTGCGTGAAAGCCTGTCGGTGACGGGTGAAAAATCCGGCGACGCCTATGCGGAACTATTGAACATCGACGGCATCGGCGCGGCGGTCGCGGATGCCGTAACGGAATTTTTCCAGGAAGAGCAGAACCAGCGAATACTGGATGATCTTCTCGCGGAAATCACGGTAACTGATTTCGAAGCGCCGACGCAGGATAGCAGCGTTGCCGGAAAAACTGTCGTATTCACCGGCACGCTCGAGCTGATGACCCGGCAGGAAATGAAAGCGAAAGCCGAAGGGCTCGGCGCCAAGGTCAGCGGCTCGGTGTCCGCCAAGACGGATTATCTGGTGGCCGGCGCCAGCGCCGGATCGAAACTCAAGAAGGCGACCGAACTTGGCGTGACCGTTCTGAACGAGCAGGAATGGCTCGATCTCATCGGCGGCTGAGGGTCAAAGCGGCGACGTCGCCTGTTGCAGCCAGTCGAGAGCCGGCCCCTTCAAAAGCGGGGACAACTTCTCACGCACCGCGAAATGATAACCGTTGAGCCAGGCAATCTCTGTATCTCTCATCAGGCTTTTCTCCACAAGCGTCTTGTCGAGCGGCGCGAAGGTCAGCGTTTCGAAGCCGTAAATCACCCGTTCCGACCCTTGCGGCGGGATAACTTCGCGGACGGTCACCAGATTCTCTATCCTGATGCCATAGGCGCCGGTCTTGTAATATCCGGGTTCATTGGACAGGATCATTCCGGGCGCCAGTGCCACGGTACTCGGCATCTTAGAAATTCTCTGCGGCCCTTCATGGACGGAGAGATAACTGCCAACGCCATGGCCGGTGCCATGGTCATAGTCGAGACCGGCGGACCAAAGCGGCGCGCGGGCAAGCGTGTCGAGCTGGCTTCCTGTCGTGCCTTTCGGAAAGACGGCCGTGGCGAGCGCGATATGCCCTTTTAGAACCAGCGTAAAGCGGTGGCGCATTTCCTCACTCGGCTCGCCGATGGCGACGGTCCTCGTGATATCGGTGGTGCCGTCCAGATACTGCGCGCCGCTGTCCACGAGATAAAGAGAGCCGGGCTCAAGCGGGCGGTTCGACGCTTCGCTGGCGCGGTAATGGACGATCGCGCCATTCGGGCCGGAGCCGGAGATGGTGTTGAAACTGAGGTCGCGGAAATTCTCACCGGTCTCCCGGAAAGATCTGAGTTTCCTCTCTGCTGAAAGCTCGTCCAGGGTCCCTGACGGCCCGTTTTCCGACAGCCAATGGAGGAATTTCGCGACCGCCGCGCCATCGCGGATATGGGCGCGTCTCGATCCCTCGATTTCAACGGAATTCTTGGTTGCCTTTGGCAAAAGGCAGGGGTCGTCCGCGCGGGTGATCCTCGCCCCTGCCTCGGTCAGGCGATCGACGATATACTGGCTGGTGACTGCGGGGTCGATCTGCACGGTCTTGTTTTTGAGCGCGGCAAGGGCCGATTCAAATTCCGCGGGCGCCTTCACTGCTACCATATTGCCAAGATGTTCGCGGAGGTTCGCCGCAAATTTCCGTTCTTCCATGAAGAGTTCCACCCGGCCGTCCTGGTGGGTAATGGCGAAACCAAGCGCGAAGGGGGTGCAGGGAAGATCGGCGCCCCGGATATTCAGCAGCCAGGCAATGACATCGGGCAGGGTATGCACGACCGCGTCGATTTGTCGTGCGGCGAGACTTCCGGCGATGCGACTGCGTTTGCTCGCGGAACTCTCCCCAGTGAATTCCTCAGGATGCGGCTGGACGAGTGCGAGGGGGCGCGGCGGCTGGTCTTGCCAGGCCTTGTCGATCAGATTTTCCTTGATCGACTTCAGCTCGATACCGGCATCATTGGCGGTTTTTCTGAGAGACGACATAGCAGATTCGGTATGCAGCCATGGATCGACGGCGAGAACGTCGCCGCTGGACATATTCTCGGCAAGCCATGCGCTCATAGGCTCTTCGGAGACGTGGCAGGGTTGGAAAAGGTCGGTATCAACCTCATTTCGGACCTGCAGGGTATAGCGGCCATCGACAAATATCGCGGCTTTCTCTTTGAGAACCGCCGCGACGCCCGCAGATCCCGTGAAACCGGTCAGCCATTTAAGGCGTTCGGCCGCGGCCGGCGCCGCCTCCCCATGGAATTCGTCATTAAGCGGGACGATAAATCCATCAACTTTCTCGCGGGCCATTTCCGCCCGTACCTTCGCCAGTCTGTCTCGCGACGCGGAAGGGTTCAGAACGATCGATCGAATCTCCCGGCGAAAGTCATCTCGTATCGACAGCAGATTTGCGAACTGATCCTCGGTCAGGTCGGGGAACAGCTGATGAAGAAGAATATCCTCATCATTGCGGGGCGGCGCAGCAGCCGCAGCACGCAAAAGCGCGACAGTCTCGTCGCTATTAACATTTGGCGGCAATGTGGCCGTGAGTTGTTCTAATTCTGCAAGGGTCATCAGCGCGTCCTGAAATGAGGCAAACTCTATTAAATATAGAGTTTCTAAAGAGAAATATGGCGCTTTTTTAGCATAAGTGCAACGTAAGCCATGCGTTTTTTGCAGGGCACCTTTTCGATCTTTGCGGGCAAAAGTGTGATGTAAGTCATTGTTTTTTAATGCATGCAGTGCAATATATTCGTCATCAAGAACGCTTGGTAAGGAAAGTATAATGTTCGCGAGAAACGCAAAATACGGTGATGCATTGCAGTTGCAATATGGTCCTTTGATGGGGGCGCGGTTTGATCCGGCATCTGTCAATCGCCATTTCGGCCTTTCAACGCTGTTGCAATCGCTGCGAAAGCGCATACGCCTTGCCAATGAGGAGAATATCGTGGTGGTGGATCTTGAAAAAAGCCCCATCGGTAACGCCGTCAGATACGGCAACGGAATTTTGGGCGACGCTGTCAATGAAAACAGCTTCGGCCCGACGAACAAAACGAACAAGCGGTAATGACCGCCTTGAGGGGCGGAATAAAGGAATTGAAGGAGTAGTAAGATGATTAGCTACAGCAAGAAAGAGATTGAAGCGCTGGCGATGATTGAGCCAGTCAATGCCAATAATCTTCATATGGATACGCAAGCCTATATCAACCGTGCCCGGAAGTTGAGGAGCGAGTACATGACAAAAAAACTGTCAGGTCTTTATCAGGCGGTTGTCGGGAAATATCTTAAGAATCGCGAAATCGCGGCGGCAAAGAATGCCCTTTACGCCATGAGCGATCGCGAATTGCAGGATATCGGGATTTCGCGGTCTGAAATCGAACAGGCCGTAGTAGGGACCAAGGAAGCGACCGAACTTCAGAGCAAGGGCTTCTGGAAAACGCTTGCCGACAAGTTCGTCGAGGCCCAGAAAGCCCGTGCGGCATATGTCCATCTTATGGCGATGAATTCCCGTGAGCTGGCCGACATCGGCCTGACCCGGAGTGAAATTGACGCCGCCATTCATAGCGGGCGTAAAGGCCGGGCCAACGACAATCTCGCCCAGCCGAGTAACATAAACGATCACCGCAAAGCGGTCTGATCGTCCGCAGCCGGCTCGTCTTCGCCTCCCCATATTGTGGGCGGGCCGGCTGCAAAACTCTCTACCGGCCGAGAACGAGCGCGTTCCAACAGCCGATGCGATAACGCCGTTTCAGTATAAGTCCCTGTTGCAGATAGGCCTTTCTTACCATCACATCTTGGGTTCCCAGCAATCCTGACAGGATCAGCGTGCCGTTCGCTGTGAGTGCGGCGCTGATATCCGGCGCCATCCGTACAAGCGGCCAGGCCAGGATATTTGCCACGATCAGGTCATAGGGCGCATTTTCCTTCAGCTTCCGGCTGTTGAGCCCGCTCGCCTGCACCGCCGTGATCAGCGGCGCCAGATTATTTCTCTTCGCGTTATCCAGGCTTACGGAAACTGCCGCCGGGTCAATGTCGCTCGCGATGACCGGTATGGACCAGGCCTTGGCAATGGCGAGAGCCAAAACCCCCGATCCGCACCCAAGATCGAGCGGGTTTTTCACAGATTTCCATTTCCGCAAGTCATGGAGGGCCATCAGACAACCGAATGTTGTCTCATGCAGTCCTGTACCGAAGGCTGCTCCGGCGTCTATCAGGAGATTATGTCGGGAAGTCGCGGGATGCGGCTGATCATGCGAGCCATGAATATAAAAGCGTCCCGCATCGACGGGCGGCAGCATTTTCTGGCTTTCGCTCACCCAGTTCTTTTGCGCAAGAGGTGCAAGTTCAAAGTCGGTACCGGAGGGGATCCGGTCAAGCAGAGCAGCGGCCGGCTCCTGATCGAAAAGAATATCGAGGCGCCAGAGCGAGCCGTCGCTGACGGCTTCCTGCGTCGATATTGTCAGGGCATCCTCCTCGAAGTCTGCGGCGATGTCGTCGGCCTGCTTCAAGGGAAGGGTGAATGAGAGCTGCCAAAGGGCCGGTTCAGGCTGCCTGGACAAAATTTTCCATCACTTTCTTCACCCCGGCCTTTTCAAAGGCGATTTCAAGTTTGGGCCCGTCCTTCCGGACAATCCGGCCATAGCCGAATTTCTGGTGGAATATCCGGCTGCCGACGGCTAATCCATCCTCATCGGCAACTTTGGCGACCGGCTTCGTGCTGTTATCGATGAGCTTTTCATTGGCGCGCGCACGGTTATCCAGTACTTCCGCGAGATGGGAGCTGTCCGGGTTGCGCCAACTGGTATGGGAAAAACCCTCGCTCCGGCGCGTCGTGTTGTAGAGGCCCTGTTCGGATTGATCGGCGATATGCTCACGCGGCAGTTCATCGATGAAACGGCTCGGCAGGGAGGATTGCCATTGTCCGTGAATTCGCCGGTTGCTGGCGTGGCTGATATAGCACCGTTCCTTCGCGCGGGTGATGCCGACATAGGCGAGTCGGCGTTCTTCCTCCAATGCCTTCAGCCCGTTTTCATCGAGCGCTCGCTGATGCGGAAAGAGGCCTTCCTCCCAACCCGGCAGGAACACCACGTCATATTCGAGGCCCTTGGCGGAATGCAGGGTCATCAGGCTGACCATATCGCTGCTATTGTCCGCGTTGTTTTCCATTACCAGAGAAACATGCTCGAGAAACTGCGCAAGGCTTTCATATTCGCCGACCGCCGGGACCAGTTCTTTTAGGTTCTCGCGCTTACCCTCTGCTTCCAGGGATTTGTCCTGTCGCCACATCTCGAAATAGCCGCTGTCTTCGAGAACCGCCTCGACCAGCTCATCCGGTGGGATCAGGTCCTTTTGTGCCCGCCAGTCATCGAAGCAGGTCATCAAATCCTTCAGCGCGGCAAGTGGCTTGCCCTTGAACAGGCCCTTTTCCACTGCCAGTTTGGCCGCGCGGGAAAGGGAGAGATTTTCCGCCCGGCCAACCTCACGGAGTTTTTCAAGTGCCTTCTCCCCAAGACCGCGCTTCGGCAGGTTGTAAATCCGTTCGAACGCCAGATCATCCTCCGGCTGGTTTATGACGCGGAGATAGGCCAGCACGTCGCGGATTTCCCGCCTCTCGTAAAAGCGCAGGCCGCCGATCACACGGTATTTGATGCCCATGCTGAGGAAGCATTCTTCAAAATCGCGGGTCTGGAAACTCGCGCGGACCAGAATCGCCATATCCTGCAGACTCGTGCCTTTGCGCTGCATATTCTCGATCTCATCGGCGATCCAGCGGGCTTCATTCTGGCCATCCCATAGTCCGTTGAGAACAACCAGCTCGCCGTCATTTCCTTCTGTAAAGAGGGTCTTGCCAAGGCGGCTTTCGTTATGTGCGATCAGGCCGGAAGCCGCGCCCAGAATATGCGAGGTGGAGCGGTAGTTCCGTTCCAGCCGGATAACCCTGGCGCCCGGAAAATCATCCTCGAATTTGAGGATATTCCCGACTTCGGCCCCGCGCCAGCCATAGATCGACTGATCATCATCGCCGACGCAACAGATGTTGCGATGGGTCTGGGCGAGCAGGCGCAGCAGAAGGTACTGCGCGACGTTCGTATCCTGATATTCATCGACAAGGATGTATTTGAAGCGGTTCTGATAAAGCGCGAGGATATCCGGGTTCCGCTGGAAGAGCGTCAGGACATGGAGCAACAGATCCCCGAAATCGCAGGCATTCTGCGCGGTAAGGCGTTCCTGGTAGAGTGCATAGAGTGCCGCCGCCTTGCCATGGGCAAAATCGGAACTGTTTGCACCCTGAACCTGATCGGCGCGCAGGCCCTTGTCCTTCCACCGATCGATGATCGCGGCGAGGCCCCGCGGCGGCCAGCGCTTTTGATCTATCCCCTCTTCGGTCATGATCTGTTTGAGGAGGCGGAGCTGGTCGTCGGTATCGAGAATCGTGAAATTCCGGTCAATGCCGATCAGTTCGGCATGGCGGCGCAGAAGCCAGACGCCGATCGAGTGGAAAGTTCCAAGCTTGATCTCGACGGCCTGCGGCCCGATGATATTCGCTGTTCGTTCCTGCATCTCGGCGGCGGCCTTGTTGGTGAAGGTCACCGCGAGGATTTCCCAAGGCCGCACATTCCGAAGATTGAGGATATGGGCAAGGCGGGAAATAAGCACACGAGTCTTTCCCGTGCCTGCGCCCGCGAGCACGAGTACCGGGCCGTCGAGCGCCTCGACCGCCGCGCGCTGCCCGTCGTTTAGTCCGTCGAGATAGCCGAAATCTGCCGGCGCTGACGTCGCGCCGGTTTCATCGAAGCTGCCAATGTCAAACCTGTCTTCCATGGGCTCAAGATATAGCCCAAGCGTCGGCGCGAGGCTACCGCCGATCGCCCGTTTTATCGGAAAACTTTGTCGCGGGATTCGTCCTGAGCGGAGAGCAGAGCCGCGTTATAGGCATGCAGCAGATCCTTGTGATGAAGGATGCCGATCAGTCGTCTCTCGTTTGCGCGGTTGATAACCGGGACATGGTCAATGCCGGCTTTTTCAATTATCTCGATTGCGGATTTCAGGCTGGTATCCGGGAAGAGAACCGGGCTTCCCTCATGCACGAGATCAAGGGCTGTTATATTTTCCTGCGGTTCATCGCCAAATAGTCCGGTTTTGAGATCACTGTAATCAATCCTGCCGATGAACTCATGGGTGTCGGGCTCGACCACGACGAATTTATCGTGGCTGGTGTTGGTGACGATCTTGCGGAGCTCCTTCATGGGTGTTTGCTTCGGAACCTCAATAAATTCACGGTCCATAATCCCGCGAACTTGGCGGAAACTCAGCTGGCGAAGGGCCCGGCTTTCATTGACGTCGACATTCCGGTTGAGAAGCTGCGTCTGCCAGATGCTCCGTCCATAGATATGCTTTGTGATCAGCGTAGCGACCGAGACGGCGACCATCACGGCGATGGAAATTTTATAGTCGCCGGTAAGCTCGAACACGATCAGAATCGTCGAGATTGGCGCGCCAAGAACGGAGGCGGCAACCGCAGACATGCCGATGATGGCATAGAGGCCGTGACTTGCCGCCATTTCGGGGAAGGCCATTGCCGCGATCAGACCGAAAGCGCCGCCGGTCATGGCGCCGATAAAAAGGGAGGGCGAGAAAAAGCCGCCGCCAAATCGCGACCCGAATGTCACGCCGACGGCGATGGTCTTCACGACAATCAGCAGCAGCAGGAGAAGCAGGGGGTAATTCCCTTTCAGCGCGTTATCCGTCGCCTCATAGCCGACGCCGATAATCTGCGGGAAGAAGAGGGCGATGGCGCCAAGAACGACCCCACCGGCCGCGGGCCGAAAAACCTCCGGAATGCGGAAACGGTCAATGGTCTTCTCGGCGAAGCCGATACTCCAGATGAATAACAGGGATACCGCCGCCGCAACGACACCGAGCAGGGCGATCGCTGGAAACTCCCAGAGGGAGACAATCTGGTAATTGGGGATGATGAAAGCTGGAAAATCCCCGATATAGATTCGGCTGATTACCGTGCCGATGACGGAGGCAATCACGATCGGCGCGAAGGCCTGCGTGGCGAGGGAGCCGACAACAACTTCCAGCGCGAAGAACATCCCGGCGATGGGCGCATTGAAGGAGGCGGCAACGCCGGATGAGACACCGCAGGCGATTAAGGTCATATAATATTTGGATGGCAGGCGCAGGCGTTGGCCCAGCTGGCTGGCGATCAGGGCGCAGAAATGCACGACCGGCCCCTCCCGTCCGCTCGACCCGCCACATCCGAGGGTGAGGGCATTCACGAAAAGACCGCCGATGCCGGGCCCCAGCTTCATTTTCCCGCGATTGACAATCACGGATTCCATGACGTCCGCGACACCCTGTGCGCGATAGCCCGGCAGAATGAATTTCCAGAAAAGCCCGATTATCAATCCGCCGATGATCGGTGCCGCCATGATCTGCCACCAGTGAAGGTTTTCGGCCTGTGCGAGGATTTCCTGACTGCCGAACCCATAGAACAGCGTCTGGATTTCACTGATGGCGAGGCGGAAGCCGACCGCGCCATATCCCGCGAGAAGACCGATCGCGATGGCACAGGCGATCAGCTTGACCGGCGTGCTGCTTGTCGCGGTGAGAATCGGATTGATTATTTTTTCCCCGGTTCGGGCATTTTCAGAGACGGCCATAGCCCGCCAAATTTCCAGAATATTTATTATCTTTGGACGGATTTTCCGCCCTGTTTAACAGATGTACCGCGATTGCTTTAAAGATTCAATAATTTCAAGGCATTTAGGATTTTGCCGAAAGAAACGCGCGTGCCCATCCGAGAGTTTCCCGCGTGCCCGCCGAAGGTTTGTATTCACAACCGATCCAGCCGGCGTATCCTTCACCGTCAAGAAAATCAAAAATGTAGGGGTAGTTGATTTCGCCGTTGTCCGGCTCGAACCGGTGCGGCGGGTTGGCAATCTGGATATGCCGGATGATGGGCGCGAATTTTAGATATTGGGTGACGATGTCGCCATCCGTCCGCTGCACATGGTAGATGTCGAACTGCAATTGGAGATGCGGATTGTTTATCTCCGCGATCAATGTCGCCGCCATGCGGCAATTCTCGAGAAAATAGCCGGGCATATCCTTATCGTTTATCGGTTCGATCAGGGCGGTGATCCCGGCGTCTTGCGCGGCCCTGGCGGCGATCTCCAGATTGCCGCGGTACACGGCGTATTGCCTGTCCCGGTCAATCGATTTGTCGCGGATCCCCGCCATGACATGAAGCCGTTTGCAGTCAAGGCCAGTCGCATATTCAAGGGCGCGCTCAAGGCTGTCGGCGAAGTCCGCTTCCCGCCCCGGCAGGCTGGCGAGACCTCTTTCCCCCTTGGCCGCGTCCCCGGCGGAAAGGTTGAACAGAACCTGGGTCAGGCCGTTGTCGTCCAGTCGGCGCCTGATTTCGGAGGAGGGGAATTCATAGGGGGAGAGATATTCGACTCCCGTGAAACCATCCTGCGCGGCGGCAGAGAAGCGATCCAGAAACGGCAGATCCTGATAGAGGAAGCTCAGGTTGGCGGCAAATTTCAAGGGCACGCTGTCAACCCTGCGCACGTGTTTCTTCGACGATCGGCTTGACGAAGGACGGGCCCTGATCCCACGGGAACAGGATCCAGGTATCCTGGCTTACTTCGGTGATGAAGGTATCCACCTGTTCCAATCCTTTCGGTTTCGCATAGATGGTCGCGAAATGCGCCTTTGGTACCATTTTCCGGACATGGCGCGCCGTAATTCCGCTGTCGACGAGATCATCGACAATCACCCAGCCTTCTCCGTCATCGGGGATATTCAGCGGCTTGATGATATTCACTTCGCCCACCGATTTGTCGTCGCGATAGGCGGCAATGCAGACCGTGTCAATATGGCGGATATCAAGCTCCCGGGCAACGATCGCCGCGGGAACCATGCCGCCGCGGGTGACGGCGATCACGCCCTTGAAGGGCGCTTTTTCCATCAGGCGCCAGGCGAGCGCCCGTCCGTTGCGATGCAGTTCTTCCCAGGAAACCGGAAAATATTTTGTATAGCCCGCGCCCGTCGACATGAATTCCCCCGATATTTTTTGATGTTTGCAATGTTTTAAACCGCCTTTGTTAAGAATCAAAGCGCCGTTTTGACGAACGGCGCTTGTGGGAACCTTTTATCAGCTTTGAAATTAGGGTAGGCTTTTGTAATGGCATCCAGACCACCCAGCGCCGCACAGCTTAAATATCTACGCCTCGGTCGTTTCCAACCGGGCGGCAAGTTGCCACTTTTCGATCCCAATGGACAACAGATCAGCCGGACCGTGATCAAAAGCTGCCTCAAGAAAGGCTGGGTGGAGACCTGGTTCGATAATCCGATAAAACCGGACTGGCTGGTTTGCAAATTGACCAAAGAGGGAATCCGGATGATCGACAAATATGGGGACCGTCATTGACCCGGACTGCCGCTTTTGTGACCGCGTTCGCATCTTTTCCATATTTTGCGGGCGAAAGGCTTTTGAAATTCGGCATTTGATGACAAACTTCCAGCGTCCGATTTTCACGAGGTGAGGCAGAAATATGACAGGAACCCTTGGCGAGTTGATTCTGGCGGCGCTGGCCTTTTGGCTTATTCACATCGTGCCCTCCAGCATTGTGCGGGAGCGCCTGATTTCGCGGATCGGCGAAAAAGGCTATCTCGCCGGTTTCAGCCTCCTCTCGATTTTGATCTTTGTCTGGCTGATCTTCGCATATAGGGGCGCCCCGGTGGGGGACATGCTATGGGATGCCGGAAATATCGGGCGCTATATTGCGATGCTGTTGATGCTGATCGCCTCGATCCTGTTTATCAGCGCCAATACCAGCCCGAACCCGACGGCGGTCGGTGCGGGAAAGCTGATCGAGAAGGAAAGCGCCTATAGCGGCATCAACGCCATCACCCGTCATCCGCTGATGTGGAGCATAACCCTCTGGTCGATCGCCCATATTCTCAATAACGGGGAGATTTCCGCGCTTATCTTTTTCGGCGCCTTTGGGCTGCTGGCCTTTTGTGGCACATTCCTGATCGACGCCAAGAAAGCGCGTCAGCTGAAAGACGGATGGACGACCTACAAAAGCCGAACCTCCAACATTCCCTTTGCCGCCATCCTTCAGGGGCGGGCGAAATTGTCAGTTAGGCCATTGTGGTGGCGTGTATTGCTCGGCATTGTGCTCTATGCCGTCCTGTTCCACTTCCACGCCTTCGTGTTCGGCGTGTCGCCGGGCCCGGTTTAGGCTGGGCGAGTTCGGCGCCATCTTATATCAGTAAATGGCGCAGGTGGTATTGCCGGTCGCGTAAAGCTTGCCGTCCTCACCGATGAGACGCGCCTCGGCCGTCGCAATTTTTCGTCCCTTATGCACGACTTCACTTGTAACGGTAACCTTGCCCATCCCGGGAAACATCGCCCGTAGATATTTAACGTTCAAATCGACGGTCGTATATCTTTCACCCGGCTCCAGCACGGTATGGATGGAGCAGCCGAGAGCGGAATCAAGAAGCGTCGCGGCATAGCCGCCATGCACGGTGCCGAGCGGATTAAGGTGCTTTTCGCCGGGTACGCCGGAGAAAACAGCCTTGCCGAGCGCGATTTCATCAAGGTCGAACCCCATCGTCACCGCAATCGCCGGCGGCTTGCCGCCCTTGATGAAGGCCTGCATCTGCTCTAGCCCGGTCATTCCCTTGCGGGAATCTTCGAGTTCCTTTTTCTTGTTCATCGCGTTCATTGCCATACTCCGTTGCGGGAAGCTATTGACCTTGAAGATATGAATTTTTATTGAAACGAAAATATGTTAAATTCGTTTACCATCTATTCAAAAATGTATGAAAATGTCCTGGGATTTTTATCGGTATTTTCTTGCGGTGGCGGAGACGGGGAGCCTTTCGGCCGCTGCCCGTCAACTTTCCGTCTCGCAGCCGACGGTTGGCCGGCAAATTGCTGAATTGGAGAAACGGCTGGAAACCCGCCTGTTCGAGCGCGCGTCGCATGGCTATCTGCTGACGCCGGCGGGTCAGCAGATCAAGGCGCGGATCGAGAAAGTTGCCGCCGATCTCGTCGGGGCGGAGCAGCAGGTGCGCGGACTGGATAAATCCCTTTCCGGACTGATCCGTGTTTCCGCGACCGAAGGGCTGGGCAGTTACTGGCTGACGCCCAGGCTCAGCGAATTCCAGAAACGCCATCCGAATATTCAGTTCGAACTGATGCTCAATATTTCCGTCGTTGATCTGCGCCGGCGCGAAGCGGATGTCGCCTTGCGTCTTGCCAATCCCCGGGTATCCGATCTCATCGGCCGGCAGGTTGGACGTACAGGTTTCGGCCTTTACGGCGCAAAAACCTATGTTGACAAAAGGGGCGCGCCGGAAACTTTAGCTGATCTCGCTCACCATGATTTTATCGGTTGGCAAGAAGGACCGGAGAATTTTGTGCTCTCCGCCGCGTTGGAAAAGTTGACCGCGCCTGCGCAAGTCAAGTTTCGCTGCAATACGGTAGCCGCGCAAATAGCCGCTGTCGCGAACGGGATGGGCTTGTTTCTTGCGCCGCACTATCTCGTGCCGCGTGATGGCAGCATTGTCCGCTTGTTACCGGCGGAAATCGATCAGAAAGTCGATCTTTGGCTTCTTACCCATCAGGACCTGATCAAGACGAGACGGATCAGGGCGCTTCTCGATTTTCTCTATGAAAAATTCCGAAATGACAGGCAATCTCTGCTTGGCGGTGTGTAACCTTATCCCGCGAAATACGCGATCGCGAAGAAGATACCGGCGGCGATCAGCGCCGCACAGGGCACCGTGATGATCCAGGCCGCAACGATGGTCAGCAAATGGGACCGGCGCACCAGCTTCTTGCGCCGGTTGTTGGTGGTCTCGATTTCCGAAATTGGCAGGTTGCTGTCGGGATGGATTTTCTGTTCTCTCAAATTGGTGCGCAGCAGTTTCGCCCGCCGTTCCGTATCCCATTCCCGGAAGAAGCCGACGCCGAAGACGGCTCCGACGGCGATATGGGTCGAGCTTACCGGCAAACCAAGCGCCGACGCGATAAGGACCGTGATCCCGGCCGACAGCGCCACACAATAGGCGCGCATGGGATTCATTTTGGTGATCTGTTCTCCGACCGTACGGATCAGCTTCGGCCCGAAGAGGAAAAGCCCCGCGCTCAAACCCGCGGCGCCGATCAGCATGACCCAAAGCGGAATGCCTACCTTGATTGCAATGGCGCCGGAGGTTGAAACGCCGACGATGGCAGCCAGCGGGCCGACCGCGTTCGCAACATCATTTGCGCCATGGGCGAAGGAGAGGAGGGCGGCTGAGCAGATGAGCGGAATGGTGAAAAGCGCGCGCACCGATTTATTCCGGTTTTCCATGCCTCTCGACGCCTTGTGGATGATCGGTTTCACCACCGCGAAGGTGCCCGCAAAGAAGAGGAGCGAAAAAACAAGGACCGTCGTCGCGTCCGGCCGCCAGATTTTTTTCAGCCCCTTCATGACGAGATAGGCGGAAAAGACACCCGCCATAATGGCGACAAGAACGGGAACCCAGCGCCGTGCGGCGGCCACCTTGTCTTCTTTGTAGATGATATTGTATTTGATGAAAGCCAGGAAAATTGCGGCGATGCCACCGCCCATGACCGGGGAGATAACCCAGCTGGCAGCAATCGCGCCCATCATGTTCCAGTTAACGACGCTGAATCCTGCGGCGGCGATCCCGGCACCCATCACGCCCCCGACGACCGCATGGGTCGTGGAGACAGGTGCGCCAATCCAGGTCGCGACATTCACCCAGAGCGCGGCGGCGAACAGAGCCGACATCATGGCCCAGACGAAAATTTCGCTGCTCGCCATCGACGCGGGATTGATGATTCCTTTTTGAATGGTACTGACGACATCGCCGCCGGCAAGGATTGCGCCTGCCGCCTCGAAAATGGCGGCGATCACGATGGCGCCGAACATTGTCAAGGCGCGCGAACCGACGGCGGGTCCGACATTGTTGGCGACGTCATTCGCCCCGATATTGAGTGCCATATAGCCACCAATGATGGCGGCGATGATAATCAGCGTTGAATGTTCGCCCGCTGTCGTCAGGCCGGCGGCAACCGCCCAAACGATCAGCAAAAACAGTCCGCCAAACGCTAACGGCACAAAGCTCTTGCCGGCCCTCGATACCTGCGTTTCGATCGACTCGATACGGCCAAGATCCTTATCGAGGGTTTGCTTTACCATGACGTCAACCCCGTCTTTTGCATTAGCGCGACATAATATTGTAACAAATTGACTTGCTTTCTAGTTCATGACGCAGCGGAATGAAAGAGCAATTCGGGTGGTTCGCTCACCCACGCGGCTTTTTCCCCGCTTTTAATTTTCCGGCAGCTTGTGATAGGGTTTCGAAAAGAAGCGGGCGATGGCGCATTTAGAAGGACAAGAACAATGAAGATACTCCCTGAAATTAAAGAGATGCATGCCGAACTGACGGAGTGGCGGCACCGTATTCACAAGCATCCGGAGACAGCGTTTGAGGAATATAAAACGTCCGACTTCGTTGCCGAAAAGCTGGAGAGTTTTGGAATCGAAGTTCATCGCGGGCTTGGCAAAACCGGCGTCGTCGGGACGCTGAAGCAGGGGAGCGGCAACCGGGCGATTGGCCTGCGGGCCGATATGGATGCGCTTGACCTGCAGGAACTCAATGAATTCGACCATCGCTCGCAGATTGATGGCAAAATGCACGGCTGCGGCCATGATGGTCATACTGTGATGCTGCTTGGCGCCGCGAAGCATCTGGCGGCGACAAAGAATTTCGACGGGACGGTCCGATTTATTTTTCAGCCCGCCGAGGAAAATGTTGCGGGCGGCCGAGTTATGATCAGCGATGGCCTTTTCGAGAAGTTTCCTGTCGATAGCGTGTATGGGATGCATAACATGCCGGGGCACCAGGTCGGAACATTTGCGGTCCGCAAGGGCCCGATCATGGCTTCCGCGGATTTCTTCGAGGCCCGCATCATCGGGAACGGCGGGCATGGCGCGTTTCCGCATCTGGCGACGGACCCTGTCGTGATTGCCTCTGAAATCGTGCTCGCATGGCAGAATATTGTGAGCCGCAACACCGACCCGCTGCAATCCGCTGTGGTGACGGTGGCGCAGATCAATGGCGGTCACACCGGCAATGTCATTCCGGCCGATGTCACCTTGAAAGGGACGACGCGGGCGTTCGATCCGAATGTTCAGGATATGATCGAGAACCGGATGCGCCAGATCGCCGTCGGCATTGCCGAAGCGCATGGTGCAAAAGCGGAATTTACCTATGACCGCCGGTATGCGCCGACGATCAATACCTCCGATGAGACAGAGGAGGCCATCGCCGCTGCGGTAGAGTTGGTCGGGGATGCGGCCGTGAACAAGGATGTCACGCCGGTTATGGGCGCGGAGGATTTTTCCTGGATGCTGCGGGAACGGCCGGGCTGCTATATCATGATTGCCAACGGCGCCGGCGAGGGGAGCTGCCATGTGCATAACCCCAATTACGATTTCAACGATGAAATCCTGCCGCTCGGCGCCAATTACTGGGTCCGTCTGACCGAACGGATTCTGGGGAAAGAAGCAAACTGACGACATATATGCTCACTTTCTCGCAGAATCCCGCCAAATTTTCGTGATCACGGTTACAAACCTGATGGAAAGTTGGTGGTTTTCGTCGTTTGGTGACATCACATTATGTATTGTAATGGTTCCAAAGTATGGAGTGATGTCGACTTAGATGACTATGCATGTGAAATTCTGGGGGGTTCGAGGATCCATCGCGACGCCTTCCGCTGATCATATGAAATATGGCGGGAATACGTCCTGCGTTGAGGTTGTCATCAATGACCGTATCATTATTCTGGATGCAGGAACGGGGGTGCGGCTGCTCGGGGAATGCCTGACGCGCCGCGGAATAAAAGATTATCTGTTCCTGCAATCCCACACCCACTGGGACCATATCAACGGGTTCCCATTCTTCAGCCCGATTTACCGCGAAGACGTGAATATAAAGGTAATGGCCGGCCATTTGAGTGAGCTTGGCGGTATTAAAAAGGTTCTCTCTTCGCAAATGTGCCAGCCGACATTCCCTGTTCCGTTCGCCGAACTCGCCGCGAATCTGAGTTTTGAGGATTTCAAATCCGGGGATTCCTTCTCCCTCGGCGATGGCATCTTCGTGCGTACCGCCCCGATGAAGCATCCTGATGGCGGCACCGGTTACAGAATTGATTTTGAAGGAACCTCTCTTTGCTACGTCACGGATACGGAGCATGTGATCGGGCACCCGGACAAGGATATTCTTGAACTGATAGACGGGGCTGATCTGGTTATTTACGACGCCACCTATACGGATGAGGAATATCCGAAGTTCAAGGGATGGGGACATTCGACCTGGCAGGAAGGTGTCCGGTTATGCAAGGCGGCGGGTGTGGGCCAGCTCGCAATTTTCCATCATGACCCCTCTCATGATGACGCCTTCATGGACGGCGTCGCCCGCGAAGCCCGAAAGGCCTGGCCCAATGCCTTTGTCGCCCGTGAGGGCATGAGTGTCGAAATCAAGGCGGCATCCTATCCCAACAAAATCTCGATGGCGCTCTAATCCGCTGGCGAAATATCCGTTGACCCCGCGGCGCTGTTGAAAAAAGAGGCAATGATGGGGGACTCTCTCTCGTCGGCAAGACAAATCATATAAGTGGCCTCTTTCATCCTCCCGTCGTTAACGTCGATTGCGTGAATTCGGTCGTCCCACCGGATATCCCTGTCCGTAAAAAAGGTCATGCCGAGGCCGTTGGCGACCGCCTCGCGCCCGGTTTCCTTGTTTTGCAGGACAAAGGCTTGATCCCTTTCAAACTGGACGAATTCTGACCAGTGCCCGCGGATGCGCCCCGTTGTTTCAAGATCGAACGGGAGGATGATGACCTCATTCTGCAGGTCGGTCAGCTCCACCGATGTCTTTTCCGCCCAAGGATGATCTTTCGAAACCGCCAGCTTGAGCGGGAGTTCTTCTATTTTCAGTCCGAGCAGTCTCTTGTCCTTGGGGGGTGCAAAATGAATCGCAATATCCGCCCGGAAATCGAAAATTTCCGTTTCGATGGCGTTGGACGGGATGGTCCTGTAGGAGACGAGGATCTCCGGATACCGCGCCCGAAAGGCACTCACCAGGGGCAATGATGTCAGGGAAGAGGTGGCGACGATTTTCAGGTGACCGGCCTCCAGGGAGGCGAGAGAGGCGAGCAAATTCTCTGCTTCCTGCTCGAGGCTGAAAATTCTTTTGGAAATACTCAGAAGGAGTTGGCCCGAAGCGGTGATTTCCGTTTTCCGCCCGCGCCGTCTGAAAAGCTTTGTGTTGTAATGCTGTTCGAGCGCTTGGATCTGAAACGTGACGGCCGGTTGCGTGAGTCCCAGCATTTTTGCGGCGGCTGAAAATCCGCCAGTCTTCGCGACGGCGTGAAATGCTTTTAACTGTGCATGGTTCATCGTCACGTTCCGGTCTACGTCACAGTACGGTATTCCATTTTTGCGCCTCGTATTCGGAGTATAAAACAAACACAATTGACGCATAAGTTATCAAATAACCCTTGTCAATTGAAATAATCGTATACAATACACCAATATAGAGTATTTTTTTATTATAATTGTCTTGGTTTATTTGAAGCTGCTTTGAATTTCTCGTTTATGATGTGACGTTTTGCGTTATAAACGCCATGATTTATCAGTTTAGCGACGTGTAGAGCGCTAGAAGGAGTATATGTGAGTACGACAGTGTATCTGGTCCGTCATGGCGAAGCGGCGGAATCCTGGGAAAATTCCCTTAATCCGGGATTGAGTGAGCGGGGTGGGGAGCAGGCGCGGACAATGGCGGAACGACTTCATGGGGAAATTGTTCCTGCCGATCTTTTCAGCAGCCCGCTCCAACGGACCCGTGAAACGGCGAAACCGCTTGCTGATCTGTGGCAGAAGGGGGCGATTATCGCGCCGGAACTCTCCGAGGTTCCCTCCGCCGGACTGGATTTGGGGAATCGGCGGGCCTGGCTGACCCGGGTTCTGGAGGGAAAATGGTCGGAACAGTCGGATCATCTGCGGCACTGGCGATCAACGATCCTGGATTTTACGGCGGGGCGGACGCGGGATGCGGTTTTCGTAACCCATTTTGTTGTAATCAATGCCATTGTCGGGGCAATCGGCGGGAGCGATGATGTCGTGGTTTTTCGTCCCGATTATTGCTCGGTCACCAAATTGCATATTTCCGGCGGTAGAATGAGCGTTGTTGAAATAGGACAGGAAGCTGTTACAGTCGTGAAATAGCGCCGCGCCGCATTTTCGCTGGCCCCTGATCGGCAAATTTTGAAAAGATACCCAGTATGACACATGTGAAACCGTTGAAAAAACAGGAAACGGATAGTTGTTCTATTGACGATTATCATGTCGAGTTGCAGATCGGACATCTGCTGCGGCGCGCGCATCAGCGGGCCAGCGCCATTTTCCAGTCCAATATGGGGTATCAACAGATTACGCCAACCCAGTTTGCGGCGCTCTGCAAGCTGCGGGACGAGGGGGAACTGTCGCAAAATCACCTAGGCCGTCTGACGGCGATGGATCCGGCGACCATTCAGGGCGTGACCCGGCGTTTGATGGATCGCGGGCTGATCGAGACACGGCCGGATCAATCCGACCGGCGGCGGATGCTGCTGCGTCTGACGGATGCGGGGCAGGTGATGATTGCGACGCTGATCCCGCATGGTTTCGATATAACAGATGAAACACTTGCGCCTCTCTCGCCCGAGGAGCAGGAGATGATCATCACCTTATTGCAAAAGATTAGCTGATATCCGACGATTGAGCGGTCGGAAGACTTGACTCTTGAAGTGGAAAAAAATAGAACAAAACAAGAACATTTGCGATAATGGAAAATGATCCGGATTGCCGGAGCCCCGCCAGATATGCCAAGCGATGGGATCGGAGATGACAAAGCATGTTCTTCAAAAGCTGCGGTCGGATATACGCCGGCTGGATCACACGGCTCTGTCCGGACGGGCGGAAGCGGATGTGATGTCCCTTGGGGTGCCAGCTGTAGATCGGTCTTTGCCCTGGGGCGGGCTGCCAAGAGGGGCGTTGCATGAAATTGGAACGCCACCGAAGGCGGCCCCCTCTTTTTTCGCGTCGGCGGCGGGTTTCGCCGCGGCCCTCCTGGCCCGGTCAGTCGCGCCTTCGGGAATGGCGATCTGGTGTCAGAACCGGCGGCGGGCGCGGCGATACGGTCAGATTTATGGCCCCGGCCTGGCGCCATACGGGCTTGATCCGAACCGCCTGCTGATGGTCAATGCAGAAAGCGATGTGGACGTTTTATGGGTAATGGAGGAAGGGCTGCGTTCCTCCGCCATCCAGGCAGTGCTGGGGGAGGTGGCCGGGCTGGACCTGACGGCCAGCCGACGGTTGCAGCTGGCCGCGGAAAAATCCGGATCTACGGCATTTTTGTTGCGTGGTCCGGAAGGCGCGGCCGGCAACAATGCGGCGCTGACCCGCTGGCACGTCCGTCCCTTCATTCTCCCTCAGGAGGTTGACAAGACAGGCGCGGAGCAAGTGACCGGGTGGCAGGTGGCCTTGTGGCGTTGCCGGGGCGGAGGTCCGGCCGAATGGAAGGTTATGTGGAAAGATGAAGCGTTTTATTGCCATATGGCTGGCGCGATGGCCGACCGACTGCCGGCGGCGGCCGTCTGCTGATACCCCCTTTGCGCTCACCTGTGAAGAGAGCGGCGGCATCCGCCTTTATTCGGTTGATGCGGCCGCAGCGATGCTTGGTCTGGAAGCGGGGATGACGCTCGCGAATGCCCGGGCGATGGTGCCAAACCTGGCGGTGGCCCCGGCAACACCGGAACGGGATGAGGACAGGCGGCGGATGCTCGCCGACTGGTGCGGCCGTTTCAGCCCCTGGTGTGCGCTGGATGACGGAGATGGCATCCGCCTTGAGATCACCGGCGTCGCCCATCTTTTCGGCGGGGAGGAGAAGATGCTGTCCCTGATGCTGGCGAAATTTCAAAAAATGCGGATCACGGCCCAGTTTGGCCTTGCCGATACCCCCGCTGTTGCCTGGGCGGCGGCCCGTTTTGCCGGGCAGGAGATCATGATCGTTCCGCCGGGCGCCGGAACAGCCTTTATGGCAGACCTGCCCGTCAGAGCGTTGCGACTGGATGAAAAAACCGTCGCCGGGCTTGAGAAGGTCGGCCTTCGCAAAGTCTCCGACCTCTATGGTCTGCCGCGCGCGCCGTTGGAACTTCGGTTCGGACGGCAGCTTCTTTCGCGTCTGGATCAGGCGAGCGGCCGGGAGGCGGAACCGATTTCCCCGCTGCGGCCCGCCGCCGCCTTTCGTACCCGGTTATCCTGGCCCGATCCTATCGGATTGCTTTCCGATATCGAGGCGGCCGCCGATGAGCTTGCCGTGGCATTGTGCCGCCAGCTGGAAAGGCACGGGAAGGGGGCGCGCAGGTTGGAACTGGCGCTCTATCGCGCTGACGGGGAGGTGATCCACATTACCTTCGGCACCAGCGCGCCGAGCCGTGATGCGCGGCATATGATTCGCCTGCTGGGGGAAAAACTGCCGGATATCGATATAGGATTCGGGGTGGATGCGATGATCTTCTCGGCCCTTGAGACAGCCCCTCAACAGATGCATCAGTCCGGTTTCGTATCGATGCAAAAAGCGGAAGCCTCCGGCAGTGCGGCGGCGGACGGGCAGCGAGCATTCTCGCAACTGGTGGACCGCCTGACCAGCCGGATTGGAGCCGGGCATGTCTTTCGTCTTGTTCCTTTTGACAGCCATGACCCGGAGCGCGCCTTTGCCGTCGTGCCGGCCATGACGCCGCCGGTGAATCGCCGCTGGCCGGCCCGTCAGCCGCGCCCTGTCAGGCTGCTGCCGGTGCCGGAACGGATGAAAATGATGTTTGAGGGGCCGCGCCCCGCCAGATATGCCTGGCGGCAGGAGGAAGGGGGCGTTTCTGCGCTGGAGGGACCGGAGCGGATTTCTCCCGAATGGTGGCGTCTTGCCCTTGAGACCCGGGATTATTTCCGGCTTGAGGCCGCCAGCGGCCAGCGCTTCTGGGTCTTTGCCGCCCCCTCGGTCCGGGGGGCAAAGCCGCTCAGAGATCAGCAATGGTATATGCATGGCTTCTTCGGTTGATAAGATGACTCCGCCCGCTTACGCGGAGCTGCAGGTCACCACCAATTTCACCTTTCTGGAAGGGGCGAGCCATCCGGATGAAATGGTGCTGGCCGCCGCGGCAAGGGGCCTCTCTGCGATTGCCATCACCGATCGCAACAGTTTTGCCGGAATTGTCCGGGCCCATAGCGCCGCCCGGGATGCCCGCATCCGCCTGATCATCGGCGTCCGGGTCGATTTCATGGACGGGCGCAGCCTGCTGGCCTATCCGGAGGACCGCGCCGCATACGGGCGGCTTTGCCGGTTGCTGACACTGGGCCGGCGTCGGGCACCGAAAGGGGAATGTCATCTGACGCTTGAAGATTTTCTGGTCTATGCCGAAGGGCAGGTGGTGGCATTGCTGCCGCCCGAGCGGATTGATCCCGGTTTTGAGCACTGGGCTGAGACGGTCAGGGCTGCCGTGGACGGGCCCTGTTACCTGGTCGCGCATCATCTCTATCGCGGCGATGATGTGACGCGTATCGCGATCCTTGCCGCGCTGGCGGCACGGAAAAACCTCACGCTTCTGGCCACCAATGATGTGCATGCCCATGTCGCGGCCCGCCGTCCCTTGCAGGATGTGCTGACCTGCATCCGAGAGGGATGCCGTATCGAGACGGCGGGCACGCGGCTTTTCATGAATGCGGAGCGGCATATCAAGTCACCGGCGGAAATGGCGGCATTGTTCGTGGATTGGCCGGGGGCACTGGCGGCCGGTCTGGAAATTGCCGATCGATGCCGGTTCAGTCTCGATGAGCTCAAGTACGAATATCCGACCGGCGGTTATGGAGATCACGATCCGCAAGCCGAACTGGTCCGGCTGGTCTGGCTGGGGGCGGCGGACCGCTTTCCCGACGGCGTGCCGGAAGAGGTGGTGAAAACCCTGACCCATGAGATCAACCTGGTGGCGGAGCTGAAGTTCGCGCCTTATTTCCTGACTGTTAATGATATCGTTCGCTTCGCCCGCAGCCAGGGCATTCTCTGTCAGGGGCGCGGATCAGCGGCCAATTCGGCCATTTGCTTCTGCCTTGGGATCACTTCCATCGATCCGGTGAAGTCGGAGCTGTTGTTCGAGCGGTTCATCTCCGCCGAGCGCGGCGAGCCGCCGGATATCGATGTCGATTTCGAGCATGAACGGCGGGAAGAGGTGATCCAGTATATCTATGCCAAATATGGCCGGGATCGGGCGGGCCTTGCGGCGACGGTGATCAGCTTTCGCACCAAGATGGCGATCCGCGAGGTCGGCAAGGCGCTTGGCCTGTCGCTCGATACGATCACGCTGCTCGCCAAAAGCCTCTGGCGCAGCAAGGATGAGGAAATACAGGAGAAACAGATACGCGAGGCGGGCCTTGACCCGGAGGCGCCGAATATCCGTTTTGCGCTTGAACTGACGCGTGAACTGGCCGGATTTCCCCGCCATCTGTCGCAGCATGTGGGGGGATTCGTGATCACCGAGGGGCCGCTGGAAGAACTGGTGCCGATCGAGAATGCAGCGATGGAGGAGCGGACCGTCGTCCAGTGGGACAAGGATGATCTCGATGCTCTTGGAATCCTGAAGATCGATGTGCTGGGGCTCGGGATGCTGAGTTGTATCCGTAAGGCCTTCGACCTGTTGAAAATCCACTATGGCCTGACCTATGACCTTGCGACCATGCCGCAGGAGGATCCGCGTGTTTACGACATGCTCTGCCGGGCCGACAGCATCGGCGTGTTCCAGGTGGAAAGCCGGGCCCAGATGTCCATGCTGCCGCGCCTGAAACCGCGTAACTTCTATGATCTGGTGATCGAGGTGGCAATCGTTCGTCCGGGGCCGATCCAGGGGGATATGGTGCATCCCTATCTGCGTCGCCGCGATGGCAAGGAGACGCCAAACTACCCCAGCAAGGAGCTCCAGCAGGTTCTGCAAAAGACGCTCGGCGTGCCGCTGTTCCAGGAGCAGGCGATGAAGATTGCCATCGTCGCGGCGGGATTTACCCCGTCCGAGGCGGACCAGCTTCGTCGCGCGATGGCGACCTTCCGAAAGATGGGCACGATCGGTAATTTTGAGGAAAAGATGGTGGAGGGGATGGTCGCCCGCGGCTACGAGCGGGAGTTTGCCGAACGCTGCTTCAAGCAGATCGAGGGGTTCGGCGATTACGGCTTCCCCGAAAGCCATGCGGCAAGTTTCGCGCTTCTCGTTTACGCCTCGGCCTGGCTGAAATATGCCTATCCCGCAGCTTTCGCCGCCGCCCTTCTCAACAGCCAGCCCATGGGTTTCTATGCGTCCGCGCAGATTATCCGCGATGCCCGCGACCACCATGTCCAGGTCTTCAATATCGATGTCAATTACAGCGTCTGGGACAATGTGCTGGAGGCGGCGCATGCGGTGGTCGGCACGCCGAAAAAAGCGCTGCGGCTCGGGTTCCGGCAGATCAAGGGGTTTAAGGAAGTTGACGCCGAGGCCCTGGTGGCGGCGCGCGGGAAAGGCTATCTCAGCATCCGCGATCTCTGGCGGCGGAGCGGGCTCGATGCGGCGGCGCTGGAGCGGCTGGCGGAGGCGGATGCGTTTCACTCCCTCGGGCTCAGCCGTCGGGCGGCGCTCTGGGAGGCGCGGACGCTTGGCGATTACGAGCTCCCGCTGTTCGCCCATGCCGAAAGCAAATTCCGCCCCGGGGTCAACCGGGCCGGCTTCACGCCGGTCAAGGAGCCGCAGGTTATCCTGCCCGCCCCGAAACTTGCCGAGGATGTGATGCTCGATTATGAGCGTCTGCGCCTTTCTTTAAAGGCGCATCCGATGGAGCTCTTCCGGAGCGATCTGGCAAAGGCGGGCATGATCACGGCGAAGCGCCTTGAGTATGTGGAAAATGGGAAGAAGGTGAGAGTCGCGGGACTGGTTCTCAACCGTCAGAGGCCGGGCACCGCCAAGGGCGTCATTTTCGCGACGCTTGAGGATGAGACAGGCTGGGTCAATCTTGTGATCTGGCAGAAAACCTTTGAAAAATACCGCCGTATCATTCTCAGCAGCCGTCTTCTCGCCGTCGAGGGAGAGGTGCAGAAAGAGGGTATTGTCATTCATGTGGTGGTGAAAAAGGCCTTCGATATGGGATCGAAACTGTCCGATCTTCTCGAAAATCCGGAGACCCCGCTTGCCCTGCCCGAGGGACGGAACTTCCGCTGAACCGGCCGCACATATCCATCCGGCATGATCAGAATATGCCGTTCGCCTTTTGCAACTCGCGGATATAGGTAATCAGATTCGCGATGTCCGCATCGCTGACATCGGTCACCGGCGGCATGTCGCCGAATGGCCAGTGATGGGCCTTGACCCCGTTTTTGACCGCCAGAGTGAAGCTCTCATCGCTGTGGTGGCCGGGTTCATAATAGATATGAACGAGGGGAGGGCCAATCCCGTCCCGTCCCGCCGCATTTATTCCATGGCAGGTCACACAGTACCTGTCGAAGACCTGCTGACCCATCTCGCCGGATTCCGTCAAGGCCGGCACCATTACTTCCGCGATCGGCGCGCCCTTCAGGCTGTCCTTCTCCTCGGATTCATGAATGATAAAATAGCTGCTGACAATCACCGCCAGTATCAGCGCGACAAAAGCAAGATTCTTGACAGCATTATTCATAGATTCACTCTTGGCGCCAAATCCAATGAAATATGGCCGGGGTACCCACACGCCAGCCTCGATTAGATAATAGGTCAGTCACAAAAGCCGTCAATAACAAGATGCAATTCACTATCGGGTTTCCTGTCAGGGTCTAAAAAAGGTATAAGCCGGGACAGGCGTGAAAGGAAAGGGAACGTTATCTTATGCATTGGGCCGTTGAACGTTTGCTTGTCGGACGACCGGACCGGCAGACAATCGCGAAATACGCGCGCGGCGCGGATCGGTATCTCGGCGCGGCGCTCCTCCTCTCTGCGGCGCTGCTCGGCCTTGCGATCACGCAGCCGCTGATCACGACGGACGGATTTCTCGACCTCAATGGCGGGTATTCTCTGCTAACGGTCATGGCGGAATTCTTCAAGGCAGGACGTGGCGGGCTCGCGGTTCTGATAGCGCTGATCACGATTTTTCTGCCCATTCTGCTCCTCTCGACCGCATTCGAGATCTGGTACAAATACGAGCTCAAGGACGACAAGTTTCTGCGCAAGGCACGGCTGCTCCACCAACTCGGCCGCCTCTGGCTCTTTATCCTGGCGCTTGTCCTGATCGCGATTTTTATGGCTACACGGGCTGAGATCGCCGTGATCCTCCACGTCGGGGTCTATTATCTGGTGGTTTCGCTGGCGTTGCAAAAGCTCGTCGCGGCCCGGTTGCAGCCGATGATCAATGCGGTGCAGTTTGTCGAGAGCGAGAAATGACAAAGAAAAGTTAAGACTTTTCTTGGATAGTATTGGAATCTGGAGTATGACAAGTCAGTTCATATCGTAAAACGATTATCATTTTGTAGGATTTTCAGTTGTTACGTTTCGTTTTTACCAAGACCGCCCGATATCCCGGACATGAAGTCGAACATAACCAGTTCATGCGGAATCTCCGGACCCTCGCGGTCAATATCAAATACCGGGGCTTTCGGCGGACCATTTTGGGACTGCTTGCCAATATCTTCGCAAAGGCGAGACTTTCCCTCCTCGAGGAATACCGGTTCTTCAAGCAAAATATCCGCGAAAGCGGGCTCGATACGACCGGTATCGTGGAATGTGACAAGCTGGACATTCCCGATGAGCGCCGGGGATCCGCCAGACGCTATGAAGCATCCTCGGATTATGAATTCCGCTACGTGCTCGAAAAACTCCATATCGACTATTCAAACTATCATTTTGTTGATTACGGTTCCGGCAAGGGGGCGATCCTGGCGGCTGCCGCCCGCTATCCCTTCAGATCGGTGACCGGCGTCGAGCTAAGCCAAGCATTACACGAAACCGCGAGAGACAATATTGCCAAGCTGCAGGACCGCGGCCGCGTCCGTTCCGGCGCACTGACTTCTGTCCACGGGGATGCGGCAAGCTACAGGCTGCCGGCGGCGGCGCATGTTATCTATGTGTTCAATGCCTTCGGCCCGGATGTCCTTGAGGATGTTCTGGCCCGGATTTCAGAAGATCTCGCCGATGTCCGCGAACCGGTCTATTTCTTGTATAACAATCCGATGCATCACAGCCTGCTGGACGAGAGCCCTGAGTATGACAGGCTGAGAAACGCATTTGGCGGAAAATGGAAGGTATACGTCCGTCGGGGCGGTCGCTGACGCGCAGGCGAGCGAACCGGTTTACCGGCTCAATTCCTTCATTGCACTCTCAAGTCCGCCAATCGTGAGCGGATACATCCGGTCGGTCATCAATTGCTTGATCATCTGCACCGACGGCGTGTAGTCCCAGTATTTCTCCGGTACCGGATTGAGCCAGACCGCCTTGTGATAGATATTCAGCAACCGCTCCATCCAGACTTGCCCGGCTTCCTCGTTCCAATGCTCGACGCTGCCGCCGGGATAGGCAATTTCGTAAGGGCTCATGGTGGCGTCGCCGACAAGGATCAGCTTGTAGTCGGCGGGGTAGGTATGCAGCACGTCCCATGTCGGCATGAAGGAGGTATGGCGGCGGCTGTTTTCCTTCCAGAGCTTCTCATAAACGCAGTTATGGAAATAATAGAATTCGAGATGCTTGAATTCAGTGCGTGCCGCAGAGAACAGCTCCTCGCAGGCCTTGATGTGATCATCCATCGATCCGCCGATATCGAACAGGATCAGGACCTTGACCGTATTGTGCCGTTCGGGCCGCATCTTCAGATCAAGAAAGCCCGCATTGCGCGCGGTTGAGCGGATGGTGTCGTCGAGATCAAGCTCCTCCGCCGCGCCCTCGCGGGCGAACTGGCGCAGCCGTTTCATGGCGACCTTGATATTGCGGGTGCCAAGCTCGACGCTGTCATCGAGGTTCTTGTATTCGCGCTTGTCCCAGACCTTGACGGCCTTGCGATGGCGGCTTTCCTTCTGGCCGATGCGCACGCCTTCCGGATTATAGCCATAGGCGCCAAAGGGGGATTTTCCGGCGGTGCCGATCCATTTGTTGCCGCCCTGATGGCGCTTTTCCTGCTCCTTCAGCCGCTCCTGCAAGGTTTCCATGAGCTTTTCCCAGCCGCCCATGGCCTCGACTTGCGCCTTTTCCTCGTCGGTGAGGGAAAGCTCCGCCAGCTTTTTCAGCCATTCTTCAGGAATCTCGACTTCTGCCGCGTCGGAAATAAACTCAATGCCATTGAAGCAATGGCCGAATACCTGATCGAACTTGTCCAGATTCTTCTCATCCTTCACCAGCGTTGCCCGGGCGAGATAATAAAAATCATTCACCGAATATTCGGCGCAGCCGGCCTTGAGCGCCTCGATCAGGGTCAGATATTCCCGCAACGTTACGGGGACCGAGGCGTCTTTCAGGGTGAAGAAGAATTTGGTGAACATCGCTGTTCCGCCCTAACGCTGTTCGCGGCGGGAGAGGAAAGCGAGGCGTTCGAACAGATGGACATCCTGCTCATTCTTGAGGAGCGCGCCATGGAGCGGCGGAATGAGCTTGCCCGGGTCTTTCGAGCGCAGAACGTCTTCGGGGAGATCCTCGCTCATCAGCAGTTTCAGCCAGTCGAGCAACTCGCTGGTGGAGGGTTTCTTCTTCAGGCCGGGCGTTTCGCGGACATCAAAGAAGACCTTCAGCGCATCGCGGACAAGTTCCCGCTTGGCATCGGGATGATGCACGTCGACGATTTTCTCCATCGTCTCGGTGTCGGGGAAGCTGATGTAATGGAAGAAGCAGCGGCGCAAGAAAGCGTCCGGCAGTTCCTTTTCGTTATTCGAGGTGATGATCACGAGCGGGCGGTGCTTGGCCTTGATCGTCTGTTGCGTTTCGTAGACGAAGAACTCCATCCGGTCGAGTTCCTGTAGCAGATCGTTGGGGAATTCGATGTCTGCCTTGTCGATCTCGTCGATGAGCAGGATAGGGCTCTCATCGGCCGTAAAGGCCTCCCACATCTTGCCCGGGCGGATGTAGTTGGAGATGTCATGCACCTTGTCATCGCCGAGCTGGGAATCGCGAAGGCGAGAAACCGCATCATACTCATACAGGCCCTGTTGCGCCTTGGTGGTGGATTTGATGTTCCACTCGATAAATTTCTTGCCGAGGGCCTTGGCAACTTCCTGTGCCAGCACCGTTTTGCCGGTACCGGGCTCGCCCTTGATCAGCAGGGGCCGCTCGAGCGTCATGGCGGCATTGACGGCAATCATCAGATCTTCCGTCGCAACATATGTGTCTGTACCTTTAAATTTCATGCCGTGTTCTCGTTTCTTTTTCTTTTTTCGAAGGGTTACATGGGCGCTGTTCATTGGAAAATAAGCTTCGCAGGCGTTTTGATCAAGCGATTTGACAAAAAGTCAATTTAGCGGGGATCAAATAGCCCGGTTATTTCAAAACGGCCGGGAAGTCATCGCCATGCGTAACCTTGTTGCCGGCCTCACAGTGGAGGAGGTCTTTAAGCAGGCCGTTCTTTACCGAATAAATGATGCCATGGACGGCAAATTTCTGTCCTTTGTCCCAGGCGTCCTGCACGATCGTCGTGGCGCAGACATTCTGAACCTGCTCGATGACATTCAGTTCGCAAACAAGATCTGCCTTTTCCTGATGCGTCGCCGCCTTTTCGATCAGGTCGTGATAGATCCGGATCGTCGTGCGTATATGCCGGAGCCAGTTATCGATCATGCCGTTCTTGTGGTCAGACATCGCCGCCGCAATACCGCCACATCCATAATGACCGCAGACGATCACGTGGCGGACTTTGAGAACCTCGATTGCATATTGAAGCACCGACAGACAGTTGAGGTCTGAAGGGACAACGATGTTGGCGATGTTACGGTGAACGAACACTTCGCCGGGCGGCAGATCCATGATCTGGTTGGCGGGAACCCGGCTGTCCGAGCAGCCGATCCAGAGATGTTCGGGGCTTTGTTGATGCGCGAGACGCGAGAAAAAGTCGGGATCCGCCGCAGTTGTGCTGGCCGCCCAGGCTTTATTCTTCGCAAACACTTTCTTGAATTCTTCCATCAACCTGATCCTCGTGACATCAAACGGGGGAAACCGCTACCGGTCCGTCTCAGGGCGCCTATGTAGCATAATTTGGCATCAGAGAAACCCCTTATTGGCGCCATGGCAAAGATGGCATGACTGTTAAATAAATTGACAAACGGCCTCTTTAAGCGGAGCGTTACGGCAATAAGAATAAAAGTACGATGATTATATGCCCTCCGAATCCAGACCCTCCTTCGTAAGACGGCGCGCCCTATACATTTTCCTTATTTGTGCGGTGCTGTTCGGGCTTGGGCAATTTCACCGGATGTCCGGCGCTGTCCTCATGCTCCCGATCTCCGTGGATATCGGGGTTCCTGTCGCCAGCCTCGGTATCGCCGCCGCCGCCCTGTTTTTTGCCTCCGCCCTCGTGCAGGTGCCGATCGGCATGGCGCTCGACCGGTTCGGGCCGCGCAAGGTTATTTCAGCTGTCACTCTCCTTGCCGTCGTCGGCTCATATTTGTTGGCCGCCGCCGGTGACCTGCAGGAAGTGATCGGATCGCGTATCCTGATCGGTCTGGGATTTTCCGTAACGATGATGTCGTCCTACGTTCTGTTCGCGAAATGGTTTCCGCCCGCGAAATTCGCGACCATGGCCTCTTGGCTGATGGCGTTTTCCAGCTTCGGTGCAATGATGGCCTCGGCGCCGCTCGCCTACGCCATCGAACATTTCGGCTGGCGGCTGCCCTTCATTTTCGTGGCCGGAATCACGCTGGCCGCCGTATTAGCCGGGATGCTCATCATTCGGGATACGCCGCCGGACTATACCGAGAGCGCCGACAAACCCGCGACGATCGGGCAGAGCATCCGGGGGTACTGGGCCGTATTGCGTTATCCGAGGTTTTTCAACCTCCTCGCCATGGGGTTTGTCGCCTATGGCCCGGCGGCGGCGTTGCTGGGAATGTGGGGCGGTCCTTATCTTGAGGATACCTATGGCCTGGATGGTGCCGAGCGCGGCCAGATTCTGTTGTTGATGGCGGCGGTTGTCCCCATCGGCGCCCTCTTCTTCGGGCCGCTCGACCGGATTTTCAAAAGCCGGAAGATGATCGTGATCATCGCCGTGACCACGGAATTGATCGTTTTCGTGATACTCGGCCTTGTTGATAACCTGCCGGTCTGGGCGGTGACGGCGCTGTTCGTCTATATCAATTTCGTTCAGCAATATTATGTCGTTCTCGCCGCCCATTGCCGGAATTCCTTTCCCGATCATCTGGTTGGCCGGGCCAATTCGACGCTGAACCTGATCAGTATTCTAGGCGTTGGTTTTATGCAGTCACTGTATGGCTGGGTGCTGTCCGCCAATCCCGAAAACGGCTATGCGCAGTCTTTCCTGTTTGTGGCCGGAATTCTTGTCGTTGCGCTTCTCGTCTACGCCGGTTCCGTTGAACGACCGCCAGCCGGAGCAAGGAATGCCTGACCGGCCGGACTAAGCTAAAATATGATGCTGTCCGTCATTTTTCCGACACGGTTGTCGTGTATAAGACGTCTTCGCACGGGCATACATCACTGATCACATTTTCGTCATTGGCGCCCGAAGGGATTGCATATTAACCGCAAAAGTCTTAAATTAGAACCATTATAATGTGCGCTCGGTCCACGGCGCCGATCATCGGCTTTTTAAAGTGGGAGTAACGTCACATGATCAAGCATGAGACAGCAAATACGCAAAAGCGTAACCGCGCCTTCGTCTCGGCTGCGATGTCCGTCCCGCTGTTGTCGCGAGAAAGAGAGTTTGAACTGGCTTATCGCTGGCGGCAGGAGGGGGACGAAAAAGCGCTGCATGAACTGGTTTCCGCCTATATGCGGCTAGTCGTTTCGATGGCGTCCAAATTCCGGAATTATGGCCTCTCCATGAGCGATCTGGTGCAGGAGGGGAACATCGGCCTCATGCAGGCCGCCTTCAAGTTCGAGCCGGAAAGGGAAATACGCTTTTCGACCTACGCAAGCTGGTGGATCAAGTCGGCGATGCAGGACTATGTCCTGCGGAATTGGTCGATTGTCCGCTCGGGGACGAGCGCGTCTCAGAAATCACTGTTCTTCAATCTGCGCTGGTTGCGTGCAAAGATTCAGAACATGGACGATTCTGCCTTCTCGACCGATACCTTGATGGAAATCTCGAAAAAGCTGAAGATCGGCATCGCGGAGGTCGAAAAGATGGCGCATCGCCTCTCCACCCGGGATCAGTCGCTCAACGCGCCGATCGGGGAGGAAGGCGACGACAGTATCGAGGACTTTCTCCGGGATACCAACCCGACACCGGAAGAGAGCACGATGCGCACTATCGACGGCGCGGTGCGGTCGCACTGGCTGGAAACGGCGCTTCAGGAGCTGACGGAGCGTGAGCAGATTATCATTCGTGAAAGACGGCTTCAGGACGACAAGACAACGCTCGAGGTGCTCGGCGACCGTCTCGGCATTACCAAGGAGCGGGTCCGCCAGATCGAGCATAAGGCCTTCGAGAAGTTGAAAAGTTCCGTTGTCCGGATCAGCCGGGAGGCAAATCGCAATCCCGCCCTCGCGGCGGACAGGGATAGCCGGTCCTAGATAAGCGTCTTCTGGCGGTTCTCTGATTCCAGCGGTGTGAGCAAGTCCGCGTCGTCATTGCGGACATTGCCGACGCGGCTCGATACCTTGAAAAAACTCATCCGGTCCGCGTCGACTGCTGTCAGCAGCTCTTCCCCCGCATTGCCCCTGAGCCACGCATCGAAATTCGCCGGGTCCAGAATAACAGGCATGCGCGGATGGATGAAGGAGATGCTCTCGCAGGCCGCCGTTGTCAGGATCGTACAGCTTTCGATTATCCGTCCTTCCGGTGCCTGCCAGCGTTCCCAGAGCCCTGCAAAGGCGAAAAGCGGCAAATCCTCAACGCCGATGAGCCAGGGCTGCTTTTTCCCTTTATCGAGTTTTTGCCATTCGTAGAAGCCGTTGGCGGGGATAAGGCAGCGGCGGGATTTGAACGCGGATCGAAAGGCGGGCTTTTCCTTCACCGTTTCACTTCGCGCATTGATCATTTTCGCGGCGAAATCCGGCGATTTCGCCCAGGAGGGGATAAGGCCCCAATGGGTGGCAAAATACTGCGGCTTTCGTTCTGTCTCATCTTCGGCAAGACGGACGGCGGCAATGTTGGTCGTTGGCGCAATATTGTATCGCTGGGCGAGATTGGGCCGCTCATCGAAGCCGAACAGCCGTTGCATCGCCTCCACCGGGCTGGTTAACGTGAAGCGTCCGCACATTGCGTCATACCCCTTCCTGCATCATCCTTGCGCGTGAATGTGACCATGGCTACAAGATTCCACAATATCGGTCATAATTCCACGATTTCGGACTCCCGATCCTTGACCCGCTTTCGCGGCATATATACTTCCAGCAAAAGAAAGCAGACTATTGAAATCAATTGAACCTGCCAAGGACGAAGCTGAAACAAGCTATCTCACATGAAGGATGAAGAAGATGCGGGACGAAGTTAAGGCAACATGGTTTATAGCGGCAATGCTGATAACCTTTTTGGCGCTGTCGGCATTTATCGTCTAGGTATTACGCCTAGCCGAGATTGGCAAGGCCCGGGAAAGTTTCCAAGAACCAGTAGGCCAGGATCTGGAACTGGCCGGTGAAAATCAAAAAGCCGGTTGCGATCAGGATCAGGCCGGTACCAACCTCAACCAGTTTGAAATAGCGGCGAAATCGCCGCATGAACGACAGAAACCTGTTCATGGCAAAAGCCGCCAGGATAAAGGGGATGCCAAGGGCCAGGGAATAAACCCCGAGCAGGCTGACCCCGTATCCGAGCGAGCTGTCGCTTGCCGCTATGGCGAGGATGGTGCCGAGGATCGGTCCGATGCAGGGGGTCCAGCCGAACCCGAAGGCAAGGCCGATCAGATAGGGGCCGAACCAGTTCTGCGGCTTGTCGATTGTGTTGAACCGCGCTTCCCGATAGAGAAAGGGAATGCGGACCAGCCCGGTCATATGAATGCCGAAGATCACGATGACGGCGCCGGCGATCTTCGAGAGCAATTCAAGATGTTCGATGATGAGCCGGTTGACATAGGACGCCGAGGCACCGAGCAGCACGAATACTGTCGAGAAGCCGAGCACGAAAATAAAGGAGGTTGCGACGACCCGCCAGTTTATGCCTCTTGCCGCGCCATCCTCGCCCGCTTCGGTAAGCTCTTCGAGGCTGGTTCCCGCGACAAGGCAGAGGTAGGCCGGGACCAGCGGCAGGACGCAGGGGCTCAGGAAGCTGACCAGCCCGCCGCCTGCCGCCGCCAAATAGGATATTTCCGCACCCGCCATAAATAACACCTCACGCCTTCTGGGTTTGCCAGAGTTACCCCGTTTGATCCTCGCGATCCAGTCACAAGATTGTAAATTGCGCTGGAATTTCCCCGCAGGATCAGGTTAGCTATGGTCAAGTCCCGGATAAAAAGAACATAATATGACTGACAGATTTGCCACTGCGACCATTTGTAACAGCCTGAACGGTCCGGATGGTGTCCATCTCGAGCGTCAGGCGCTGCCGCCCCTCGCGGCCGGACAATTGCGCATAAAATTGAAGGCCGCCGCGCTTAATTTTCCCGATCTTCTGATGACCTATGGCAAATATCAGTTCAAGCCGGAGCTCCCCTTCACACTCGGTATGGAAGCCGCGGGCGTCGTTGAGGAAACACTGGATCCCGCCGCACCATTCAAGGTCGGGGATCCCGTACTTTACAAGAGCAAATCAGGCGCGTTTGCGGATTATGCAACGGTGACGGCCGCGCAGCTCGCGCCGATGCCGAAACATCTGAGTTTCGAGGAGGCGGCGGCCTTCTCGGTAACCTTTCTGACGGCGCATGTCTCGCTGATCGATCGGGGGCGTTTGCAGGCGGGGGAATATCTTCTGGTTCTTGGTGCCGGCGGCGGCGTCGGCCAGGCGACGGTGGCGCTTGGAAAGGCCGTCGGCGCGCGGGTAATTGCCGCGGCAAGTTCGGATGCCAAGCTGGATATCGCCAGATCGAGCGGCGCGGATCATCTAATCAACTATCACCCGGGCGATTTCGCTGGGCAGGTCCTGGAAATTACGGAAGGAAAGGGCGCGGACGTTATTGTCGATCCGGTTGGCGGCGCTTTTTTTGAGCAAAGCCTCGATTGTATCGCCTGGAACGGCCGCCTTCTCGTCGTCGGCTTCGCCGGTGGTGCCTTCGGCCTTCTCAAGGCCGATAAACCGCTCGAAAAGGGATGCTCCGTCATTGGTGTCCGGGCCGGGGAATTCGGGCGCCGCGATCCTGTCGCCGGGCAACGTGCGGCGGCGTCCCTTCGGCGAATCGCCGAGGAAAAGGACCTCAAGCCGATTATCGGCAAAAGCTGGCGACTCTCGCAGATCGGCGATGCCTTGCGGGCAATGGAACGGCGGGAGGTTACCGGCAAGCATGTCGTGCGGATTGACGATTAGCCGAAAAAAGCCCGGTAATATAAGAAAGGTGTCAGAGCGGAAGGGGGGAGCATCGGAATGCTGCCCCGCAACTTCAATGGCCGTCAGGCGACTTCCGCAAGTTTGGCTGTATCTTCGGCAAAAATGCCTTCCAACAGCCGGAGAACGTCGACGACATTGTCGTCCTGAAGCGAATAATAGATTGTCTGAGCTTCCCGCCGGGTCTTGACGACGTCTTCCTTGCGAAGGCGGGCAAGATGCTGCGACAGCGCGGATTGACTCAATCCAACAATCTTTTCAAGTTCACCGACCGACCGTTCCGAATCGACGAGATTGCAGAGAATGAGAAGACGGTGCTTGTTCGAGATTGCCTTGAGAAAACGGCTCGCATTTTGTGCGTTCTTTTGGAGCGTTGCTATATTCATCAATAAAACCATACACTTTAGTGTTAAAATCGAAAATTCCTATTAGCTGATATATCAATTGGACCAATTGATGCAAGCAAAACAATCTAAAACAACAAAAAAATTCTGTGAAACTCCAATTAATAGGCAGTTCGCTCAAAATTTAGGCAGCCAATGCACAGATTTTGTTAGCTTTTTTGGTTTCGCGCGGATCCAAAATCGGTTCCTTTTCTGAACATCCCTCTCACAGATTCTGCCGCGTCAATATGCCCGGTTCACAAAATCTTGTATATTACGTTATTCTCTGGTAGGAAAACGACGCCCGCCACATCGGGTCATTTCCAACGTCGCGCCACCGCATTTTTTGGGGTGAAGACAGAAAGGTGAGTTAAGGGCTTATACCTCATTTGGGGGATAAGCCGGGGAATTGACAGTCCTGCCAGCTGCGTTAGCAGCGGATGTTTGTTAAATTCCTGATTTTAAAGAATTTATTAGTCCTCCGCTCGTTTATGCGGACGTCCTTTAGTAAGTTTCTATTAACCATTAGTCGCGATCAATAGTTAACAGAAGGTAAAATAAAACACCGCCTGTCCCGTATAAGGGGGATGAGGGCGGAACGAATGGCTTGGTAAAATCGTTGATACAGTAGGAAGTGATTCCTCTATGCAGCCTTACGATTTACATAATGATGGAAAAGTGACGATGCAGAGCCCGCGGAACACAAAAATTTCGACAATGAATTTACGCTCTCATGAACTTGGCTTGTTCCTGGGGGCCATCAGTATTCTGGCGGTCATGGCCATCAGCTTTGCTCTTCTGTTCCAGATCGGCGCATCGGCGAAACCGATGGACCAGATCGCTTACTCCGGGGCGGTCAAGTACGCCAATCAAGCCCGGCTGGACAAGAAATTCGCGGAACTTGCGACGCTTCCCTCCGGTTTTGGCGCGCTCCCCAATCTTGATATGCCGAACGGGGAAAATCTCGATACGTCGCTTGAATCCGTCGATCTATTTGGCCGGACATTCACCCGTCAGGAAATGTGCATAGCCCAGGCCGTCTATTTCGAGGCGCGGAGCGAGCCGCTCGTCGGTCAGGTAGCGATTGCCGAAGTGATCCTCAACCGCATCGTTGATCCGCGTTACCCCGACAATGCCTGTGACGTCGTGTTCCAGAATCAGCACCGGCGCCATAAATGCCAGTTTTCCTTTGCCTGCGACGGCCTTTCGGATCGTCCGAAGAATACCACTGCCTGGGAGAAATCCCTGAAAGTCGTGGCGCTGGTCATGAAGGGCGAGCGGAGCGGTGTCGCCAAGCGCGCAACCCACTATCACGCATCCTATGTTTCCCCGCGTTGGAGCGCGCATCTGAACAAGCTCGGCCAGGTCGGAAGCCATATCTTCTATCGCGAGGAAACGATCTAGCGGGTCCGTCTATGCGGGGCGGCGCTTCTTGAAGTAGGCATGCCCCGTATGTACCATCAGGGTTGAAATGACGATGGCACCGCCGAGGACCGTTTCGTTGTCCGGCACTTCATTGAGGACCAGCCACACCCAAAAGGGGCCCAAAACGCTTTCCATCAGCATCAGCAGGCTGACTTCCGGGGCCGAGATATAGCGCGGTCCAACCGTGATGAGCCCAAAGGCGAGGGGTAGAACGAGAAGCCCGAGAATCCCGAGATAGGCAAAGCCGAGACCAGTGACGGCAAGGGGAGCGCTGAAGGGCAGGGCGAGGAGCGCCGTCAGCAGCCCGGCGATCCCGAGGGACGGCACCATATCGATAGTCCGTGCATGGCGAACGGTTGTCACCTGAGCCGCAATCATGAAGGCGCACAGAATCGCGTAGAAATCTCCCTGACGGCTGCCGCCACCGAGACTACCCATAAAGATCAAGCTGATCCCGCCGATACAGACAATTATGGCCATCCAGGTGGCGACCGGAATCTGTTCTTTCAGCACAAGCCAGGAAAAGACCGCCGCAAACAGCGGGGCCGTCGCGATAATCACCAGGGCATTCGCAACTGTGGTATGGGTGATGGCGAGAACGAAGAAACAGGTGCTCAACGAAAAGAAAGCGGCGGCAATCAGCCCGCGCCGCCCCATGACCCTGATGAGATTTACCGCGCCGAGTCCGCGGCGAAGAAAATAAAATCCGAAAATGGCAAGGCCGAAGAACAGTCCGCGCCAGAACAGGATCGTGGCGCTATCGGCGGCGACCAGGCGAACCAGCAGTCCGTCAGGGGAGAGAATGATAACACCGGCGGCGGTTATCAGAATGCCGCGAAGATGGGGGGATATTTTTATCACGTCCGACATCCCGGCGATCAGGCGATTTTCTGGTCGATAAGGCTGTCCGCCGTGTCCACAATGGACTGCGCCATGGGGAGAGGTTGCCAGCCGAAATCCCCGCGAACGCGCGAGGTGTCGAATTTCGTTGCCGGACCCAGCCGGCTGACGACAACTTTATAGGTCGGGTTGATCAGTGCAAGTGCCCGCACCATCCAGTCCGGTACGGCGCGCTGCGGTATCCTATACCCCCGCGGCGCCAGGTGATCCTGCAATTGCTGGGCAAGGTCCCGAAAAGACATGGACTCGGCGACGCAGATATAACGGTTTCCCGGTGCGGCGCTATGGGTGAGCGCGATGACATGCGCCGAGGCGACGTCGCGGACGTCGACAAAGCTGAAACCGATATCCGGGATGCCGGGAACCTTTCGCGCCATCAGGCGGCGAACGACCTCGTGAGAGGCGCTGGTATCTCGATCGATGACCGGGCCCAGAACGAAACCCGGATTGATCACGGCGAATTCAGGCCTCCCGCTTGCCGGCAGCCCGTCGATATAGTCCCATGCGGCGCGTTCGGCGATGGTTTTGCTTTTCTGATAGGCGCCGATATCCTTCGTGACATCGCTCCAGTGGGATTCGTCCAGCGTGGCCGATTTGTCCTGCCCACCGGATATCGCCGCGATGGAGGAGGTCATGACAATGCGTCGGACACCGGCCGCGACCGCCGCGCGAAGAGCGCGGAGCGCGCCGTCCCTTGCCGGGACGATCAGCTCGTTTTCGTCATCAGGCGCCTCGGCGGGCAGGGGAGAGGCCATATGCAATAGAAAATCGGCGCCGTCCATGGCCTCCTGCCAGCCGTCATCCTCAGTCAGGTCGGCGCGCACGAAACTGAGATTGCCGACGTCGCAATATCTGGATAGACCGGTCGCCAGCCTTTCAACCCGGCCGGGATCACGCACTGTTCCGCGCACGGCGTATCCCTGCTCCAGGAGCTGCCGTATGGTGTGGAGCGCGATGAACCCCGATGCGCCGGTGACCGTAACCAATGCCGTTTCACTCATTCAATTTCCTCCACTCACTCCGCGTAGCATAGGGAAGTTCTTCCGATCCTACTTAAAAAAAATTCCATGTCGATTTTCGGCTATTATTTTTGTAGGTAATGAGCAGACTGACGGTCCCGCACATGGGCAGGAGACGGGAATGGAACGCAACGCATTTGATTGGCGGAAAATTGAAGACGATCTGGACCGGGATGGCTATGCCCGGCTGGAAAATCTCCTTGGTGATGCCGAATGCCGGTCGGTGATCGGCGGATTTGCGAAAGAGTCCCTGTACCGGCGTCATATCGTCATGCAGCAGCACGGCTATGGTCAGGGAGAGTATAAATATTTTGCCTATCCCCTGCCTGATCTCGTTGCCGGACTGCGGGAGGAGTTCTACGGACCGCTGGCGAAAATTGCAAATTGCTGGGCGGAGCGGTTGTCGCTTGCCAACCGGTATCCTGAAACGCTCGCGGACTACACCGCGTTGTGCCATGATGCGGGACAGCTGAAACCCACACCGCTTATCCTGAAATATGAGCCGGGCGACTATAACCGGCTTCATCAGGACCTGTATGGCGAGCATCTTTTTCCCCTGCAGATGGTCATTTTGCTGAACGAACCGGGCGCCGATTTCGATGGCGGGGAGTTTATCCTGACGGAGCAGCGGGCGCGGCAGCAGTCGCGCGCCCGGGTGCTGCCCCTGAAGAAAGGTGATGCCGTCATCTTTCCGGTCAATCTGCGGCCACTCAATGGAAAGAACGGATATGTGCGGGCGACCATGCGACATGGCGTCAGCGATCTGAGGCGGGGTCTCCGTTTTTCTCTCGGCGTCATATTCCATGATGCTAAATAACCGTCGTCGAAGGCTGCAATTTAAGGCTTCCTCGCGGTTCCGATTTGTTTTGACAAGCGAAATTTTTTAATTACTGTTCCCTGAGCGGCATGCGATTGAGACACGCCGCGAGTTCTGTGGTTGTTTGGGGAGGCGCCAGGGACGTTGCATGGCGGAAAGACCTAAAAGGTTTGGATTTCTCCTGACCGATCAGTCAAGCATGATTTGTTTCAGCAGCGCCATTGAACCCTTGCGCTCGGCAAACCGCATGAGCGGTCGCCATCTCTATGATTGGAACATTCTGTCGCCGAATGGCCAAAGCGTGCAGACCAGTAACGGAATCAGCATCCTACCGGACATGGCGCTGGCCGACGCGACGTCGCTGGACATCCTGTTCGTTTGCGGCGGGATCGGCACGGACAAGATCAGGGACGAGCATCTTTTCGCCGAGCTTCGTCGCATCGTTCAGCATGGCACGGGCATCGGCGCGCTCAGTACCGGAAGTTTCATTCTGGCGGCGGCGGGGCTTCTGGACGGTTATCGCTGCACCATCCACTGGGAGGGGGCGATCAGCCTCAAGGAAAGCTATCCGGAACTGATCTTCACCGGCAGCATCTTCGAGATTGATCGAAACCGGTTCACCTGCGCTGGCGGCACCTCGGCGATAGATCTGCTGCTTTACATGATCAGCGCGGAGCATGGTGACAAGCTCGCCTATGATATCTCGCTTCAGTTCATGCATGACCGTATCCGCAGCCATAGCGACAAACAGCAGGTCGTCAGAAAATTGCAGCTGGCGGCAAAATCCCAGAAGCTTCTGACGATTGTCGAAATTATGGAACAGAATATTGAAGAACCTCTCTCGCCGGACGAACTGGCCTCGCAGGTCGGGATTTCCATCCGTCAGGTGGAGCGGCTGTTTCGGCAGCATACGGGGCGGTCGCCGGCAAAATACTATATGGAAATGCGGCTGGAACATGCGCGCCTCCTGCTCTTGCAGACCAGTATGTCGATTACGGAAATCTACATCGCCTCAGGCTTTTCCACCCATTCGCATTTCGCCAAAAGCTACCGTGAATACTATGGCCTCAGCCCAAGCCGGGAACGCAAACCGGTTTACCGCATGGCGCATTGAGGGCGCTGCTTTTCGGAACAAATATCTAAATCGGTTGTTTTACCCCCGAAGGGCGGTTAGAAAGCAGGAAGCGCGCGAGATGCCGCCGGTGCCCGCAAGGGCCGCGTTGTCATTTTATTGAGGTTAGTTATGCCGTCAGATAAAACCGATCCGATTCTCCAGTTCCAGGAGGAAGTCGCCGAGACGATCAGATCCTATCAGGGGGAAGCCGAATGGCGGCAGCTGTCCCATGAATGGCTGACCCAGTCGCTGGCGAAGCGGTACGTCTATAACTTTGCTTCGCTGGGCCGCCCGATCATCCAGCTTCCGACGGATATCGTCGCCTTTCAGGAGATTGTCTGGAACGTGAAGCCGGATTTGATTATTGAGACAGGCATTGCGCATGGCGGCTCTCTGATCCAGAGCGCGGCGATGCTGGCGCTCCTCGACTATTGCGACGCGGTGGAGGCGGGTACGATGCTCGATCCGGCATCGCCGAAGCGCCGGGTTCTCGGGATCGATATCGATATCCGCGCCCATAACCGCGATGCCATCCGGGCGCATCCCATGGCGGGTCGGATCGACATGATCGAAGGGTCATCTATCGATCCGGAAATTGTTGCGGAGGTGACGGCGGCGGCGGCGAATTACTCGCGCGTCCTGGTCAGCCTCGACAGCAATCACACCCATGATCACGTGCTCGGTGAACTGGAGGCCTATGCGCCGCTCACCAGCAAGGGAAGCTACTGCCTCGTGTTCGATACCATCGTCGAGGATATGCCGGAGGATTTCTATCCGGACCGGCCCTGGCATCCGGGGAACAGCCCGAAAAGCGCGGTGTTCGAGTATCTGAAGAAGCTTGAAAGCGGCACCGTCCTTGCCGCCGACGGCGCACCGCTCCATTTCGAGAATGACCAGATGCTGCAGGACAAGCTGATGTTTTCCGTCACGCCTGACGGCTTCCTGAAGCGGGTTTAGATCGCGCATGCGGCTATCGGTGACTATCTCATGAAGATCAGCATTGTTGTCCCGACACGAAACCGGGCGGAGTTCCTGAAATACTGCCTTGAGACTTGCCTCGCGCCCTCCGATCCGGAGATTGAGGTTGTCGTCAGTGACAACAACAGTATGGACGATACCCGATCCGTCGTGGCCGCCTTCACGGACCCGCGGCTTGTCTATGTCCATCCGGGACGCGATCTCAGCATGCGGCAGAATTTCGAATTCGCGCTGTCCCACGCGACGGGCGACTATGTCATTTTTATCGGCGATGACGATGGCGTGGTGCCGAACGGGATCGCGACGCTCCGGTACCTGATCGACAAATTTCACCCCGATATCATTACCTGGCGGCATATCACCTATATCTGGCCGCATCAGGAGCCGGTACCGACGGACGGCATCCTGAAATTCCGCTATCGCGATTTCTGCGGGCCGCTGTTCAAGTTGAACCCGAAACAGATTTTCCAGGATTTCTGCGATGCCAAGCTGATTAACTACCGGGACGGGGCAAATATCTACCACGGGTGCGTCGCCCGGCCTGTCATCGACCGGATCAAGGCGAAGGGGGGCGAGTATTTCCAGGGCCAGATCCCCGATGTGAATACCGCCCTCTCCAATCTGATCGAGGCGGACTCCATGCTGTGGGTCCGCAATCCGGTGACCATCGCCGGCGCCGGTGAAAAGAGCAATGGCTCCGCGATGAACGCGCCGACGAAATCGACGGAAAAGCAGGCGAAAATTGCGGAAAACTTCACTGAGCTGGCAGAGGCGGACAAAATCGCGCCTGAGATTGATCTGCGCATTCGCTCCATCCCTGCCTATGTTTATGCCAATCTGATGCGGCTCAATACGGATCATTTGGACGGCGCCTACAAGATCGATCATGCCCGCTGGCGGGAGGTGATCATCGACGACATGCGCAAATTCCCGAAGCAGAACCGATGCTGGGACGTTCTGGAGGGTTTTTTTGTGGCGATGGACCCCGGCTATCAAAGAACTGGCCTTTCCGATCCACCTAGCCAGGCGGAGGACGAGGAGACCGCCGCGCCGTCAGCCGCAAAAAAACGCAAGTCGCTGCTGCGACAAGAGGATTTGGTGAATGTCGCGACGGTGGTCGGCTGGCTTCAGGCGGTGACGGGCAAGCCTTATTTTCCATCCGAGAATAAAGGTCTCGCCTTCCTGATGCAGCTGTTAAAATCGATCGAAATGCGATCGAACGTGAAATCAATTGAGAGTTCGAGAAACTAACGGGGACGCGTGCTCCTCCGAATGCCAGGTGAGGCTGTCATGAGAAGAAATAACCGACCATTGAACGCGACCTATCTGGCGATGGATGGTTTGTTGAGCCGAATCCTTCCGCAGCGGAAACCGCATATCCTGATTGCCTGTATGCCGAAGTCCGCCTCGACCTTCCTTGCCAGCGCCATTTCCGAACTGCCGGGCTTCCGTCGTTGCCGGCTGACACCGGATTGGGGCGCACGGGAGCAGGAGCTGAGCGCAATTCGACTTTCGCGCTACAACCACAGCCGGTATGTTTCCCAGCACCATCTCCGGTGCAGCGAGTGGACGCGCCAGCTCATCGCACAATATAATCTGACGCCCGTGGTCCTTGTGCGCAATCTCGCCGACAGCGTCATCAGCATACGGGACCATATCCGCCGAGCGCCTGGTGCGGGGCCGGCTGCCTATTTCGATGAAAGCCATCTCGCCATGCCGGACAGCGAGTTTGAGGATGCTATCGTCCGGCTAAACATCCCCTGGTATCTCAATTTCTACGCCGGCTGGAGGGCGGTCGGCGATGTCCCTATTTATGATTTTGATGAGTATACGGCGGAACCAGTCCGGATTATAAGCGAGATTCTCACGGGGGCGTCCGTCAATATGCCGGATGAGAAAATCGCGGACGCCCTGGAGCGGGTAAGCAAGTCCAAGACGCGGTTTAACGTCGGGCAATCCGGACGGGGCCGCCAGCTTTCCGACAATGCCAAGGCGTCGCTTGCTCGCCTGCTGGAATTTTACCCGAACTTACAGGACGACCCGCTGTTCGTGAAAACCCGCGAAACGATCTCCGACGCCTGAGTTTCGCGGGCGGGATCCTATTTCTCAAGATAGCTTTTCAGCCCGTCGGAGAGGGACATTGGTTTTTTATCCCAAATACCTATCAAGCGGCTGTTTTCACCCTGAAGGGTGCTGGTTGCTTTTGCTTGCCTCACTCTCTCATCAAGCGCGGGGATCAGAGTATCCTTGTCCAGTAAACGCGCGCATTCCAGCGCGATTTCATGGGGGAGGTGAGCCTTGCCGGAGCAGATATTGACCGTGCCCACTGCCTCCGAGGCGGCGAGGCTTTCAAGCGCCGCCGCGACATCCGAGACATGGATCATATCGACCTCGCGGTCCGGGGTCTGGATGGCGGGCAGGCGGCCCGCAGAAATTTCCCGGAAGATATAGGAGATCAACTTGCTCTCGTCTTCATCCGGGCCATAGGGGAAGAAAATCCGCGCCCAGACGAGGGAAATATCCTTCGCGATAACCCCGGCAAGAGCCATGAAGGCAAGTTTGGAGGCGGAATAATAGGTCGTCGCGTTGAGCGGCGAGGTGCACTCATCGAGCGGGCTGTTTTCCCATTTATACTCGGCGCAACTTCCGGCCAGCACCGCCTTCTCGCCGCCATGGCGAACGAAGGCGTCGAGAAGAAACGCGCTCGATGAAACCCAGCGGAAATTTTCCGTTGAATGCCAGAACTTGCCGGGCGTTGCCTCCCATGCGAGGTGGATCAGATGACTGGGGCGCCGGGTTTTGAGGAGGCCGTCCACCGCCGCCGGATCATGCAGATCGAGCGCGACATGCTCATGATGCTGCGAGATCGCCAGGGTCGCGTTGCGCGAGACCGATAGCACCTGCCAGCCTTCCGCCAGCAGTCGGCGAACTACATGCCGGCCGATAAAGCCGGTCGCGCCGGTGACGAGGCAGCGTTTCATCGGATCGTTTCCTCAAGCGAGCCGAGGCCCGCGTCCCGCGCGGAAATCACCTTGGGCTCGCGGGGCCAGTCGATGCCAATGACGGGATCGTTCCAGCGAAAGCCGCGGTCATGACCGGGCGTATAGGCGGGGCTCATCTGGTAGAAAACATCGCTGTCATCCTCCAGCGTGAGGAACCCGTGGGCGCATCCCGCGGGGATAAAGAGGGCGCGGCCATTTTTGCGGCTAAGCTCGACGCCGATCCAGTTCCTGAAAGACGGGGAGTTCGGGCGGATATCCACGGCGACGTCAAATATTTTCCCGGCGCTGCATCGCACGAGTTTCGTTTCCTCATGGGGCGCAGCATGAAAATGCATTCCGCGCAATGTATAGGCGGAATTATTGGCGGAGATATTGCTTTGAACGGGCAGGAAATCGATGCCGTGATCGGCGAATTCCCGGGTGCAGAAACTCCGGGCGAAATGGCCACGCTCATCCTCGATCACCTCGGGCTCGATGAGGAAAACCCCTGCGATTTCCGTTTCCGTGAAAATCATGACAGGACCTCAAGCTCCGGGATGGGAATGACGAACCGACCGCCCCAATCCCGGATGGCCGCCATGTCGGTGGAGATTTCATCCGCCAGGTTCCACGGCAGGATCAGGACATAATCGGGCTTTTCGGTCCAGATCTTGTCGGGCGCGAAAACGGGAATATGGCTTCCCGGCAGCAAGGTTCCCTGCTTTTCCGGATTGCGGTCCACGACAAACTCGATGAGTTCCGGCCCGACGCCGCAATAATTGAGCAGCGTGTTTCCCTTGGCGGCCGCGCCGTAGCCCGCAACCTTTTTCCCGTCGGCTTTCGCAGAATTCAGGAAGGCAAGGAGATCATCGCGCACCGTCTCGACCCTCGGCGTGAAGTTCCCATAGGCGGTAAGCGTATCAAGGCCCGCCGCGCTCTCTTTCTCGCGAACGGCGCTCAATCCGGCTGTCTCCGCATATTTCTGCGCAGCCTTGTGGCAGGCGTAGACGCGCAGCGAGCCGCCGTGGGTCCGTAGTTCCTCGACATCGAAGACCTTCAGCCCATGGGCGCCGAGAATTTTTTCGACGGTCAGGAGCGAGAGATAGGAGTAATGCTCATGATAGATGGTGTCGAACTGTACCTTCTCGATCAGGTTGAGAAGATGCGGGAACTCGATGGTAAACACGCCGTTCCTGGCGAGCAAAACCGGAACGCCACCGATAAAATCATTAATGTCCGGCACATGCGCCATGACGTTATTGGCGGCCATCAGGTCCGCCTGGAGCCCGTTTTTTGCGAGTCGGTTTGCAGTTTCAATGCCAAAGAATGCAACTTCGGTTTTTACACCCACCGCCTCGGCCGCCTTGGCGACGTTTGCCGCGGGTTCGATACCGAGGACCGGGATGCCCTTGTCCACAAAATGCTTGAGCAGGTAACCGTCGTTGCTGGCGATCTCGACGACGAGGGAATTTTGACCAAGGCCGAGCTGTTGCGTCAGTTTCTCCGCATAGCGCTTTGCATGTTCCACCCAGCTGCTGGAGAAGGAGGAAAAATAGGCGTAGTCGGAGAAAATATCCTCCGCCGGGACAACATCCTCCACCTGCACCAGAAAGCAGTTCACGCAGACCCGGGCATGCAGCGGGTATGATTTTTCCGCCGCGATATCCCGCTCTTCGCGCAGATAGCTGTTGGCGAGCGGGGTCGCGCCCAGATCGACGAACGTCCGGGTCAGTTCCTGGCGGCAGAAACGGCAGGTGAGGGGAGTCGTCATAAAGGGGCCTCGTACTCGTCAATCTGCGAGAGGGTAAAGGCATATATATCGGCCGTCTCGCCGAAGGCTTTATACCAGTCGACCGTTTTCGCCAGCGTTTCCGTGGGCGTCCATCTCGATCGCCAGCCGAGTGTCTCGTTCGCCAGCGAGGCATCGAGCGCGAGATGTGATTTTTCAGGCGGCTGCGCGTCGTTCACCAGCGCCCAGTCGCCATCGATCCCGAAGGCCTTCTGAACGGCGCGGGCAATCTCGCCGACCGTCACCACCTCGCCGCCCTGCGGTCCGAAGTTGAGCGCTTTGGGAAGCGCGTTGCCGCCACTACTGGCCAGCGCCTGCAAATAGACGAGATAGCCGGAAACGGATTCCAGCACATGCTGCCAGGGGCGGGTCGCGCCGGGATAGCGAAGGGTGACGCTCTTCCCGGCCTGCGCCGCGCGCCAGATATCGGGGATCAACCGGTCTTCGGAAAAATCGCCGCCGCCGATGACATTGCCGGCGCGTCCCGTCGCGACGGGAATGCCTTTCCCGTTAAAGAAGCTCTTCGCGTAGGACGCCACCGCGATTTCCGAGGCCGCCTTGGAAGAGGAGTAAGGGTCGTCACCGCCGAGCGGGTCGCTTTCCGTGAAGGCGCGGCCATCGTCGCTGTTCTGGTAGACCTTGTCGCTGGTGATGATCAGCGCCGCCTTGAGTTCCTCCAGATCCCGCAGGGCTTCCAGCAGGTTGACCGTGCCCATGACGTTGGTCTCGTAGGTGTAGACCGGCTCGCGATAGGAGCGCCTCACCAGCGCCTGCGCCGCCATATGCAGCACGATCTCGGGATTGCTGTCCCGAACGGCGGCGGTGAGCGCCTCGGCATCGCGGATATCGATGAAATGGGATGTGAGGGGCAGGTGATCCTGGATGCTGCCATAGAGGGACTGATCGCCGTCGGCGGGGAGAGAAATACCGGTGACCTCCGCGCCCATTTTGGCGAGCCACGCGGCCGCCCAGGCGCCCTTGAAGCCCGTATGGCCGGTCAAGAGGACCCGGCGTCCCTTCCAGAATTCCGGATGCACTTTGGCGGACGTCATGTCATCTTCTCCGCGGTCAATCCCAGACCCGCCAGGGGGCCTTGCCGTTGTTCCAGAGATTTTCCAGATGATTTTTCTCGCGCAGGGTATCCATCGGCTGCCAGAACCCTTTGTGGCGATAGGCGGATAACTGCCCGTCGGCGGCGAGGCTGGTGAGCGGATCGTTCTCCCAGGGCATGTCGTCGCCGGAAATGCGCGACAGGACCGACGGTTCAAGCACGAAAAACCCGCCGTTTATCAGCCCGTTGTCGCCCGCCGGTTTCTCGACAAATTCCTTGACCGCGCCGTTCTCGATGACCGTCGCGCCGAACCGGCCCGGCGGCGTCACCGCCGTCAGGGTGGCTTCGCGTCCTTCGGTTTTGTGAAAGGCGACCAGCTTGGCAATATCCACATCGGCGACGCCGTCGCCATAGGTCATGCAGAAGGTTTCATTCGGATCGAGATAGCCCGCAACCCGTTTCAGGCGGCCGCCGGTCATGGTTGCCTCGCCGGTTTCCACCAGCGTGACGCGCCAGGGTTCCGCCTTCGCCTTGTGATAGGTGATGTCGTTGCTTTCAAGATCGAAGGTGACATCTGAACGATGCAGGAAATAGTTGGCGAAATATTCCTTGATGACATAGCTGCGGTAGCCCAGGCAGATGATGAAATCATGAATGCCGTAATGGGAATAAATCTTCATGATATGCCACAGGATCGGGTATTCGCCGATTTCGATCATGGGCTTTGGTTTGAGATGGGATTCCTCTGAAATGCGGGTGCCAAGTCCGCCGGCCAAGATAACTGCTTTCAACGATATCCCCTTATTCCTTCCGCGATTGCCCTAGTTTAAGCAAGCGGCGCCGAATTGGTAAGTCTTATTTCAACATCGGTCGTGGGTGTCAAGGTTGCGCAGTCGCGAGTTTTCGGATGAATCTATGGAAACTTGCCCTATGCTTGCCAACCAAGTGATGCGGAAAATAGATTCGTTTTCGGATTGGATATGCTCCGCATAATTCAAGGTGAAATAACCAAAAATCACTTGCGTCGGGCGGGGGAGGATGTAGGTTACCCCGCATTTAATAGCGTCGATTGATAATTTTCAGTTATTGCAACGCGGGAAAATCGAAGAACCTGGTATGGACGAGAAGCCAATCCAAATTCCAACGGAGTTTAAGCGTCGTGAGGACGGATACAGCTGGGCGCTGGTCATTTCAAATGCCGTCGTAGTGGCGGCAAGCGGCATAATCGCATGGCACGTAGATACGTGGTGGGCCTATGTAATTGCCTTTGTTCTTGTAGGTGCGCGAGGCCAGGCTTGCTATATCCTTCAGCATGAGGCCATGCATAATTTGCTGTTTGAAAAGGTGAAGATGAACGAACGCGTTGGCGTTGTTTTATCGGCGTTTCTGGGCACCCAATTTTACCTCGGCCGCAAAATACACTGGAATCACCATACTAAAGTGGGAGCGGATAGCGACCCGAACCAACTTTTTCACGATGTGACGGAGCGCCCCCCCGGCTGGAAGATCAGTGCCTTTTTTATTGCCAATTTACTCGGGAGTCGTCTGGTCGCGCTGGTTCAGAGCCTGATTCTGGTTTTCACTGGTTTTTTTCGCAAAAATGAGCAGAAAAAAAGGAAGAATGCCCCGCCGCGTCTCATTTCCGCTAAGAAATCCCGCGTTGATCTGGTTGCACTTTTCGCGGTTCAGCTATTGATGTTCATTTGCATAAGCTTGCTTAGTTCTCCCTTTGTCTATGTGTTATTATATGTTCTCCCCCTATCGACTCTAACTTCGTTTTTCGAGCTGATGAGATCCTTTTCGGAGCATGTTTTGCCGGGGCAGGCTACCTGTGAAGCGGAGGAGAAACGCCGCTTCTATATGGTGGCGGGGCCGGTTGAGAGATTTTTTATCAGCCAGTTTGATTTTCACTATCATCATGTTCATCATCTATATCCCAATGTCGTGACCTTTAAGGTGAAGGCTTTGCATGAATGGCTTCTGGAAAATGACCCGACTTACACGTCAAAATTTAAGGAGCGCCCCGGATATGTGGGGACGGCGTGGCGTTATATTTGGAACAAGCCGTTTGGCGGATGCGGAGCTGGCTTTCCCCTATAGGCGAGACACGATTGAAAGACAATTTTAACAGGAGCTGCCATGTTTGTGAAAATAGATCCCCCGGGCACATTTTGCACCTATGAGGCGTTGCGTGACGCCCTTAAGATAACCGGCGGGGAAACCTTTCTGGAAATTGGGTGTGGCGGCGGATCGATCTCCAAGTTTCTGTGTGATTTAGGCTTGAAGGGAGTTGGAGTTGATTTTTCGAAGTCGGCGATAGAAGTTGCGGAAAAGACGTTGGAGTCTGAAATTGCGTCGGGGCAATACAAGCTGGTGCATGGTGACGTATTTGATCTGCCGGAAGATTTCACCAAGGTGGATATTGCCTTGAGCTACATGGTGATGGAGCATGTCGAAGACGAAACAGGTTTTATTCAGAAGATTGCCAAATATGTCCGCCCTGGCGGGAGTATAATCCTGGCTGTTCCTGGGCGGAAGGATCGCTGGTCTGTGGAGGATGAAACCGTCGGACATTTACGCCGCTATGACCGGGGTGATTTACAGGTTGTTATGGATAAATCCGGACTGACCCAGGTGGAAGTCTGGTCAGTTGCCGTTCCGGTTGCCAACATTCTTTTCCATATCGGTGCCTGGCTGGTGTCACGCAGCACGGAGATGGAGAAAGTTGGACAGAGCCAGCGTGAGCAAACTGAAACCAGTGGAATTCGAGAAATTCCATGGAAGACGGTTTTCCCGTCATGGGTGCGTCTAATTTTGAACAGGATCACCTTATGGCCGCTGTTTGTAATCCAGAGGTGCTTTTACAGAACAAAGCTGGGCGTTACGATGATGGGAATTGGCCGTGTGAACGGTTAGAGATGTCTTTGCAGATTAGGCGAGCGTGCCCGGAAAAATTCAGATGATAACGATTGCGCCTCAAGATAGGGGCGAAAAAAGAAAAGCTAATGGATCCTGAATTTAACGGTCTGGAAGCGCTCGAAGATAGAATCCGGCAGGAACTTGGTTTTCTGAACTATCCGCCAACCAATTGGGTCAAGCCGGTTGCGGGGCCGGACGGGGAGCCGGCACTGGACGTCGCGATTATCGGCGGGGGTATGTGCGGCATGGCGGTGGCCTTCGGCCTCAAGCGCGAAGGGATCCGGAAATTCCGGATATTCGATGCCGCGGACAAAGGGTTCGAAGGGCCCTGGATGACGACCGCGCGAATGAAGACGCTGCGCTCGCCCAAGCATCTGACCGGGCCGCATATGGGCCTTCCAAATCTCACCTTTCAGGCTTGGTACCGCGCGCAATGGGGGGACGAAGGCTGGCAAGCCCTTGGCTATATCCCGCGCGAGGTCTGGATGGACTACTTGCGCTGGTACCGGCATATCCTCTCGATCCGCACAGAGAACAACGTGAGGCTTCAGAAAATAACGCCACAAGACGGCCTTTTGCGGCTGCACCTGACCGGACCGGAGGGCGGATTTGAGGTGATGAGCCGCCGTCTTGTGCTGGCGACCGGGCGCGCGGCGTTCGGCGGTACGCGCCTTCCCGGTGTTTTTCGAGATGTGCCGACGAAATTCATCGCCCATACGGAAGACGAAATTGATTTCGCGGCCCTCAAGGGCAAGCGCCTGCTTGTCGTTGGCGGGGCGGCCTCGGCGGTGGATAGTGCGGCCGCGGCTCTGGAAGCAGGCGCGAAAGAGGTGCATCTGCTGATGCGGGCCAGGGAGATCCCGCGGCTCAATAAATTCAAAAACACCGTGTATCCGGGGTATTTTCGGGGTTTTTCCTCGCTTGACGATGAAACGCGCTGGCGTTTCCTGCATCATGGGCTCAGCAGTCGCGTCGCGGCGCCGCGCCTTTCCATGCTGCGCCTGAAGGAATTCGATAACTTTCATATTCATACCGGCGTGGAGGTGACGTCGGCTCGCGAGCGGGACAACAGGATTTGCCTTGGGACTCGCGACAGGACCTTTGACGGAGATTTTGTCATCCTCGGGACCGGCTATGCGATCGACGTTCGCGAACAGCCGGAACTCGCGCCCTTTTCAGAGGATATTTTGCTCTGGCAGGATTGCTTTACGCCGCCTGCCGAGATCGCGAATGCGGAACTGGGGCGCTTTCCCTATTTAGGGCCGGGCTTCGAGCTGCTGGAAAAAAACAAGGGAAAAGCCTCCTTCCTAAATCGGATACATCTGTTCAACGCCGCGACGACATTGAGCCATGCCGCGGTCAGCAGCGACATTCCGGGCGTGAATATCGGTGCGGAGCGGCTGGTTAACACACTGGCCGTGCAGTTCTTCACGGAAGGCAAGGACCAGCATCTTCAGGACTTCTACGACTATGACGAGCCGGAACTTCTGGGCGATGAATGGCGGGATGAGGAACTGTCCTAGAATGGTAGAAAGACGGGCGGAATAAAGCGGACGGCGCCCGCGCCTCGCTTGCCGTTTTCCGAGACATCGCCAATGGCCGCACCGCCATGGGAAAAGCGGATCTGGGCGGAATGAAAATAGATATTCTCCAGGCTGGAGGAGGAATTGATGAAGAAATGCGCGCCATCGCTCCAGCCGATGAAGCGCAGGGGATCGATGGCCCGGGATTTTTGGGCGGATCTGTACACTTCAGGCTTGCCGAAGGTGCGCAGAACGAGCGTCCCCGGACCTTCCGCGACCGAGAAAAACATCCGGCCGAATGACATGGCGGTCAAACTGAGGGAAATATGGGTTTGAAGCCGGATCTTCTCGCTGAAGGCGGCGAGGTTGCCTTGCGAAAAATAGACCCGTTCACCATCCTTGAGGGTCCACTCGAGAAATTGCCGGCCCTGTGATGTCTGGATCGAGATTGTATCGCTGCGGTCTAGGTTCGGATCGACCTTGACCAATTTATAGGTGCCGGAAAACAGCCGCCGCAGAATGGCCTTATGTGGCTGCGGCCAGGCAATCCCTTGCGAGGAGCCGGAGGGGCTCAGGGCCGGTTTGATATAGAATTGACCATATTCCCCCGGTTTAATGACATATTCGGGATCGAAGCCGCTCCGGATATCGGGTTCCGGCATGGTGTCAGAGGGCCGACCGGCGGGCAGCGGTTCGATCGGCAGAGCATTGCCCGTTTCACTCTTGAAGGCGACGCGGGCGAAAATATAGGCGAAACTCTTGATCGCCGCGATGATGAGGATCAGGTTCGCGAGCAGATTGAGGCTCCTGACGGTCCAGAAAACGTCGGCAATCGTATTACGGACGCTGCGCTTCGTTGCGTCCAGCGTCGCGCTCAGATAGAGCTCAATCTCGCGAAGGCGCTTTTCGGCTTCGGCACCGGAAAGGCGGGCAAAATCGGACGTCATCGCATGGAGTTTGTCGAGTTGCCGATTTCTCGTGAAATCATAGGCATCGACAAGGGCGATTTTGATTTTCCGCGTCACATGACAGTCGACCTGATGAATTTTACAATCCGGAGCTTTCAGGCTCGGAACCTCCTGCACCAGTATCCGGCCTTCCGGATAGACGGCCCTGAATTCCCTATCGACAAAGGCGGGTATTTGTTTCTTCGAGGTTTTGGCAAGCCTCCGGAAATCGGCCAGCATCACGTCCAGCTGTTGCTCTTGCCGGAGAAACGCCCTGTCAACCGCATGGTAGATATCGCGCTCAAGGTTTGACTCCTCGCCCCGTTGCACGAGGGTTTCCGTGGTTGGCTCATCGCATTCGAACAATCCAGCCCCTTTCTCGGTGCACTCAATTCCATAGACTGCGTCCTGCGCCCTGGAATCGATTTCCGAGGAAAGCCATAGGCCGATGACGATGCAGATGCCTATGGGGATCCAGCGAAGCACGGTGAAGGTCAAATAAGTAGTGAGCATTTTCCGGTTGAATTGGCGGACAAGCGGTATGTTCTGAATAATGGCGAGCGCCAGCAAGCGCAGGAAGATGGCGGTCACGATAAAAAGAACAAGAGGATAAGTCGCGAACAGAAGCGAGAAAAGCGCCTGTGAAAAGGAGACTCCCGACGCCATTTTTGCAAGAGGGTTAAATGCGGCGATAACCAGAATGAGACAGGCGATTGCGAATTCAGCGCTTCTTAAATGATGGCCAAATGCGAAAAAGGCGAGGGCGAGAAGCGACGAGGCGCTGATGATGAGGGTCCATGCGCGGATATTCTCGTTGGGTTCGGACGCAAGGCTTCGGCTCACCTCTGTGTTGAGAAGGTCAAGATTTGCCATGAACGCGGCCAGGCGCGCATTTCGGGTTTTCTGAAGCGCCTTAATCCTTTTCTGGATTGCCGCTATTTTCGCTTCATTTTTTCGCTTGTTATCTCGCGCATGATCCAATAGCTCCTCAAGTTTCCTTACTGCCTTTTTCGCCATCCCACCGAGCTGTTTCATTTTCTCGATGGAGGTTTGCGTGCTGGCAACGAACTGGTTGACCTTTTCGACGTCCTCGCGGGCGTCTTCAAGCTGTCTGTACAGGTCATCGAGGCGGCGCGCGGACTGCCAGTAGCTATTGGCGTTTGTCTTCACCACCGCCAGCGCATTGCGCACGTTCGTGTATTTCTCGCTGGCTTCGGCAGCTCCCACATCATATTCGGGCAGGATTTCCTTCAGCGTCGCCTCAATGCTTCCGGCGGTCTGGCCGGACTTTGGCTCGAAATAATCCGGGGTGATCTGATCTTTCGGATAGACGCTGAGTTCGCTCGGCGGGTTCACGTAAAGCAAGAGGAGAGGGACCAGGGCGATGACAAAGATAACCTTTTTCTGCACGAGACAGAGGAGCAGGCCAAGCGCGAAAAGGACCAGATAGACCCAGGTGAAGGGCGGCGTCAAATAATCCGGCGCGATGCTGCTGCCGCCGAAACAACCGACGGCCGGAAGGTCGAACAGGGCAGAGAAATCGGAAAAATTCAGGCACCAATGGGTGGGCGGCAGGGTCGTTGAAACGGCTGCGGGAACCGTGCCCGTCAAGACGATTAACCACAACAGCCGCTGAAATACTCCGTTAAACCGCGAAAACATTTACCCTTTGCCTATCCCATTCGGCACACTCACTCCCATTGCCGACAATCGAACAACGCGCGGGGCGGTAACCATAAATCGCCAACCCGCAACGTGACCTTACCATACCCGGCAGGGTTTTCCCTGTAAAATCCGGGGGCAGCGAAGGGGGCAATTGCGCACAAATCCCGAAAAGTATGAGAGCTCGTTAGGCGCATCTTCAGCCCCTACCGTGCAGAGCGATGAGTTGGATTAGGCACGGGCGTCGGAACCGATCATTAGATCGCCAAAATACGAACTCATACGACTTCGGAGGACTAAAATGTGAAAAATCAGAATTTTCAAGGCACAATTGTTCGCATCTGGTTATTTGAATCTGTTTTTGGTGCCTTGTATCAAAGATAATATTACCTTTAGCGACCGCACAGAAGAAGAGCGGGGCAAGGGACTCTACGAATTCGTCAGCGTAAAGGCACTTGTGCAGTACCTTCGGGAGGAAAATCTGCTTGCTGATAATTTCGAAATAGCGGGTTAGAATCAGATAAGCCCTCGGAAATTTTGTGTTTCCAAGGGCTTATGTGGTGCCGCCACCAGGAATCGAACCCGGGACCTGATGATTACAAATCAACTGCTCTACCAGCTGAGCTATAGCGGCGCGAGGTTGCGCGCAAAATAGTCAGCTTGTCCCGCTTCCACAAGCAAAAAATGCAAGATTTTTAGACCGGTGGCCGGGAACCGTCTTTCGCGGCATATCAGGATATGCGGGACGCCCGGGCCAGCTCGTAAAAGGCGATGGCGGCGGCGTTGGAAACGTTGAGGCTTTCAATCCTGTCGCTTATCGGCAGCCGGGCGAGCAGATCACATTTCTCGGCCGTCAGATGACGGAGACCCTTGCCTTCGGAGCCGAGAACGATGGCGACCTTTTCAAGGCCCGCCGCCGCCTGGTCCAGATCCTGCCCGGCATGGCCGTCAAGGCCGATTCGCCAGAACCCCCGGTCGGCCAGCTGGTCCAGCGCGCGCGACAGATTTCCGACCCGGATCATCGGCACGCTTTCCACGGCACCCGATGCGGCCTTGGCGAGAACGCCGGTAATCGGCGGTGAGTGGCGGTCCGGCACGATCAGCGCCCGAATGTTGAAGGCCGCGGCGGAGCGCAATATCGCCCCGACATTCTGCGGATCCGTCACCTGATCGAGAAGCGCGACGATGAAGGGGCCGGCGGTCTGGCGGTCCGGCAGGTCTTCGATGGCCGGTTCGGCAAGCGGAGCGGGCAGAAGGGCGATGCCCTGATGGATGGCATTTTCAGGGAGCAGGGCGGCAATCGCCTCTTTTTCAAAAAACTCGGGTGCAATCGTCTCCTCGATGCGTCCCTTCGTCTCGGGATCGAGCCCCTCGAACTTTGGCCTCGTCACGACCAGCCGGCGGAGTTTCCGCTTTGGATTGGCAAGCGCCGCAAGAACCGCATGATCGCCGTATAGCCAGTGCTCCTCGGTGCCGGACGCCTTGCCGCCGCGGGTGGCGCGATGTCCGGCTTTTCCGGCCTGAGCCGACGGTTTCTGCGGACGGCGATTTGCTTGCTTGCTTCTTGACATGGCGTTGCTTATATTGCGCTTCGTATCTTGCAACAAGTCAGCATTTCTAAGTGAACCGAAAAAAATTGAACAAATCGATCAGATTTGCTCTTTTTCGGTTGACTTTGTTCGGGAATTTTCGATAGTGCCGGTCACCTTCGGCGCAAGCCGGGGACCTGATGCATGTGCGGAGGGATGCCTGAGTGGTTAAAAGGGACGGACTGTAAATCCGTTGGCTCTGCCTACGTTGGTTCAAATCCAACTCCCTCCACCATTTGCATGCAGATATATATAAGATGTCATGGAGCTGGCATCGGGCAATGTGATACAGGGCGGGTGTAGCTCAATGGTAGAGCAGCAGCCTTCCAAGCTGAATACGAGGGTTCGATTCCCTTCACCCGCTCCAAGCGCCGGTCGGCGCTCTATAAATAGGCCGGGAAATTATCGATGCCGGGAAACTGAACTTCCGGTGTTTTACACTGAGTATTTATTGCTTCGGGACGACGGAAATGGCCAAAGAGAAATTTGATCGTAGTAAACCGCATGTAAACATT